>Ga0137376_10000776_pt1 | contig 16148 bp, 14 predicted proteins | sample SagtaG_23_FD_104814 | JGI IMG/M metagenome (GOLD analysis project Ga0137376, IMG submission 104814) | Vadose zone soil microbial communities from Sagehorn Ranch, Mendocino, California, USA - Sage2_L_20_16 metaG | ecosystem: Environmental > Terrestrial > Soil > Vadose zone | place: USA...
CACGCGCGTCTCGACTTCGGCCGACATGTCCGGGTGGTCCTTCAGATACAGCTTGGCGTTCTCACGCCCCTGCCCGATCCGCTCTTTGCCGTACGAGTACCAGGCGCCTGACTTCTCGATGATCCCCGCCTCCGCCGCGATATCCACCAGCAACGACTCGTGGCTGATGCCTTCGTCGAACATGATGTCGAACTCCGCCTGCCGGAACGGCGGCGCCACTTTGTTCTTCACCACTTTCACGCGCACATGGTTGCCGATCACCACTTCGCGATCCTTTACCGGCGCGATGCGCCGCATGTCGAGCCGCACCGACGCGTAGAACTTCAGCGCCCGGCCGCCGCTGGTCGTCTCGGGGTTGCCAAACATGACCCCGATCTTCTCACGGAGCTGATTGATGAAGATCACGGCGGTGCGCGAGCGGTTGATCGCGCCGGCGAGCTTGCGCAGCGCCTGGCTCATGAGCCGCGCCTGCAGCCCCGGCAGCGAGTCCCCCATTTCGCCTTCGATCTCGGCCTTGGGCACCAGCGCCGCGACCGAGTCAACGACCACCACGTCCACGGCGCCCGAGCGCACCAGGATCTCGCAGATCTCGAGGCCCTGCTCACCCGTGTCGGGCTGGGAGACGAGCAGATTCTCGATGTCCACACCCAGCTTCTTGGCGTACTCGACGTCGAGCGCATGCTCGGCATCGATGTATGCGGCTGCGCCGCCCGTGCGCTGCGCGTGCGCGACGACGTGCAGCGCCAGCGTTGTCTTGCCGCTCGACTCAGGACCGAAGATCTCCGTAACTCGCCCGCGCGGGATGCCGCCGATCCCGATCGCTGCGTCGAGATTGATGGCGCCCGTCGAGATCCCGGCAATGCGCACCTGCGGCGAGTCGGCCCCCATCCGCATGATGGAGCCCTTGCCGCAGGTCTTCTCGATCTGGGTGATGGCGAGGTTGAGCGCCTTGCGGCGATCGTCGGAGAGTTTGGCCGGCTGGCTCTGTTGCTGTTCTGCCATGATTGACCTCGACATGGGTGGCGAGCCTCCTCTTGTGAGGCCCGAATATATACCGAAACCGCTGTCACCGCCATCCGGGACGGAAGGCGTCCTCCAAGTGTTCTAACTTATTGTCAACAATGCCGATACAGTCGAAGCGGTACACGTCGCCGCGCTGTCCGAAGCGATCCATCCAGACGCGGGCGGCCTTCACGATTTCGCGCCGCTTCCCGCCGGTGACGGCCTCGAATGGGCTGCCGAAGGCCAATCCCCGGCGGACCTTCACTTCCACGAACGCAACCAGGGCGCCACGCCTGGCAATGAGGTCGATCTCGACCCGACCGACCCGAAAGCGGTGCGCGACGACCTCCCACCCACGGCTTTGCAGAAAGCGGATCGCCTGTTCTTCACCGGCGAGGCCTCGTTGGTGCCTCGGGTCGGTCCAGTTGGATGGATCACTATGCACGCCGCTCGACATGGACCGAAGCTACAAGCTGTGCGCGGGGGCAAATAACCAAATTCGTGCACTAGCTACTCGAATTCGCGCCCTCCGGTCCAACCAGATCGTCCAATTCTTCCAGTCCGAGCAACACATCCCGCGGTTTTGAGCCGTTCGCCGGACCCAGCACGCCGGCGAGCTCGAGTTGGTCGATGATCCGGGCCGCGCGGCCGTATCCGATGCTCATGCGCCGCTGCAGCAACGATGTGGAGCCGAGCTGGTTTTGGATGCAGACTTCGGCCGCTTGCCGAAAGAGTGGATCGCGCTCCCCCGATCCCGCCTCGCCGCTCCCCCCTCCCTCTTCGCCTTCCTTCTCCGCTTTCTCCAGCGCCGTCACCTGTTCGTCGATGGACGTCCCCGGCGCGGCAGCGGCCTCGGGGGGGGGCGCGTGCTTCTTGTACCACTCCATCAGCCGCTCAGTCTCGTCGGTCGAAATGAACGCACCCTGCACGCGCATCGATTCGCTCTTGCCCGGCGGCAGAAACAGCATGTCACCGTTGCCGAGCAGCGTCTCGGCGCCGTTTTGATCGAGAATCGTACGGCTGTCGACTTTTGCCGATACTCGGAACGCGATCCGGCACGGGAAGTTTGCCTTGATCAGACCCGTGATCACGTTTACCGACGGGCGCTGCGTGGCAAGAATCAGATGAATGCCGATCGCGCGTGCTTTCTGCGCCAGCACCGCGAGCGGCGTTTCGATCTCGCCCTGCACCGTGAGCATCAGGTCGGCAAGCTCATCCACGACGAGCACGATGTACGGCAGAATGCCGCCCGTGTAGACGGCATCGAACGGCAATTCCTTCTGGATGCCCGCCTGCGTCGCGAGCGTTTCGCGCGGGCCTTTGAGCGGCGCCTTGGCCTCGACTTTCTTGTTGAAGTCCATGATGTTGCGCGCGTGATTCGCGTGCAGCAGCCGGTAGCGACGCTCCATTTCCCAGACCGCCCATTTCAACACGTTCGCGGCCTTGTGATGGCTCGTAACCACGGCCAGGCCGAGGTGCGGCAGCGCGCTGTACATGGACAACTCGACCATCTTCGGATCGATCATCAAGAGCTTGAGTTTCTCGGGCCCGTGGGCGTACACGAGACTCGTGATGATCGCGTTGATGCACACCGATTTTCCCGAGCCGGTCGCGCCGGCAATGAGGAGGTGCGGCATCTTCGTCAAATCATCGACCACTTCCTCCCCCTCGATATTGCGGCCGAGGACCACCGGGAGGACGCGCGCGGCACGGCGAAACTCGGCGCTGTCGATGAGGTCGCGCACGTGCACGAGGCGTGGCGTGGGGTTGGGCACCTCGATGCCGATCGCGGCCTTCCCGGGAATCGGCGCGACGATGCGCAGCGACTGCGCGCGCATCGCGAGGGCGAGGTCGTCGGCGAGCGACGAGACCCGCCCCACTTTCACCCCGCGTCCCGGCTCGAGCTCGAAGCGCGTCACGACCGGACCGACGGTCTTATTGATGATCTGCGCGCTGACCCGGAACGTCTCCAGCGTGTTCACGAGCCGCCGGCCCATGTCTTCGATTTGGGCAGCATCCGCGTCCTCAACGGCCCCCGGTCCTTCCGTTAACAAACTGATCGGTGGGATGAGAGAACCTGGCGGGGGGGGCGGTGCCGGTTTTTGCGGCGGGGCGGGCTTCGGCTTGCGGATTGGGGGAGCGCGGAGCACGGAGCTCGGAGCAGACTTTACAGGCTCTTCATGCTTGGTCTTCTCGTGCTCCCTGCTCCGTGCTCCCTGCTCCCTGCTCCCTGCTCCCCGCTCCCGCTGTCTCAACATCGTCAGCGGATGCCACCCCATCGTCAGAACCCCAAGTGCGGAGAGCGCAAAGAGACCGGCCAGTACAGCCCCCGCCGTCCCGATGGCCCCTTCCACCCCGGTCGCAAGAAAGGCTGGAAAGAAGCCGACGAGTCGTTCGGAGCGCGTCCAGCTCTCGTAGGTCGCACCCGGGAACCTCGACCCGATCGCCACCGCGATCCCGTACGGGATCAGCAGAACCAGCCCGGTGCCGAGCACGGCGGCTCGGCCCCAGGAGAGCGCGCCGAGACGATCGAACGCGGCGAGCGCCCAACCTACGCCCAGCACCGGCACGACGATCGCGCCGACGCCGAACACCTGCCAGAGCGCTGTACCGATGGTGCGTCCCCAGCTTCCCGTCAACGCCACCGGCAGCAGCGTCAACCCCACGAAGAAGCCGACCAGCAGGGCCGCGATGCCGATGAGCTCTTGCCGAGCCTTTGGATTCATGCCGCGATGCGTCGGTCCGCGTAGACGGGGACAATCGACAGCCGGTCGGGATTGGCGCAAAACTTCACGTCGTCACCCAATCCCACTTCGCCGAGCATGCGCGCGGCGTCGCTCGCACCCAGCGCATCCTGCCACCCGCCTTGCTGCGCCGCGAGGTCGAGCGAGACCTGCGCCGCGTCGTTCAAGGTGAGCTTCTTGGGGTGCACACCCTTCTTTACCGCTTTGATCAGGCGGCCGGCGGTGTACGCATCCTCCAGCGCAAACTGCTTCTCCCGGCCGGCGCAGACGATGACGAGGTCGCCCCGCTCAATAAAGAGATTGCGCGCCCGCTCGGCGACGGCACTGAAGTTCAGCGCCGCCGCGACCAGCACGGGGTCGCCGCCCTGCGCGGCGACCAGCGCCGGCGTGCCGTTGGTGGTCGCGAGGAACACCGTCTTCCCGCCCACGGCCTCCCGGGTCATTTCGCGCGGTGAATTGCCGAGGCTGAATCCTTCGATTTTCTGCAGCCGGCGCTCGCCCGCGAGCACGATCCCGTTCTTCTCGAGATTCGCGGTGAGGCGAACGACCTCCTCCGAGCTGGCGGCCGGGACGATCGCTTTCGCGCCCGCGGCGAGCGCGCTCACGATGGTGCTCGTGGCCCGCAGCACATCAATGACGACAACCGCCCGGCCGGCCAGATCCCCCGCGTTGAGCCCGAGTGGCGTAAAGAAAACGTCGATCTTCATGTCTGCTCTTTGAGGAGCTGCGGCTCGCGCTCGAGGAACTTCGTGTCCACCGTGCCGGCGACGAAGTCCGGGTGGCGCATGACCCGGCCCAAAAACGGAATCGTCGTGGTCACTCCTTCAATGATAAACGAGTCGAGGGCCTGGCGCATACGGGCGAGCGCTTCGGCCCGCGAGTTGCCGTGCACGATCACCTTGGCGAGCAGCGAGTCGTAGTACGGCGGAACCGTGTAGCCGGCATAGATGTGCGTATCCACCCGCACCCCCGGCCCGCCCGGCGGATGGTAGGTCGTGATCAATCCGGGCGACGGTTGGAAATTGCGGCTGGGATCCTCCGCGTTGACGCGGCACTCGATCGAATGACCGCGCAGGCGATTGCCGTTCAGCACCAGCGTGAGCGGGGCGCCGGCCGCAATGGCAATCTGCTCCTTCACGAGGTCGAAATTCGTGCACATCTCGGTCACTGGATGCTCGACCTGAATGCGTGTGTTCATTTCCATAAAGTAGAACGAGCCGTCCGAATCGAGCAGAAACTCGATCGTCCCGGCGCCCACATAGCCGATCGATTGCGCGAGCTTCACCGCGGTGTCACCGATGTTCTCGCGGAGCGCCTGAGCGACCGCCGGCGACGGCGCCTCCTCGACCAGTTTCTGATGCCGCCGCTGGACCGAGCAGTCGCGCTCGCACAGGTGCATCACCTTCCCGTGGGTGTCGCCCATGATCTGGATTTCGATGTGCCGCGGGCGCGCGAGATACTTCTCGATGTACACCTCGTCGGAGTTGAACGCCGCCAGCGCCTCCTGCCGGGCGAGCGTGAACGACTGCGCAAACTGGTCCGCATCGTTCGCGACGCGCATGCCCTTGCCGCCGCCGCCCGCGGCCGCCTTGATGATCACGGGGAAGCCGATCTTCGTCGCAACCTCCTGCCCGTCTTCCGGCGAGTCCACCGGTCCTGGCGAGCCGGGGACGGTGGGGACGCCGTGCTCCTTCGCGAGTTTGCGCGCCGCCGCCTTGTCGCCCATCTGGCGGATCTGATCGGGACTCGGGCCGATGAACGTGATGTTGGACGCCGCCACCTTCTCGGCGAACTCGGCATTCTCGGCGAGGAATCCGTACCCGGGATGGATGGCGTCGGCGCCGGTGATCTCGGCGGCGGCGATGATGCGCGGAATGTTGAGGTAGCTGTCGCGACTGGGCGGCCGGCCGATGCAGACGTCGTCGTCGGCAAAGCGGACGTGCAGCGACTCCCGGTCCGCTTCGGAGTACACCGCGACCGTCTCGACGCCCAGCTCTTTGCACGCGCGGATCACCCGCAGGGCAATTTCCCCGCGGTTGGCGATCAGCACTTTCTTGAACATTAGGGCGTCAGCTCGATCCCGGACCGGTCGGCTCCGCCCAGCCGGTTCCCCGACGAATCGACACCCGACACCTTTAGCGCGAACTCGCTGGGATTCGTCGCGTAGAAGATCGCGCTCTCATAGCTGATCACGCCCTGGCTGTACCAGTGGAACAACGACTGGTCGAAGCTCTGCATGCCGTACTGGATGGAGCCTTCGGCGATGAGATCGGGGATGTTCAGCTGCTTGGAGAGGTCGCGGATGTTGTCGGCGACCGCGGCCGTGTTGATCAGGACTTCCGCCGCGGGTACCCGGCCGCGGCCGTCTTTGCGCGGCACCAGCCGCAGCGAAACGATCGCCTGCAGCGCGGTCGACAGGAGGTGGCGGATCTCGTCGTGCTGGTGCGGCGGAAAGAAGGAGATGACGCGCTGAATCGACTGCGTCGTATCGGTGGTGTGCAACGTCGAGAACACCATATGGCCCGTGTCCGCGGCCTTGAGCGCCGTGTCCAGCGTCTCGATGTCCCGGACCTCGCCGATCAGGATGACGTCGGGATCCTGCCGCAGCACGTGCCGCAGCGCGGAGTTGAACGACAGCGTGTCGTTCCCCACCTCACGCTGCGAGATGTTGGAGTGCTGGTCGCGATGCAAGAACTCGATCGGGTCTTCGATCGTGATGATGTTCACGCGGCGGTTCGTGTTCACGTGATTGATCATCGCGGCGAGCGCCGTCGATTTGCCCGAGCCGGTCACACCCGTCACCAGCACGAGGCCGCGCGGCTTGAGCGCGATTTCCTCGAGCACCGGTGGGAGATTCAGCTCGCGGATCTGCTTGACTTCGTACGGAATCGCCCGGAACGCGAACGCGACGGTGCCGCGCTGCTGGTAGACGTTGGTGCGGAACCGCCCGACTCCCGGCACGCCGATCGCGAAGTCCGCCTCCTTGTGCTCGGCGAACTCCTTGACCTGGCGCGGCGTCATGATCTGCTCGGCCAACGACTTCAGCTCCTCGGGCTTCAGCGGCGTGCTGTCGAGCCCCACGAGGTCCCCGTTCACGCGGATCGTCGCCGGCCGGCCCACCTTGAGGAGCAGGTCGGAGCCGCCGCGCTGCACCATATGCGTGATGGCGTTCTTGAAGTTGAAGGTCGGCCCGCTGGCCGCCGGCGCGTCAGGCATGGGGATCCACCCGGTACAGGACCTGGCCGAACTCGACGGGTTGGCCGTTCTCGACGCACAGCTCCCGGACCACGCCGGCGACGTCGGATTCGATCTCGTTCATGATTTTCATCGCCTCGATGATGCAGACGACCTGCCCCGGCGCCACCCGGCTGCCGGGCTTCACGTACGCTTCGGCCCCCGGCTCGGGCGACCGGTAGAACGTCCCGACCATGGGCGACTTGATCTCGAGCAGCGGCGACGCCGCCGCGGCCGCCAGCGGAGCGGCCATCATCGCCGGGCCCACCGCGGAGGCGGCCCCCCCCCCCGCGGCCGGATGGGCGACCACCACGTGCGCCTCCCCCGTGTTGGGCCCGTGCCCGGCGCGCGACACCCGCACCGAGGACCACACGCCGAAGAGCCCGCGGCGGATCTCGATCGCCCCGACATCCGGGGCGTCTTTCAGGATCTGCACGAGCTTCGCGACGATGTCGAGCTTCATCTCGGGGCGCCCCTCGGGGATGAGAGAATAGTATCGGGCTCAGGTCAACTCGACCAGCACGGTGTCGCCGTCCGACAGCAGCACGGGACCGTCGGGCCCGAGGTGCACGTCGTCCTCGATGCGCACCCCGCCCTGCCCCACCAGATAGACACCCGGCTCGATGGTGACGACGGCATCGGCCGGCAGCGGATCGACGTTGGTGCGGGCGAGGCGCGGCGCTTCGTGCACCTCGAGCCACAATCCGTGCCCCAGCGAGTGCCCGAACGCGTCGCCGAAGCCGCGCGCCTCGATGACGTCGCGGGCGAGTGCGTCCGCGTCACGCCCGCTCATCCCCGCCCGCACGCCCGCGCGCGCGCGCCGCTGCGCGGTGTCGACCAGCTCGTACAGGGTCCGCTGCGCCTCGGTCGCCCGCGCCCCCACCACCACCGTGCGCGTGATGTCCGCACAATACCCGTCGACCTGGGCGCCGAAGTCCAACAGCAGCCACTCGCCCGCGGCCACCGCGCGCGGGCTCGTGCGCGCGTGCGGGAGCGCCGAGCGCGGGCCCGAGGCCACGATCGTCGGGAACGGATGGCCTTCGCTCCCCAGCCGCCGCAGCGCGCCCTCCAGCAGCCCGGCGATCGCCTGCTCGGTCATGCCGGCACGCACCGCCGCCAGCGTCTCCCGCAGCGCCGCGCCGGCGAGCTGCGCCGCGGCGCGAATCGCCGCGACTTCCGCAGGATCTTTGCGCGCCCGCAGCCGCTCGACGACCTCGCCCGCCGGCTTCCACCGCCACGCCTTCCCGGCGACGCCGAGGCGCTCGGCTTCTTTGACCGTGAGCGCGTGTGCCTCGTAGCCCACCGTCTCGAGGCGGTTCCCCCCCAGGGCGCCGAGCTCCTTGAACAGCCGGTCCCACACGCTGTTGCGCTCGACGATCACTCGCGCTACCGCGCCCGCTTCGGCCGCCGCTTGCTCCTCGTAGCGGAAGTCCGTCACGAGCACCACATCCGCTCGGGCGACGACCACCAGCGCCGCCGATCCGCTGAACCCCGTGAGGTAGCGGATGTTGGACAACGCGGTCACGAGCAGGGCATCGAGGCCCTCGGCGGCGATGGCGGCGAGCAGCGCTTCCTGCCGCGCGCGCCGGCGGTCAGCGACCACGGCGGGACGCGAGAAACGCGACCAGGCCCTCGAGGCCCAGCCGGTAACTGTCCGCGCCGAAGCCCGCCACCACGCCCACCGCGAGATCCGCGAGCAGCGACCGCCGTCGCTCCGGCTCGCGCGCGAAGATGTTCGAGAGATGCACCTCAACGAACGGCACGCGCACCGCCAGCACCGCGTCCCGGACCGCGAGGCTGGTGTGGGTGAACGCCGCCGCGTTGATCAAGGCGCCGTCCGCGCTCTTCGAGAGCCCCTGAATGGCCTCGACCAGCTCCCCTTCGTGGTTGGTCTGCGTCCAGACGCAGTCGACGCCGAGCACGCGCGCGCGTTCGCGGGTCGCGGCCTCCACGTCCGCGAGCGTGGCGCGGCCGTACACGTCAGGCTCCCGCTCGCCGAGCAGGTTGAGGTTCGGCCCGTTGAGAACGGCGATCCGCACTAGGACTTGAGGCCCTTCAGCCAGGACTGGAACTGGTCCAGCTCCCGCTCCTCTTCGGGCGCGGGACGCGCCTGGCGTCCCGAAGTCCGCACTGGCGGCGGGCCTGCCGGAGCCGACTCCTCCGCTTGTTTCCCCGGCGCGGCGAAGAACTGGTCGAAAGAGAACCCGCCCGTCGCGGGCGCACCCGGAGCAGCGGGGGCGGGCGCGCGAGGGGGAGCCGCGGCGGGAGCGCTGTCCGCCGAATCCCGGGGATGTTCGCCGAATACCGAGTCCAGCGAGATGTCGTCGCCGGCAGGACGCGTGGGGGCCCCCCGCCCCGCGCCGCCGCCGGCCGCGGCTTCCGCATCGTCGGCGGCGAACGCTTGCTCCAGCGTGGTCCCCGCGGGACCAGCCTTGCCGGCCAGAATGCTCTTCAGGAACGCGCCCACGGATTGACCACCCGACTTGCGCGCGGACGCCGGACGCGACAACTCGGCGACCCGCGTGGCGAGCCGGGCATCCCCGGGCCGCTGCGCCAACAGACGCTGATACACGCGCAGGGCGTCTTCGCGGTGGCCCTGCCGCACGTACAGCTCCGCCATCGTTTCGGTCATCACCGGCTCGGCCCGAGACAGCGCCGCCACGTCCGCCGCCCCTTCATCATCGGCCAGCGCGACGGCGGCCGGCGGCGGTGGCGCCGCGCGCGGCGGGGGCGCCTGCGCGGCGGGAGGCGGCGGCGGCGGGGGCGGGGGCGGTTTGGGGCGTGGCGGCGGCTCGATATCCTCGGGAAGGATCAACGGCAGGTCCACCTGCGGCATCTCTTCCTCGACGGCCTCCGCATCGACCCTGAAGACTCCGCTTCCCTCGTATTGCGTGCGTGCCAACCCTTCGAGTGCGGCCGGCTCGGCCTTGAGCTCGACGTCCTCCTCGACCTCCAGCCCCTCGGCCCTCGCCGCGGCATGGGCGCCAGCATTGACGTCCAACGACGCGTCGAACACCTCGAGGTCGGCGGGCGTCTGTTTCGCCGCGGCGAGCGGCGTCACCTCGGCGCTCGAAGCCCGCTCGACCACGAAATCCGGTTTGCTCATCGCGGTTGTCGGCGCGTCCGCCACCGACGTCGGCTCGAGATCCGGCAGCGCCGGCGTCGGAACCGTGGCCTTGGGGGCCATCGCGGCCGCCTTGCTTTTGGCGCGGGACAGCGCCTCCGCGGCGTCCCCATTCATCGGGTCGACGGCCAGCAATTTGGCGAGCCATTCCACCGCCAGGTCCAGCCGGCCGGTGCGGCCGGCCACGTCGGCGAGCATCTTCAGCGCCAGCACGTTTTCGGGATCGAGACTCAAGACCTTGCGGAACACCTCTTCGGCGGGGGGGTCATCCTTCTTGTCGAGCAGGCATCGTCCGTACACGATGTAGGCGCTGATGTAGTCGGGATGGAGCTCCAACCCCTTGCGGCACAAGTCGATAGCCAGATCCACCTGGCCCGCTTTGCGATAGGCGTCGGCCAGCGGCGCAAAGTTGCGCCCTTTGGGGTTTTCGTTGTAACGGTGTTCGAGCTTCTCGATTTCGCTCGCGTAGGGCACGGCCTAAGTCTTTGTGGGAATTGGAGGAAGATAGTGTTTGGCCGGCGTCGCTGTCAAATGGGCCGCGGCTTGCGCCGCTTGAGATTGCTCGTTGTGGCGTATAGACTTATGCCCCTTCCCATCCGTTGTGACGGAGCTCCACGCCCATGATGCGCTCCATGCGTCAAATGTCGAAGTACATCTTCTACGTCCTGGCTATCGCGTTCATCGGATGGTTGGTCTTCGACGTCGGCATGGGAATCACGGGTCGCTCGACGGGGGCGACGGGGGACGTGGTGCTGAAGGTGAACGGGCAGGAAGTGCATTACGCCCAATGGCAGCAGGTGTACCAATCGGCCTACGATCAGGCGCGGCGCCAATCGACCGGGCAGCTCACGAGAGAAGACGAGCAGGAGCTCCAGGACCGCGTCGCCGACCAGATGATCCAGACGGCGCTGCTGCACCAGGCGTACAACACGCTCGGGATCACCGTCAGCGACGATGAGATCCGCCAGGCGGCCCTGACGAGCCCGCCCCCGGAGGTCACGGGGCTGGCCGAGTTCCAGGTGAACGGCCGGTTCGATCTCGCGAAGTGGCAGCAGTTCGTGACCTCGGGCAGCAACCCGGAGTTCCTCTTCGCGCTCGAGCAGCGGTATCGCGACGAAATCCCCTACGTGAAGTTCCTGCAGTTCCTCACCGCCGACGTGTACGTCTCCGACGCCCACCTCTGGCGGATGTACCGCGACGAGCACGACTCGGTGACGGTGGGAGTGCTGGCGGTGATTCCCGCCGAGATCCCGGACAGTGCGGTGCCGGTGACCGACGCGGAGGCCCAGCGGTACTTCGCGGCGCACCGGGATCGGTTCAAGCGTCCGGCGGTCGCGTATCTGAGCTTCGTCGCGCAACCGCGCCGGCCGGACGCGGCCGACACGGCGGCGGCGGTGGCACGGGTGCGCGCCCTGCGGGCCCGGCTCGAGCGCGGGGAGAAGTTCGACGTCGTGGCCAAGGCGGAGTCAGCGGACTCGGGCAGCGCCGTGCGCGGGGGAGACCTGGGCTGGATCCACCCGGACTCGGGCGGCTTCGTGCAGCCGTTCCTCGACGCGGTCAAGCGACTGCGCCCCGGCCAGCTCTCGGCGCCGGTGGCCACGGAGTTCGGGTACCACCTGATTCGCGTGGATGCCGCGCGCGGCGACTCGGTGAAGGTGCGCCACCTCCTGATGCCCATCGAGCTGCAGGGCGCGCACCGCGACCTGGTGGAATCCCGCACCGACACCCTCGACCGCTTCGCCGCCGAGCAGGAGAACGGGACGCAGCTCGACTCGGTGGCCCGGCGTATCGGTCTCCCGGTCGCGAAGGCGCCCCCGCTGGTGCAGGGCGATCGCATGACGCTCGGCCGCTGGGTGATTCCGGACGTGAGCGTGTGGGCGTTCGAGACGAAGGTCGGGGAGACGAGCCCGGTGATCGAAGGGGCGCCGGCCTTTTACGTGTTCCGGCTCGATTCCCTGACCCCGGGCGGCGCGCCGCCGTTTTCCGAGGTGAAAGACGCGGCGATTGCCGAGGCGCGGCAGGAGAAGAAGAAAGCGCTCGTCCATCCGCGGGCGCAGGCAATCGCCGAGCAACTGCGCGGCGAGAGCGACCTGCTCGCGTCTGCCGCGCGGCACGGCCTGCGCGCGCAGCGGCTGGGGCCCTTCACCCGGGTCGCCCCCCCACCGGTCTTGCGGCAGGAGCCGCTGGTGATCGGCGCGGCGTTCGGGTTGCGCGTGGCAGAGCGCAGTGGAGTGATTCAGGGCGACGGGGGCGACTACCTGCTCGAGCCCCTGGCGCGCCGGATGGCCGACTCCACGAAGTGGCTCGCGCAGCGCGACGCCCAACGCCAAGCGGTGCTGCAACCAGTGCGCGAAGCGCGCATCCGGTCCTACCTCGCGGGGCTGCGCGCCCAGGCGAAGATCGTCGACCGCCGCAAAGAGCTGTTCCGGCCCCAAAACACGACCGCCGGCAGTTAGCCGGCGGCGGTTCACTCGAGGAGGCGTCGCGGCGGATCCGGCGGGGTCTCGTCGGGACGCTCGACCGCGTCCCGCGTCTCGTTCAGGGCGCGCTTGAACTCGCGCAGCCCCTTCCCCACCGCCTTGGTCGCGTCGGGCAGGCGGTGCGCGCCGAACGCCAGCAGCGCGATCACCAGCAGCAGGAGCAGCTCCCCGCCGCTCAGGTTCCCCAAACCCACGGTCGCCTCTCGCTACTGGCTGAGCCGCTTGGGCTCGCCGCCGCTCTGCATCGGCGACGAGGTGCCGGCCGGGGGCGGCGCCTGGAGGTTGCGCTGCTCCGGCGGCTCGTCCTTGAGGCTGCGCTTGAACTCCTTGATCCCCTGGCCGATCGACGACCCGATCTCCGGAATGCGCTTGGCGCCGAAGACCAGCACCAGGATCAGCAGCAGGATCAGGATGTGACTGAACGACAGATCGGAGAACATGGCTGCCTCGCTAAAAGAGCGACCGAGCGACGAAGTAGGCGATCGCCACGCCCACGACGGCGAGCAACGATACGTCGAGCCCGATCGGACCGAGCGTGATCGACACCACCAGCAGATCCACGTGCACCGGCCCGAGCGTCGGCGTCACGGAGGTGGTGAAAAACTCTTTGGCGGCGCCCTGCGGCAGGAAGCGTCGCAGCAGCGCGTGCAGCAGCCCGCCGAGCACGAAGCCCGCGGCGAGCACGCCAAGGTAAAATAGCGGACGGCGGGGCCCCTGCGCCACGGCTCAGCTACGCCGTTCCACGGCGTACGTGATGCTGTCGCGCAGGGCGTCGCGCGCCGGCGAGGGCGGCAGCGTCTCGAGCTCGGCCTCCGCCCGCTGGGCGTGCTCCAGCGCGTTGCGGCGCGCGTACTCGAGGCCGCCGGCGGTCTCCACGAGTCGGATCACGTCCGCGACCTGCTCGTCCGCCGGCTCGGCGGTCGCCATCAGATCGGCGACCCGGCGGCGCTCCCCGGGGCCCATCCGCTCCAGCGCCGCGATGAGCGGCAGCGTGACCTTGTGCTCCTTCAAGTCGAGCCCCGACGGCTTGCCGGTGACGGCCTCCGGCTGGGTGTAGTCGAGCAGATCGTCGGTGATCTGGAACGCCATGCCGAGCGCGTGCCCGAACCGGGCCAGCGCGTCGCGGTGGGCGGGGGCGCCGCGCAGCGCGCCCACCTCGCACGCCGCCGAGAGCAGCGAGGCCGTTTTCGCCTCGATCAGCGCGTCGTACTGCGCCTCGCCGTACGTGAGCTTGTCGTGCGCCTCCAGCTGGCGCATCTCCCCGACGGTCATCTCGTTGGTCACGCGGGCGAACACGCGCAGCGGCGCCAGGTCCTCCAGCCGCACCAACTCCACGATCGCGCGCGAGTAGAGATAGTCGCCCATGATCACCGCCACCTGATGCGAAAACCGGCCGTTGATCGTGGGCATCCCGCGGCGCAGCGGCGAGTGGTCCACCGAATCGTCGTGGACCAGGGTCGCGAGGTGGATCAGCTCGACGATGGCCGCGAGCGTCACGCTGCGCGGCTCCGCAGCGCCGGCCGCCTGGCCGCTGAGCAGCAACAGCGTCGGCCGGAACAGCTTCCCCTTCATGCGGAGGAGGTGCTCGTTCACCTCCGCGATGATCGGGAAGCTCGCCGCGATGATGCGGCGCAGCTCGTCCACGACCTGATCGATCTGCCCGGCGACGGGGCGTTGGATGTCGGGCAGGCTGACGCGCGCCAGCTGCTGGGTCATGTCAGCGCGCCTTGGCGAGCGCCTTGACCCGCTCGCCGACGTCCATGAAGCGGATGTTCGCGGCGAACACCCGGCCGTACAGCTCCTTCGCCTCCGCCCCCTTCCCCTGCGCCTCGAGGGCGCGCCCGAGCCAGTAGAGAATTCCCAGCCGCTCCTCTTCGCGGCTCGCCGGCAGCTCGAGGCCGCGGCGCAGGATGGACGCCGCCACCGCGTGCGCGCCCTTTTCGAAGAAGCACACCCCTAGCGCCTCGGAAGTTCGCAGCTTGCCTTCGGGCGCGCGCAGGGCTTTCTGCAGCTCGGCGATCGCTTCGTCGAGCAGCCCCATCTCCTTGAACGCGATGCCCAGGTCGTAATGCGACTGGAAGTCGGTTTCGTCGATGTTCTCGTCGATCCCCTGCCGGAAGCGCGCCAGCATGTCCTGGAAGTCGCGCTCCTCGTCCCCGGTCGGCTCCTCGTCCGCGACCTTCATGCGCGTGTCGCGGTGCGGTTCCTCGACCTCTTCGTCGAGAATCATCGCGCCGAGGTCGACGAAATCCCCGCCCGCTGCCGCCTCGTCGCGCACTTTCATCTTGGCGTCCTTCGCCTGCACCAGCTTACCCTTCTCGGACACCGCCTCGATCGGCATCAGCATCGCCAGGGCGGCCTTGGCGCGCTCGTTCTTCGGGTCGTGCTCGACGACCCGCTGGTAGACGGCCCGCGCCTTGTCCCCCAGGTCCGTGCGCAACAGCGTGTCGGCCAGCTCGAGGTAGCAGTCGATGAGCTGCCCCTTGTCACCGGCCTTGAACGCCAGCTCGACGTGCTTCTGACGGTGCCGCACGCTGTTGGGTTCGAGGCGCAGGATCTCGTCCAGCAGGTCCTGCGACTGCTGGAGGTTGTCCGCCGCTTCGAATCCCGAGACCGCGAGATCCAGCTCCTCGATGCCGCGTTCGCGCTGCCCGGCTTCGATCAGCGCTTCCCCCAGCGCTTGGTGCGCGTCGGGGTCGTCGGGGTTGTCCGCCACCCGCGACTCGAGATCCTCGATGCCCGGGGCGCCCGCCGACTCGTCGATGTTGTCGAACACGAGCGAGCCCGCCACGCCGCCCTGATTGACGATGCCGTCGAGGCCCAGATCCATGAAGCCGGAGCGCCGGCCGCCCACCGAGGTGTCGTCCTCGGTTTGGACCCACTTGGGATGCGTCGGGGCTTCGTCCACGGTCAGCGGCTGGTCGTCCACATCATGGCCCGCCGCCGTCGTGGCAGCTTCGAAATCCGGCTCGAGCTCGAGCGGCGGAATCTCGACGACCGTCTTGCGCTTGGGCGGCTGCGCGGGCGGCGCCGCCTGCGGGGCCGACGGCCGTTTGGGAACGACCGGCTTGACCTTGGGCGCCGGCGGCGGGGCCTTCGGCGTAAACCGGGGCGGCGCCTTGGGGGCCGGGGCGGGAGCCGACTTGCGTGGCGGCGGCGTGAAATCCTCTTCTTCCTCTTGCTCCTCCTCTTCCACCGTCGGCTCCAGCTCGGCGAGCGGCTCCACATCGTCGCCCGAGAGCACGTCCTCCCGAATCGAAGAGACTTCCGTCGAGCCGAGGTCGATATCGCCGAACTGCGCGCTCGTCGTCTCGAGACCGTCGAGCCGGCTGCCGGCCTCGCCCTCGACGCCTTCCGTCTCGCCGACCATGGTGGCTTCAATGTCGAGCGCCTCGGACGCCGGGGGCCGCTGCGGCTCCTCGACGAGCTTCGGGGGCGGTGGCGCGGCGGCCCGCGACGGGGCGGCCGGGCGGCCTCCTTTCGGAGCGGCCGGGGCGTCGAGGTCGAGGAACACCAGGCTCGACGTCTTGCCCCTGCCCTTCCCTTCCGCCGGCGCGGCCGGCG
>Ga0137376_10000780_pt1 | contig 16135 bp, 15 predicted proteins | sample SagtaG_23_FD_104814 | JGI IMG/M metagenome (GOLD analysis project Ga0137376, IMG submission 104814) | Vadose zone soil microbial communities from Sagehorn Ranch, Mendocino, California, USA - Sage2_L_20_16 metaG | ecosystem: Environmental > Terrestrial > Soil > Vadose zone | place: USA...
CGCACGAACAGCGTCGGCGTTCCCTGCTTCTTGAGCGCGACGAAAAGCTGCTCCCCCTGTTCGATCGGGCACCGGAGATCGTTCTCGCTGTGGAGGATGAGCAGCGGGGTCCGCATCTGAGGAGCGTAGGTGATCGGCGAGCGCTCCAGGTAGAACTTCGGGGACTCCCATGGATCGCCCGGATACTCCCAGAAGCCCTTCTGGTAGGCGAGGTCGGACGTCCCCCACTGACTGTACGCGTTGCTGATGCTGCGCATCGTCACCGCGGCCTTGAACCGCTGGGTGTGGCCGACCATCCAGTTGGTCATGAATCCTCCGTAACTGCCGCCGGCGACGCCGAGCCGGTCCGGGTCGATCCAGTCATACGCGGCCAGCGCGTGATCCACCCCGCGCATGAGGTCCTCGTAATCTTTGCCGCCCCAATCGTGTCGGGTCGCCGCGGTGAACGGTTGGCCGTATCCCTGGCTCCCGCGGGGGTTCATGTAGATCACCCCGTACCCGGCGGCGGCCAGGAGCTGAAACTCGTGAAAGAAGGCATGTCCGTACGCCGCATGAGGCCCGCCGTGGATCTCGAGCACCGCCGGCACGCGCGCCCCCCCCGGCGCGCCCGGCGGGCGAATCACCCATCCTTCAACCGGCCAGCCGTCCGCGCCGGAGAACTGGAACCGCTTCGGGACGGCCAGGGCGATGCTTCGAAGCAGCGGGCCGTTCCAGTCCGTGAGCCGGCGGAGGGTTCCTGCGTCGCGCCCGAGATCTCGGATCGCCACTTCGCCGGGGCTCAACGGGTCGCTCTCCACACACGCCACCCGCCGGGCGAGGCGGTCGAGCGAGCACCCGATCAGCTCATGATCGCCCGCGGTCTCCGGGCGGACCGACCCGTCCGCGACGGCGACGGACCCGATCTGGGTGCTCGCCCCGTCGGCGTACAGGAAATAGAGCCGACGGCCGTCGGGCGCCCACGTGAGGCCCCCCGAACTGGGGTGGGCGCGCATGTCCGAGATGATGTGATGGCCGGCGCTGTGGTCGAACGCCCGTGTCACGCAGACCGGCTCGCCCGCGGGGAAGGGAACCACCCACACCGCATTGTTGGTCGCGCCCCGGCAGGCGTTATCGTGGCCGACGTAGGCGATCCGGGTCCCGTCGGGTGACCAGGCGGGCATCGCCGCCGGGCCGGCGCCGCGGGTCACCCGGCGCGCCGCCCCTCCATCAGCGGCCACCACCCACACGTCGGCGACGTTGGTAAGATCGGCGTCCGGATCGGGGTTGGCCGCATACGCGATCCATTTGCCGTCGGGCGACCATGCCGGGTTGGTATGATCGCACTCCTCGTTCGTCAGCTGCCGAGGCTCGCCACCGCCGGCGGGCAGCACCAGGACCTGCTTCCAACGCCCGTCCCAGAACCCCTCGCCGTCGAGTTTGTAGCGCAGCCGCGAGATGACGCGGACATCGCTCTCATCCGGCCCGGGCTTGGGCTGGGGCTTTCCGACGACGGCAAGCCATCGCCCGTCGGGCGACCAGGCCAGTTCCGTGGGCGCAATCGTTCCCGACGTGAGCCGGCGGGCCTCCCCGCCGTCCGGGGCAATGATCCACACCTGCTTCTCCCCGCTTCGGTCCGAGATGAAGGCGATCCAGGCGCGGTCCGGGGACCATCGGGGGTTGGTGTCTTTGCCCGGCACCGAGGTGAGCGGCCATGCCGCCCGGCCCTCGGCCGGCACGATCCAGAGGTGGGTCTGGGTCGCGTTCGCCGCCGCATCCGCGGTGGTCACCGTGCACACCACTTGGGATCCGTCGGGCGCCAGCTGCGGGTCGTTGACGATCTTCAAGGCCAGCAGGTCCTCGATCGTGATCGGCCGCCCCGCGGGGGCGCGCTGGTCACGAGGGCTCGTCACGGTGGCTCCTCCTGTGTGTTCCCGGATCTGTGCGCGCCCGCGCGGGTCCTCCGAGGGACGTCCGGCTCACGCGGGATGCCCGCCGGCGCGCAAGGATCGCGCCGTCCTGGTTCTTCGGCGGCCGCGCGCCTCCCTCTGGGGCAGAGGTTGGTCAGCGGCCCAGGGCGAGCCGCTCCGCCAGCGGCGCCGGGAGCCCCCGCACCGCCATCTTCTCCTGGGTCGCGGCGAACGGGTAGGCAAGACGCCGCAGCGTCACGGTGCGGGGTTTGGTCTCCATCAGGAGATAGCAGGCGCGGGGATCTCCGTCCCGCGGCTGGCCGACGCTTCCGGCGTTGACGATATACCGGGACGTCCGAGCGAGCGGGACAGGCTCCCCCGCCGGCAGGGACCGGGCGCTCAGGGTCCCGTCGGTCTCGAGGACAAAGGCTCCGGGAATGTGGGAGTGCCCCGCGAGGCAGAGGGAGAACGGATACTCGGAGAAGATCGCGAGCGACGTGGGGAGATCAAGGATGTACTCCTCAATGGGATCCCGGGGGCTCCCGTGGACCGCGAGAAACATCCGATCGTCGATGCGGTGGGGAAGGGTGCCCAGCCACCGGCGGGTCTCGGCGGTCACCATGCTGATCGTCCACTCGATCGCCGCGCGGGCCAGCGGGGAAAACGCGCTGGTGTCCAGGGCGCCGAGCGCGGCCAGATCGTGGTTGCCCACGAGGGCGGGGCCTCCGAGGCTCTCCACGCGGGACGCGCACTCGTTGGGATCGGGCCCGTACCCGACGGTATCACCCAGGCACAGGTAGACGTCGGCGCGCTGCCGCCCCGCGTCGGCCAGCACGGTCTCCAGCGCCTCGAGGTTGCCGTGGACATCTGAGAACACCGCGTATCGCACGGAGAGAACGGCGCCGCGCTAGCGCCGGCGCCGGGCCAGTTCCGTCAAGACCTCGTCCGGCCGCGCGTCGAGAAACACCAGGAGGGCCAGGGAGTGGAACCAGAGGTCGGCGGTCTCCTCAACGAGCCGCTCGCGCGTCTCCTTCCGGGCGGCCCGGGTCACCTCGGCCGCCTCTTCCATGATCTTCTCATTGAGGCGGGCCAGTCCGTCCGCGAACAACCGGGTCGCGTATGAGCCTTCGCGCGGATGCGCGCGCCGGTCTGCGAGGACCGCCGCGACCTCGCTCAGCACCCCGGCGGCGCCGTCAGCCCTCGCAGACGATCCGCTGGGCCGAGCCGGAGCCCCGGGCTCGGATGCAATGGCCGGTTCACCGCTCCCCGCGACCACCGTGCGGAAAAAGCAAGACCGCCGGCCGGTATGACACGCCGGTCCTGTCTGCTCGACGCGGAGCAACAGGGCATCGCCGTCGCAGTCGACCTGCATCCCCACCACCCGCTGGGTGTGTCCCGACTCCTCGCCCTTCCGCCAGAGCCGCCCCCGGCTGCGGCTCCAGTACCAGGCCTGCCCGGTCGTCAGGGTCTGCCGCAGCGCTTCGCGGTTCATGTGCGCGACCATCAGCACGTCGCCGGTGCCGGCGTCCTGCGCCACCGCGGTGATCAGCCCGTTTGCGTCATAGCGTATGGTGTCGGTCTCGCCCATCGCCTGCCATCCTCCTCGGACGCCCCAAGGACGCCCTCGACTGGGACCCCCGGACGCTCAGAGGCGGATCGGAACTCCGGCCGCCGCCATGTGCGCCTTGGCCTCCGCGATGCTGTGCCGCCGGAAGTGAAACATCGAGGCGGCGAGCACCGCGTCCGCATCGGCCTGCTGGATGACTTCCACGAAGTGCCGGGGATGGCCCGCGCCCCCGGAGGCCACGACCGGCACCCCGACCGTCCGGGTGATCGCCCGAATCAGCGCCAGATCGTAGCCGTCTTCGTGCCCGTCCTGATCCATGCTGGTGACGAGGAGTTCGCCCGCGCCCCGCTCCGCCGCCTCACGCGCCCAGGCCACGGCCTCGCGACCGGCGGGCGTCCTCCCGCCGTGAACGTAGACCTCCCACCGATCGGCGGAGAGCCGGCGCGCGTCGATCGCCACGACGATGCACTGGCTGCCGAATCGCAGGGCCGCCTCGCGGATCAGCTCCGGCCGCTCCACCGCCGCGGTGTTGATGCCCACCTTGTCCGCGCCGGCGCCGAGCATCCGGCGAAGATCCTCGACGGTGCGCAGGCCGCCCCCCACCGTGAACGGGATCGTCAGCGCCTCCGCCGTCCGGCGGACCACGTCTTCCATGATCCCCCGGCGCTCGTGGCTGGCGGTGATGTCCAGGAAGACGAGTTCGTCGGCGCCCTCATGATCGTACAGGACGGCGAGCTCGACGGGGTCGCCCGCGTCGCGGAGGTTCACGAAGCTGGTGCCCTTGACGACGCGGCCGGCGGCGACGGCGAGGCAGGGGATCAGGCGGCGGGCGAGCATCGGCCTACGCGGCGGCGGCCAGGAGATCCTCGAGCCGCGCCCGCCCCTCGTACAGCGCCCGGCCGACGACCACGCCCTCGGGCCCGCGCGGTGTGATGCGGCGCAGGCGGAGGACGTCTTCGACCGAGGCGATCCCGCCGGAGGCGATCACCGGCACGTCGACGGCTTGGAGGAGCTGCTCGATCGCGGCGACGTTGGGCCCTCCCAGCATGCCGTCCCGGCCGATATCCGTGTAGATGATCCGCCGGGCGCCGGCCCGGATCGCGCGGGCCGCCGCGGCCGCGGCGGATTCCCCGGTGCGGGTGACCCAGCCGTCCACCAGCACCTCTCCGTCCCGCGCATCGATCGCCACCGCGATGCGGTCGCCGAACCGGAGGCACGCCTCTTTCAGCACGCCCCCGCCGTTGAGCGCGGCGGTCCCCAGGACCACACGCGCCACGCCCAGGCTCAGCCACCGCTCGATCACGGCGAGGTCGCGCATCCCCCCGCCCACCTCAACGGGAATGCGCACCGCCTCGATGATCCGGCGAATGGCCTCCGCGTTGACCGGGGCGCCGGCGAATGCGCCGTCGAGGTCGACCACGTGCACCCAGGGCGCCCCAGCGGCCTCCCACCTCCGGGCCGCGGCGGCCGGATCGTCACCGTAGACCCGCTCGCGGTCGGCGGCCCCTTGAATGAGACGGACGCAGCGGCCGCCCCGCACGTCAACGGCCGGAAGCACCAGCACCGACGGCCCACCGGGCAACGTTGGCGAGCATCCGTACGCCCCCCGCGCCCGATTTCTCCGGATGAAATTGCGTGGCCCAGACATTGCCGCGCCCGACGACGGCGGCGATCTCCCCGCCGTAGTCCACAGCGGCCGCGACCAGCGTGGGGTCCGCGGGGATCGCATGGTACGAGTGGATGAAGTACGTGTACGTGCCGGTCTCAATCCCCGCGAGGAGCGGCGATGGCCGGAGCACCGTGAGCGCGTTCCAGCCCATGTGCGGGACCTTCACCCGGCCGGAGAGGCGGACCACGCGGCCGGGCAGGATGCCGAGCCCCCGGTGGACGCCGTCCTCCTCGCTCTCCTCGAACAGTAATTGCATCCCAAGACAGATCCCGAGGAACGGCCGCCCGGAGGCGACATAGGCCCGGATGCGGTCCGCGAACCCCGTGGCGCGGAGGCGCGCCATCGCCGGCCCAAACGCGCCGTCGCCGGGGACGACGAGCGCGTCCGCCTCGTCGAGGGCCCCCGGCGCATCGGTGATGCGAACGTCGAGCCCCTGCCGCTCCAACCCCTTCTGGATGCTGCGGAGGTTGCCGGCGCCGTAATCGACCACCGCGATCATGCGAGGGTCCCTTTGGTCGAGGGAATCCCCTGCACCCGCGGGTCCAGCTGCGTCGCCCGGTCCAGCGCGAGTGCTGTGGCTTTGAAAGCCGCCTCGATGATGTGGTGCGCGTTCCGCCCGTGGATGAGCAGGAGGTGCAGCGTGATCCCGGCGTTCATCGCGAAGGCGCGGAAGAACTCCTCGGTGAGGTCGGTGTCGTAGTCGCCCAGCCGCTGGCGGGGCACCGGGACGGCGTAGTGCAGGTAGGTCCGCCCGCTCACATCGACGACCGCCAGCACCAATGCCTCGTCCAGCGGCGCGTACTCGGAGGCGTAGCGGACGATCCCGGCCCCCTCCCCGAGGGCGTCCCGCAGCGCCCGCCCCAGGCCGATGCCCACATCCTCCACGGTGTGGTGCGCGTCGACCTCCAGGTCCCCGGTCGCGTTGACGCTCAGATCGAACCGCCCGTGGCGGGCCAGCTGGGCGAGCATGTGGTCGAAAAAGGGCAGCCGCGTGGTGCCCGCAAAGCGGCCGGCGCCGTCCAGGTCCCAGACCACGTCGATGCTCGTCTCCGTCGTCGCGCGCGCCAGGCGGCCGACGCGGCTCATCCGAGCTCCCCCCGCGCCCGGACCGCCAGAACGTGGGCCGGAAAATCCTCGTACTGCCCCAGCCGCTCCACCACCGGCCGGACCCGGGCCAGCCCTGCGGCGTCGAGGTGCGCCACCGAGGTCGCCTTCAGGTAGCTGAGGACCGTCACACCGGACGCCACCCGCGCGTACCCGCTGGTCGGCAGCGCCGCCGGGACGCCGATCGCGTAGTTGCCCGCGGAAAACGGCGTGTCCTGGCCGAGGAGGACCTCGCCGGCGTTCCGGATCTTTTGCAACAGCGCATACGGATCGCGGGTGGCGATCTGGAGGTGCTCGGGCGCGTAGACATTCGCAAACGCCACGGCCTCCTCGAGGGTGCTGGTCACGAACGCGCCGCCATAGCGGCTCAACGCGGCCTCGGCGAACTCGCGCCGCCGCGCGGGGAGTTGCGCCAGGTACCGTGGGAGCCGCTCCACGACCTCGGCCGCCACCCCCTCCGCGGGCGTCAATAAGATGACCGCGGAATCCGTCCCGTGCTCGGCCTCGTTGAGGAGGTCGAGCGCCAGGCGGTCCGGATCGGCCGACTCGTCGGCGATGATCATCGACTCCGTGGGGCCGAGGAAGGAAAGCAGCCGCACCCCGGAGGCCTGCACGGCCACCTGGGCGGCCGTGATGTAGGGATTGCCGGGTCCGCCGAGCAGCGGCACCCGGGGCAGCGTCGCCGTCCCGAACGCGAGCCCGGCGATGCCCGCCACCCCGTTGCAGCGAAACACCTGCGTCACCCCCAGCAGATCGGCGGCCACGAGGACCGCGGGATCGGCGCTGCCGTCCTTGCGCGGCGGGAGGACCACGGCGATCTCCTCGACGCCGGCGACGACCGCCGGGGTCACCAAGGTGATGCACGTGGACGGAAACGCGCCCTTGCCGCTGGGAATGTACACGCCCACGCCCTCCACCGGCGTGAACTTCACGCCGGTCGTGAGGCCGGGTTCCATCTCCTCGACCTGGAGCGCGGGTGGGCGGAGCCACTCGTTGTACCGCCGGGCCCGCTCGATGCTGGTCGCCAGCGCCGTGCGCAGCCCGTCGTCCACCGCGTCGTACGCCCGGCTCACTTCCTGCCGGTCCACCCGGAGGCGGTCCGGAGAGAGGGCGACGCCGTCGTGGCGCTGCGTGTGCTCCACGATCGCCGCATCGCCGCGCCGCCGGACGTCCTCGACGATGCCGTGCACGTGTGATGCGATCTCGGGGTTGAACACATCCGCCCGCGACCGCTGCAGGATCTCCCGCAGGCGTTCGGGGGCCACCTGGCTCAACCGATGGATCTCCACGCCGCGCCCCCCCTCCTATACCGACGACGGGTGCCTTGCTGCGGCCGCGGCCCGCATCCGCTCCACGACCGCCTGTACCGCCTCCGCGCGGGTCCTGAGGCTCATGCGGTTGACGACCAGGCGGGCGGTGGACCGGAACACCTCCGCGACCTCGACCAGGTGGTTCGCCGCCAGCGTGCGGCCGGTCATCACGAGATCGAGGATACCGTCGGCCAGGCCCACCTGGGGCGCGAGCTCGACCGTGCCGCGCAGCTCGATGATTTCCACCGGCCGCCCCTGGCCCCAGAAGTGGCGCTCGGTGACGCGCGGGTACTTCGTGGCGATCCGGATCGGGCTCAGCGACTCCCACCCCGCGGCCCGCGCCTCGGGGAACGCCACCACCCCCCGGCAGGCGCCGAACCCGAGGTCGACCAGTTCGTAGACGTCGCGCCCCTGCTCCAGCAGGACGTCCTTTCCGGCGATGCCGAGATCGGCGGCCCCGTGCTCGACGTAGGTCAGCAAATCGCCGGGCTTGGCGATCAGGACCTGGACGCCCGGCTCCGCGCAGGGAAGGATCAGGCGGCGGGTCGACCGCCACGCGGCCGCGGTCAGATACCCGGCGGCCTCGAGCGTGCGCATCGAGTCGTCGAGCAGCCGTCCGGACGCCACGGCCAGCGTCACGAGGGCCACGGTCCACCCCCGTTCCCCGGGCCTCCGCGGACCAGATCCGCCAGCGCGGTGGAGCGCTCCCGGCCGTCGGCCTCGCGTACCACAGCCCGGCTTCCTGTGACCAGCACCGCACGGGGAGCACCGGCCGCGAGCGCCCCCTGCGCCACCTCGTCCCACGACCGTCCGAGGATCTCTACGGTCACGGACAGATCCTGCTGCCGGAGCGAGCGGGCCAGCCGCAGCGCCTCGCCGCGGGCGCCGTCGGCGAAGGCCACCGCCACATCGGGCGCCTCCCCCCCGGCGTCCCCGCCGGCGGACGCGGCCAGCGCTCGGTCGACGCGCACCGCGAACCCCGTCGCGGCGTGCGGAGCCCCGAAGCCTTCGAACAATCGATCATACCGCCCGCCGCCGAGCAGCGGAAAGCCCAACGCGGCGGTGTGCCCTTCGAAGACGATGCCGGTGTAGTAGTCGAAGTCCCGGATGATGCTGAGGTCCACCCTCACCCCGCCCCCCACGCCGTACGCCTCGAGGATGCCGATGAGGGTTTCGAGATCGCGGAGCACCCGGCGGCTCTCCACCGTGTCGGCCAGCCGCTGCGCTTCCCGGATCGCATTGGGACCGCGGAGACCCGGCAGCGCCGTCAGGGCTTCGCCGCGCGCCGCCGGCGCCCCGTAGCGATCGAGCACCGCGCGGAGTCCGACGAAGTCCTTCTGGTACAGGAGGGCGCGCGCCTCGAGGGCTCCCTCCTCCGGCAGGCCGAGCCCTTCGAGGATCCCCCGGAGGAAGCCGACGTGGCCCAGGCTGACCGAGCACTCCGCCGCGCCTGACGCGGCGAGGGCATCGACCGCGAGGGCGACGATCTCGGCATCGGCCTCGAGCGTGTCCGCCCCGATCAGCTCGCACCCCACCTGGGGGAACTCCCGCAGACGTCCCGAGCCGGTCTCCGAGCCCCGGAACACCTGCCCGGCATAGGCGAGGCGGAGCGGCAGCGGCCGGCCGCGCAGGTGGGTCGTGACCAGCCGGGCCACCGGGGTCGTCATCTCGGGACGAAGCGCGAGCAGCTCGCCGCCGCGATCCACCAGCTTGAACAGCCGGTCCCCGGCTTGCGTCCCCTCCCCGCGAACGAGGGTGTCGAAGTATTCGATCGTCGGGGTCACCACTTCCCGGTACCCCCACCGGCGCATGCAGGACAGGATGCGGCCGGTGATCGCCCGCGCCCGGGCCGACTCATCGGCCAGGAGATCCCGCATCCCGGGAGGAACCTGCTGCCACCGCTCACGCCGCGCCATGATGGCCTGCCTGGGCTCCTTTATCGCGCTAAACTGATAAAGTAGTAAAGACTACGATAGCACACGGCCGGTCCGGGTGTCAAACGGACGTCTCCTGCATCACCCCTTCGGCACGGCACGTCCTCGGGGGCCGCGCCGTCCCGCTAACGATTCCGTGCGACGACCGCGCCGCCGAGCATGACCATGGCGGGATGACGCAGGACCGCCAGGTCTTCGAGCGGATCGCCGGCGACGGCGATCATATCCGCCTGAAGGCCTGCCCGAAGGGTGCCCACCTCGCCGGCGATTCCCATCGCCGCGGCCGCCGCCGACGTGGCCGCCGCGATCGCATCGCCCGCAGATGCCCCAGTCTGACGGAGGAGCTCTAGCTCGGTCACCAGGCCATCGAACGGCGTGAAGCGCCAGCCGGCGTCGGTCCCGGCGACGTAGCGGACGCCGGCCTGCCGCATGCGGCGGACGTGATCCACGTTGCTGTCGTTCATCCGCCGCCAGCGCTCTACGGCGGAGCGGGCGTCCGGCGTCCCCTCCCTTGCCGAGAGCGCGTCGACGAGGAACTGACCCACGCACAGGGTCGATGTGACCGCGGCGTCCCGCTGCGCCACCGCATCGGCGACGTCCGCCTCGAACCGCTGATGCCCTTCCTCATCGACGAGGAACAGCGCGTGCTCGATGTGGTCTGCCCCCGCGGCGATGGCATTCCGGGTCGCCTGAGCACAGGTGCAGTGGATGGCGACGCGACGGTCGAGCCGGTGCGCTTCCTCGACGGCCGCGCGGAGCTCCTCGATGGTGTATGATGGCCGCGACGAGTAGGTTCCGAGTGTCCCGCCGCCGCTGCCCATGATCTTGATGTAGTCCACCCCCGCCTTCACCAGCCTGCGCACGACGCGCCGCATCTCCTCGGGGCCGTCCGCCTCGCCGCCGAAGTACCAGCAATGGCCGCCCGTGATGGTGAGAGGACAGCGACACAGGCGCAGCCGGGGGATGACGGCATAGCCGAGGCGCTGCGCCCGCCGCAGCTCGAGCGTCGTGTCGCGCATGCCCCCGCAGTCGCGGAGCGTCGTGATCCCCGCGCGGAGCGCGATTTGCGCATTGCGTATGGCGGCCGCCAGCAGCACCCCGTCTGGTTCCCGCACGGAATCCTCAAACGGGGTTCCGTCGCCCGGCAGCACCAGGTGGACATGGGCATCGATCAGCCCCGGCAAGAGCGTATGGCCGGCCAGGTCAAGCTCGGGAGTCTCCGCGGGCCAGTTCCCCCGCGGAGCGGAACCGGCATAGATGGCGTCGATCACCCCTCGGTGCACGACCACGGTGGGGCGGTCGATGGAAAGAGCGTCTGTCCCATCGAGCAGGCGGGACGCGCGGACGATCAACCATTCAGGCGCGGGAGGCGCCATGCTGCCCCGATCTCCGCCACCGGCGGATGTAGACCGCCGCGATCCCCACGCCGATGATCAGCGCGAGAGGCGGCCCCGCGTAGAGAAGGAGCGCCGCGCCCCCGGCGCGTGGTTCGGCCAGCACGCGCTCCCCGAACTGCCCCACGAAGTAGTCGAGGATCTGATCCGGGCTCTCGCCCGCCTCCAGCTTCTGGCGGATGATCGCCTTCATCTCCCGCGCCAGCGCGGAATCGCTCTCGGCCACCGTCTGCCCGACGCAGACGGGACACATCAACCGGCGGGCGACCGCGTACACCCGGTCGTCCAGCGTCGCCGCCGCCGCCCCCGCCGCGAGGCACAGACACGCCAGGAGCACCGCCGCCGCAGGCCGGATCATGCGCCGCCCCGTCTCCTGTGGCGCCCCTGCCGGTCCCGCTTTCGGACCTCGGAGGCCGCCGCGCCGGCCATGCGCTTCAGCACCAGCGCATACCCATCCGCGCCGTAGTCGAGGAAGCGGCCGACGCGGCTGATCGTCGCCGAGGACGCCCCGGTCCGCGCGGCGATCTCTTCGTACGTGTTTCCGGCATCCAGCATGCGGGCGACCTCGAACCGCTGGGCCAGGGCCTTGCCCTCGCCGATGGTGCAGAGATCCTCGAAGAACCGGTAGCACTCTTCCACCGTGCGCAGCTGCAGCACCGCCCGGAAGAGATGATCGGCCAGCGGCCCCCGAAGCTTCGGGTTGACCATGCGACCCACCCGTTAGCCGGTGATTCGGATCTGCGGGAGCATATCAGGGGGACTCCTAAACGCGATCAGTGGAGACGAACGAGCACCGCGTCGGCCATGGCCGCCGTGCCGAGCGCGGGACGCCCCCCCGCGAGGTCGGCGGTCCGGCATCCGTCCTGCAGCGCCTGGAGGACCGCGGCCTCGATCGCCGCGGCGGGCGCCTCCTGGCCCAGCCCGTAGCGCAGCAGGAGCGCCGTGGTCAGGATCGCCGCGAGCGGGTTCGCGATCCCCTTTCCGGCGATGTCCGGCGCGGTACCGTGCACCGGCTCAAAGAGCCCGGGCGGCCGGTCGCCCAGGCTCGCGGACGGCATCAGCCCGAGCGAGCCCATCACGCCCGCGGCCTCGTCGCTCAGGATGTCCCCGAACATGTTCTCGGTCACGATGACGTCGAACTGCTTGGGGTTGGAGACCAATTGGAGGGCGCAGTTGTCGACCAGCATGTGCTCGACCGTGAGATCCGGAAACTCCTGCGCGACTTCGGTCGCGACCTCGCGCCAGAGGCGGGAGGTCTCGAGGACGTTGGCCTTGTCCACCGAGGTGACCTTGCGGCGGGGACGCCTGCGGGCGATCTCGCACGCCTTGCGCACGACCCGGCGGACCTCGGCGGCCGAGTACGGCAGCGTGTCGAGCGCGGCGGCATTCTCCCGCTCCCCGGTCCGGGACTGCGCCCCGAAGTAGAGACCGCCCGTGAGCTCCCGCACGATGAGGAGGTCGGCTCCCTCGACGATCTCGCGCCTGAGCGGAGAGGCGGCGAGGAGCACCGGGGGAACGATCGCCGGGCGCAGGTTCGCGTAGAGCCCGAACGTCTTGCGCAGGGTGAACAGCGCCTGCTCCGGCCGGAGCTCCCGCGGACCGCGGTCCCATTTGGGACCGCCGCAGGCCCCCAGCAGGATCGCATCGGACCGCCGGCAGATCTCGACCGTCTTCGGGGGGATGGGATGCCCGACGGCGTCGATGGCCGCGCCCCCGGCGAGCCCTTCCTCGAACTCCAGGCCGAGCTCATACTGCCGATCGACCTTGGCCAGCACGCGGACGGCCTCGGCGATGACCTCCCGGCCGATGCCGTCCCCCGGGATGACGGCGACGCGCCGCGGGCGGGCGGCGCTCAAGGAGCCACGCCGGCGCGCTCGCCCATGAGGACGTACTCCAGGCTGTCCACGAGCGCCTGCCAGGACGCCTCGACCACGTTCTCCGAGACGCCCACCGTCCCCCATGTGCGCCGGCCGTCCGTCGACTGGATCAGCACCCGGACCTTGGCCGCGGTCGCGGCATCGGCGTCCAGCACCCGCACCTTGTAGTCGACCAGGCGGACCCGGCGGATCTCCGGATAGAAGCGCTCCAGCGCCTTCCTGAGCGCCCGGTCGAGCGCGTGCACGGGACCGTTGCCCTCCGCGGCTGTGTGCTCCTCCTGCCCGTCCACGGCGACGCGAATGCTCGCTTCCGCCGCGGCGCCACCGTGCGGCCCCTTCTCGACCATCACGCGCAGCCCCTTGAGGGTGAAGGCGGGACGGTGCTGACCCATGGTGCGGCGCACCAGGAGCTCGAACGACGCCTCCGCGCCCTCGAACTGGAAGCCGGCATGCTCCAGCTCCTTGAGCCGCGCCAGGATCTCCCGAACCTGCGGGCTGTCCTTGCTGAGGTCCAGGCCCATCTCCTCGGCCTTGTAGAGCACGTTGCCCCGGCCCGAGAGGTCGCTCACCACCACGCGGCGCTCGTTGCCGACCGCTTCCGGCGGGATGTGCTCGTAGGTCGGGGGGTGCGCGATGACGGCGCTGACGTGGACCCCGCCCTTGTGGGCGAAGGCGTTCTTGCCCACGAACGCCTGGTACTCGTTGGGCGCCATGTTGGCCAGCTCGCTCACGATCCGGGAGAGTTCGCCGAGCCGGCGCAGCGACGCGGCGGGCACGCACTCGTACCCCAGCTTCAGCTGCAAGTTTGGGATGAGCGAGATCAGGTTGGCATTGCCGCAGCGCTCGCCGATCCCGTTGATCGTCCCCTGCACGTGGACGGATCCGGCGCGCACCGCCACAATCGCGTTGGCGACCCCGACGTCGCTGTCGTTGTGCGTATGGATGCCCAAGGGACCGCCGCCCTGCGCCGCCTTCACCCCGTCCCGAATGTCGAAGGGCAGGCTGCCGCCGTTGGTGTCGCAGAGGACCACCACGTCGGCCCCGCCCCGCCGGGCCGCCGCCAGGGTGGCCAGCGCATACTCCGGGTTGGCCTTCCACCCGTCGAAGTAGTGCTCCGCGTCGTAGATGACCTCCAGGCCCCGGCCCTTGAGGTACCGGACCGAGTCTTCGATCATCCTGAGGTTCTCATCCAGCGACGTCCGCAGCGCCTCGCGCACGTGGAGGTCCCACGATTTCCCGAACACCGCCGCCGCGGGGGTGCCCGCGGCGAGGATCATCCGCAGATTGTCATCCTGCTCCGCCGCGACCCCGGCCCGCCGGGTGCTCCCGAACGCGGTAATCCTGGCGTGCCGCCACGAGCGGGATCGCGCCTGCGCGAAGAACTCGAGGTCCTTGGGGTTGCTCCCCGGCCAGCCGCCTTCTATATAATCGAAGCCAAACTCGTCCAGCCGCTCGGCGATCCGCAGCTTGTCCTGGGCGGACAAGGTGATCCCGGCCCCCTGGGTGCCGTCCCGGAGGGTCGTGTCATAGAGGGCGATGCGCCCGGCGGCCACGCGTTTACCCGTACACGTCGGTCATCCAGTGCTGGCGCTCATTGACGATCCGGTTGACCGCCACCAGGTACGCCTTCGTGCTGGCTTCGATCACGTCCGTGCTCGTCCCGCGCCCGATGAAGAGCCCGTCGCCGTCCCGGACCTTCACCGTGGCCTCCGCCACCGCGTCGGTCCCGCCCGTCACCGCCTTGATGGCATAGTCGGCGAGCGACGGGGTCAGGCCGACGATTCTGTTGATCGCGTTGTACATGGCGTCCACGGGGCCGTCCCCGGTGGCCTCTTGGGTGACCAGCTCGCGTCCGCGCATCAGCGTGATCGACGCCTTCGGCGGGAGCGTGCTGCTCGTCGAGATGTGGAAGGACATGAGCTCGTAGGTGTGGGGAACGGTGCGCAGCTCTCCCTCCACCAGGGCCAGGATCTCCTCGGTCGTCACCTGCTTCTTCTTATCGCACAGCGCCTTGAACTCTTCGAAGATCCGCTGCAGCTCCGCGTCCGACGGGCGCACCCCGTTGGTCTCCAGGAGATTCTTGAGGGCGTGGCGGCCGGAGTGTTTGCCGAGGACCAGCTTGTTGCCGGGGACGCCGATCGTCTCCGGGGTCATGATCTCGTAGGTCTCGCGATTCGCCAGCACGCCGTGCTGATGGATGCCGGCCTCGTGGGCGAAGGCGTTGTCGCCGACCACGGCTTTGTTGGGCTGGACGGGGATCCCGGTGATCGCGCTGATCAAGCGGCTCGTGCGGTAGATCTTCGTCGTGTCGATCGCCGTCTCGTGCCGGTAGTAGTTCCGGCGCGTGTGCAGCGCCATCACGATCTCCTCGAGGGACGCGTTGCCGGCCCGTTCGCCGATCCCGTTCACCGTGCACTCGATCTGCCGGGCGCCCGCCTGCACGGCCGCGAGCGAATTGGCCACGGCCAGCCCGAGATCGTCGTGGCAGTGCACGCTCCAGATCACCTTGCCGCTGTTGGGGATCCGCTCTATCAGCGACCGGATCAGCGCCGCATACTCCTCCGGGTTGGCGTACCCGACGGTGTCCGGGACGTTGATCGTGCTCGCCCCCGCCGCGATCGCCCCGTCGAACACCCGGCAGAGGAACTCGGGATCCGACCGGCTGGCGTCCTCGGCGGAGAACTCCACGTCGGCCGCGAACCGTCGGGCGTGCCGCACGGCGTCGACCGTGGCCTCGTAGACCTGGTCGGGCGTCATCCGGAGCTTGTGCTCCATGTGGATCGGGGACGTGGCGATGAAGGTGTGGATGCGGGGCCGCTCCGCGTCCCGGATCCCCTCGACCACCGCATCGATGTCGACGCGGTTGGCGCGGGCCAGGCCGGCGATCGTGACACCCCGGACCTCCCGGGCGATCAGCTGGACGGCCTCCAGATCCCCCTTGCTGCTGATCGGGAATCCGGCTTCGATCACGTCCACCCGCATCGCCGCCAGCGCCCGGGCGACCTCGAGCTTCTCCTCGGCGTTCATGGTGAACCCGGGAGACTGCTCGCCGTCCCGGAGGGTGGTGTCAAAGATCCGGATTCGTTCGTCCATGGTCGTGTCCTCCCTGGATGACGTTCCTCACCGCTTGGCTTTGGCTTCGGACTTCCGTCCCTCCGCCCCACTCTTTGCCTCCGCCGGCCGTGCCGAAGGCTTGGGGCTGCTGCCACCCGGCCCTCCCGGGGCGCCGTCCCGCTGCAGCCAGGGCATCATGGCGCGCAGCTGGCGTCCGATCTCCTCAATGGGATGGTCGGTCTCCTGCCGGTAGCGGGCGTTGAACAGCGGCCGGCCGGCCTGATTCTCCAGGATCCACTCCTTGGCGAACGCCCCGCTCTGGATCTCGCCGAGAATGCGC
>Ga0137376_10000781_pt1 | contig 16132 bp, 10 predicted proteins | sample SagtaG_23_FD_104814 | JGI IMG/M metagenome (GOLD analysis project Ga0137376, IMG submission 104814) | Vadose zone soil microbial communities from Sagehorn Ranch, Mendocino, California, USA - Sage2_L_20_16 metaG | ecosystem: Environmental > Terrestrial > Soil > Vadose zone | place: USA...
CCGATCGGCAGCGCCCGCTGGATGTCGGGGATCGCCTGGCGAATGTTGCGCGCGACATCGAGGAGGTTCGCCTTCGACTGCCGCACCACGCCGATGGCCACCGACGGCGATCCGTTGTAGCGGAAGATCGAGCGGTCGTCCTCCGGGCCGAGCTCGACTCGGGCCACGTCCTTGAGCTTGACGAGCTGGTTGCCCTGGCTCGCCACGACCATTTCGCCGAACTCCAGCGGCGTTTTCAGCTCGCCCAGCGAACGCACGGAGAACTCGCGCCGGGTGGATTCGATCCGGCCGGCGGGAATCTCAACGTTGCGCGCGACGATCGCGCCCTCCACGTCCTGCACCGTGAGGCCGCGCGCCGACAGCGCCTTGGGCTGCACCCAGACGCGCATCGAGTAGCGCCGCTCACCGAAGATCTGGGCGCTGCCCACACCGGGCAGGCTCTGGAGGCGCGCTTTGACGAGCCGGTCCGCGACGTCGGAGAGCTGCATCAAGTCATAATTGTCGCTGGAGAGCGCCAGCCAGAAGAAGGGCTGGGCGTCGGCCGATTGCTTCGCGATCACCGGCTCGAGCACGTCCACCGGCAGGCGTCCGCGCACGCGCGAGACCTTGTCGCGCACGTCCTGCGCCGCGACGTCCACCGGACGGTCGAGCGTAAACTCGAGCGTAATCTGGCTGTTCTCTTCGGCCGACGAGCTGGTCAGGGTGCGCAGGCCTTGGATGGTGGACAGCTCTTCTTCCAGTACGTCGGTAACCGCCGTCTCCACGACTTGCGCGTTGGCGCCGGGAAGCGTGGTGCTGACCGAGATGACGGGTGGGTCGATGTCGGGCAGCTCGCGCACCGAGAGGCGCGTGTATCCGATCACCCCGAACAACACCAGGGCCGCGGAGAGCATGCTCGCGAGGACGGGACGGCGGATCGCGACTTCGGAGAGCTTCATGTCAATTCCTTACGCCCAAGGTGATGGCGGAGTTACCACATCCATGCGTCGTTCGGCGAGGTCTGATTTCGACGGCTCAACGGGAGGTTGGCACCCCTGCCCCGAAGCGGCGCTCCACGTAGGATTCCAGAATCTGCAGGAATTCCGTCACGATTCCGTCACCCTTGAGGGTTACCTGGAGCCGGCCGTCGACATAGACGGGCGCCTTCGGCTCCTCGAACGTCCCGGGCAACGAAATACCGATGTCAGCGTGCTTTGACTCGCCCGGACCGTTCACTACACAACCCATGACCGCGACGCGGAGTTCCTCGGCGCCGGGGTAGCGCTCCTTCCAGACGGGCCGCTGGGCGCGCAGGTAGTCCTGGATCTGCTCGGCCATGTCCTGGAAGAAGGTGGACGTGGTGCGGCCGCAGCCGGGACAGGCCGTGACCTGGGCCGTGAAGCTGCGCAGGCCAAGCGACTGCAGCACCTGCTGCGCGACCTGGACCTCCTCGGTGCGGTCGCCGCCGGGCCGCGGGGTCAGGGACACCCGGATGGTGTCGCCGATGCCTTCCATGAGAAGGAGGGACAGGCCCGCCGTGCTCGCGACCATCCCCTTCATCCCCATCCCCGCCTCGGTGAGGCCGAGATGGAGGGGGTAATCGCCCCGCGGGGCGAGGCGGCGGTAGACGTCCACCAGGTCCTGCACGCCGGACACCTTGGCCGACAGGATGATACGGTCATGCGACAGCCCGCACTCCTCGGCCAGCTCGGCGGAGCGGATGGCACTCTCCACCATCGCGTCCATGGTGACGTCGCGCGCGTCGCGCGGCTCGGCAGTCTTGGCGTTCTCGTCCATCAGCTCGGTGAGCAGCTGCTGGTCGAGCGAGCCCCAGTTCACGCCAATGCGCACCGGTTTGCCGTTGGCGACGGCCACTTCCACGATCTGGCGGAAGTGGGCGTCGTGGTGCTTGGAGCCCACGTTGCCGGGGTTGATGCGGTACTTGGCGAGCGCTTTGGCGCACGCGGGATACTTGGTGAGCAGGAGATGACCGTTGTAGTGGAAGTCGCCGATGACGGGGACGTCCACCTGGGCGACGATCTCGGGGACGGCGGCCGCCGCGGCGTCGTTGTTGACCGTGACGCGTACCAGCTCGGAGCCCGCCTGGTGCAACGCCCGCACCTGCGCCGCCGTCCCCGCGACGTCCGCGGTGTCGGTGTTCGTCATGGACTGGACGACGATCGGGTGAGCGGAGCCCACCTTCACGCCGCCGACATCCACCGTCACAGTGCGCCGGCGCGTGGCACTCATGGGAGGAGCAATCTAATAGAGGGGGCATACCACCCGCCGCGCTCCCCCCTTTCCTTATACTAGGGGGACGGTGGCCCGGAGCTCGAGCGTGACGGTCGTGCCGCGCCCCGGCGTGCTTTCGAGCGTGATCGTACCGCCCCGGCTCTCGACCAGGCGGCGGGCGATCGCCAGGCCCAGTCCCGAACCGCTCGATGTGGTGGAGAAGGCCGGCTCGAACACCCGCGGCAGGGCGTCCGGCGGGATGCCGCGGCCGTCGTCGGTCACCGTGAGGCGCCGGCCGGCCATCTCGACCCGGACCACGACTTCCCGGGCGTCCGCCTGCCGGGCATTCTCGAGCAAATTGACCAGCACTTCCTTCACTTCGTCGCGCCGGGCCTGCACCGGGGCGGCCGCGCCGTCCGCCTCGCACCGCACGGTCGCGCCGCCCGCGCCGCCACCCAGGCCGTAGAGTTGGACGGTCTCGCGCGCCACCGCGAGCAGGTCCACCGCCTCGAGGGGCGGCTGACCTTCCGCCGGTGTGCCGAACCGGGAAAACGCCCGTGCGATGCCGTCCAGGCGATCGATTTCCGCGAGAATCCGCTCCGTCGTTTCCTTCAGCGTGGCGTCGAAGGCCGGCCCGGTGCCGCGCCGCGCGCGCCGCAGATGTTGAATGCCGAGGCGGATGGGGGTGAGCGGATTCTTGATCTCGTGCGCCACCTGGCGCGCCATCTCCCCCCACGCGATCACGCGGGCAGCGCGCGCCAATGCCGTGGCGTCGTCCAGGGCCACCACGCAGCCGTCCGGTGCGGGCCCCAGACCCGCGAGTTGCACGCGGATGCGGCGTCCGCCGATCTCGAACTCGTGCTCCGCGATGCCCGCGTCCGCGCGTCGCAGAAACGCCTCGACGGCATCCCACACCGCCGCCCATTCCGCCCCGGTCGCGGTCGGCAGCGCGTCACCCGGATCGAGCGTGACGCCGAGCAGCTCGGCGGCCCGGGGGTTCGCAAGCGTGACACGCAGTGCGTCGTCCACCGCGATCACGCCGGTGGCGACATTGGCGAGCACGCGGGCCGTGCGTTCACGCGCTTCCTCCAGCGCGGCCTGGCTGCGTCGTACATCCGCGGCCATGCGCCCGAACGCCGTGATCACGGGCTCGAACTCGCGCGGCGCGGACGCCGGGAAGGTGGGCGGCACCGCGCCGCGCCCGACCGCCAATGCGGCGTCGCGCAATGCCGCCACCGGCCGGGCCAGCGTGCGGCCCGCGAGGCCCGCCAGATAGACAGCGGCGGCCAGGCCGGCCAGAGTGGCGAGCACGAGTCCCAGGGCCAGATCCGTCTGTTGCCGGCGCACGACTGCATCGTCGAGCAGTTGCGGCGCTGCCAGGATCGCCTCGGTTTCGGGCGAACCCCCGGCGAGGACGCGGTAGCCGATGCGGAACGGCCGCCCGGCCGCCTGGCCGTCGGCGGTCGCTTCGATTTCGTCCTGGAGGGCCAGCCGTTCGAACGCGGGCGTTTGCAGCAATGGATCCACGACACCCAGCTCACCGAGCGCGGGCGTGCTCGTGGCGGTGAGTGCGCCGTCCTTGTACAACCACAGATCGGCGTCGAGCCGGTCGCCGAGATCGACGATCGCCGTCTGCACGGCCTCCGGCCGGTCGAGCGCGACGGCGCCAGCGGTGCCGGCCGCGTCGCGCAGGGTCTGGGTGATGCGGAGGTCGCCGGCACGGCGCGCTTCATCCTGCAAGCGCGCGAAACTCCAGGCTGCAAATCCGACCAACGGCAGCACGAAGAACGCGACCAGCGCGCCGGTGATGCGTGCGCGGTAGCTGGTGCGCAGCGCGGCAAGGCCGGCGCGCCACGGCGGCGGCGCCCCGCCACCGATCCACCAGGCGAGGAGCCACATGGCCGCGAGCACGGCGACGTCCGCCAGCACGACCAGCGCGCCGCGCACGGCCAGTACCCACAGTCCCCGCAGGTCCACGAGGATGTGGACGTGCTGCACGCCGCCGGGCAGCGCGAGGCGGCGCTCGCCGCGCGCGGCCCAGCCGGCCCGCGTCCAGATCACACGGGCGCTCGGCGCGCCGGCGCCGTGACTGGGCGGGGCGAGGGCGATCGCGTACGGCGGCTCCGCCGCCCCGGCGCCCTGGAGCACCACCGCCACCCGGTTGGGCGCGATGAGCCGCGAGCGGGGACCGACGCCGACGGTGAGCACGCGCCCGTCGGGGAACGGCGCCACGAGGATGTAATGGACTCCCGGAACGCCTTCGAACCGTTCCACACGCGTGCCGGCCCGGGTCCGCGGCGAGCGCACGAGTCCCGCGAGGAGCGGCAGCTTGAGATCGATGGTGGCCAGGCGCAGCGTCGCCGCAGGCGTTCCGTCCCGGGCCCACAGCGTCAGCACTGTGGGGTACGCCTCGGCGGCGAGCGGCGAGCGCAGCCAGAGTGCATACAGGTCCGCCGCGGACGTCAGCGCCGGCCCCGTCCGGGCCGACTCCCCAACGCGCTCCAGCAACGCCACGGCGAGCGCATCGCCCTCCGCACCCAGGCGCTGCACGTCGCGGTCGGCGAGCGCGAGCCGCCCTTCCACGGCGGCGCCCCACGTGACCAGCGCCGCAGCCGTCCCGGCGACCGTCGCAATTCCGACGAGCGACCAGGCGCGCGGGGCCGGGACCAACACGCCGGCCAACGCGGGGAGCCACAAGAACGTGTACCACTCGGGCCAGGCGCCGTACGGCTGCCACAGCCATAGCCCCGCCAGCCCTGCGAGCGCCGCCCAAACACACGCCGCCGGGAGCACCCACGACACGCGCCGCGGCTCGGCCGGCCCGCGCAGCAGCGCGGCGGCAAACAGCACGAGCGCCATGCTCGTGCCGGCGAGGGCCACCTGCCACGTGAGCCACAACCCGACGCTCACGCCGCTCGCCGGAGGCGCGATGCCGCGCCCCAGATAGCGCACGATGTAGGGCGCGCTCAGCACGAGCGCCGCCGCCGCCGCGACGTGCCACCAGCGGCGCGTCACGCCGCGGCGCCACAGGGCGCTGGCCGCCAACGTCAGCACGAGACTCACCGCCGTGAGTGCGCCCGCGGAGGCCGAGAACACACCGAGGGCCGGGCGATAGAACGTCGCGGGCGAAAACGCCGCCGTGAGCGACAGCGCGGGACCGAGCGGCGCGCGCACCGCCGCCCAAGCGCTGACCAGCACTGCCAACCAGCGCCACGGGCCGCTCGGCGCGGCGACGAGGAGCAGGACCATCGCCAGGACCAGTGTGATCGTCCCCCAGCGCGTCCACGCCTCCTGCGCCGCCAGCTTCGCGTCGCTTTGCGCCGGCGGCACCGCCTCGATGCTGAAGAGGCGGTTGCTGTCGGTCGCGAACTCGAACATGTCGGGACCGCGGGGCGCGGTGCGCGGCGCGTAGAAGCGCAGCGTCACCCCGTGGGCGCGACCGAAGGCGACGCCCAACGCGCCGGCGCGATCGGCAATCGCCGGCGCCGCGTCGAGCAACACGCTGCCGATGGCTTGCCCGCCGTCCGCCGTCTGGCGCCGCGCCTCCAGAGTCACGTAGAATGGGGTGATGACGGCGCGTAACGAGTCGACCGCGTCCCGCTCGGGAACGAAGCGGTGGCGTCCGGCCCACGCCCACGGCGCGCCGTCCGGCGCCAGCACCGCCACGCCGTGGTCGGGCGCGGCGCGCTCGGCGGCGACGGCGCCCCGCAGCACTTCGAACACACCCTCGCGCGGCAACAGGGCCGCGGTACGTCCCCGCTCCGCCAGGCGGCTGGCCTCCGACACGGCGGCGTGGAGCGCAGCCCCGAGGGCCGCCGAGTCCCGCGCGATGCGCGCCTCGCGCTCCGCCGGCCAGCAGCACTCGATGCGGCGAATCTCCAGCCATCCGCCGATCAGCGTCGCGCCGAGGACGACTGCACCTGCGGCGGCGGCGAGCGCCCGGCCGCGCGGACGGGCGAATGGCGCCAGCACGGCCGCCGCCGCAGCGCCCGCGGCGCTGACCGCGAGCCAGGCCGCGTTGCCGCCGTGCAGCCACTCGGCCGCCGCGATGGCCGCCACCGCACTGGTGAGCACGACGTGAGCGGACCGCTTCACCTCAAATCCCTCGCTCCCGACGCGGTGCGCGACGCACTGGCGCGCGACGCGCGGCTGCTCGTGCCCGTCGGCACGTGCGAGCAGCACGGCCCGCACCTCCCGCTCGGCTGCGACACGATCATCGTCGAGCGGCTCGCCGACGACCTTTCGGCCGCCAGCGGCATCCTGCGCGCGCCCACCGTCGAGTACGGCGTCAACACCGCCACCAAGCGCCCCTTTCCCGGTAATGCCACCGTGCGCCGCAAGACTCTCCACCGCTGGATGAACGACCTGCTCGGCGCGTGGGAGCAGTGCGGCGTCGAGACGTTCGTCATTCTCACCGCCCACGGCCACGACCCGCACCAGGAAGCGCTGTCGACGCTGCGCACGCGGCGCGCGCGCGTCTTCACCGTGGACGTCTTCGCGCTCGACTTCACGGGCCTCCTGGACGACCCCGATGGTCCGACGCACGGCGGCGAGCTCGATACGTCCCTGCTGCTCCACCTCTGCCCCGCGCTCGTACAAATGCAACTGGCGCAGGACTTCGAGCTGCCGGACCGGGCCCGAGCCCGGTATCGCCGCGGCTCCGGCACCCTGCCGGCGCACAGCCCCGGCTCGGTCGGCCGGCCGACCGCCGCGTCGGCCGAGAAAGGCGCGCGGCTCTATAAGATGATTTATGACCGCATCACGACGCGAGTATTGAACGGCGGCCCCGCATGATCACTGGCCTGCTCGCCCTCGCCTTGCTGCAAGCGCCGATCGACCAGGGCACGCTCGTCATTCGCCAGGATAGCGTGGACGTGGCGCACGAAGGATTCCGGCTCACGGCCGGCCGCCTCACCGCCGGCAACCCCGGTTGGTCGCTCGCCGCAACCGTGCGCTACGATCGGGTGCGCCCCGTGCTGTCGCTCGCGCCCATCCTCGAAGTCGACGCCGACTCGTTGCCGCTCGCCTTGCAATACGACGTCGCCGATCCCCGCGAGCCGCTGCGCATCCTGGGCCAGCTGGGCCGGGGCCGGCTCACCGTGCGGATCATCGCGCGCTCCGTGGAACGGGCGCGGGAGTTTCCGGCCACCGACAACACCGTGGTCCTGGACGACTCAGTCTACGCGTTTTACGTGTTTGCCGCGTGGCGGGCGGGCGCCGTACCGACGCCGATCAACGCAATCTTCCCCCGCGCGCTGCGACGCGAGATGCTCACAGTCGCCGACTTGGGGCCCGCGTCCGTGACCGTGAATCACGCCGCCGTCACACTGCGCCACGTCACCGTGACGGGTGGCGTGAACGCCGTCGTCGATCTCTGGCTCGACACGGCCGGGCACCTGCAACGCATCGAGATCCCGTCGCGTCAGGTTGTGGTGGAGCGCCTCCCCTAAGGTTGACCCCCTGCCGCCGCTGACCTAAGGTTACCGCCAGAGTCCCGAACCGCAGCGCGCGTGCCTCAGGTCGAAACCGGCGACCGCCGTAGCGCGTATACGGTGGCGTCCCAACGACCTGTAGCTTTCAGGAATCAAAATGAGACATGCGCTCTTCGCCGTCGGGCTGCTGGTGTGCCCGGCCCTGGTTGCCCAGCAGGCCGTTCCGGCCACGCTCTCGCTCGCCGACGCGATCGGCATCGCCCGCGAGCACAATCCCGCGTACCGCCAGACGCTGAACAACCGCACCGCGGCGGCGTGGAACGAGCGCGGCGCCTACACCAGCCTCGTGCTGCCGTCGGTCACCGCCTCGGGAGGCGTGAGCTATACGGGGCCGGGCCAGCAGCGCTTCCTCAGTAATACGTTTTCGCAGTCCGTGTCGACCGTGGCGTCGAGCTACAGCTTGAGCCTGAACTACGAGCTGTCGGGCGCGACGTTGTCGGCTCCCGGCCTACGCCGGGCGCAGGCGAACGCCGTCGACGCCGACATCGTGGGCGCCGGCCAGGCGCTGGTGGCCAACGTCACGACGCAGTACTTGAACGTGCTGCAGGCGATCGACAACGCACGCGTGGCGGAGCGGCAGCTCGCCCGCAACGACGACGCCTTGAAGCTCGCGCAAGCGCGCTACGCCGTGGGCCGGGCGAGCCTGATCGACGTGCGGCAGGCGCAGGTGGCGCGCGGGCAGACGGAGGTCGCGCTGCTGCGGGCGCGCACGGCGACGAGCATCGAGAAGCTGCGCCTGTTCGAACAACTGGGCGTGTCGCCACCCACGACGATCGAGACCATCACGCTGAGCGACACGTTCGCGGTGCAGCAGCCGGCGTGGAAGCTCGACGATCTCCTGACGATGGCGGCGGAGCAGAACCCTTCCCTGAAGGCGTTGCGGGCGCGCGAGACGGCCGCCGCGTGGGGCACGCGCTCGGCCGTGGCGAGCTACGGCCCGTCATTGAACGCGTCGGCCGGCTGGTCGGGCTTCACGCAGCAGTTCACCAACGTCAATCCGCTCATCTTGTCGTCGCAGGCGCAGTACGGCGCGGCGTATCAGGATTGCCAGGACAACCAACAGATCCGCGCGAGTGCAGGCCTGTCCACGAGCCCCACCGCCTGCGACAGCTACGTGTGGGGCAGCGCGAACGAGCAACAGCTGCGCGCGCAGAATTCCGTGTACCCGTTCAACTTCACGAGCCAGCCCTTCCAGGCGCGTCTGACCGTCACCCTGCCCCTCTTCGCCAATTTCCAGCGGCCGGCGCAGGTGGCCGAAGCGAAGGCGGGCCAGCAGGATATGGAAGAATCGGTGCGGGCCCGGGCGCTCGGCGTGCAGACCGAGGTGAGCCAGGCGTATCTGAACCTGATGGCCGCGTTTCAGACGATCGCTATCCAGGACACGAACCGCACGGCGGCGCAGGAGCAGCTGCAACTCGCCACCGACCGCTACACGATCGGCTCCGGCTCGTTCCTCGAGCTGCAGGATGCTCAAGTGGCGGCGCTGCGCGCCGCTTCCGACTATGTCGGCGCCGTGTACGATTATCATCGCGCCCTGGCCGCACTGGAAGCCGCAGTGGGCCGCTCGCTTCGTTAACGAGAGGAATCAGCGAACATGTCCAAGCGCAACAAAGTGCTGGTGGGAGCGGGCGTCGGCGCGCTGCTGATCGTACTCGTGGTCGTGAGCGCCAGCGCGAATCGCGACAGCGGCGTCAACGTCCGATTCGAGAAGGTCGGACGCCGCGACCTGGTGGCCGCCGTCACGGCGAGCGGCAAGATCCAGCCCAAGAAGAAAGTCGACATCAGCCCGGACATCACCGGCCGCATCACGCGGATCGCGGTGAAGGAGGGTGATTTCGTCCACAAGGGCGACTTCCTGCTGCAGATCGATCCGACGATTTACGAAGCGAACCTGCAGCAAGCGCAGGCCAGTTTCGCGTCGGCGCAGGCGAACGCCGTGCAGGCTCAGGCGAACCGCGATCAGTCGCAGCGCGCGCTCGCCCGCACCAAGGAGCTGCACACCCAGAACCCGCAGCTCGTGACCGAGGAGCAGCTGGAGCAGGCGCAGACCGCGTTCGACATCGCGGAAGCGAACCTCAACGCGGCGCAGCACCAGGCGGAGCAGACGCGCGCCGCGGTGGCGTCGGCGCGCGACCAGCTCTCCAAGACGCACATCGTGGCGCCGATGACCGGCCGCGTCACCCGGCTCGCGAAGGAAGAGGGCGAAGTGGCGGTGCCGGGCACGTTCTCCGCCGACGTCGGCCTGCTGATGACGGTGTCCGACCTGTCGGTGATCCAGGTGAAGGTGCAGGTGGACGAGACCGACGTGGTCCGCGTGCATCTCGGCGACTCCGTGGAAGTGTCGATCGACGCCTTCCCCGATACGCAGTTCGCCGGGCGCGTGACGAAAATTTCCGACAGCGCGATCCTCACCGCCGGAGCCTCGGTGGCAGGCGCGAACACGCAGGCGGTGGACTACGAGGTGGAGATCACCCTCAACAATCCGCCGTCCGACGTGCGGCCGGACCTCTCGGCCACGGCGCGCGTCATCACCGACACGCGGCGTCAGACCGTGGCGATCCCGATCATCGCGCTGACGGTGCGCGAGAACAAACCGATCGCGACCGAGAACCGGCCGCGGCCGACCGACACCAGCAAGGCCAGCGGCAAGAAGCGCGACACCGAGGGCGTCTTCGTCGTGAAGAACGGCGTGGCGACGTTCCGGCCGGTGAAGGTGGGCATTGCCGGCGACGAATACTTCGAGGTGTTGGATGGCGTGCGGGAAGGCGAGCAGATCGTGGCCGGTCCGTACCAGGCGATCCGTGATCTGCACGACGGCACCCACGTGCGCGAAACGAAGCAGCGCGCGGATACGAGCGGCATGAAGAAGGCGCCCTGATGAGCCAGCCCCAGGATTTTCGCACCGGCGATACGCCGCTGCCGGACATCGTCATCCTGACCCACAAGCTGGCCCGCGACTACGACATGGGATCGGAGATCGTGCACGCGTTGCGCGGCGTGAGCTTCCAGATCCGCCGCAACGAATACGTGGCGGTGATGGGTCCCTCGGGCTCGGGAAAATCGACCTTGATGAACGTGATCGGCTGTCTCGACACGCCGAGCGCGGGTGAGTACTGGCTCAACAGCCAGAAAGTCAGCGACTTGTCGGATGATGAGCTCGCGCACATCCGCAACAAGGAAATCGGGTTCGTGTTCCAGACGTTCAACCTCCTGCCCCGCGCCAGCGCGCTCCACAATGTGGAGCTGCCGTTGATCTACGCCGGCGCCAGCGCCAAAGTCCGCCGCGAGCGCGCGGCCGAGGCGTTGACGAGCGTCGGCCTGGGCGACCGCATGGATCACAAGCCCAACGAGCTGTCGGGCGGCCAGCGGCAGCGCGTCGCGATCGCGCGCGCGCTGGTGAACCGGCCCAGCATCCTGCTCGCCGACGAGCCGACCGGTAACCTCGACTCGGCCACGAGCAGCGAGATCATGGACGTGTTCGCCACGCTGCACGGCCAGGGGCAGACCGTCGTCATGGTAACGCACGAAGCCGACATCGCGGCGCACGCCAAGCGCGTCGTGACGCTGCGCGACGGTCTCATCGCTACGGACCAGGCCCGAGCGGCCTGAGGTGCACCTCCTCGACGCGGTTCGGCTGGCGCTACAGCAGATCCGTGCGCAGAAGTTGAAGAGCGGGTTTTCCCTCATCGGCGTGTTCATCGGCGTGATGTTCCTCATCGCCGTCGTGTCGGTCGTGCAGGGCATGAACCGCTACATGACCGACAAGTTCGCCGGGACGCTGCTCGGCGTGAACACGTTCCGACTGCGACAGTTTCCCGACGTGCAGTTGGGGAACGTCACCGACTCCACGTGGCGCGTGTGGCAGCGCCGCCCCCGTATCAGCTACGACGACGCCCTGGCGGTGATGCACGGCCTCAACGTGCCGGTGGTGAGCGCCTGGGAGTCTTCGACGCGGGCGACGCTCAGCGCCGGCCGGCGGCAAGCCACGGGCATCGAGGTCACCGCCGCCACCGAGCAGTACTTCGACATCCGCTCCCTCAAGATCGAGCTGGGACGGCCGTTTACGGCTGAAGAGGCCCGCAGCGGTCTGCCGGTCGCGGTGCTCGGATTCGAGCTGGCCACCAAGCTGTTCGAGGGCCAGGATCCGCTGGGGCACGAGGTGAAAATCTTCGAGGTGCCCTACCGGGTGATCGGCGTGGTCGAGAAGCAGGGCAATCTGTTCGGCCTGTCGCTCGACAAATTCGTCGTGACGCCGGCGGGCGCGCCGCTGAAGCGGTACGTGAATCCGCCGCGTGTGGTGGACGCTCTGGCCGTGAAGGCCACGACGCAAGCGGACATGCGTGAGGCGATGTCGCAGGCCGAGGCGATCATGCGCAGCCGGCGCCACCTGCGCCCGCGCGACGGCGACACCTTCGCTCTCGAGACGGCGGACGAGGTGCTCGACTTCTGGAGCAAGATCAGCCGGGTGCTGTTCGTCGCCCTGCCGGGGCTCGTGGCGATCTCTCTGGTCGTGGGCGGCATCGTGATCATGAACATCATGCTCATGGCCGTGGCGGAGCGGACCCGCGAGATCGGCATCCGCAAAGCCCTGGGCGCGCGGCGGCGCGACATCCTGCGCCAGTTCCTGGTCGAGGCGGTGACGCTGGCGACGGTGGGCGCCGCCGCGGGTGTCGGCACGGGCATCGCGCTCGCGGGACTCATCGCCGCGATCTCCCCGCTGCCGGCCAGCGTCGCGCCGTGGTCCATCGCCGTCGGCGTGCTGCTGGGCGGCAGCGTCGGCGTGGTGGCCGGCGTCTATCCCGCGACCCGGGCGGCGCGGCTCGATCCCATCGCCGCCTTGCGGTTCGAAACATGACCGGGCTGTTCGAGGGCGTCGGCATCGCGCTCGCCTCGCTCCGCGGCAACAAAGTCCGCGCCGCGCTCACGATTCTGGGCGTGGCGATCGGCGTGATGGTCGTGATGATCATGGCGGCGATGATCAGCGGCATCAATCGCAGCGTCGCGAGCACGTTCGAGCAGATTGCGCCGCGCACGTTTCTCGTGTGGCGGTTCTTCCAGGCCGGCGTCAACATCTCGGACGGCTCCGACGAAAACAGCCCGTGGCGCCGCAACCCGCCGATCTCGGACCTCGAGGCCGACCGCATCGCGGCGTTGCCGAGCGTGCGCTACGCGACACGGCGGGAGGAGAGCTCGGCCCTGGTCGAGTTCCGCGACCAGCGGCTCGAGTCGGTGACGATCTCGGGGCTGTCGTCGCAGTGGGTCGAGGTGAACGGCGGGGACGTCTTCCCCGGCCGGACCTTCACGCGGGTCGAAGACCTCGCGAACAGCCACGTGGTGGTGATCAACCGCAAGCTCGAATCCCAGATCTTTCAGGGACGCGATCCGATCGGGCAGGCCGTGAAGATCGCGGGTGTGCCGTTCACGGTGATCGGCGTGTACACGCCGCCGCCCAACCTGTTCAGCGGCTCGTCGCCGCCGTTCGCGGGCGTCCCGCACGGCGCGTTCGTGAAGTCCGTCCCCTACTTCAAGGGCTGGATGCGGCTCGCGGTGTCGCCCGCCCCGGGATACACGCAGCAACAGGCCATGGACGAAGTCGTCGCCACGCTGCGCTCGTTGCGCAGTCTCAAACCGGGCCAGGAAAACACGTTTTCGATCGTGACGCAGGACAAGCTGCTCGATTCCTGGAATCAGGTGTCGGGGATGTTCTTCCTGGTGATGATCGCGCTGTCGTCGATCGGGTTGATGGTGGGCGGCGTGGGCGTGGTCGCGATCATGATGATTTCGGTCACCGAGCGGACACGGGAGATCGGCGTGCGGAAGGCTCTGGGGGCCACGCGCCGTGAGATCTTGTGGCAGTTCCTGGTGGAGGCCGCGACGCTCACCCTTGTGGGCGGTGCCGCCGGGATGATCGCGGGCGGCGGGATTGCGTGGCTCGTCTCCGTGGTCACGCCGATCCCCGCGTACGTGCCGGCGTGGTCGATCGCCGCGGCGCTGGGCGCCTCGGCGCTGACGGGCGTCGGCTTCGGCCTCTACCCGGCCAACCGCGCGGCGCGGCTTGATCCCGTCGACGCACTGCGGTACGAATAGGGCACACCGATATGCACGTCTTCGACGCGATCCGCCTGGCGCTGCAACAGATCCGCGCGCAGAAGCTGAAGAGCGGCTTCTCGCTCATCGGCGTGTTCATCGGCGTCACGTTCCTGATCGGCGCCTGGTCGATCGTGAACGGCATGAACGTCTACATGACCGACAAGTTCGCGGGGACCCTGGTCGGCGTGAACACGTTCCATCTGCGCCGCTCGCCCAACGTGAATTTCAACGTCGAGGACTCGGTGTGGCGGTCCTGGCGACGGCGCCCGCGCATCAAGTTCGCGGACGCGAACGCCGTAACGGAGAAATTGACCGTCCCGGTGGTGACTGCCTGGTACTCCGAAGACCGCGGGCCGGTGGAGTACAACGGCAAGACCGCCAAGGACATCACACTCGAGGGCGCCACCGAGCGCTACTTCGAGATCATGAACCTGAGCATCGCCGAGGGCCGCCCCTTCACGGCGGAAGAATCGAAGGCCGGCGTGACGGTGGTGGTGCTGGGGTGGGACCTGGCGCAAAAGTTGTTCCAGGACCTGAACCCCATCGGCCGCAGCGTGAAGATCCACGGGATTCCGTACCGCGTGATCGGCGTCGTGGAGCGGCAAGGCAACTTGCTGGGGATCTCGCTCGACAAGTTCGTGGTGGCTCCCGCCCTGTCGCCGATTCAGCGCGAGGTGAACCCGCCCGGCGTGGTCGACGCGGTCATCATCAAGGCGGCCTCCGAGCCCGACATGCGGGAGGCGATGGACCAGACCGAGGCCATCATGCGGAGCCGGCGCCACCTGCGGCCGCGCCAGGACGACAACTTCGCCATGATGACCTCGGAGGGCGTGCTCGATTTCTGGAACAAGCTGAGCAAGATCCTCTATGTGGTAGGCCCGGGACTCGTGGGCGTGGCGCTCGTGGTGGGCGGCATCGTGATCATGAACATCATGCTGATGGCGGTGGCCGAGCGGACGCGCGAGATTGGCATCCGCAAATCGCTCGGCGCGCGGCGGCGTGATATCATGCGCCAGTTCCTGGCCGAGGCCACAGCGCTCGCGACCGTGGGCGCGGCCCTCGGAATCCTCACGGGCGTCGCCCTGTCGTTCCTATTGAAGGTGGCGACGCCGCTGCCCGCCGCCGTATCGCCGTTCTCGATCCTGCTGGGCGTGGTCGTCGGCGGTGGCGTCGGCATCGTGGCCGGAGTATATCCAGCAAGCCGCGCATCGCGGCTCGATCCCATCGCGGCGTTGCGCCAGGAGTGAGTCCATGACCCCGTTGCTCGAAGGCGTCGGCATCGCGCTGGAATCGCTGCGCGCGCACAAGGCGCGGGCCGCCCTGACCATTCTCGGCGTCGCCATCGGTGTGATGGTCGTGATGGTGATCGGCGCGATCATCAGCGGGTTCAACAAGGGGGTCTCCGACATGCTGGAGCAGTCCGGCCCGAAGACGTTTTGGGTGGGCCGCTATTTCTCGGGCGGCGTCGACATCTCCGACGGCTCCGACGAGATGAGCCCGTGGCGCCACAATCCGCCGGTGTCGATCGACGACGCGCGCGTGATCGCCACGTTGCCGTCGGTCTCCTGGGTCGCGGTGGATGAAGGCGGCCAAGCGGACATCACGTTCGGCGACAAGGCACAGCACAGCGTTCACATCGACGGGCGCAGCGCCGCCTGGCCCAACGTCGCCGGCGGCGACATCTCGCCGGGCCGCTCGTTCACGGAAGTCGAGGACGCATCGGGCAGCCAGGTGGTGGTGATCAATCAGAAGTTGGACGAGCTGCTGTTCGACCAGATGGACCCCATCGGGCGGCGCATCCACCTGGGCGGGCTGCCCTACACGGTCATCGGGGTGTTCAACCCACCGCCGCAACTGTTCGGTGGGCAGCCGTCGCCCGAGGCGATCATCCCGCACGGGGCGCTCGTGAAGTACGTGCGCTACTGGAAGGGCTGGATGGATCTGCTCGTGGGCCCCGCGCCCACGGCGACGACGGCCCAGGCGATGGAAGACGTGACCGAAGCCCTGCGCCTGCAGCGCCGGCTGCGCCCCGGGCAGGACAACAACTTCGCCGTGGTGAGCCAGGAAAAGATTCTGGAGAAGCTCAACAGCATGACGCTGATCATTCGCGTGGTCATGTTCGCGCTCTCCGGCGTCGCGTTGATGGTGGGCGGCATCGGCGTAATCGCGATCATGATGATCTCGGTCACCGAACGCACCCGCGAAATCGGCGTGCGCAAAGCGCTGGGTGCCACACGCCGCGAGATCATGTGGCAATTCCTGGTCGAGGCGGCGACGCTCACCCTGGTCGGCGGCGTGGTGGGCATGATCGGGGGCGGCATGGCGGCGGTGGTGCTGGC
>Ga0137376_10000790_pt1 | contig 16072 bp, 15 predicted proteins | sample SagtaG_23_FD_104814 | JGI IMG/M metagenome (GOLD analysis project Ga0137376, IMG submission 104814) | Vadose zone soil microbial communities from Sagehorn Ranch, Mendocino, California, USA - Sage2_L_20_16 metaG | ecosystem: Environmental > Terrestrial > Soil > Vadose zone | place: USA...
ACCCGATCGCGCCGCCAGCGCATCCCAGGGATCCGCCAGCCCCTCGAGCCCTTCGAGGCTCCGAATGATGGTCACCGCCGCCGGCGCGGCCTGGACACCGGCCGGCGCTTCGTCCGGCAGCGAACCCGGACCGACGGCCTCGATCGGGGTCATCCCCACGGGGCTGTTTGCGTGTGAGTCATGGGGGGCTACGGCTTCTCCACCGCCCGGGAAAGGGTGGTGCTGCAGGGGGCGTCGGCCAGGGGCCACTGCTCTCGGATCGCCTCGGCCGCCAGGGCGATCCCGCGCGGGTCCCAGTGGATATCATCCAGCAAGTAGAGATACCTGTCGTGCTGCAGATAGCGCGCCGCTTCCGCCGAGAGGAACGGCGTCAGGTTGAGGACGGGGATCCCCGCCGTCCGCAGGTCCCGCTCGAGCCGATCGAGATAGTCCGCCCCCGCCCCCGGGCCGGGCCGATGATCAACCAGGAACGGCCGGTACACCGTGTACTTGCTGGGCACGAGGACCACCAGCAGATCGAAGCGCGCCGGCCGCAGCGTGTCCCGCAGCCACTTCCAGTAGTCCAGCCTGACCTCGCGGCGGCGGTAGAAGTTGTTCACTTCCGACGCCTGAAACAGCATCGGGTCTCCGTTGTCGAGGGTCGCGTTCACCACATAGCCAGCATACCGGTTGGGAAGGATTTTGTCGTCCTCCAGGGCCTTCACGGCGCGCCCGCTCAGCACCCGAAGCGGTCCGACGGCGACGAGGCCCCGGAGCCGGCCGATCAGGGCGCGCAGGCGGGCCGGCATCCGCGCTTCGAGCTCCCACAACACCCTCTCCCGGCGGGTCGGCATCGGGGGCACCGCCGCGTCCTCCGCGTACAGTCGCATCACCAGGCGGTTCCGCATGTTCAGCCGGCGCGCCAACGCCAGCACCTCGTTGGGGACGACCCGCCCCTGGTCGCTCCCGGCGTTATAGACCACGCACCCCGTAAGCCGGGTCAGCCGCGAGGACAGGGTCTCGTCATCGCTCACCCCGGACCCCACGGCGAACGAGTCCCCGAGCAGGATCGCGTTGACCTCCCCTCCCAGCACGTGAGGGGGATTTCGAAATCCGAGCGCGTCCGTGGTGAAGACCTCGGTCCGATACTGCCGCAGCTCAGGGAGATTCCCGAACGACGCGAGATCACCGTACGCCCACGGGTTGACATAGTGGCGGTTGGGCTCGAAGGCCGCGCCCGGCGGGCGGTTGCGCGACAGGGCCTCCCAGGCCCGGAACGTCAGCGGGTCGATGGACGGAACGCGCGAAACGATATCCACCAGGAACACGACCGCCAGCAGGCATGGAATCACGCGCCCCAGGCGCCAGACCGGACGGTGCGTTCTCTCTCGTCCCATCGCTGGCCTCAGAATTGGAAATACAGATACGGCGCCGGCCGCGACCCGTAGAGCATAAAGAGACACAGCCCGAACACGATGGCGATGGCGCCCACCCATCCCGGCGACCACCGGTGGTGCATCTCGAAGGAGTTGGGCCCAAAGTGCGCGATGCCGGCGGCCACGGTCAACATGCCGACCAGGACGGTCCCGCCGACGACGGCCGTTCCGGCGTGCCAGGTGAACATCTTCTGGAACATTGCGCCGGCCATGGGGAACCCCGACGACCGAAAGATCGCCAGCCCGACCACCCAGACGCCGAACGTCCCGATCCGGCGGGCCGCGAGCGGCAGACGCTCCCAGGTGCCCCTGAATGTGCTGGTCAGGATGAGCAGCACGCCCTGGTAGGCGCCGAAGGTGACGTAGATCCAGCTCGCGCCGTGCCACAGCCCGCAGAGCAGCATGGTGAGCATCAAATTTCGGTACGTCAGGAGCCGCCCGCCCCGGCTGCCCCCCAGCGGGATGTAGACGTAGTCGCGGAAAAACGACGACAGCGAGATGTGCCAGCGCCTCCACATGTCGGCGATATCCGTCGACTTGTACGGCGAGTTGAAGTTCTGAGGAATGCGAAATCCGAACAGATGGCCCAGGCCGACGGCCATATCGCTGTACCCCGCAAAATCGAAGTACACCTGATAGGCGAAGCCCACCACGCACAACCACGCGTCGACCGTCGAGAGCTCCGAGTACCGCGCCAGCGCCGGATCGATGATCGACGCGATCGTATCGGCGATGAGGACTTTCTCCACCAGCCCGACGACGAAGAACGACCACCCGGTGTCCGCGTTCGCGGTCTCGTGCGCGCGATCGACGTTCTCGAAATCCTGCTCGATCTGCCGGTAGCGGACGATGGGACCGGCCACCAGCTGCGGGAACATCGAGACGTACGCCGCATACTTGAAGAGGTTTCGCGTGGGGGTGATGGCCCCCCGATAGGCATCGATGACGTAGGTGATGGTGTGGAACGTGTAGAAGGAAATGCCGACCGGCAGCACGATATCGAGGATGGGGAGCGATGCTCGGCCGCCGAGCCAGGACGTGACCGCGTTGATGTTCCCCGCCATGAAGTTGCCGTACTTGAAGAACCCCAGCACCGCCAGATCCGCGCCGACCGAGCCCGCCACGCACCACCGCCGCAGTCCGGGATCCTGCCAGCGGAGCAGCGCCAGCCCGGCCAGGTAGCTGACGCCGGTGGAGAACAGCATCAGCACCAAGAACTTGTAGTTCCAGAACGAATAGAACACGTACCCGCCGATCGCCAGAGTCATCCACCGCTGCGTTTTTCCCGCGAAGCGCCAGAACACCAGGTAGATCGACGGCAGAAACCCGTAGAGAAATCCCAGGCTGTTGAACAGCATTATCCGGCCCCAGCGCCTTGGTGTGCCGTCATCACGCGGGCGCCAGCCGGGGTGAGCGGCCGGCGGTCCGCGCCTGGACGGCCGTGCGCGTCTCGGCCTCCAACACCGCGACGGTCGCCGCGCCGAGCGCAATGATGAAGTACAGGTAGGGCTGATAGGCCGCGGGAAGGAAAAACGCGCTCGCGGCGCCGCCCACAATCGAGATCCGGATCGCCTCGGCCAGGCCCGACAGCTCCCGCAGCGCCGGGACGCCCGCGCAGCGATTGCGGACCCGCACGGCGCACCCGTAGCAGCTCACGAGCAGCAGGAGGAACAACCCCAAGCCGAACCACCCGAGATCCACGGCGTACTCAAGGAACGAATTGTGGACCCAGAGGAGGGGGGCCGCCCTCCCTTCGGCCTGATGGAGCTGGTAGATGACGAGGCCGTTCATCCCGAGCCCGGCGGCGGCGAGGGGGTGGCTGAGCACGAAGGCCAGCGCGGTCCGCGTGTTGTCCAGCCGCTGCTGGGCGGAGCCGGTCGTATCGGCATTGATGTCGGTGATCGTGCTGAGACGGTCCATGTACCCTCGGGGCAGCAGCGGGACCGCCGCCGCTGCGAGCAGCAGCGCGGCGACCGCCCATTTCCACTGCCCCGTCTTGTTGAGCGTGCGCAGGTAGAGCAGGAAGATCGCCGCCAGCGTCAGGAAGCCGCCCCGCGAGAACGTGACGATGACGGCGCCCGTCTCCAGCACGATCAAGCCGGCGAGAAGCAACCGCACCGCGCGCCGGCGGTGCATCAAGAAGAGCCCGACCGTCAGGGGCAGGATCAGGTTCAACAGCATCGCCAGGTCGTTGGGGTCCGCCGTGAACGGCGAGTCGTAGCCGACGATCCGATCGAGGCCGAGACCCGTCTGCACCACGCGGTGCGAAACGAAGTCCCACACGCCGGTGGCGGCCAGCGGCACGGCCGTCAGCGTAAACACCCACGCCACCAGGCGCAGCCGGCCGAGCGTGGTCACGATGTTGCTGAACAGCCAGAACACGCCCAGCACCTTGAGGTACTCCTCGAGGAGCACTCTCTCGCTGAATTCCGGCACCGTGGACACGGGGACGGTCGCCACGGACCAAGCGAGCAGCGCGCCCGCCAGCCACATCTCGCGCGAGCCCCGCATCAGCGGCCGCCCCGCCACGAACCGGGCCCAGCAGTGCGCCGCGATGGCGAAGACCCCCACAGGCAGCGCCATGCGCAGCCGCCCGAATCCGGGCAGGAACGCCTGGGGCGCGAGGAACAGCAGGCCGGTGAACACCAGGAGCGCCGCGAACGGGAGGTCGCTCTCCTTCGGCGGCGCGTCGGCCGTCCCGGCCCCACGCGCGTCGGCCGCAGCCGCCGGCCGCCACCATTCCGCGCCCGCGCTAGGGGCCACGGCTCAATCCTTTATCGCCTTCTGTGCCGAGCCAGCAGACCAGGAGCACCCCCGCGATTCCCGCCAGGTCCAGCAGGAAGTTGGTGAGGGACGGATCCCGCCCGGGCACATAGACCTGGTGCCACTCCGCCAGCGCCGCGAACGCTCCGGCCCCGAAAAACGTGAACAGGGCGCGCCGCGCCCGCTGCGCCGCCAGCGCCGCGCCCCCCGAGATGGCCTGCAGCATGAAGAAGCCGAGGCCGGCGTACAGCGGCACGTGGTGGAGGCTGCGCGCGAGCCGGATCCCAGAGCCGTGGGCTTCGACCCCTCCCAGCTCCGGGCGCGACGTGAGCCAGAAGACGATGGCCAGGTACGCCAGGGCGAGGAGCACGTAGCGGAGATCGAGCGCGCTCGTCTCGGACGTCTGGTGTCTGTGAAATCGGGCCATCGCCATGCAGCCGGATCCTGCCGGTCGGTCACGCCGACCGTTTCAGCAGTCCGCCTAGGGGCCCGGCTCCGGCTCGGGCCAGGTCCCCCGCGACCCCTCGGGGCCGTGGACGGCCGCGAGCGCCGGGACGCGGTCGTCGACCCTGATCCCCGTGCGCCGCTCCGCTGGGGCCGGCACGCCCTCGTGTGCTTCCACCGGCCGCGCAGCCGGCTCATCCAGTTCGCCGCTGGAGAGCAGCATCTTCATCGTGTCGAAGAGGATGCGGACGTCGAGCAAGAGCGAGCGGTGCTTGATGTAGTAGAGATCGTACCGGATTTTCTCCATCTCCTCCTCGAGGGTGTTCGCGTACCGGTACCGCACCTGCGCCCATCCGGTCAGCCCCGGCTTGACGGAGCACCGAAGCGAATAGTAGGGGATCGCATCGCCCGAGATCTCGCTCAGGTTGCGGGCCGCCAGGATCATCATCTCGAGGTCCTTCATCGTGTGGGGCCGCGGGCCGACGAGATTCATGTCCCCGCGAAGGACGTTGAGGAGCTGCGGCAGCTCATCGAGCAGCGAGTGGCCGGCCTTGAACTGCCGGAGCAGCCGGCCGAGGCGCGTGATCCGATCGCGATTGTCGGCCGCCCACTCGGAATCCGACCGACGGGCCGGGTGCATGGTGCGGAACTTGATCAGCTTGAACGGCCGGCCCGACAGCCCCACGCGCTCCTGGATGAAGAACACGGGCCCCCGGGAGTCGAGCTTGATCAGGAGGGCGATCAGCCCGATGACGGGGGCCAGGATGAGCAAGGCGATCGCCGACACGAGGAAGCTGAACGCCCGCGCCACCCCGCTCTGCAGACGCGTCGTCCGGAAGTCGCGGCAGAAGATGACGCCGCTGGGCGAGAGCGCTTCGAGGGCGAGCTGGCCGGTCAGGCGCTCGTAGGTATCAACGACGTCCTCGACCAGGATCCCGCGCGCCAGCGACTCCGCCAGCGACTCCACGAGCCGGCAGCGCGGCAATCGTCCCCGCCACCCGGTGAGCGCGACGACGATGCGGTCCGGGCGAATGGCCTCGATGACGCGCCCCACGTTCTCGTTCTCGTCGTCGACCACGGCGGCGACGACATACCGGCAGTCGGGCCGCATCTCGATCTCCCCCACCAGCTTCCGGGCCAGGGGGCTCCCGCCCACGATCAGCAAACGCTCGGCGAAGCGGCGGCTTCTCAGCAGCCAGTACGCGATCGCACGGATCGGCAGGAACGGCCCGAAGACGACCCCGATCACGACGAGGGCGCTCGACCCGAGCACGTCGCCCGCGAACCGTACGCTGGGGACCAGCATGGAGAACAGGATCACCACGGGGATGGCCGCGCAGAGCGCGCGGGGAACCCGCCCCAGGAGCGCGTCGAAGCTCCGGATGACCCGGAAGTTGTACAGGTCGGCGAAGCCAAACGCCAGCAAGAAGCACAGCGAGAACCCCGCGGCCTGCGACAGCACGGTGGCGATCCCATCGATCCGGCCGGTGAGCTGGGGGTGCGCCCAGATCAGGAGCGCCCCGCCCGCCACGACGAGGACCGAGCCGCCGTCGATGAGGGCGAGAATCAGCGCCATCGCGAACCCAGGACCGCCGTCACGGCCTTGTTCAGCATCGAGGCCCGCCGGGCATGCCCGTTCCCGCTCTCGTGGCCGTTCCCGGTTCGCCACCACCCACTGCCCCGCCGCCCGCCCGTCGAGGAGCCGTAGTAGTAATACCCGTGATAGTCGGAGCGCCGGCGATCGTCCCCGTTGAAGACGAGGCCGATGAGCTTGGCCGGGTCCATCACGTTCAGGGCGTCCTCGAAGAGCTTCCGCGGCGTCCGGTGCGCCGCCACGACCATCACGAAGCCGTCCACCCAGTCGGCGATCAGCCGCGCGTCCTGCACCGCCGCCAGGGGGGGCGTATCCAGGATCACGTAATCGTACTGCCGGCTCGCCTGCAGCATGAGCTCCGCCAACCGGGGGGATTTCAGCACCTCGTACGGCACCGTCAGGGCCCGGCCGGCCGGCAGGACCGCCAGGCGGAACTGCGGATGCCGCCGCGCCAGGCCGTCCAGCGTGAGGGCAGGATCGAACACCAGGTCCACCAGGCCGGGACTCTGAACCGTCAGCCCCAGGCGGTCCCCCAGCGACGGCGTCCGCAGATCGAGGTCGACAATCAGGATACGCGCGTCCGGAGCCTGGGCCAGGACCCCAGCCAGGTTGATCGCGGTCGTCGTCTTCCCGTCGCCCGGCACGGCGCTGGTGACGCCGATCACCTTCTTGGCGGCGTGCGTTCGCTCCAGCGCGTGGCGGAGCGTCCGGTACTGGTCGGCTTCGAACGAGGTGGAGTCGACGAGGCTCACCAGATGCTCATCCATCCTGCGCCACTCGCGCTGATCAACCGCCCTGGAGAGCTGGGTCATGGTCTGTGTCATGACGGCCTCCTCGCCGCTCGACTTCTGTCGGTCACGGGGAGCTGCGAGCGCCATCACATGCCCCCCCCTCCGGCCAACAGGTTGATCAGCACTCCGCTGGATCGCGCGAAATGGGACAGGGCGCCGATGATGACGGCGACGCCGAGCGCCGCCGCGAGCACGGTCAGGCCGGCCCGCCGGCGGCGGCGGAGAAGATCAGCCGCCGTGATGATCGGAGGAATGCTCGCCAGCACCGGGACGCTGGTGAATGCCCGCAGGTCATCGACCCCGTGGAACGAGGTATCGGTGATCTCGGCCAAGTGGGCCACCCCCACCGCGGCCCCCATGGAGACCAGCAGGCCGATCAGGCGGATCAGGGAACGCTTCGGCGCCACCGGCGCCCGCGAAGCGACCGCGGGATCCAGAATGCGGAACTGATCGCCCTGCATCCGCTGGCCCATGCGCTCCTCCAGCTGCGCGCCTTCGTAGCGCTGGAGCAGCGTCTGGTAGAGCTCGCTCGCGGCCGTGTAGTCCCGCGTGATCTGCGAAAGCTCCTGCCCGATGACCGGGGTGTTCTCGATCCGCTGCTGGTAGGCGGCGATCTGGCCGCGCAGCCCCTGCTCGTCGCTGCGCAGCGCCGCCAGCTCAGCCTCCACCGCGGGGTCCTTCACCAGATTCCCCCCGGTCGAGTCCCGCCTCCCGCCATCGGCGGCCAGATGGCGTTCCAGGACGGCGATCTCTGCTTTCACCCGCACGACCTCCGGATACTCGTCCGTGTAGCGCGCGCGCAGGTCGGCGAGTGTCTGGTGGAGCTTGGCCAGCCGCGCTGAGAGAGTGTCGCCGGCCACGCCGGGGATCTCCAACCGCTGCCTGGCCAGCATGTCCCGCCGCTGGATGTTGACGATGAGCTGCTGGTTGAGCTGCCCCAGCGCCGCTAGGTTCGCCGCCTGCTGCTCGGGGAGCTCTCCGTTGTGGCGCACCTTGAAGTCGGCGATCCGCTGCTCCTGCTTTTCCAGATCCGCCTGGGCGCTGTCGAGCTGAGCCCGCAGGAATTGGGCCGTCCCGGCCGTCTGCTGCTCGCGGATCTTCGCGTTCTCCTGCACGTAGAGCACCGCGAGGGCGTTGGCGACACGCGCCGCCGTCCCGGGATCGCGCCCTCGATAGCTCAGGCTGAACGCGATGGTCGCTTCGTCCCCACTCGGCTGCCGGACGCCTTTGAACTGGAACCGGATATCGCGCCGCATGCGCTCCACCGCGGCATCCGGGCTTCCCGTCTGCCGCAGCTCCGGATACAGGTCGAACCGGGTGATCAGTTCGGACAGCTGCGCCCGGCTCAGGACGTGCTGGATGACGGTGCGGAGCCAGGTCTCCAGCTGACTGACGCGGAGCCAGGCGTCGCCGCCGTTGTCGGCCGCCGCGCCGGCGATGCTCTTGGGGACCTGCTGGTGCTCGACGAGCACCGTCGCCGAGGATTCGTACACGTTGGGCAGGTTCCCCGTCACCCCGACGGTCGCCGAAAGGCCGGCCGCGAGGGTCAGCAGCGCCAGCCACTTGCGCCGGTGCCAAACCGCCCGCACCCATTCCAGGCCGGAGACCCCGTATCCCGCATGTACGTTCTGCATAGTCTTGGACTCCCTTGGACTGCGCCGGATTACCGGCCCCGTCCCCGAGGCCGCGAAGTCAGGCCGGGACGACCCATGTGCAGTCCACCTCGACGGCGACGCTGCGCCTGAGCAGCTCCACGGAGAGGACGAGCACCCCTCTGTTGGGCTCCTGCCGCACCAGGATCCCCTCCACATCGGCGAGGGGCCCGCAGGTCACGCGTGCACGCTGTCCCTCGCGCAGATGTTGGTGCGGCAGCACCGGGACGCGCGACCGCGCCACCCGCTGAATGGCCTCGACCTCGCGGTCGGGGACCACCGCCAGAGCATCCCATCGCTCGCCCAGGACGCAGACGAGCCCCCTGGCCTTTTGCACTTCGATGTAGCTCTCTTTGTCCATGATGTGGCGGACGAAGAGGTAGCCGGGAAACATCGGGACCTGGATGCGGTGGCGGATCCCCGTGCGCCGCGACCAGACATCAACGGTCGGCAGGAAGACGTCGAAGCCCTTCGCCGCGAGCTGGTCCCACACCAACCGCTCGCAGTGGCTCCTCGTCCACAGGGCATGCCACCGCGGACCCACCGCCATCAACCCGTCGACGCCGGTGCGCCCGCCCGCGGCGGGATCGGCGCCGGGAGGCCCCACCAGCCCCCGGCGGCGGATCACGTCGGGCCCGCTCGCGTGCCCTATTTCACATGTTGCCGTGTGTGGCAAGGCTTCGCCCTTTCGGTTTATGCTCTGTCCTCTGGCTGCTCGCCCGGTGCTTCATCCTGGGTGGGCTCCCACGATCCAACCCGATCACCAGACCGGTTCTTTATCCCCTCAGGGCCGCTTTGGCCCCCTTGGCGCGGTGATCACGGCTAGAAGATACGCGTACAGGTCTGCGGTCGGAACCAGGTGAACGCCTGAAGCGCACCAGGGAAAACCCTGCATTCATGTCCCTTCAAACCGCCCCTATGGGCGAACGGACGTCTGAGAGCCCGGCAGTGCGTCCATTGTCGTGGAGCCTCCGAACGATCTTCGCCAGACGATCGCTCGCCCGCCGGAGCAGCAACCCTGCCTCAAACCACGCCTCGTACTCCGGGCGCGATTCCTGCGCCATCCGCGATGCCTCCAGCTGCAGCCTTCGTCCTTCCTCATCCAACCGGCTCATCTCGGCTGCCAGCGCAGGTTCGAGTTCCACTGCCCTCAGAGCTGTGGTGCCCTCCGGCACGCAGGCCCCCCCAGCCCCGACCTCCGCATCGCCAACTGCCTCAAGACTTTGTGCGCGCGGCAACGCGACCCCCGTCGCACCAAGATGGCGAGGGCCCCCACCCCAACCGGACCTTCTCTAAGTGCCTTTGTACCCGGGACCGGCTCCACGCCTTTTGCGGGGTGAGGGCCCTCATGTCAACCCGGGACTCATCACGCCTCCAACGATAGAGGCCGAGGACCTGAATCGGAATCGGGTGAAATCTCGACTCCTAGCGGGGGAAAGCCTTCAAATTCGTTCTGTGCGCGAGCGTCTGGCGCCGGTGATTGTCAGACCTGGCCTGCACCGTTACCTGAGCGCGACATGATGACGTCCCGCGGCGCCTCGGCCCGAACCGGCTCCCTGATCACGATCTCGATGGCTTCTTCCCCGGGCCGCTTCCTGGCTCCCGGCCGCGGTTTTGGCTCCGGCTCGCCGGGCTGCGGGCCCACAACGATCTCCACGTCTCGGCGTCCTTCGAGCGCCTTGGCCAGCAGGGGCGCGAGGTACGCGCGGGACCCGGGGACCACGACACGAACGCTCCTGCGACCGCCGCCCGAGCCCACGGCGTCGGTATCTGACGTCACGAAGGAAATCGCCGGCGGCTCCATCGCCCCGCCCATGTCTCAGTCCCTACGCGGAATCGGTCGCGGCCGTAGTGGGGAGGAGATCAAGCAGCCTGCGAAGGTCCAAGGACCTTGCGTTGTGCGAGGGCATGCAGCACCATGTTCAAGCATTCAATGATCTGGGCCTTCCCAAACCACAGCTCCTCAGCCGTGAGCAGGTCGGCCGCCTCATCCCTCATGGGCCTCCCCGTGCTCAGGCTGTAGCGCAGCATGTAGTCGAACGCGGCTGTTTCCTCAACCCGGAGGCGCCGCATCAGCATCCTCTTCGCCCGCTCCACCACAATCCTGGTGCGAAGCGCCTGCTGCAGATCCCCATCTTGCTCGCACAGGATCCCGAGTTCGCGGTAGCGGGTCAGCGCCGTGTCGATGGTGGCTCCCAGCGATCCGGCATCGACCGGCCACGTCAGATAGGCCAGGATCCCGGCGTCCTGGGCCCGCCGGACGAGGTCCGCGGCGCCGTAGCCGGTGAGCAGGATCGATGGAATGGCCTGCTTGGCGAGGATCGCCCGCGCCGCCTCGATCCCGTCATTGGGAGGAAGGTGCAGATCCAGCACCATGAGGTCCGGCTGCAGCTCGCGGGCGTTTGCGACCGCCGTCCCGCCGTCCCTGGCGATGCCGAGGACGCGGTGGCCGAGGGCCTCGAGCTGCGCGGCGAGACGCGCCCGGACCATGTCCTTCTCCTCGGCGATCAGGACGCCCAGCGACCGCACGACCGTCCCTCCTCTTAACTCATTCGACTATCTTATATGAATATTAGCGGTTCCGAGGGAGAATCATCAATCCGGAGGAAGCCCGGGCGGCAAGAAGAAAACTCCTGAAAAACCCGGGAAATCCCTGTCAGAAATGCTGCCAACGCGGTTAGGAGATTTGAGCAAGGCTGGAACGAAGTTCGGGGAATCCTGGCGAATCGCCGGATTCACCCCTTCCTACGGGGACCCGGCGGACGGTCGGGAGGCCGGCTCTCCGGAATGTTCGTCTTTGGGCCTTCGCCGGGTGCCTTTCCGCCCAGGAGCCCCCCGCGGCTCCGCCGCCGGCCGCTGGTCTGCTGACGCCGGCCGTTCGCGGGAACTGCGGCCTCCCGTCTTGGGGTCGACGACGACTTCGACGTTCTGCTGCCCTTCGAAGGCCTTCCCGAGAAGGTCCGCAAGGTAAGCGTAAGCACGGTGAACGGTAATGTGGATTTTTTGTTTTCCGCCTGCAGGCCGCTCCTCTTCGGTGAGGATCTTCACGCGCAGCAATTCCATCAGCGTCCCCAGAACCCCGCATACGTCGGCATCCCAACCCGGCTCGCAGGCTGTACATAGAATATTAGAAGGGCTGAGGTAAGAAGCAATCCGGAAGACCCTGCGGAGAACAATCCCTAGGGTGTGGCCCGGCGACCGCGCACCCGGCACCGTGCAGCACCCGAATGCGTTGGCGGCGCCGGACGTACAGGTGTTAACCGGTCAGAGCCGGACGAGACCCTGCCGGATGGCGTAGCGGACCAACCCGGCCGTGTCGTGGATGCCGAGCTTGGTCATCAATCGAGTTCGGTGCGAGTCGGCGGTCTTCACGCTGATCCCAAGCGCCTGCGCCACTTCCTTCGTCGTCTTCCCCTCCGCGACCAACTGCAGCACCTGCCGCTCCCGCGCCGTCAGCTGTCCGGAGGACGCTTCGCTCCGACCCAGATACGCCTGGACGATGGCCCGCGACACGCCCGGGCTGAGGTAAAACCCGCCCTGCATGACTTCCTGGATCGCGTTCACCAGATCCGTGCCGCTCTGCGTCTTGAGCACGTACCCCCGGACCCCCGCCTGCAGGGCCTTGATGATGTACGGCTCCTCCGAGTACATCGTCAACAGAATCGACCGCGTCTGCGGCGAGACCTGCGCGATCTCCTCGGCCGCATCCGGGCCGTCCATGACCGGCATGGCGAGGTCGAGGATCGCGATCTCCGGATGGTGCTCCTGGGCCAGCCGGACGGCCTCCCCACCGTCGCCCGCCTCGCCGACCACATTGAAGCCTTCGCGTTCCAGGAGCCCCTTCAGTCCCTGACGGAAGATGACGTGGTCATCGGCCAGAATAACACGAAGTGACCCTTCGATGGGGCCGCTCCTTTCGCGCGCGGTGTGTCCGGCGGGTGAGCGCCATCACAACGCCGGCGCGACTATCTGACAATCTATACCGCAACCTACCTCAATATCTCCCTATTCTTCCACCGCGGCGCGCATATCCCTCACCCGAGGCCACGGTAAGCGAAATATGATGAGGAGCCAATCAGGAGAATGCCTGAATCCCACGCCAGGAAATCCTTGATAACTTTATTTGACGCGGGTTCGGGAGCCTCCGGGCAGCCCCCCAGGTCCGCTCCTAGGGGCGAACCAGACCCTGCCGGATGGCGTACCGGACGAGCCCGGCCGTCTCGTGGATATCCAACTTGGTCATGATCCGCATGCGGTGCGACTCGGCCGTCTTCACGCTCACGCCGAGGAGGGCGGCGACCTCCTTGGTCGTCTTCCCTTCCGCGATGAGCTGGAGGACCTGGTGCTCTCGAGGCGTCAGTGGGTCTGCCGGGAGGTCTCGCTTCGCCAGGTACGCCTCGACCACGGTCTGGGATACGCCTGGGCTCAAGTAGACCGCCCCCCGGGCGACCTCGCGGATGGCCTGGACCAGGTCTTCCGCCGCCTGGCTCTTCAGCACGTATCCTCGGACCCCGGCCTGCAGCGCCCGGGCCACGTACGGATCCTCGGCATGCATCGTGAGCAGGATCGTCCGCGTGCGAGGGGACACGCGGGTGATCTCGCGCGCGGCATCGAGGCCGTTCAACAGCGGCATCGCCAGATCGACCACCACCACATCCGGCGTCAACTGCGACGCCATCTGGATGGCCGTGTGGCCGTCCGCGGCTTCGCCCTCCACGCGGAACCCCTCGCGCTCCAACAGCGCCTTCACGCCCTGGCGGAAGATCCCGTGATCGTCAGCGAGCACTATTCGCAGCGACATCTCCGCTCCCCAGAGGAATTGTGATGAGCACCTCGGTGCCCTGCCCGGGCGTCGACCGGATCGCAAACGTCCCGCTCAAGGCCCCCGCCCGCTCCCGGATGCCGATCAGGCCGATGCCGCGCTCGCCCCGCCGCGACAGGACCTTGGTGACGTCGAACCCGGCGCCGTCATCCCGGACCGAACACTGGACGGCGCCGTCTCTTTGACGGATCTCCACGTCCACCCGCGTCGCCTGCGCGTGCCGCACGACGTTGTTCAGCGCTTCCTGCACGCTGCGGTATAACGCCGTCTCCACGGGCGGCGCCAGCCGCCCCTTCGTCGAGCCCTTCACCTTGATCACCAGCCCGCTGCGCTTCGCCACCCGGTCCGCCAAGAAATCGAGGGCGGGCAGGAGCCCGAGGTCATCGAGGATGGTCGGCCGGAGCTCGTGGGACAGACGCCGCAGCTCGCCTTCCATCTGTTCCAGGAGGTCCTTGACGGCCTGCAGGCGCGCGCGCGCCCCCGGGGGGAGCTCCCGCGCGACCTCCTCCAGCGCGAGATGCACCGAGCTGAGGAGCTGACCTGCCTCGTCGTGGAGCGCGTGCGCGATCCTCTTCGCCTCCTCCTCCAGCCGCTCGTTCAGGCCCCGCAGCGCTTCCTCCGCGCGCTTGCGCTCGGTCACATCCCGCGCGATGCCTTGGATCCCGACCGGCCGTCCGTCCTGATAGATGACCGACGTGTGGACCTCCATTGGGACCCGCCGCCCGTCCCGGGTCACCAGGTTGATCTCGTAGCGGGTGTGTTCCGACCCGCCCGCCCCCGTCCGCTCGACGATGCCCCGGGCGATGGGCAGGTGCTCCGGCGCCACCAGCGCCGCGAACTTCGTGGAGGACACCTCGTCCCGCTGGTAGCCGGTCAGCTTCTCGCCGGCCCGGTTCAGGGACGTCAGCTCCCCCTTGAGGTCCGTCGTGAACACGACGTCGTTCGCGTTCTCGAACAGTTCGCGATAACGCTTCTCGCTGGCCTGGAGCGCCGCGTTGGTCTCCCGGTACCCCCGGTGCGTCATCTCGAACGGCGAGAGGCTCTCGGAGATGAACTGCGCCGCCGCCGCGATCGCCCCCGGCAGGTCGCCGGACGTGCGGCGTGAGCCGGACATTTCCGCCGGCCGGAGAACCCGCATCATCGCCTGATGGTGGAGCGCCGCCATTTCCAGGACGCCCAGTCCGTCGGCCAGCGCGGTGCGACCGAGTTCGTACGCGCGCTGCAGCGTGGCTTCGCCACCTCCGTTGAGGTACTCCTTCAACGCGGCGGTGTACCGGACCAGCAGCTTGGGCGTCCGCCCGGTCATCGGGGGAGCCCCACCCAGCGCGCCACCACCACCAGCGCGTCGTCCGTCTCCTTCTTGTGTCTCGTGAGGATGCGCTCCGCGATGGCCTGCGGCGCCATCCCCGGGACCACGGTCTGCGCGGACGGAAGCGTCACCCCATCGGTCGCGAACACCAGCGTGTCGCCGGGCTGAACCGGGAACACCGTCGCGAACAGCCGCGGCAGCCGGCCCCCGACCACGCCGCCCCGCAGCACCAGGAACTCGGCCGACGGCGTCACGTCCTGGCCCGCCCGGTCGAGCCGTCCCTGCACGTTGCCCACGCCGAGCCACGTCATCGTCTCGTCGAGCGCATTGAAGAACGCAAGACTCATGACCACGCCGCGGGTCTCGCGCAGCCGCTCGTGACAGCGCCGGACCAGCGTAATCACCGACTCCCGGGGATCCTGTTCGAGGACGCCAGCGGCGAGCTGGGCGGCCGACGCCGCCTCGACGCCGTGCCCGAGCCCGTCGATGGCCGCGACGAGCACGCCGGACCCGGACGGCACGACGACATACCGGTCACCGGATTGGACCTGCCCCGCCAACGTGACCGTTGCGGCGCCCCACTCGACCGGGTGAGTCAGCGTTTCCACCGTTTTATGGTAACCGTCGTGCCCTTGCCGAGCTCGGAGGAGATCTCGAACTCATCCATCAGCCTCCGCACACCCGACAGGCCCAGCCCCAGGCCGCCCGAAGTGGAGTACCCGTCGGCGATGGCCCGGGACACATCCGCGATCCCGGGACCCTCGTCGCGCGCCACCACAACGATTCCCTGTTTCGGTCCGTCATTCGCGCTCGCCAGCACGATTTCGCCGCGCTTGGCGTAGAGCACGATGTTCCTCGCCAGCTCCGAGATGGCCGTCGCGATCAACGTGGCCTCGGTGGGGGAGTATCCACGCTGGGATGCCAGCGTCCGCCCCCACTGGCGGGCCGTGACGATGTCGAGGTCCGACGCGATCGGCACCGTGATCTCCTGATCCGTCGGCCGGAGCGCCCTCGTCACGTGTCCGACCGCCATCACGTGTTCATGCGCGATGTCCATGATGGGGACCGGCGCCCCGAAGCGTCGAACGCTTGGCCTGGCGGTCCAGGTAGGCGAGCCCTTCCTCGAGATCGAGGGCGGCGGCCACTCCCTCGAGCCGCAGCCCGAGCTGGGTCATCGCGAAGGCCACCTCGGGTTGGATGCCGACGATCACCGTCTCCGCGCCCCGCAGGCGCGTCATGTGCGCCAGATCGCGCAGCGTCCGCACGGCGAACGAGTCCATCA
>Ga0137376_10000792_pt1 | contig 16044 bp, 11 predicted proteins | sample SagtaG_23_FD_104814 | JGI IMG/M metagenome (GOLD analysis project Ga0137376, IMG submission 104814) | Vadose zone soil microbial communities from Sagehorn Ranch, Mendocino, California, USA - Sage2_L_20_16 metaG | ecosystem: Environmental > Terrestrial > Soil > Vadose zone | place: USA...
GCAGCCGGAGCGGAGGTTCCGCGGAATCGACCGCCTCGATGATGGCACCGGCCACTCGGCTCGGGTCGTTGGGCTGGCGTCCGGCGAGCCCGTCGAACCACCCGAGCGCCTTGCCTACGCTCTCGACGTAGTCCTCGCCGCGCCGGCGGGCCGCTCGCACGTCGGGCGCGCCGCTGCCCGACTGTTCGTTGGCGAGCATTCCCTCGAGCACGTTGATCGTGGTGTGGCACGACGAGCGGACCGAGCCGTACTCCGTCCAGCAGTTCCAGCCACCGTCGTCGCGCGGCTCGCCGAGCAGGCGTTCGACGATACTCGTGACATCCACGCCGAAGTACGCGCCGGCGGCAACCGTCCTGCCGTTGATGCAGGGCTCGACCTCGCCGTCGAAGTAGCGCTGCCCGTCGTGCTCCCAGCGGCAGTTCTCGGCGACCAGCGCCACCGTCTCGCGGGCCTGGTCGCTCCCGGGGTCGAGTCCGAACGTGCGCAGCAGATCCAGGGTGGGCAGGGTGGACGTCCACGGCTGGCCCGGCTGCTTCTCGTTCTCGGGCGCCGGGCCGGCCGGGAAGCAGGCGCCACCGGCCCACTGCCCGTCGGCGTCGCGCAGCGCGAGCAGGCGGGCGCCCCAGCCCTCGGTGGCCACCCGGCCCCGCTCTGCCGCAACAACATCATCGGGCGCGTCGGCCAGATCGCGCAGCGCCTGCCAGCGGATCGCCGGATCAGCCTGGAGCAACCAGTCCACGACGGTCACGGACGGACCATAGCTTGGGTCCACAACAGCGAAACGTTCCGCGACGACCGGGCACGAACGAGAGCGCCCTGCCCGGTCGATCGCTTCGCTTCTAGCTGCAGCCGCTGGTGCTGCCGCATCCCTCGCAGACGAAGCAGCTTCCGGCCGGACGCATCTTGGTGCCGCAGTTCATGCAGAGCGGCGCGTCGGCGGACGTGCCGATGATCGACTCGACCAGCTCGGTCGAGCTGTGCACCTTGGCAGGCGGCTCGTGCGCCGTCTCGGCGACCACCGCTTCGCTCGTGTCGGCCGGTGCGGCCGGCGCCTGGTTGACCGGTGCGGACTGGGCGAGCGACTCGAAGTCCTCCTCGTCGGCCGGTGCGTAGGTGCCCGTCTCCAGCTGGCGGGTGCGCTCGCCGGCCGTGTAGATGCCCAGCGCTGAACGCGTCTCGAAGGGCAGGTAGTCCAGGGCGAGCTTGCGGAAGATGTAGTCGAGCACCGACTGCGCCATGCGGATGTCCGGGTCGTCGGTCAGGCCAGCCGGCTCGAAGCGCATGTTGGTGAACTTCTGCACATACTGCTCGAGCGGGACGCCGTACTGCAGCGCGATGGAGATCGCGATCGAGAACGCATCCATCACCCCGGCCAGGGTCGAGCCCTGCTTGCCGAGCTTGAGGAACACCTCACCGAGGCCGTCGTCCGGATACGACCCGGCCGTCATGTATCCCTCGGCGCCACCGACGGTGAACGACGTCGTCTGCGACGGACGCGACTTCGGCAGCCGCTTGCGGGTCGGCCGATACTCGACGACCTTCTCCACCACCTGCGACTTGTGGACGTTCGCGGTCTTGCCGGCGGACAGCGGCTGGCCGACCTTGCAGTTGTCGCGGTAGACCGCGAGCGCCTTCAGGCCGAGCTTCCAACCCTGCAGGTAGACGTCCTCGATGTCCTCGACGGTAGCCGTCTCGGGCAGGTTCACGGTCTTGCTGATGGCGCCGCTCAGGAACGGCTGCACCGCCGCCATCATCCGCACGTGGCCCATCGCCTTGATCGACCGCGCGCCCATCGCGCAGTCGAAGACCTCGTAGTGCTCGTGCCGCAGGCCCGGCGCGTCGATCACGTGGCCGTGCTCGGCGATGTACTCGACGATCGCCTCGACCTGCTCCTCCTGATAGCCCAGCTGACGCAGCGCCCGGGGCACGGTCTGGTTGACGATCTGCATCGAGCCGCCGCCGACCAGCTTCTTGAACTTCACCAGCGCGAGGTCGGGCTCGATGCCCGTGGTGTCGCAGTCCATCATCAAGCCGATAGTGCCGGTCGGTGCCAGTACCGAGGCCTGCGCGTTGCGCCAGCCCTGCTTCTCGCCGAGCTCGTTGCCGGCCGCCCACTCGTCGCCGGCGACCTTGAACAGGGCGCGGTCGATGTCGTGCATGCGCCGAGCCGCGTCGTTGGCCGCGGCGTGCTTGCGCATTACCCGGGCATGCGCGGTGGCGTTGCGAGCGAAGCCTTCATACGGCCCGACGATGCCGGCCAGCTCGGCCGAGCGTCGGTAGGACACAGCCGTCATCAGCGACGTGACCCCCGCAGCCACGGCGCGGCCACCGTCGGAGTCGTACGCCAGGCCGGATGCCATGAGCATCGCCCCGAGGTTGGCGTACCCGATACCGAGCTGGCGATACGCACGGGTGTTGATGCCGATCGCCTCGGTCGGGAAGTCGGCGAAGCAGATCGAGATGTCCATCGCGGTGATGATCAGCTCGACGGACTTGACGAATCGCTCGGTGTCGAAGCCGTTGTCGTCACGCAGGAACTTCATCAGATTCAGCGACGCGAGGTTGCACGAGGTGTTGTCAAGGCTCATGTACTCCGAGCACGGGTTGGACGCGGTGATCCGGCCGGTCTCCGGATTCGTGTGCCAGTCGTTGATCGTGTCGTCGTACTGCACGCCCGGGTCGGCGCACTCCCAGGCCGCCTGCGCCACCTTGCGGAACAGTGTCTTGGCCTCGACGGTCTCGATCACCTCGTTCGTCATCCGCGCGCGCAGCCCGAAGTCGGAGCCTTCCTCGACGGCGCGCATGAACTCGTCGGACACGCGCACGGAGTTGTTGGCGTTCTGGTACTGCACCGAGGTGATGTCGTGCCCGCCGAGGTCCATGTCGTAGCCGGCGTCACGCAGCACGCGGATCTTGTCCTCCTCGCGCGCCTTGGTCTCGATGAACTCCTCGATGTCGGGGTGGTTGATGTCGAGGACCACCATCTTCGCTGCGCGCCGGGTGGCACCGCCGGACTTGATCGTGCCGGCCGACGCGTCCGCGCCGCGCATGAAGCTGACCGGACCCGAGGCGGTACCGCCGGAGGACAGCAGTTCCTTCGACGAACGAATCCGCGACAGGTTCAGTCCCGCGCCCGAACCGCCCTTGAAGATCAGCCCTTCCTCGCGGTACCAGTTCAGGATCGAGTCCATCGTGTCGTCGACGGCGAGAATGAAGCACGCGCTCACCTGCTGCGGCGACGTCGTGCCGACGTTGAACCAGACGGGCGAGTTGAAGCTGAACACCTGGTGCAGCAGCATCCAGGTCAGCTCGTGCCCGAACACCTCGGCGTCCTGCGCCGAGCGGAAGTAGCCGTTGGCCCGGCCCGCCTCGAGGTACTTGAGCACCACGCGGTCGATCAGCTGGCGAAGCGACCATTCGCGCGTGTCGGAACCGACCGCGCCGCGGAAGTACTTGGTCGTGACGATGTTGGCGGCGTTCACCGACCAGAAATCAGGAAACTCGACGCCACGCTGCTCGAAGTTGACCGAACCGTCGCGCCAGTTCGTCATGACGACGTCGCGGCGCTCCCAGCTGACCTCGTCGTAGGGATGCACCCCGGCCGTCGTGTACACACGCTCGACCGTCAGCCCGTCCGGCGAGAAGGCCGGGCCGCCGCCGTGGCCGGCACCTTCCGGCTCTTGCGAACCCTGCTTCTCGACTGCCTCGGTCATCTGCGCTCTCCCTCTGTTAGCGACTGCTGACTCATGCTGACGCCTGTGGTGGCGGCCTTGCTTCGATGTCATCGGCCCGGTCCCGTCCGGTGCGATCCCCGCAACTCGGAGATGGCCTTGTCGAAGTCGTCGATGGAACTGAACGCCTTGTACACGCTGGCAAAGCGCAGGTAGGCGACCTCGTCGAGCTCGCGCAACGGACCCAGGATGGCGAGCCCGACCTCGTCGCTGGGCACCTCGGCGGCGCCGGTCGCCCGGATCGCCTCTTCGACGGCCTGCGCCAGTTGAGCCAGCGCGTCCTCGTCGACCGGCCGGCCCTGGCAAGCCCGGCGCACGCCGTTGACGACCTTCAGCCGGCTGAACGGCTCGGTGACCCCGCTGCGCTTGATTACCGCGAGCGTGGCCTCCTCGACGGTCGTGAACCGGCGCCCGCAGTCCTGGCAGCTGCGCCGGCGGCGGATGACCTGGCCTTCGTCGTGCTCGCGCGAATCGACGACCCGAGAATCGGGATGGCGGCAGTACGGACACCGCATTTCCGGTTCGCCTCCTCTGTCCCCATCCTGGGCCGGCCGACGCCGGCGCGTCGACCTCAGCTTGGGGACAAGCTGTGGACCCGCTGTTGACGACGGCCCACAGCCTGTGGACCACTATCCCCAAATTGTGGATGACTTACACCAGTGTAACTACTACATGTAGGGGTCGACGGTAGAGCGACCACGACGTTCACGCAAGGCGAAACGCATCGTGTCGCGGTTGTCCGTCACTGCGTGCGCAGTCGCTGCCCGGGTAGCAGGATCGAACCAGTCAGGTGGTTGACGCGCTCGAGCGTGGCGACCACCGCGCGCGGATCACGTTGCGGGGCGATCTGCGAGGCGATCGACCAGAGGGTGTCTCCGTCGTTCACGGTGACCACCGCGGGTGGGCGAGTCGTCGGCGCGGGCGACTCGGCGGCGGCCGACACGTGGGCGAACCAGAGCAACCCCGCGACCAGGCCCACGGCCAGGACGCCGAGCACGGCGTAACCCCGCCGCGTCAGCCGGACCGGAAGCGAACGTGTCGCGACCTCTGGACGCCCCACCGACGACGACGCCGGCAGTACCGGATACCACCGGGGAACGGCATCGGCTGCCTCGCGCAGGGACACCTCGCGCGTCGACTCGGCGGGCGGCGCCGGGCGAGCGAGCACTGCCGGGCGAAACGGCAGGACGGTGGCCGTGCCCCCGGTTCCCGTTCGGCCTCGCCGGGCCCGCTCGGGCACGAATACCACCGGTGCGACATCAGTGGCTACGGACATGACGACCTCCTCGGACACCTCTGCAACATCGACGCTCGGCCGTGCGGGGCGCTATGCTTTACCGAACGCCCGTTCGATCGAACGCCTGTACGAAGGTCTATCATTCGGGTCTGACAGAATCCACTGCGGCCCGGCGTGTCGTTCGAACAGATGTTTGAGATCATCGGCGTCCGCGGCTAACGTCTGGGTATCCGATCGACCCGAGGAGCGAATCCAGTGCCGAGACAGCCGCAACCAAAGTCCACGCCACGCAAGGGCGCATCGACTCGCGGCCCGGCGGCTGCCTCAGGGGGCACGTCGGCCAAGACGGCCAAGCTCGCCAAGGTCACCGCGCTCGCCGACCGCGAGCGCGCGGCTGACGGTCTGACCGCCCGCCAGCGAGTGATCCTGGACGTCATCCGCGACTCCGTGCGCCGCAAGGGCTACCCGCCGAGCATCCGCGAGATCTGTGAGGCAGCGGGGCTCGCATCGACCTCGAGCGTCGCCCACCAGCTCAGCGTCCTCGAGCGCAAGGGTTACCTTCGGCGCGACCCCAACCGGCCGCGAGCCGTCGATGTCCGGTCCTCGGCGTCCAAGGCGAAGCGCTCACGTCAGGTGGCCGGCGCCGACGACACCCAGGCGGGCGCGCAGGCACCGGTTTTCGTCCCGGTTGTCGGGCGCATCGCGGCCGGTGGGCCGATCCTCGCCGAGCAGCTGATCGAGGACGTCTTCCCGCTCCCCCGGTCACTCGTCGGCGAGGGCACCCTGTTCCTGCTTCGGGTCGTCGGCGACTCCATGGTCGACGCGGCGATCTCCGACGGCGACTGGGTCGTCGTCCGGCAGCAGGACGACGCCGACAACGGTGACATCGTCGCGGCGATGATCGACGGCGATGCGACCGTCAAGACGCTCCAGCGACGCGACGGCCACGTCTGGTTACTGCCGCACAACCCCGCCTACGCACCGATCGACGGCGACGAGGCCACGGTCCTCGGCAAGGTTGTCACGGTCCTGCGCAAGGTCTAGTCAGGACAGATGCGCCGTCTGGATCAGCATGGCGCCCGTCCGGCGATGCACGTATCTACCCCGACCCGGCGGCAGCGGCTCCATCTTGACCGAGCCGAGCAGCGCACCTTCGTCCTTGCTGCCCGACAGCAGTACGCCCGGCGATCCCATCTCGCGGATGCGCTGCACGACGCCGTCGAACATCCCGCGTCCGGCGCCCCCGGCGGCACGGCTGAGGATGACGTGCAGCCCGATGTCGCGGGCCTGCGGCAAGAACTCGGTCAGCGCGAGGAGCGGATTGCCCTGCGCGCCGCCGACGAGGTCGTAGTCATCGATCAGCAAGAACAGCTTCGGTCCGCTCCATTGCGGCACCTCTGACGACGTCGGGTCGATCTGGATGCCGGCGAGGCGCTCACGCAGCGCGCCACCGATGTTGTTGACCATGTCGGGCGCCGCCGCCGAGGTCATCACGTAGCCGATCTGGTGCGGCGTCGTAATCGCGCCGAGCAGGCCGCGGCGGTAGTCGAACGTGATGATCTTCGCCTCGGTCGGCGTGTAACGCGCCGTGATGCCTCTGGCGATGACGCGCAGCAGGTTCGACTTCCCGGACTCCACGTCGCCGATCACGATGAAGTGCGGCTCGGCGTCGAAGTCTGCGAACACCGGCGAGAGCGTGTTCTCGTCGAGGCCGATCGGGACAGCGGCCCGTGTCATGTCGACCTGCGGCAGCGCGCTGAACGGCAGGTCGGAAGGCAACAGGCGCACGTCGGGCGCGGTGGGGCCGGCCCACGCGCCGGCCACCCGCTTCACCATGCCGGCCACGCCGTCGGCAAGGTTGTCGGTGGACGGGTCGCCGTCGACGCGCGGCAGCGCCGAGAGGAAATGCAGCTTGTCCGGGCTCAACCCCCGCCCAGGCGTTCCCGCCGGCACATTTGCGGCCGCCCGCCGATCGACGTCGGACTCCGACGGGTCGCCGAGCCGCAATTCCAGCCGGCCGCTGATCAGGTCCCGAAGGGCAGGGCGCAGCTCCATCCAGCGCTGGATGGAGAGCACGACGTGCACTCCGAAGCCCAGGCCGCGGGCCGCGATCTGGGTGATCTGCTGATCGAGCGCCTCGTAGTCGGATCGGATCGTGCCCCAGCCGTCGACGACGAGGAAGACGTCGCCGAACCCGTCCCGCGGTACGTTCCCGGCAGCCAGCAGCCGGCGGTAGGACGCCATCGAGTCGACGCGATGCTGGGTGAAGACCTGCTCGCGGTGGTCGAGCAGCGTGCTGATCTCGGCGATCGTGCGCCGCAGCCGGTCGGGCTCGAGCCGCGTGGCGACCGAGCCGACGTGCGGCAGGTCGGCCAGGCCGGTCAGCGTCCCGCCGCCGAAGTCGAGGCAGTAGAACTGCACCTGCTCGGGCGTGTGTGTCAGCGCCAGGGACGCGATGAGCGTGCGCAGGACGGTGCTCTTGCCGCTCTGCGGCCCGCCCGCCACGAGGAAGTGCGACGTCGCGAGGTCTAGCCACATGGGGTCGCGGCGCTGCTCGAACGGCTTGTCGACGAGACCGATCGGGAACGTCAGGACGGGCACGCCCTCCCAGTCGGCCGGACGCAACCCGTTCGCGGTCTCGGTGAGCCGAGGCAACAGCTCGTCCAATGTCGAGGGAACCTCGAGCGGCGGCAGCCACACCTGCCGCGCCGGTGCGCCGCGACCCTTGAGACGGTCGACGATGATGTCCATCAGCGTCTCGGTCGGGCCGGTGGGCTCCGGTGCAGGGGCCGCCGCCGCCTGCTGCGGCGTCCGCGGAGCGACGTAGGACAGGCCGTAGGGCAGCATCTGGTACTGCGTACTGTCCTGGCGCCCGCCGGCGATCGCGGCACGCTTGGTGTACGCACCGGAGACGTACGCCGCCTTGAAGCGCTGCAGTGGCTCGGTGCCCTCCTTGAGGTAGCCGTTGCCCGGAGCGCTCGGCAACTCGTAGGCGTCCGGGACGCCGAGCACGACCCGACTCTCCATCGCGGAGAACGTCCGCAGGCCGACCCGGTAGGACAGGTGGGTGTCCAGGCCGCGCAGCTTGCCCTCTTCGAGGCGCTGCGACGCGAGCAGCAGGTGGACGCCGAGCGAACGGCCCAGCCGGCCGATCATCACGAACAGGTCGATGAAGTCCGGCTTCGCCGAGAGCAACTCGCTGAACTCGTCGACGACGACGAACAGCGAGGGCATCGGCTCGAGCGGCGCACCCTGTTCACGCGCGCGCTCGTAGTCCTTGAGCGATGAGTAGTTTCCCGCGTCGCGCAGCATCTCCTGGCGCCGGTTCAGCTCACCGGCAAGGGCGTCCTTCATGCGGTCGACCAGGATCAGCTCATCGGCCAGGTTGGTGATCACCGCCGATGTATGCGGCAGCGCGTCGAGGCTGGCGAACGTCGCCCCGCCCTTGAAGTCGACGAGCACGAAGTTCAGGCTCTGCGACGAGTGGGTCAGCGCGAGCCCGAGCACCAGCGTGCGCAGCAGTTCGGACTTGCCCGACCCGGTCGCGCCGATCACCAGGCCGTGTGGCCCCATGCCGCCTTGCGCCGACTCCTTGATGTCGATGTCGACCGGCTGTCCGCTCACTCCGACGCCGATCGGCACCCGAAGCCGGTCGCGGGGCGCCCGCGCGCGCCAGGTGACGTTCGCATCGATCTGGTAAGGATCGCCGAGACGGAGCAGATCCGGCAGGCTCAGGTCGACGGTGAGCGCATCGGTCGGCTCGGCAGACGCGGTCGACATCCGCAGCGACGCCATCGCCCGCACCAGCGTCTCCATCTCGGTGATGCTGAGGTTGTCGGCGGCACCGAGACGGGTGACCTGCGTCGTTCCGGTGCGATCCTGACGCTCCATCGACACCGAGCCGCCCTCGACCCGCAGCTGCAGGACGCCCGAGTTGTAGTCCGTCCCCAGTACCGAGTTGAGGTCCAGGACGGTCACACCCTGGACGAGCCCGGTGGCGAGCTGTGCCTCGGGCGGAACCCGGCCGCCGTCGATCACCACGATGACGTGCGGGCCGTCGCCGCCGCCGGCGATGCCGAAGCGCGGGCGGCTGGTCAGCGTGTCGCCGAACATCGCTTCGAGCGCCAGCAGATCGTCGCTGATCATCCGCGCCTGGCCGACCGCGTCGAACGTCTCCGCGGCCAGGCCGTGCGGCAGCCACTTGACCCACTCCCAGGCGTCCTGCTCCTGCGGACCCGCGCAGACGGCGACCATCACGTCGTCGGGTGAGTGGAATGTCGTCAGCTGGGCCACGATCGCCCGGACGAGGCCGCGCAGATCCTTCTTGGCGCCCGTGAACGCGACGCGGGCGAACGCGCTGAACGCGATCGCGACGGGCAGGTCGGCGACCGACGAGTGAGTGCGTACGAAGCGACGCAGCGAGCCCGCGGAGATCGGCTCGAGATCCTCGATCGGCTTGGTCTCGGGCGTGACCAGCGTGACGCCCAGCCGCTGCGGGCCTCGGGCAACTCGTACCGAGAGGTAGTCGCCGTCGATCGGACGCCGCTCCCACAGCCGGGTGCCCAGAGCGATGCACCACAGCGAGCTCGGCGCGGGATGGTGCCAGAGCGCTGCGGCCCGCTGCTGCTCGGCCGCGCGCCGCACGCGGCGGCGGACCTGGCCGAGGTAGCGCTGGTAGTCGCGTCGATCTCCGTCCAGGCGCCGGCGCTTCTCGCCCGACGAGCGGCCCATGCTGCCGGTCATCATGCCGAGCATCGACAGGGCCATCATCCCGCTCGCGAGATAGGTGATCGGCGATCCGCCGCTGCCCGTGACGAGCAGCGCGGTCGAGCCCGCGCCGGCCGCCATCGGCAGGTACGTCAATGCCTGGCCCATGCCACCACCGCTGACCGACTCGGGTAGTTCGGGCGGTGACTCCAGGACGATCTCGCCCTTCGGCTCTGCGGGAGGCTGCCGGCGCAGCGGTCGCCGGAACAGCTCGGTACTCACCCAGAACCTCCGATACCGTTGCGCCTACGGTTAGCTATCGTGCCCGATCGGCACAAACGTCAGATCACGGCCTGATCGTAAGGCCATGCACGGAAAGTGAGTTGCGGTGGCCGCGAGCGTTATGTCCAGCACCTGCCGCCTGACGGTCATCACGCCGAAGTGGCGCGTCGACCTCGCGGTGCCGGTCGACATTCCCGTCTCGGACCTGCTCACCACCCTGGTGCGAAGCATGGGGCCGGAGCTGGCCGACGACGGCGCGTCGCACGGCGGTTGGGTGCTGCAGAAGCTCGGCAAGCCGCCGCTCGAGTCATCCGCGACACTCGCCAGTGCCCAGGTGCGCGACGGCGACGTGTTGCGCCTGCGGCCGGGATCCAGTCAGCTGCCCGAGCTCGCCTTCGACGACGTGCTGGACGCCGTGGCGACCGGCGTGAACGAGCGCACGCCTCGCTGGCGTCCGCAGCACACCGCCAGAGCATGCGTGCTGTTCGCATCCGCAAGCCTGGTGTTCGCGCTGCTTGCCGCGCTGCTGACCGGGCCCAAGTGGGTCGCGCCGGCAATCACCGCAGGGGTCACCGCCGTGATGTTGCTCGCGGCTGCCGGAGCCCTCGGCCGTGCCTACGCTCAGCGGGCGGCGGGCGTCACGGCCGGCAGCTTCGCGGTTGCGTTCGCCGCGGTGTCGGGCGCAACCGCGCTCGGCGACGAGCACCGGATCTGGGACTTCGGCTCGACCCAGTTGCTGCCTGCGCTGTGCGCGGCCGTCCTGGTCGCCGTGATCGCGCTCATCGTGCTCGGTACCGGGGTCACCATCTTCGTCTCGGTCATCACCGGCGGCGTCCTGGGTGCTATCGGCACGGCGGTAGCGAACATCACCAGCCTCGGCGTGTACGGCGCTGCCGCGCTCGTAGCGGGTATCACGCTCGCGTGCTCACCGTTCATGCCTATGGTCGCGTTCCGGCTCTCGCGCCTCCCGCTGCCGGCGATACCCACCGGGGCGGAGGATCTTCGCCGCGACTCCAGCAAGGTCGCCGGCGCGACCGTTCTCGACCAGGCCGTGCGTGCCGACCAGTACCTGACCGGACTCACGTCGGCCACCGCCATCACCATCGCCGCGTCGAGTGCCGTGCTGGCCACCGGCGGGGTCAGCGACCGCGTCCTGGCCGCCGTGCTCGGCGCGATCTGCCTGCTGCGGGCTCGCTTGTTCACCGGACGCGGCCAGCGCACCGCGATGCTCATCGCCGGCGGAATCGCCGGGCTGGCGCTTCTGGTCAGCCGCTCCGCGGAGTCGCATGAGCTGACTCGGCTGCTGGCGTTCGTCGTGCCGGCGGTTGTGCTTGCTGCGGTGCTCCTCGTGTTCGCCGTGGCGCTGCCCGACCGGCGGCTGGCTCCGACGTGGGCCCGGTTCGCCGACATCATCGAGTCGATGCTGATCCTGTCCGTGATCCCGCTCGCGCTCGGCGTGATCGGCGTCTACGGGGCAGTGCGAAACCTGTCGAACTAGTGACGCAGGGCCATTAGCGTGCGCTCTGCGCCAGAAGCTGTCCTTCGGCCGGCGACGGGTCGAGCGCCACGTACTGGATCGCTCCCCGGGTAACGAGAGCGACCGAGCCGGGCCCGATCGCGCTCAACTGCCCGATCAGCGACATGTTCAGGCCCATCATCGTCGCCAACGTCGTGGCCACGGCCGAGGACACCTGACCGAAGACCAGCACGTCGGCGTGCGAGAGAGCTCCCAGATCCGCCGGCGACGTGACGGCGCGCAGATCGAGCCGGCATTGCCACGCGCCGGCATCGCCCAGGCCGCCCACCTCGACCGGACGGTCGTCGACGATCAGCACCGGCGCGTGCGAGGTACCCGGCGGCGGGAACCCGGCGCCCGGCGGCGCCACCGAGACGTCCGCCCCGTGCCGGACGACCGCGCCCCACGCCTGCGGGCGCGGGCTCTGGACCCGGACCGTCGCCCCGATCGCCGCAGCACGCATCGCGACGAGCTGCGCCGGCACGGCGCTGGCGAGCACGGCGATCCGGGTGCCTTGCGGCCGGAACAGCCGCAGCGTCACCGGCCGGTCACGGCGCATGCCGATCCGCACGCCGGATGGCTGCGCGGGCGCTTCGTCGCCGTCACGGATCTCGATCTGCATCGATCCGAACATCATGCGATCCCCTCGCTGAGACCGAGCGGCGTCGACGCACGTAGCAGTTCGCCCTGCTCGCCGGAGAGTCGCTGCACCGGCACGCCGGCCTGGCTCAGGGCCTTGCGCAGCCGCCCGGCGAGCTGCCCGGACGAGCTGTCCAGCGGCGCGCTGACACGCACGAGCAAGGTGCTCTCGCTGCCACCGCGATGCCGGCCTGGCGCCAGCACGAGCGAGGTCGCCGCGATGCGGCCGGGCAGGTACGGAATGAGTTCGCCGACCTTGCGCAACGCGACGGCCGCCGACCCGCCGACGACGACGGCCGTCGAGTAGGTACCGCCGACTCGAATGCCGCTGGCCGACTCGGCCGTCGCGGCCGCCGAGGCGTCGCCGACCACAGCTGCGGGACCGAGGCAGTCCTCGAGCGCGCGGCGCGCAGCCGTATCGTCCAGCGTTTCGATGCGGAGCGTCGCGCTGCCGAGCACCTCCTCGGCGCGCAGCGCGCACCGGCGCAGGATCTGGTTGATCGCGGCGTCCGAGCCGCCACGGGCGGCGATCCCCCCGGCCGCGATCATGGTGTCGAGGGTCAGCACGCAGTAGCGCGTCGCGCCGCGTGCGAGTAGCGGCGGCGGCGCGGTCGGTGCACCCGAGGGCACCAGCGCCGGCGTGGCGAGGCTCAGCAGGCGGACACTCGCCAGCGCGACGTCCTCGATCTCGAGCAGTGACGCGAGGCCGTCGAGCGGCACGCCGGAGTCGTCGTTGAAGACGCTGTCCTGGCGCAGCGCCAACGGCAACGCCCAGGTGGTTCCGGCTCGGATGACCGCGATCGGCGAGCCGCCGGACGTCGCGACGTCGACCACCTGGTACGGGCCGGCCAGCGAGGCAAGCCCGGTGTGCCGGCGCTGGCTGCCTCGCCGCCCGGCACGCCGGACGCGCGACCCGAGCGCCTGGTAGAGCCAGCGCCGCTGAACGGGGACCAGGCTCAGCCCGGCGAAGACGATGCCCACGGCGACGCCGACGGCGGTCCAACCGCCGCGTCCCGCGATGCCGGCAGTGATCGAACCGGCCGCGATCTCGAGCAGCACCAGCTGTGCAAGGGTAAATCGCGCGAAGCCGGACGCGGGTCGCTGCGCCCGCCCGCTCGCGGTCTGTTGTGAGCGCCGGTGCCCACCGCCTGCGGGCTGCTGAACGGTCGGCTGCGACCAACCCTCAGACGCGCTGCTCGGCGGGCTGCCCGACGCGTATCGCGCTTCGGTCATTGGCCCTCCTCGTTTGCCGATCCGTGAACTGGCGGCGTCGCGCTCGGCATCATCGCAGGTCGTGACGATCTGGCCGAAGCCGTATCCTTTCCGGCGGTCGCTCAGACGGCGAGCGACTCGACGATCGAGGGGGCAGCGTGCAGTCACGCCGCGACCAGCTGCAGGCGTACAAGTTCCTGACCCGGCGCGCACTTGCGGCGTTGGTGGTCGGCGAGCCGGACGTGCCCGAGGCGCCGATGCGGCGGCTCTCACTCACGACGATCACCGGCGTCATGGTGGCCGTCCTCGTCGTCGGCGGGTTCGCGGTGTTCGGCCTGATCCGGCCGGGCACCAACACGAAGCTCTCGAACGGGACGGTGTACGTCGAGCGCGAGACCGGCGCCCAGTTCGTCCTGCTCGGCGACGGGCTGCTCCACCCGGCGCTCAACTACACCTCGGCCGTGCTGGCGATCGCGGGCAACCAGGGCAAGGTCGAAGTCAAGACGGTCGCCGCGTCGACCCTCGCCCGTAAGCCGCACGGCGCGACGATCGGCATCGCCGGGCTGCCCCAGTCCCTGCCGCGCAGCGCGTCCCGCCTGGCCGGCGCGCCGTGGACGGTCTGCTCGCAGATCAAGCAGCGCGCCATCGACGACGACTTCGCGAAGGTCACGGTCACCGTCGGCGATCTGGGCGGAGCGACCGCACTCGAGCCGGACGACGGCGTCGTCGTCTCCGCACCCGGCAGCCACCTCAGTTACCTGCTCTGGCAGGGCCAGCGCCTGCAGATCGGCTCGTCCGACCAGGATTCGGCCAGGATCGCCACAGCGCTCAATCTGAAGATCACCCAACCCGTGATCGTCGGCAACGGCCTGCTCAACGCGCTCCCGCAGGGACCGTCACTGCGCACCCCGTCCGTCCCGGACGCAGGCGAGCCGGGGCTCAAGGTCGCCGACACGAACACCGTCGTCGGCCAACTCGTCGAGATCACCGACGACCAATCCCACGTCGTCGTGCTCAGGGACAGCGTCGCGCGCGTGACGCCGGTCGAGGCCGACCTGCTCGAGACGGTCGCGTTGACAGGGGGCAACCCGATCAGCCCGATCAAGGCGAGCAAGGCGGCGGTGCTCAACCTGCCGCAGCGCGAGCTGCCGGACGATCTTGCGCATCAGTTCGACAAGCTGCCCACCCAGGCGCCACAGGTCGGCGACGCGGCGACCCGGGCGGGAGGCGTCTGCGTCGTCTACGGCGCGAACTCGTCGCTGACCCTTGCCGTGCCCTCAGGCACGGCGCCGGCCGGCGGCGCCAGCATCAACGGATCGCCGCAGTCACAGCAGGGCATCGCCGACGAAGTCGACGTTCCGGCCGAGAAGGCGGCGGTGGTGGCCCCTGACAACAACTCCGCGACGAGGTTCATCGTGGCGGCGCCGGGCAAGAAGTTCGCCGTCTCGGCAGCAGACCTCGGCGGGCTGGGCTACGGATCGACGCCGCCGCTGAAGCTGCCGGCGCAATGGCTGCTACTCCTGCCCACCGGGCCTGCGCTCGACCGCTCGGCAGCGCAGCGCACGGCAGCCGGATCGTGAGCTGAGCCATATCGACACCTGGCCTACCGATGCGGCAAATGCTCGCGCAAAGTAGTGTCTGTTCTGTACGTTATTCATCGCACATGCGTCCCAATTGGGGGGGCGCTAAATCCTGGAGAAGTGAGGGACGATCGTGACCGGAGCATTCACCACTGAACAGGAGGCCATGCAGCGTGGGGCCAATGCGGTTCAGGACGCGCACCAGCAGGTGCAGGGCCTGATCCAGACCCTGAGCGGTGAGGTCGACCAGATGATGGGCGGCTGGGGTGGCCAGGCAGCCAACGCGTTCTTGGGTGTGCACGAGGCATTCACCAGCCAAGCTTCCAAGATCAACGCTGCACTCGACCGCATGCACGGGGCGCTCGTGTCGACGCACACGACATACGGCACGCAGGAGACCGATCAGTCGCAGACGTTCACGAACATGACCGGCAACATCAACGGCTGAGCCGCCACCTACGACGCATCGAAAGGCTTCGACAAGACATGGCCGAGATCAAGGTAACTTTCGAATCCCTCCAGGCTGGCCAAGCGGGCATCCAGAAGACGTACAGCGCCCTGGTCAGCACCCTCGAGGACTTGGAGAACCAGCTCAAGCCGATGGTTTCCACCTGGACCGGTGCCGCGCAGGAGGCGTACCTGTCCTGCAAGACCGAATGGGACACCGCCGCGGCGAACCTGTCGCAGGTGCTCAACGGGATCGGTCAGGCCGTCGGCCAGGCGCACGAGAACTACCAGGCCGCGGAACAGGCCGCGCGCAGCAACTGGAGCTGACTTTTGCAGTGGGCCGGATCGGTGAACCTGCCGATTCGGCCCATTGTGGTCGTCGTCGACGGCGGCCACCTATTCGAGGAGGAAGACCGTGGGGGGTCCCACCAAGGGGTTCCGGGTTGATCCGGACAAACTCTCGGCCGTAGCCGACCGGGTCAAGCGGCTACACGACTCGGTGTCACTCGATATGGGGCGCACGGGCAATGTCGTGGACTTTCAGGATTCGGCGAAGGCCGAGAGCCTGACGAGCGCGCTGCAGAGCTTCTGGACGGGTGACGACGTGTTCGCCAGCGCCTACGGCGAAGAACACAAAGGCGTCGTGACGACATTCCAGCAGATGCAGCAGCAGCTTCAGGCGCTCGAGCAGAC
>Ga0137376_10000795_pt1 | contig 16032 bp, 14 predicted proteins | sample SagtaG_23_FD_104814 | JGI IMG/M metagenome (GOLD analysis project Ga0137376, IMG submission 104814) | Vadose zone soil microbial communities from Sagehorn Ranch, Mendocino, California, USA - Sage2_L_20_16 metaG | ecosystem: Environmental > Terrestrial > Soil > Vadose zone | place: USA...
ATCGTGGACGAGACCTGCGACACGGGCGACACCATGAAGCTCGCCCTCTCGGCGGTGCGCGAGCTGAAGCCCGCCGCCGTCAAGACGGCCGTCTCGTTCCGCACCGGGGACTACAAGCCCGACTTCTACGCCCTCGAATCCGAGAACTTCATCATCCTCCCCTGGGACCGCGAAATCATCGTCGACGGGGAGATCGTGATGCGTCCCGACTACGCAGAGAAGCTACGGGAACTAGGGGGTTGAAGGACCGCCTCACCGACGCGCTGGCCGCCTCGCGCGCCGACTTCACCGAAATCCGGCTCGAGCGCACCTGGACCTCCTCGGTCTCGTTTCGGGGACGGCGGCTCGAGTCGGTCACCGCCAGCGAGGACCAGGGCGGTTTCGTGCGCGTGCTCAATCGCGGCTGCGGCTGGGGCGTGGCCGCGTTCACCACGCTCGATCAGCTGCGGCCGATGGTCGGCCGGGCGGACGAGCTGTCACGGGCGCTGCGCCTCGAGCGGCCCATCCGCCTCGCCGACGTGGCGCCGCAGCAGGCCGACGTGCTCCTCGACTTGGACGGCGACGTGCGGGGGGTGCCGCTGGCAGAGAAGAAGCGCCTGCTCGAGGCCTACAACGCCGAGATGCTCGCCGTGGACGCCCGCGTCGTGGATACGCTGGCGAGCTACCACGACGAGGTGACCGAGTACTGGTACGTAAACTCCGAGGGCACGCTGCTCCACGAGCTGCGGCCCGAAGTGACGCTCTCGGGCAGTGCGGTGGCGCGGCGCGACGGCGTGATCGAGAAGGGCCTCGAGTCGGTCGGCCTGCGGCGCGGGTGGGCGAGCGTGCAGGACCAGGCCGCGGGGTTCCGGGCCGCCGCCGAGCGCGCGGTGGCGCTGCTCGACGCGCCGCGCGTGAAGGGCGGGACCTACCCCGTCGTGCTCGACCCCGAGCTCGCCGGCGTGTTCATCCACGAGGCGTTCGGCCACCTCTCGGAAGCCGACTTCATCTTCGAGAACCCCCAAGCGCGCGAGATGATGACCCTGGGCCGCCGCTTCGGGAAGCCCGTCTTGAACGCGGGCGACAACGGCGCGGCGGCCGGGTTGCGCGGCACCCTCCCGTTCGACGACGAGGGCACGCCCACGCAGGACACGGTGCTGATCCGCGAGGGCGTTCTCGTCGGCCGGCTGCACTCACGCGAGACCGCCGCCGCGATGGGCGAGCGGCCGACGGGGAACGCGCGCGCCACGTCGTTCCGTCACCCGCCCATCGTGCGGATGACCAACACGTACATCGGGAACGGGCGCGGCAGCTTCGCGGACCTCATCAAGGACATCAAGCTTGGCGTGTACGCGTGCAGCGCGTTCGGCGGCCAGACGCTGCTCGAGAACTTCTCCTTCACCGCCGCGTACGGCCACATGATCCGGGACGGGCAGGTCGCGGAGCTTGTGAAAGACGTGGTGATCGCGGGCAACCTGTCCCAGACCCTGGACCGCATCGATCACATCGCGGGCGACTTCCGTTGGAACCAGATGGGCGGGGGGTGCGGCAAGGGCGGGCAGTTTCCCCTTGCGGTGACCGAAGGCGCGCCCCATGTGCGCATCGAGCAGGCCCTGGTCGGGGGCGACGTCTCCCCCACGCCGGCGGCGTGATCGAGCGCCTGCTCGAGCAGGCGCGGCGCCGCGGAGCCGGGGCCGACGCCTTGTGGCGCCGCGCCGAGCGGACCTCGGTCGCGTTTGAGTGGGGCCGGCTCAAGACGGCAGGGGTCACGGAAGAGGCGGGCGTCAACCTCCGCGTGGTGAGCGCCGGGCGCGTCGGCGTCGCGGGCTCGACGGCGGTGGATGTCCCCCCCGACGAACTCGTGACCCGCGCCCTCGCCGCGGCGGAGCTGGGCGAGACCCTGGCCCTCGCGTTGCCTCCGCCGACGCCGTTCCTGCAGGTCCCGACGCATTTTGATCGCGCGGCCACGGCATCGCTCGATACGCTGATCGGGATCGGGCGGCAGCTCGCCGAAGGGCTCGCACGCGAAGGGTGCCAGGTCAACGTCACCGTCGAGCGCGAGGTGGCCGAGACCAGGGTGGCGAACACCGCGGGCGCCGACGCGGCGTATCCCTCGACCGGGATCGCGGTGAGCGCCGAATTGTGGCGCGTGTCGGGCGATGACGTTCTGGCGCTGGGTGACAGTCTTGAAGGCGCCGACCTCCCGGGGCCCGCAGAGCTTGCCCGGTTGGTGCAATCGATCACCGGGCGGCTCGATCTCGCGCTCACCGTCGTCACGCCGCCGGACGGCGCGCTTCCCGTGGTGTTCACGCCCGCCGGGCTCTCGGCCGTCCTGCTTCCCGTCACTCAGGCGCTCTCCGGCAAGGCGGTGTTGCAGGGGATCTCACCCCTCGCGGGGCGCCTTGGCGACCAGGTGTTCGACGCGACGTTCTCCGTGACGGACGATCCGCTGGCCGCCGGCCGCTCGGCATCGCGCCCGGTGGACGACGAGTGCGTGCCGTCGCGCACCACGCCCCTTGTCCAACGCGGCGTCGTGGAACGGTTCATCTACGATCTCGAGACTGCGGCGCGCGCGGGCGCCGCGAGCACCGGCAACGGGCAGCGAGGCATCTTCTCGAAGCCCGTCGTCGGGTATACGAACATGGTGATTGGGGAAAGGGGAAAGGGGAATGGGGAAAGGGACGAAACGTTGGGGGGCGGGTTGCTGCGGGACATCGCCGATGGGCTTCTGGTGGACGAGCTGATCGGGGTGGGGCAGGGGAACGTGAGCGGCGGCGGGTTCAGTCATCCGGTCGCCCTCGCGTACCGGATCGAGCGCGGGCAGATCACGGGCCGGGTGAAGGATGCGGCGATCGCCGGGAACAGCTACGACCTCTTGAAGCGAATCGGCGGCTTCGGGAACGACCGGCGCTGGTACGGCTCGCGGAGCACGCCGTCGTTGCTGCTCGAAGGGGTTTCGGTGGCGCGCCGCTAGGCTCCAAGCACCTCGGCGTACGTCTTCCCCTGCGTGATCTGATCGTAGACAAGATTGAGCGTGTCGGGGGAGGCGGACAGAAACCGGCAGCGGGCGTCCTGCCGGCTGCGGCATTCCACCTCCATGACGGACACGGGTTCGCCGGAGAGGCGCCCCAGGAAGTCCGCGAGCATCCCGGACGAAAAGAAACACATCGGCGTCTCCGCCGTGCCCGGCTCCGCCTCCGCCCAGTCGCTCGAGTCGATCACCAGCGCCGCCCCGCCCAACGGGCCCACCGTCACGGAGCCCCAGCCCATCGCCCGGAAAAAGTCCGCCAGCACGTCGTTCAAATGGGCGGCGTCCAGCTCCTGCGGCTGGGCCACTCCAGTCTGGCCGGGAAGCCAGGTGCGGAACGCCTCGTACATCCCCTCGCCCGCGGCGAAGCCCGCGTCCTGGAGGATGGTAACGGCGTGGTCGGCGGCGTCGCGCAGCAGGCTCTGGTGCAGTTGTCGCAGGGCCCCGCGGCCGATCGTCAGTCCGTCGGTCGCGGGGCCGGAGGAGGCGGTCATATCGGACGCCAACTTAGGGTTTTCGGTGCGCGCGGCGCAAGAGTTCCGCCTCGTCGATCACCGGGGTGCCGAGCGCCTTGGCGCGCTCCAGCTTCGAGCCCGCATCGGCGCCGACCACGACCGCCGTGGTCTTCTTGGACACGCTGTCGGTGACGTGGCCGCCCGCGGCCTCGATCAGCTCCTTGGCCTTGGCCCGCGACAACGACGGCAGCGTCCCCGTGATGACGAAGGTCTGGTCCGCGAGGGGGCCGCTGGCCTCCGCCGCGCGGGGCTCCTTGAAGTTGAGGCCGAGTCGCTCCAGCCGCTCGAGCAGCTTGCGATTCTTGGGTTCGTCGAAGAACCCGAACACCGCCTCGGCGATGGCCTCGCCGATCCCGGGGATGCGGTTGATCGCCTCCGGCGTCGCGTTCCGCAGCGCCTTCATCGTGCCGAAATGGCGCGCGAGCAGCTTCGCGCCCTGCACGCCGACGTGCCGGATGCCCAGCGCGAAGAGCAGCGTGGAGAGCGGCTGCCGCTTGGAGGCCTGGATCGCGTCCACGAGCTGCTGGGCGGATTTCTCGGCGAACCCCTCGACGGTGAGCAGCTGCAGCGGAGTCAGCTCGTAGAGGTCCGCGACGTCTTTGATGAGCTTGGCGTCGAGCAGGGCCCGCACGCGCTCGTACCCGAGGCCCCGGATGTCCATCGCGCCGCGGGACGCGAAATGCACGATGCTCTCGAGGATGCGCCCCGGACACGATACGTTCGAGCAATAGGCCATCACTTCGTCCGACGGGTACTCGACCTTGGAATGGCAGACGGGACAGCGCTCGGGCCGCTTGAACTTCCGCTCCTTGCCCGTGCGGCGCTCCCGGACGGGCCCGAGGATCTGCGGGATCACTTCACCGGCGCGCGTGACCTCCACCCAGTCGCCTTCGCGGATGTCCTTGGCCTCGATGAGATCGAAATTGTGCAGTGTGGCCGTGGTGACCGTGACGCCGCCGATCTCCACGGGCTCGAGCACGGCGTAGGGGTTGAGCGCCCCGGTGCGCCCCACGTTGATGCGGATTTCCTTGAGCTTCGTGATCTGCACCTCGGGGGCGAACTTGCGCGCGATCGCCCAGCGCGGCTCCCGGTTTCCCACGGTGCCGAGCTCCGCGTGCAGGCGCAGCGGATCGACTTTGACCACGACGCCGTCGGCGCCGTAGTCGAGCTCGTCGAGGAGCCGCTCGAGCTTCGCGATCTCCTGGTTCGCGCCGGCGAGGTCGCCCACCCGCCGGTGATGGGGCTCGACCGGGAAGCCCCAGCTCATGAGCCGTTGCAACAGCTGGTGCTGCGTTTCGGCGGGGAGCTTCTGGCCCGTCGCTTCGACGTGAAAGCAGAAGATCCGCAGGCCGCGGCGGCGGGTGATCGTGGAGTCGAGCTGACGCAGCGAGCCGGCGGCCGCGTTCCGGGGGTTCGCGAACGTCGGCTCGCCCTCGCGCTCCCGCTCGCGGTTGAGCTCTGCAAAGCGCGACTTGGAGAAATAGACCTCGCCCCGCACCTCCATCTGCTTGGGCCATCCCTTGCCGCTGAGGTGGAGCGGAACGTCCGGCACGGTCCGGAGGTTGGGGGTGATGTCCTCTCCCTCGATGCCGTTGCCGCGCGTCGCCCCGATGACGAACACCCCGTTCTCGTACGTGAGGCTCACCGCGGCGCCGTCGATCTTCACCTCGAGCGTGTAGCCCGCCGACCGCACCTCGGGAACGAGCCGCGCGTTGCGGTCCTCCCAGTCAGCCAGCTCGGCCTCGTCAAAGGCGTTGGCGAGCGAGAGCATGGGGACGAGGTGGCGGTGCTTGCGGAACGCCTGCGCCGGCGGGGCGCCGACCCGGTGGGTGGGGCTGTCGGCGGTGCGGAGCTCGGGGTGCTGCGCTTCGAGCTCCTGGAGCTCGCGGAACAGGCGGTCGTACTCGGCGTCCGAGAGCTCGGGCCGGTCGAGCACGTAGTAGGCGTGGTTTGCTCGCTCCAGGAGACGCCGCAGCTCGGCGGCGCGTGCCGCCGGCCCTTTCACCGCCCCTTGGCTTCTTCCTGGATGACCGCCATGGCGACTCCCACCAGGCGGTCCAGCTCGTCCGCGCTGGCGCGGGGCAGCAGCCCCTCCGCCCACGCCCCTTCGCGGCCGCCAAACGCGTCGAGCAGCCGCCGCAGGAAGGCGAGCAGCGCCACGCGCTCGAGCTCCATGCGCCGCACCGTTTCTCCGGTCTCCTGCTGGCGCTGGGCGAGACGCTCGTAGCGGTGGGCATTGCGGAGCGCCTGGGCGGTGAGCGCGGCGACGACCTGAACGAAGCGCACGTCCTCGTCCGAAAACGTGGGACCGTCACGGAAGGTGCGCAGGAAAATCGCCCCGATCGCCACCCCGCGCCACGTGATCGGCACCACGGTGATCGACTTCACGTTGCGGTTGATCAGCTCGCCCTTCACGTGACGCAGGCTGGGATCGTTCGCGGCATCGGGAATGAACACCGTCTCACCGCCCTGCATCGCGCGCTTCAGCTCGGGATAGCGCTCCAGGTCCACCACGTAGTTGCGGATCGTCGGGTCCTCGTACGAGGCCACGAGCCGCACCGACCGGCCGCCCCGCTCTCCCAGAAAAATCGAGCAGCGGTCCAGCCCAAACGCCTCCCCCAGCTTGCGCGCGATCGCTTGCAGGATGTCGATGAAGTGAAGCGACGTGGAGACTTCTTTCAGGATCTCGATGACGGCGAGGAGATGCTTGCGCTCGCGCTCGAGCTCAGCGACGCGGGCGGCGAGGCGCTCCGCTTCCGCGTGGGTGAGGGCCGAGGAGATCGACATGGCATAGTTTGCCCTCGCCCCGCACCACCGTCAAGCCGTTGCCGCGCTCCCCAGCCACCCCTAGGTTTCGTCTTTCTCGTTCTTGATGTCGTCGAGCAGCGCCGTCGCACTGGTCTTGTACTCGTGATCGAGGACATCGGCGATGGGGAGGTCGTGAATCATCCGCAGCTGATCGCGCGCCAGCGAGTACTTGCCGACGTCCACGTAGACCTCGGCGAGCTCGAGGTGATGGAAGATATTCCGCGGCCTAAGCGCGACGGCCCGCTCCAGATATCGCTGCGCGTCGGGCCAGTTGCCCATACTCAGGAAGCCGCCGCCGAACAGGATCGCCGCCGCCTTCCGCTGGATCCAGGAGAGGCGTTTCACTTCCGCGTGCCACGCTCCGACCAGGTGGTAGGCGCCGTCGAGCGTCGAGTCCAGCGCGATCGCCTTCATCCCCTCGTCGTAGATGAGCTTGGCGAAGCGGACCCGCTCCTTCCCGCCCTTGGTGCGCGACAGGCGCCCCAGCGCCTGGCCGACGGTGAAATGCCCGTCCGCCCCGCGCGGATTCACGCGCACCGCCGCCTCGCCTTCGGCGCGTGCCAGCGTGTAGAGGCTGTCCCGCAGGTGCTTGGAGGAGTCGTCCTTCCCTTCGATCTGCTTGGCGATGTCGACCAACTCGCGCCCGGCCTTCCACAGGGCCTCGTAGTTCGTGGAATCGTGCGCGAGCGCGGCGCGGTAGTGCGCCAGCGCCGCGGCTGGCTGGAGCGCCGTGTAGAGGCTGTCGCCGATACGGATCTCGGATGCGGGCGTGGTGGCCTGGCCGGCGAGTGGGGCAAGGGGAAGGCTCGTCGTGAGAACCACGATCACCGGGAGCGTCATGCCGCGCATCACTAGACTCCGCGTGGGAGCGGGGTCGTAATGTTCGTCGTGCCGCTGATCGAGCGCAAGCGGGACGGCGGCGCACTCACGCCCGAGGAGTGGTCGGCATTGATCGCCGCCTACACCGAAGGGCGCGTCCCCGACTATCAGATGGCTGCACTCCTGATGGCCGCGGTGTTCCGCGGGCTCGAGCGCCAGGAGCTCGCGGCCCTCACCGATGCGATGCTCGCGTCTGGCCAACGCCTCTCGTTCGACGGGTGGGCGACGCCGCGCGTGGACAAGCACTCGACGGGGGGCGTGGGCGACAAGGTGTCGCTGGTGCTCGCGCCGCTCGTGGCCGCGTGTGGCGTCGCCGTGCCGATGATGTCCGGTCGCGGGCTCGGGCACACCGGCGGTACGCTCGACAAGCTCGAATCCATTCCCGGCTTCCGTACCGCGCTCTCGCTCGCCGAGACGAAGCAGCAAGTGCAGCGGCTGGGCTGCGCGATGATCGGCCAGACTCCGGAAATCGCCCCGGCGGACCGCCGGCTCTACGCCCTGCGCGACGTGACCGGCACCGTGGAGGCGATCCCCCTCATCGCGGCCAGCATCATGTCGAAGAAGCTCGCTGAAGGGCTGACGGCGCTCGTGCTCGACGTGAAGCACGGTAGCGGCGCCTTCCTCCCGGACCTGAAGCAGGGTCTCGAGCTCGCGCGCACCATGATCGCCCTCGGCGAGGACCGCGGCTGCCCCACGGTCGCGTTGCTCACCGCCATGGACCGGCCGCTCGGTCGCGCCTGCGGCAATGCCCTGGAGATCGAGGAAGCGATCCTCGCGCTCCGCGGGGAGGGACCCCCCGACCTCATGACCGTCACCTACGCCCTGGGGGTCGAGATGTTGCTCGCCGCCGGCGTCGAGCGTACGACGTCGAAGGCGCGCAAGAAGCTCGAAACGGCCATCGGCTCCGGGCTGGCGGCGGAGAAGTTCGAGCAGCTGATCGAGGCTCAAGGAGGCAATCCGCGCGTGGTGGAGGACCCGGCCGTGCTCCCGCAGGCCTTGGCGGTCGAGGTCTATGCCGCCGCCGCGACGGGCGTCGTGGTGCGGATCGAGCCGCGGACGGTCGGGCGGGCGGTCGTCGCGATGGGAGGCGGGCGCCTCCAGGTCGAGGACTCGGTCGACCCGACCGTCGGGTTCGTCATTTCGGTCAAGCCCGGCGACAAGGTGCTGGCGGGAGAGCCGATCGCGTCGGTGTACGCGCGCGATGCGGCCGGCGTCGAGCTGGCGTGTCAGGCCCTCGGTCGCGCGATCGTGATCGCCGACCGGCTCACCGAGAAGCCGCTACCGCTTGTCTCCCACCGGGTCACCAAGGCAGGGGTGGAGGAGCTGGGCTCTACGCGCCCGCGACGCGGTCCAACACCTCGCGCAGCTCCTCGAGATTGAATGGCTTCTTGAGCAGCGGCCTAGCCGCCTCCTGAAGCCGGTCGCGCGTCTTCACGGACATCGAGTCTCCCGTCGTGAAGATCACGCGGCGCTCGAGGCCGCGTCCCGCGCGGCCCAGGGCGTCGAACAGATCGAACCCGGACTGCTCTTCGTCCAGGTGCACGTCGAGCAGCAGGGCGTCGAAACGCGCGCCCGGCGCCTCGAGCTGGCGCAGCGCCTCCGGGACGCTCGACACGCTCGCGACGTGGTGGCCCAGCCGCTCCGCCATGCGCGTGAGGCCGCGGCGCACGCCCTCTTCGTCGTCCACGAGGAGCACCGACAGCGCGCGTTCGGCGGGACGGAACGCGCCGGACGCCGCGGGCCGGACGTGCGCCGGATCGACCGGCAGCTCGATGCCGAGGCGGGCGCCCCCGCCCTCCATGTTGTGGACATACATCCGCCCGCCGCTCGCCTTGACCAGCCCGTAGCTGATGGCAAGGCCGAGCCCGGTCCCGGCTTCGCCCTTGGTGGTGAAGAACGGCTCGAACACGCGGTCCAGGATCTCCGCGGGGATACCCGGGCCCGTGTCCTCCACGTACAGCACGACACGGTCGTCAGCGCAGCGCGCCGTGATGAACACCTTGCCCGGACGACCCGTCGAGGCGATGGCCTGCTCGGCGTTCACCAGCGCGTTGAGCAGCACCTGCTGCAGCTCCTGCGGATCGCTGATCACCGCGGGGACGTTGTCCTCCACCACCGCGATGACCTGCACGCGGGCCTTGCGGAGGGCGCTCTTGTGCAACGCGATGACCCGATCCGCGACGTCCTTGATGTCCACTGCCTGGAGCACGCGCGGCCGCTGTCTCGCGAAGTCGAGCAGCGTCTGCACGACGCGCCCCGCCCGCATCGCCTCGGCGTGGATCACGTCGGCGCCCTCCTTCAGCTCCGGCGTCTGGGCGTCGACCTTGAGGACCTCCGCGAACGCCGCGATCGCCGCCAGCGGATTGTTGAGCTCATGCGCCACCCCGGAGAGGAGCGCCCCCAGCTGCGACAGGCGATCCGCCTGCAGCAGCTTGCGCTGCAGCAGCACCTCGCGCGACACGTCCACAGCGAGAAGCAGCAGCTTCGCGGACCCCGCCGCCGACTCCACATTCTCGACCACGGCCTCCGCCTGGCGCGGGGGTTCGCCGCGCACGTCGAGCGAGAGCTTGAGCCGCTGCCGCCGAGTCACGGCTTCGCGCAGTGTCCCGGCGAGCGCCGCCCGATCGGACTCCGGGGTCCAGTCGGCAAGCGCGCGGCCGCGCAGATTCCGTGTGTCGGTCACCCCCAGCAGCTCGCCGCCGGCGGGGTTCGCCTCGAGGATCTGGCCGTCCGCGGTGACGAGCAGCGCCGGGATGGGGAGCGTGTCGAACAGCTGGGCGTAGAGGCGCCGCTCGGTCTCGTAGGCTGCGAGCAGGTCCGCCGCGGCGGGCTCCGCAGCGAGCTGCTCGTGCAATTGCCGGAACACGAGCACCAGGTGGTTTCGCGGGCCGCGCGTGACGCGCGTCTCGAGCACGCGCCCGGCGACCTCGTGCGCGGGCGACGGGGCGACGTATGCCCGGGGCTCGCCGTCGAGCAGCACTTCCTGCAGCACGCGCTCCACGCGCGAGCCGCGAGCGCTCGGGAACATGATCCAGAAGTTGCGGCCCAGGACCTGGTCCGCGCGCAAGCCCGTCAGTCGCGCGGCGGGTGCGCTCCACTCCACGATCGTCCAGTCGGGGGCGATCGCCGCGACGCCGACATCGAGACTGTCGATCACCGCTCTAGGTTCCATCGTTCTCCACCTCGACAAACAAAACGGCCCCGTTGGCCGCCTCGCGGGCGCTAACGGGGCCTATGACTGCTGCGACACTTGAATCAGGACCTCATTACTACCTCTACTGTTAGGCAGCGGGCCCGGAAGGTCAAGTGCGGCATACCCTCAGGCCAGGTGAGCCTGCTCACCTAACGCTCAGACAAGGGGCGATTGTGTGGCGCCGGGGCCCCAGTCGCGGACCGCGTCCGCGTCCGGCGCCTCCCGGACCTCGCGCTCCGCTTGCTCGAGCTCGGCGTAGTCGATCGGCGCGCCCGGGCGCCGTCGGGCAGTCGGTTCGGGTGCGTCTTCTCGGCCGCCCAGCAGCAGCCACGCCAGGCCGGCGAGCAGCGCGACGCAGATCCCGAGCAGCATCATACGTCCAGATTCTTCACGAACTTGGCGTTTGCCTCGATGAACTTCCGGCGCGGCTCGACCTCGTCGCCCATCAGCGTCTCGAACAGGTCGGACGCCTCCACCGCGTCCTCCATGGTCACCTTGAGCAGGGTGCGTTTGCTCGGATCCATGGTCGTGTCGCGCAGCTGGTCGGGGTTCATCTCACCGAGACCCTTGTAGCGCTGGATCAGGACGCTGCTGCGCTCGTCGCCGTTGGAGAGCCGCTTCACGTAGCTCTCCCGCTCCTTCTCATCGTAGGCGTAAAATTCTTCCTTGCCGCGGGCGATGCGGTACAGCGGGGGCTGGGCGATGTAGATGTAGCCGGCGTCGATGAGCTGCTTCATTTCCTTGTAGAAGAACGTAAGCAGCAGCGTACGGATGTGCGCGCCATCGACGTCGGCGTCCGTCATGATGATGATCTTGTGGTAGCGAGCGTCGTCCAGCTTGAAGTCGTCGCCCACGCTCGTACCGATCGCCGTGATGATCGTGCGAATCTCCTCGTTCGAGAGGATGCGGTCGATCCGGGCCTTCTGCACGTTCAGGATTTTGCCCCGCAGCGGCAGGATGGCCTGGAAGCTCCGATCCCGCCCCTGCTTGGCTGACCCGCCCGCCGAGTCGCCCTCGACCAGGTACACCTCGCACAGCTGCGGGTCGGTGAGGGAGCAGTCGGCGAGCTTGCCCGGCAGCAGGTAGCCGTCCAGAGCGTTCTTGCGGCGCACCAGCTCGCGCGCCTTCCGCGCCGCCTCGCGCGCCCGCGCCGCGCTGATCGCCTTGGCGATGATGGCGCGCGCCACACTCGGGTTCTTGTCGAGGTACTCGCCCAGGGCGTCGTTCACGACGGTCTTGACGATGCCTTCGACCTCCGAATTGCCGAGCTTGGTCTTCGTCTGTCCTTCGAACTGCGGGTCTTTCACCTTCACGTGGAGCACGCACGTCAGGCCTTCGCGGATGTCGTCTCCCGTGAGCGTGAACTCTTCCTTCTTCAGGAGGCCGTCCTTCTTGGCCCACTCGTTGATCGTGCGCGTCAGGGCCGCCTTGAAGCCGGTGAGGTGGGTCCCGCCCTCGTGCGTGTTGATGTTGTTGACGAAGGAGAACGTGTTCTCGTTGTAGCCCTCGTCGTATTGGATCGCGCCTTCCACCTCCACGCCCTCGCGCGTCGCCTCGAACACGATCGGCTTGGGGTGCAGCGGCTTGCGGCTGCCGAGCAGCCACTTCACGAACTCGGCGAGGCCGCCCTTGTAGAGGAACGTCTCGTCCTTCTGCTGGCCCTTGCGCTCGTCCTTCAGGGTGATCGTCAGGCCCTTATTGAGGAAGGCGAGCTCGCGCAGGCGGTTGGCGAGCGTGGCGTAATCGAAGCGCGTGTCCGTGAAGATGGTTGTGTCGGGCTTGAACGTGACTGTCGTGCCCGTGCCCTTCGCCTTCCCGATCACCTCGAGCTTCTTCTTGGTCTCCCCGCGCTCGAACGCCATATGGTGGCGCTTGCCGTCGCGATCGACCCACACGTCGAGCTTTTCCGATAGCGCGTTCACCACCGACACGCCCACGCCGTGCAATCCGCCCGAGACCTTGTAGGTGGCCTTGTCGAACTTGCCGCCGGCGTGCAGCATCGTGAGCGCGACTTCGACGCCCGGTTTCTTCTCCGTCTTGTGAACGTCCACGGGAATGCCGCGGCCGTTGTCGATCACGGTAATCGAGTCGTCCGGGTGGATCGTGACGTCGATCCGCGTGGAGTAGCCCGCCAGGGCCTCGTCGACCGAATTGTCGACCACCTCGTACACGAGGTGGTGCAACCCGCGGCCGGACACCGCCCCGATGTACATCGCCGGGCGGCGGCGCACCGCTTCCAGGCCCTTCAGGACCTGGATGGCGTCGGCCTGGTAGTCCCCGTTCCCCTTGGGCTTTGTCGCGACGGGCTTCGCTTTCGCCATGGTCCTCTAACTCGAGAGAAGCCAGCGGATCGTGCGGATACGCCCCGGCCCGCGGCCCGCGTTCACCCGGGCCATGATCTGGGGCGTCATGAGCTGGAGCTCGTTCATCCAGCCGCTCGTCGCGACGCGCACGAACAACGTGCCATCAGGCGTCACGCTCTCGGGCCTCGTCACCGCGGCGATCTGCGGACCCACCAGGCGTGGCCACTCGGGCACCACCTGCGCCTGTTTGAGCCGCTGCAACAACCCGGCCCGGGCGAGGTACTTTTCGAGCACCTCGCCGACCGCTGTCGGCTTGCCGCGTCGCCGTTCGCTCACGTCTCATCCCCTACCAAAAAGCGCCACGGGACGTCCCGTGGCGCGCCGCGGCCGTGCCGCGAGAGAGCCTCCAGACAACCCCCCAAAAATACCCAGAAGTTATTGTCAGGTCAAGACTTACTAAGTCGTTGCCAATCAGGGAGAGACCGTCACCACGGTATCCAACTCACCCGTGAATCCTACTATGTCCCGGCCCGTCACCTTCACCGGAATGCGGGCATTGGGGCTGTAACCCCGCGGAATGAGAAACAGGAACGGTGCGTCGAACACGGTCTCGAGCAACCCGTCCTCGCCCACCGGCGGGTCGGCGCCGACCGCGAGCCACACGGAGTCGACACCGTCCGGGTCCTCCGCATGAACGGTTCCTCGCAACGTGTCGGGCGACTGGACAACGACCTTGGTAAACGCGATCGCGAGCTGTGGCGGAGCGGGACGGGGTCGCTCGCTCAAACACCCGACCAGCGAGCCGAGACCGCAGCCCACGACGATCAGCGCCCTGATCCCCCTCACTGCCCCTCGAAGCTGGGCGGACGCTTCTCGAGAAATGCCGTCAGGCCTTCCTTCATGTCCCGGGTGCCCGCGAGCAGGCCGAAGTGATTCGCTTCGAGCAACAGCCCCTCGTCGAGCGACATGTCGAGCCCCCGCTCCACGGCCTCCAGGGCCAGTCGCACCGCGAGCGGACCCATGGCCAGAATCCCCCTGAGCAGCGCCTCCGTTTCAGGCAGGAGGCTCGCCGCGGGGACCACCTTGTTGACGAGGCCGATGCGGAGGGCTTCCTGAGCGTCGATCGTCGCTCCGGTGAGAATGAGCTGCAGCGCGATGCCCTTGCCCACGAGACGTGGAAGCCGCTGCGTCCCGCCGTAGCCCGGCGCGATCCCGAGCTTGACTTCGGGCTGGCCGAATTTGGCGTTCTCGGCGGCGATGCGCAGATGGCAGGCGAGGGCGAGCTCGCACCCGCCGCCGAGCGCGAAGCCGTTCACGGCGGCGACGACCGGCTTGCCGCAGGTCTCGAGCTGCCGCAGCACCGCCTGCCCGCGGAGGGCGCGCGCCTTCCCGTCGAACGGCCCCTGGAGCGCGAGCTCCGCGATGTCGGCCCCGGCCACGAATGCCTTGGTGCCCGCGCCCGTGATGATGGCGCCGCGGATTCCCGCGGTGACAGCGATGCGCGCTGCGGCGTCGGCCAGCTCCGCGATCACGCGGTCGTTCAGGGCGTTCAGTTTGTCGGGACGATTGATGGTGATCGTCGCGACGCCGTCGCGGACGTCGAACAGGAGAGTCTGGTAGCTCATGCCAAGAACCTAAACGCGGAACGCGGAGCGCGGAACGTGGCTTCGTCTCGTTTACGTTCCGACTTCCGCGTTCCCACTTCAGCATTACCTTGGCTCCATGACCGCCGTGCTCGCGATCGACCAGGGAACCACCGGCTCGACGGCGCTCGTCGTGGGGGCGGATGGGCGGCTGCTGGGGCGCGGATATCGCGAGATCCCCCAGTTCTTTCCGGCGCCGGGCGAAGTCGAGCACGACCTCGAGGAGATCCTCCAGGCTACCGTCGCGGCGGCGCGCGAAGCGTTGGCGCAGGCGCACGTCGTGCCCGCCGCGCTCGGGGTGACGAACCAGCGCGAGACGGTGTGCGTCTGGGAGCGCGACACGGGGCGCGCGGTACACCGCGCCCTGGTCTGGCAGGACCGGCGTACGGCGCCGCGCTGCCTCGCCCTGGCTCGGGACCGCCATGGGACCATGATCCGCGAGCGCACGGGACTGGTGCTCGATCCGTATTTCTCCGCGACCAAGATCGAGTGGCTGCTCGAGCACGTGCCCGGTCTCGCCCACCGGGTGCGCTCGGGCGAGGTCGTGTTCGGCACCATCGACGCGTGGCTGCTGTTCCGGCTCACGAACGGGCGGGCGTACCTGACCGACCACACCAACGCGTCCCGGACGATGCTCTACAACATCACGACGCGCGCCTGGGACGACGACCTGCTCGGGCTGTTCGGCGTGCCGCGGGCCGCCCTCCCCGACGTGCGCGCGTCGAGCGGGGTGTTCGGGACCTGCGATGCGCGACACTTCGGTGCCGAGCTGCCGATCTGCGGCGTGGCGGGCGACCAGCAGGCCGCCCTGTTCGGGCAGGGGTGCACCGCGGCGGGGCAGGCGAAGAACACGTACGGAACGGGCGCGTTCCTGCTGCTCAACACCGGGGACCGCCGCCCCGAGTCGCGCCACGGCCTGCTGACGACCATCGCCTGCGGGCCGCGCGGCGAGCCCGTGTACGCGCTCGAAGGCAGTGTCTTCATCGCGGGCGCCGCGATCCAGTGGCTGCGCGACGGGCTCAAGGTGATCGCCCACGCGTCCGAGTCCGAGCACCTGGCGCTCGACGTCCCCGACACGGGGGGCGTGTACTTCGTTCCGGCATTCGTCGGGCTCGGCGCGCCGCACTGGGAGCCCAACGCCCGCGGCACGATCGTGGGACTCACGCGCGGCAGCACCCGCGCGCACCTCGTCCGGGCGGCCCTCGAAGCGATGGCCTTCGGCACCAAGGAGGTGCTCGACGCGATGACCGCCGACGCGGCGCTGCGGTTGGCGGCGCTCCAGGTGGACGGCGGCGCGGCCGCGAACGACTGGCTCATGCAGTTTCAGGCCGATCTGCTCGACGTTCCGGTGGCCCGCCCCGACGTCGTCGAGACCACGGCGCTCGGCGCTGCGGCCCTGGCCGGGCTCGCCGCCGGCGTCTGGCAGGCGCCCGAGGAGTTTCTGGGCGGCCGGACGTTCCGACGCTTTCTCCCCGGACCGCGAGCCGGGGCCGTACGCGCCGGGGAGGCGGGATGGCGGCGTGCCGTCGACACGGCCCTCCATTGGGCGGCCGCGGGGGCGGGGGAGCATGCGGCGGGAAAGGCTGTATAATTAGGCCATGAAAATCAACGCCGGAGCCAAATTCGCCATCGGCGCCCTGCTGATCGTCGGCTCGGTCGGCTACCTCATGGCGTCGGGTATCAA
>Ga0137376_10000796_pt1 | contig 16018 bp, 10 predicted proteins | sample SagtaG_23_FD_104814 | JGI IMG/M metagenome (GOLD analysis project Ga0137376, IMG submission 104814) | Vadose zone soil microbial communities from Sagehorn Ranch, Mendocino, California, USA - Sage2_L_20_16 metaG | ecosystem: Environmental > Terrestrial > Soil > Vadose zone | place: USA...
CCAATCATTTGAGGCGGTCACCACCCGTTGACCATCGGGACTGAACTGCGCTGAATTAATCTTGTCTTCATGCTTCATGAGCTCGCCAACGGGTTTGCCCCTAGCGGTATTCCACATCCGCGCCGTCTTATCCCACGCGGCGGTCACTATCCGCTGACCATCGGGACTGAACTGCGCTGAACTAACGACGGATTCATGCCTCATGGGCTCGCCAACGGGGTTGCCGCTGGCGGCATCCCACATCCGCGCCGTCGAATCATTTGAGGCGGTCACCACCCGTTGACCATCGGGACTAAACTGTGCTGAGCTAACGCTGTCTTCATGCTTCATCGGCTCGCCAATTGGTTTGCCGGTGGCGGCATCCCACAGCCGCGCCTTCTCATCCCACGCGGCGGTCACCACGCGTTGACCATCGGGACTGAACTGTACCGAGCTAACGCTGTCTTCATGCTTCATCGGCTCGCCAACGGGTTTGCCGGTGGCGGCATCCCACAGCCGCGCCGTCCAATCGTCTGAGGCGGTCACCACGCGTTGACCATCGGGACCGAACTGCGCTGAATTGACCGCCTTGTCATGCTTCATGGGCTCGCCAATTGGTTTGCCGCTCACCGCATCCCAAATCCGCGCCGTCGAATCCTCTGAGGCGGTCACCACCCGTTGACCATCAGGACTAAACTGTGCTGAATTAACTCTGTCTTCATGCTTCATGGGCTCGCCAACAGGTTTGCCGGTGGCGGCATCCCACAGCCGCGCCGTGCGATCCACTGAGGCGGTCACCACCCGTTGACCATCGGGACTAAACTGCGCTGAATTGACCGCCTTGTCATGCTTCATGGGCTCGCCAATTGGTTTGCCGGTGGCGGCATCCCACAGCCGCGCCGTCGAATCATTTGAGGCGGTCACCACCCGTTGACCATCGGGACTGAACTGCGCTGAATTAACCTTGTCTTCGTGCTTCATGGGCTCGCCAACGGGTTTGCCGGTGTCGGCATCCCAGAGCCGCGCCGTCCGATCCACTGAGGCGGTCACCACCCGTTGACCATCGGGACTAAACTGTGCTGAACTAACCCCGGCATCGTGCCGCATCGCATCGGTTAATGGAACATGCCAGTTTAGCTGTGTCAGCATAGCGGCCGTCAGGCCACGGGCTTCCCGATTTTCCGGATTCAGCCGCAACGCCTGCGCAAGTTGGGCCAAGGCTTGAGCGTTCCCCCCCTCTTTTGAGTAACGAGCGAGCGAAACATTTCCCCGGCTGGCGATTTCGCTGGTCTTCTTCTTTTGATAGAACACCACGACCGCGAGGACGATCATGGCGATCAAGCTGAGAGCTAACGCGCCCGCGACGGCTGCCGTTATCCGTTGCTTGCGTCTTTGCTCTGCTTGTCTGGCGCGCAAGCGGTCAGCTTCGGCGCGCGCTTCACTCGTTAGGCGAGTGTCTCGACTTGCCTTGATGACCGGGAGCAGGACGTCATGTGTGACCTCCACTCTTCTCGTGCGATGGCGGTCCTCGTAGGCCAGAAGCCGGCGATCGACGAGCTTATCAAGAGTTAGCTGGGTCACATCCGGCCGGGTAAGCGCATCATCGAGAGCGCAACTGTTGCGGTAGCCGCTCGCCGTAAGGAGTTTGTCCTCCACGAAAGTTCGCACGCCCACGGGAAAGTCTTTCAGCGTCTGCAGATAAAAATCCTCCAGAATTTTTTCCTGTTCGAGGTCGAGAAGATCGGGCGTGATTTTCGCGTCCGGGCCGCGTCTCAGGCGTTGCTCATTGAGCTGTCTCAATACCAAGCTGAGCAGTGCAGGGGCCACAGTGATTTCAACGCCGTCGCCGTTTGCATCCGCAGCGGCGACATATTTTACGATGCGATCCGGAACGCCCTTTGCGAGCAGCGCTGCACCAAGGGCGATGACTTCGCGCGCCTGCCGTTCACCCATGGGTCGCAGGCGCAGACGATTCTGGGCCAGCGCGCGAAACCTCGAACGGATATAATCAAGATCTCCGAGGTAATCCTCCCGCATTGAGAGGAGGACGTTCAGCGGCGCGGGTTTGAAACTGAACTCCTTCGCGCGTGCGGGATCGTCGCGCAACGCAGCGGGCGCGCGGTTCTCCACCAGATCCGCGAGTTCGCTTACGAACTCCGAGCCGCGTCTGGTGCGATCCGCAGTCTCGCGGCCGAGAGTGAAGAATTCCTCGAACTGGTCGAAGACGAGAAAGGGAGTGACGAGATCGTGACGCGGACTCCAAAAATGGTTGTCCAGTCGGTGAAAATACTCCCACAGTGTCTCACGCGCCTGCGGTTGAGGCGCATCCACTTGCGCCTCGGCAGCGGATGCGCCGATGGCGTCGAAGACCTGCTTCGCGAGAGGGCCAGCGCTCTCCAGGTAATCAAGCCTGATGGGAACTGGCAGATAGTCTTCCGCTCGGAGCCCCGGGAACAATCCGGCTTGAAGAAGCGAAGTTTTGCCAAGGCCCGAAATGCCATAAAGCAACGTGAGCGTATCGCGTCGCACCAGACGGAGTAATTGCTCGATCTCATTGCCGCGGCCGGCAAAGAAGTCACTGTCGCCTTCGGTAAAGGACACAAGCCCAATCCAAGGGTGCTGCGAATCGGCAAGCTGCGCCGTGGAGCAATTCATTGCGCGGCAGCCTTCAAGCGGCGTTCGCGAACGATGGCTGTCAAGGTTTTAATAAAGTCCTCCTGAGGCTCGCCACCGGCAGCGCGAGCGTAATGAAACTCGCGGAAGCCGCTAAAGGTGATGGCGCCCTCCGCCGTCTCGTCGACAATCACGGGATGAATGAGGCGGGCACAGGCTTTGTCCATGTCTTCGAGCCGCTCCAGCGCGCGGTTCCATTCGCGGATGAAGATGCCTTCATCGCGCTTGTTGCTGTTTCCGGATATCACAGCTACGAAGACGTCGCAGCCAACGATGTTCCGTTCGATTTCCGGCCACCACGGGTCACCGGTCTTGAGGCGTGCCTTGTCAAACCACACATCCAATCCCGCGGCGCCGAGGCTGGCTTGGAGTCGCTCGACCGCGTTCCGGTCTTGGCTGGCGTAGCTAACAAAAACCGCTGGAGGCTTCGCGGTCACCGTGGGGCCCAAAGATTCAGGCGCAGCGGAGGGCTTGTCTGGGAAGGCAGCCCACCTTTCGGCGAGCTGGTCCACGAAGTCGATAGGATTTGCCACGCCAAAGAATCTGGTCTGCGGACTGAAGTTTTCCAGAAAGTCGCGCAAGTGGACGTCGGCCACGACCGCTCCATCCGCGACAAATTCGCGAGCGTCGGTGCCACTGTTGAGGCGCTCCCGGCGGGCGAGGCGCACAAAGAAGCGCGCCAGCCAGTCAGGATGTGCGTTGCCGATTAGGAGCAGGCGCTTGTTGCGCAGCTCGTCGAACAGGTTAGCGAGGCGCGTAGACATGGACTCCTCGTGCAGTTTCCAAATGAACTCGAGGGTATCCTCGTCAATCAGCGCGCTATCTGGAATCCCTGAGATTCTGCCGAATAGATGAAAGACGACGCGGTGGGGCGAGCTGGCATAATCGCGTGGGATATCTGAGAGGGTTGAAATCGGCGAGTAGCCGAAAACATGGTCGGGCGGTGAGCCCAGCGCTGTTGCCAGGAGTGAATCCACCGTCGTGGTGAGAAACAGCCGTAGCGGCTTGATCGTTGCGAGCTTGCGGAGCGGTTCAGCGACCGGCGTCTGGCCTTCCGCATCGCGGAGGTGGTTGAGGATTTCAAGCGCCTTCACGTTGACGTCGGTACGGTCGTTCCGGTCGTCCTTGCTGCTGGAGCTAAGGTAGGCAGCGACCACTTGGTCGATGCTGGCAGAAGGATCGCACTCGACTTTCAGTTGGATCGCAAGCTGCTTCGCCAGGTATTCGTAGAGCAGTTGCTCGCGGCCATCGACCGGAATGCGAAGCAGATCGCGTCCGACGATAGGAATCACCACACCATTGGCGATTGCTTGTAGAAGCTTGCTCCACTGCTTCGAGTCGTCAGGCATTGCGAACCTCGATAATAACTGCGTAAATTCTCTCATGAGAAGGAGCAATTGCAACTTTCCGCAAAGAGCAAAGCGGTATTCGCGTAGCCGTACATCTTGGCCGGCGCCTTGCTGATTTTGCTCTCAAACAACGCGGTGACCCCTACGAAGCCAGCCGCGCTCGTGGAGAAGCTGACTTTCTAACAAGCCGTGCGGTAAAGCTCGCTCCCGACAACGACGAAGTTAAGAAGCTGCGCGACGAAGTCGTTAAACTGCTGGAACTGAAGACGGACTGACCCGAAAGTCATCGTCTCACTTAGAAAGCGAATCGTTTCAAGGAGTCTTTGTCCGCTGCGTCTGAGGGTGGTCGCGTAGGCGGTTGATCGGTGCCTGCACATTTGTGCAAGGATTTGTGCAAGAATCGGGCACCTCGATCGGTTCAACACCGATCGAAACGGTGCTCTATTTGCAAGTGTTGGGCCAACTAGCCGCTGAGTGAGAGACGAATTCACGGACTCAATATCCGTTGTTAGCCAGAGATCTGCCGCATCGCACGATCGCTCTCTGCATATAAATCAACTCTTTTCTATGCACTAGTATGCCTGGAGGATTTACGAGGCTACATGTCATCCCTTTTTCGGAGGGGGATTTTTATACACTCTTCCCCCCGCTTTAGCGCGACGAAAGCGCTCCGATTTCAAAAGCATACCGTCCTGCAAGACTTTCAAGAGGGAGGGTGCGCCGCCCGCTACGCCATCGAACTCAAAAACAGTCGTGGAGTTGAGATAGTGTCGAGTCAACGCATTCAAGATCTCGCCTAGCGCGACGATCGCGTTTTTGACGTTCTCGATCGTCGCGTCAGGAAGAGGTTTGGCGCCTTTGCTAAGTGCAAGCTGTAAATCGCGATGCGCGATTTGCCGATTACGGCGGTCTCGACAGAATTCTGCAGCCTTTTTTGCTGCTTCGACCAAACCAGCGAGCCCACTAGCAATCGAAGTATCGGCAAGACTTGGTAGCTGTTGGACAGTCAGGTTTGATTTCCCAGTAGATTTCAGCGGATCTGTCAGGCGAGCAATACGGAGAACCGTTGCCTCGAACAAAGCGACCTGGACCGCACGGAAGAACACCGGCGCAGCTCTATTGAGTAAATCAGTTCGCTTTGGATTGCCAAATAGATAGGTGAACTCCCCCCAGTCCCGATATAGCAGCGCCACCTCACTCCACAATGCGTATGAGGCTTCACCGAGTGCCTCTCCCATGAGAGAAACATAATGACTTCGCGTTTCTTCTGGTGATCGTGTTATCGTCATACTGAGTGTCTTGTGTTAGGCAGCTTGGTCGTTGTCAGCCATACGCGGCTTTTACACTCATCCGCTTTTGGGAACGAGATTTTACCGGGAGCGCGAAGATTGAACAAGCGCGCGTAGCATGATTTTGCGATAAGACACAGGAAATCGGCGCCAAAGCCGAAGCAGCTGCTAACTGATTGAAGATCAGACGATCCGCTAGCGTCTTTCCAGGCAAATCCCGCCGATGCTTGGCTTCCTCGTCTGCTCGGATCGTAGCCTCTAAAGACGCCATGCTCGGCTCTGGCAGGACCATGACGAGGATCATCACCTGAGGAACGGTCCAATCAGAGACTACCTGGCCGACGACGTCCATCGCTGGGAAGCGACCTAATTCCAGAGCGGCCTTCACCGGATCGGCGATGCCTGACTCGATGGCCTAGTAGCTTATCAACGTGCTTCCCGCGATTCGTCGATCACACTGCAGAACGAGCGTCTTCCGCGTTGAGCTGTCGGGCCGCACCTTGTAAGTCCAATCAAGCATTCCTCCAGGGCCACCCCCCGCAAGGAGAACGGCGCCCTTTACCTCATCGGGCCTCATTCCGAGGTGGCCGGCTTGAGTTGCGAGCCCGAATCCGTGAAGTCGCGTCGGCCCGCCGGCATGAAAAGAACTGCGGACAATTTCCCGTTTCTTCCCCCCGACTGGCCTCGGCGGCGTCCCGCAGTAAATATCCGTGCCCTTCAAGTTGGCTTGTGCAATCAAGGCATGCTTGCCGTCTAGTTCGAGCGCAACGCGAAGCTCAGCAGCTTGAGACTTCTCTTTGCTCATAGGACCCATTCCGACCAAAGGCCCGGCAAACGACCGCGATCCGAGCGGACCTTGATGTTTGCCACGAAAAAGACCGGGTGAGTAAACAAATAGAACAAGCGCAGCGTTAGCACAAACGATGAAAAACCTTTACTGATTTACTGCATTGTAGCATTGCCCTTTCGGAACGAAGGCGCAGGTGGACCTCAAGTGGAGACTGGTTTGTCGCGAAGAACGCAAAGCGACAAACTGATTCCAAATCAGATTTCTGCGCGACAGGCCGCGCGGTTTTGCTCTGCGCTGGATCTCCCGAATCGAGGCGTCTTTCCAAGCGTCTGGAATCGCTGAACATTGACGGGCAAGCCGTCCCAGACGAGCGTTCATGGAGAAGGCTGCGATGGAATTTCCCGGACCTTATTACTCGCTACCGATTCGTGAGTGGCGCAAGTATATGAAGGCGCACCCGAAGAGCTACGCTACGATCGGTGTGAGGGCGTGGCTCCGGAATCGCCACAAGTGTCGATTGGTTTGTCGCGAGGAACGCAACGCCGTAAACTGATTCGAGATCAGACGATTTAGCTCGACTTTCATCACAGATCGATTGTCCGAGTCCAAGTATTCGGCCTTCCGCGGCAAGTCGGCGACGAGCCACGCGAAGTGAAAATCCAGGCGTTTGGAATCTGGGCGCAGTGAGTAACCAGGAGGCTGGGCCGGGGGGTGCTCCCTTACGAGGAGTCATTCCTAAACCGGTAACGAGCCTGAGAAATTTTTGAGCAATAGGGCTGACAGGCCACGCGTTTCTACCATGACAGCATGCTTCCGAGGCTCCGTTTTGCCCCTTCTCATCGGAAAAAGTTTCGGCTAGGCTGCGCGCGTGCAATGGGTCGCTCCTTCAGCTAAAGACAGCGCCACGGCTACGCTGGAGAAACGCTTGTGGGACGCGGCGGATCAGTTGCGGGCGAACTCCGGGTTGAGCCCACAGCAGTATTCCGGGCCGGTTCTTGGATTAATCTTCTTGCGATTCGCGGAAGTGCGGTTCGCGAAACGCCGCTCGGAGCTCGAGAAGCAGGCAGCCGGTGGCCGGCGCGGATCGCGTGTGGACGATCCGAATGCGTATACTGCCGAGGGCATCATTTTCCTCACGCCGGAAGCGCGATTTGATTTTCTCCTGAAACTTCCTGAGGGCGTAAACGTCGGCTCGAAAGTGAACGATACCATGCGCGCGGTTGAACGTGATAATCCGCAGTTGGCAGGCGTCCTGCCGAAAACGTACGAAATGTTTTCGAGCACGCTGTTGAAGCAACTGCTCAAGCGCGTCTCTGAAATTCCGGCGACGCTCGACTACGATGCGTTCGGCAGAATCTACGAATACTTCCTGGGCGAATTTGCACGCACGGAAGGCCAGAGAGGTGGCGAGTTCTTTACACCGGCGAGCATTGTTCGATTTCTGGTGGAAGTAATTGAGCCCTATCACGGCGCAGTGTTCGATCCGGCAACTGGCTCCGGTGGCATGTTCGTGCAAAGCGCGCGCTTTGTTTCCGAGCACAAGAAAGACCCATCGCGCGAGTTGTCGATCCATGGTCACGAAAAGGTGGGCATGAACGTCGCCCTGTCGCGGATGAACCTCGCGATGCACGGCCTCGAAGGCGAGATCCGCGAAGCAAACAGCTACTACGAGGATCCTTTCGAGAGCTCCGGCCGGTTCGACTTCGTTCTCGCGAATCCTCCATTCAATGTGAATGCAGTCGATAAAGAACGCCTCGAAGCTGATGTCGGAAAGGGCCGGCGTTTTCCGTTCGGATTGCCAAGCGCGGATAACGCGAATTATCTCTGGATTGAGCTCTTTTACTCCGCGCTCAATGAAAAAGGACGCGCCGGATTTGTCATGGCGAACTCCGCGTCCGACGCGCGTGCTTCCGAAATGGAAATTCGCAAACAGCTAATCAACTCAAAAGCTGTAGAAGTAATGGTGGCTGTGGGACCAAACATGTTCTACACCGTCACGCTCCCCTGCACCCTCTGGTTCTTCGACAAAGGCAAAGCGGCCCGCAAGATGAGTCAAGACGCAGTGTTGTTTATTGATGCCCGCCACATCTACCGGCAGGTGGACCGCGCGCACCGCGAATGGACGACCGCGCAGGTCGGCTTCCTCGCCAACCTTGTCCGCCTCTATCGCGGCGAAGCCCCCGACTACACCCTCGGCGGCGACGAAGCCCGCGCCAAAATCGAAGAAATCTTCGGCAAGAAACTGAAATTCGCCGACATGCCCGGCCTGTGCCGCGCTGCCACGCTCAAGGAAATCGAAGCGCAAGGCTGGTCGCTCAACCCTGGCCGCTACGTGGGCGTGGCCGCCGGCGAAGCCGTGAGCGACGAGGACTTCAAGGAACAATTCGAAACGCTGAACGAGGAACTTGAAACCCTCAACCTCCAGGCGCGCGACCTCGAACGAACCATCGCCCGCAATATTGCGGAGATTCTGGAGGCGTGAAGATGGCAGTCTGGCGCGAAACAACTCTTGGCGAAGTCTGCGACGACGTGGATGGAATCATCCAGACCGGGCCGTTCGGTTCACAACTCCACGAGTCTGACTACTCGCCGGAGGGCATTCCGGTCGTGATGCCGAAAGACATCATCGAAGGACGAATTGCCACCGAGAATGTGGCCCGCGTTTCACCAGAGCACGTCGAACGTTTATCGCGACACAAACTGAGAAAAGGTGACATCGTTTACGGGCGGCGCGGCGACATCGGTCGCCAGGCGCTCATCAGGCCAGAGCAGGAAGGTTGGATGTGCGGCACAGGCTGCATCCGACTCAGCTTCGGCGAATCAGTGCTCAGTCCGCTTTTCCTCCACTACTATCTCCGGCAAGACGATCTCGTCAGTTGGATTACCAATCAAGCAGTCGGCGCGACGATGCCGAACTTGAACACGGGGATTCTCCGAACTGTGCCAGTGAGGTTTCCCCCGCTGCCGGTACAACGGCGGATAGAGGGCATCCTATCGGCCTACGACGAGCTGATGGAGAACAGTCAGCGGCGCATCCGGATTCTGGAGGCGACGGCCCGCGCCCTCTACCGCGAGTGGTTCGTCCACTTCCGCTACCCCGGCCACGAAAAGCTCCCGCGCGTCGCCTACCCCCTCGGCGACATTCCCCAAGGCTGGGAGGTCGCTGTTCTGGATGATGTCTGTGAACGAGTGACGGATGGCTCGCACTCAAGCCCGAAGTCGGTGGACGAAGGTATGCCGATGGCATCTTCCAAAGACATGCACGATTGGGGATTCACGATGGAAACCTGCCGGTTCATCAGTCGCGAGGATTTCGACGACCTCGTTCGCAACGATTGCAGGCCGAAGAAGAACGACGTTCTCATCACAAAGGATGGCGCGAACTATTTGAAATACATCTTCGTGAATCGAGCCGAGCAGGATGTGGTGCTGCTCTCGTCTATCGCGATTCTGCGTCCGAACGCCCGAATCAATCCCCACTTGCTGGCTGCGATCCTGAAATCGCCAGATAATAGGGGACGACTGAAGAACTACGTCACCGGCGCGGCAATTCCGCGAATCGTCTTGAAGGACTTCAAACGGTTTCAATTCGTGCTGCCGAGCCAAGTGGTGCAAACGGAATGGGCCAAGATTGCAGAACCGATGACGGAGCTTTGCTGGCGATTGGTAGACCAAATCCAGAATCTCCGCCGGACGCGCGATCTGCTGCTGCCACGTCTGCTCTCGGGGCAGATGGAACTCGAAACAAATTGAACTAATGCAAGCGCAACCCAAGACCATCCGCGACATTCTCCAGACCGGGAATCAATACGTCATCCCGCTCTTTCAGCGTTACTATTCTTGGGAGAAAGAGCATTGGGAGCGCCTGCGGCTCGACATTTGGGCTTTGATAGAAAACGACTCGAAACCGGTTCATTTCCTTGGCCCACTCGTTTGCCACCTCCCGTCCAAAATGCTTGGCAGCACGTCGTCGTACCAGTTGATTGACGGTCAGCAACGTCTAACCACGCTCACCATCCTGCTTTCGGCCATTCGTGATGTCGCCCGTTCGCGCGGGTTGAACGATTTTGCCGACGAGGTCACCGAGGATTATCTCCTGTTCAAACGCAAGCAGGGCAGCGGCCGCTACAAAATTCTTCCGCGGCTCGGCGACCGGGAAGTGCTCACTTCGATGGTCGAGGGGCACGACATGTCGGCGTTTGCCAGCAGCCGTGTGTATGAAGCGTGGAAGTATTTCCAGCGGCACGTCCAACACTTGTCCCGCAAGGACACCCAAAACCATCTTCGCAAGTTGCTCGATGTCATCACAACGCGCTTGAATCTCGTGGCCGTGGTAATTGATGGAGAGAATCCATACGAGATTTTCGACAGCCTGAACTCCACCGGCTTGCCGTTAGAAGAGTCCGACCTGATCCGGAATTTTGTGTTTATGGATATTCCCGTGACCAAGCAGCAGGAGTTTGATGAGCAGCATTGGAAACCCTTCGAGCAGCTCTTCGCAAAGACGCAAACGGAGGACACGGTCGAAATGACTCCGTTCTACCGCGACTACCTGATGCGCAACGGCCGGTATTCCAAGGAAGACGCGACCTTCGTGGATTTCAAGAACGCCCACGAAGAAGTCGTCCAACAACCGGAGGCGTTGGTGGTCGAACTCAAACGCTTCGCCCGGCTCGATCTCATGCTTCGCCGGCCCGGCTCGATCGAAGACGAGGAGTTGCGGGCCGTATTGCGCCAAGTCGAAGGCATGGAAACCACGACTGCTTACCCGTTACTCCTCAACTTGCTGGACCGCCACGACCGCGACGAGTTGAGTAAGGAGGATTTGTGCGGCTGCATGAGTGACCTCGTCAGCTTTGTGCTTCGCCGTTCCATTTGCGGCGAGAGCACCCGCGCCTACGGCAAGTGGTTCGTCGAAGCAATCACCATGGTTCGCAGCAATCCGCGGGCGGACCTCCAAGCCTACTGGCTGGCCCGTCGCTGGCCGGATGATACCGCCGTTCGCGAGCGCCTTCCCGGTTTTGAACTTTACCGCCGCGAACCCACCAAGGCACGCGTTATCCTCGAAGGGCTGGAGGAAAGTTTCGGCCATCGCGAGCGCGTGGACCTCTCAACGTTGACCATCGAGCATGTCATGCCCCAGACCATCACCAACAACAAGAACGGAAAGGCGTGGAAGGAAATGCTCGGGGAGGAATGGGAACAGATTCACGATGCGCTGCTCCACGCGTTGGGCAACCTTACGCTCACCGGCTACAACACGGAGTTGAGTAACTCGCCTTTCGACACAAAGCGGGTCGAACTGGCTAAAAGCCATCTCGATCTCAACACCTATTTCACCAGCCTGCCCAAATGGGATGCCGATGCCATTCGCAGGCGGTCCGTCGCTTTAACCGAGCGCGTGCTCACGCTATGGCCAAGATCTGCCAACGGGATACCCTATTCCGCCTCAGCCGAAGCCATGCCCGAGCCGGAAGGCTTGACGAACGCGGCCAAGGCCCGGCTGGAGTACTGGCGTCACCTTGACAGCCGTTTGGAAGAACGCGGTGTGCCCCCAAAGCTGATTGTTCCGACACCCGACTCTTCCGTATCCATATCTCTTGGTGAGACCGGCGAAGCTGGGTTCGCATTGAGCTTCAATCAGGGACGCGGTCAAATCCACGTCTCTTTGATCCTCTACGGCGACGTCGGCGAAAGGGTCGCCCTGGGTTTGGAAAAAGACAAAGCCGCCATCCAGCAGGAACTCGGTTATCAACTCACTTGGGAACTCAACAACAACGGCGGTGAAATCTACATCACGGACGAAGGTATTCCGATTCGCGATCAGAACGACTGGCCGATCCAGCACGATTGGTTCGGCGACCGTTTGGAGGATTTCCAGCGTGTCGTGCAACCTCGCGTTCTTGCCTTGGAGAAAGAGGCGCTGCAAGACCCAAACATCCGCCGGTCCCTCGAACAGCGTGAACTCCAAATCAAGTATTGGCGGGCCTGCGCCTCGGCGCTTGTTGGCTCTCAACTCACGCTCCGCGAAAACGACCCGGCCAAGGGGCGGACTGTCTGCCGCTTCTCGCCCCTCGACGATGGCATCCAGTTCGGCATCCAGTGCTATCCGTCCGGCGACAGCCTCACTGTCTATTGGGGCGTGACCAGTTCCGCCTCCCGGAATCAGCGACGTCTATTCAAGGAGATGTTGGAAACGCAGATACCCGATCTCCAATCCTTGATCGGCCAGAAGTTGCACATCAAAGCCCCATACCTCTGGGTCGCCATTCCCGCTGACATCAAGGCGCAACCCGATTGGTCGCGTCAGCACCAGTGGATTAAGGACACCGGCGAGAAGTTCCTCAGCGTGTTCAAGCCCCGCCTCGCGATCCAGTGAGGTTTCAGCGAAGACTGTCGCCCATGCCCCACGCCTACACCGAAGACCAATTAGTGGAGCAACCAGCGGTCGATCTTTTTGAAAAACTTGGCTGGGAAACCGGATCAGCGTTAGACGAAGTCTTTGGTCCCGACGGCACGTTTGAACGGGAAACAAGCGGAGAAGTGGTATTGCTTTCCCGACTTCGCGCTGCGTTGCGGCGGCTGAATCCTAATTTGCCAGGCGAAGCGATTTCTGCCGCAGTCAACCAATTAACTCGCGATCGATCGGCGATGAGTCTCGTCGCCGCCAATCGCGATCTTTACGAATTGTTAAAACAGGGCGTGCAAGTCAGCGTTCCTGATCCAAAACGTGGCGGTCAAAAAGTAGAGCGAGTTCGCGTGATCGATTGGGAAAACCCGGCGGCCAACGATTTTCTGCTCGTGAGTCAGATAACGATTACGGGCCAGCTCTATACATGCCGACCGGATTTGATCGGATTTGTCAATGGCTTGCCGCTTGTTGTGATGGAGTTCAAAAAGCCCGGTGTTCCAGCGCGCGCGGCATTAGAAGAGAACATCACTAGTTACAAGCATCCGCTCAACGGTGTTCCAGCTCTGTTCTGGTTTAACGGGTTTATCATCGCATCCAACGGAAGTGAGAGTCGTGTCGGATCGATCACGGCGGATTGGGATCGGATGTTCGAGTGGAAACGCATTGAGCGCGAGGATGAGCCGCGTCGGGTTTCGCTTGAAACGATGATTTGCGGAACGTGCGCGCAATCGCGTCTGCTTGATCTGGTGGAAAACTTCACGGTGTTTTCCGAGCACAAAACGGGGGTCGTCAAAATTGTTGGCCAGAATCATCAAGTGCTCGGGGTTAATAATGCGATCGTATCGATGTTGAAGGCACGCGAAGAAGCTCACGGGCGTGGCGGCGTGTTTTGGCAGACGCAAGGCTCAGGCAAAAGTTTGGCGATGGTGTTCTTCTCGCAAAAAGTGCTGAGGAAAATTCCAGGCAACTGGACATTTGTCGTTATTACGGATCGCGTGGAGCTAGACGATCAGATCGCAAAGACATTCAAAGCGACCGGTGCCGTTAGCCAACAAGAAGGCGACGAGTGCCATGCACAAAACGGAGATCAGTTGCGCGACCTATTGCGGGGGAATCATCGCTATGTGTTCACCCTGATTCAGAAATTTTTGACGCCGGAAGCGCTTTCTGATCGCCGCGACATCATCGTTCTAACGGACGAGGCGCATCGCACACAATATGACACGCTCGCGCTGAACATGCGTTCCGCCTTACCGAATGCGATCTTCCTCGCGTTCACGGGCACTCCACTCATCGCGACTGAGGAGCGAACGCGTGAGGTGTTCGGGGATTACGTCTCGGTCTACAATTTCCAGGAGTCCGTGGAAGACGGCGCAACAGTCCCGCTCTTTTATGAAAACCGAACGCCGGAACTGAAACTAAAGAATGCAGCGCTCAATGAGGACATTTACGCGCTTATCGAGGAGGCGCAGCTTAACGAAGAAGCCGAGACCAAACTGGAGCGGGAACTTGGGCGGCAATATGACATCATCACTCGCGATGACCGGTTGGATAAGATCGCGAAGGATGTTGTTACGCATTTTCTCGACCGCGGCTTTCAGGGCAAAGCGATGGTTGTGTCGATCGACAAGGCCACTGCGCTCAAGATGTATAACAAGGTGCGAAAATATTGGGTGGAAGAGCAGAAGGGGGTAGAGATCCAACTCGCGAAACTCGCCAAGTTTACCGAGTCCGATCCTGACAAGGTGCGCGCATTAAACGATCGACTCAGGATTCTCAAGAGCACTGATATGGCCGTGGTCGTTTCGCCTGGGCAAAACGAAGTCGAACAACTGGCCAAGCTCGGCCTCGACATCGTTCCTCATCGCAAACGGATGAATACCGAAAAACTGGATGAAGACTTCAAAGATCCTGATGATCCGCTGAGAATCGCGTTTGTCTGCGCGATGTGGATGACAGGATTCGACGCGCCGAGCTGTTCGACAATGTATATCGACAAGCCGCTGCGGAATCACACGCTCATGCAGACGATCGCTCGGGCGAACCGAGTGTTTCCCGGAAAGCACAGCGGACTGATCGTGGATTACGCCAATGTTTTTGCTTCACTTGAGAAAGCGCTCGCCATCTACGGCGCTGGCAAAGGCGGCGCGACCCCGGTGCGCGACAAGGCCGTGCTTCTCGCCGACTTTAAAAAGGCGCTCGATGCGGCGACGCACTTCTGCCGAGGGCATAACGTTGATCTAAATCGGATCGAATCCGCCGCCGGATTCAATCGGGTGAAGTTAATCTCCGATGCTGTCGATGCGCTTATTTCACCCGATCCATTGCGGAGGGAATTTCTGGCGCACGCGCGACTGGTTGGAATGTTCTTTCGCGCAGTTAAACCGGACCCAGTAGCTCTGGAGTTTGCTTCTCGCGTTTCGTGCCTCGCAGTAATCGCAGATGAAATTCGACTGCGCACCGGTGGTGACCGGCGAGAGGACATCTCGGTGGTCATGTCCAAGGTGAACGAATTACTGGATGAGTCGATCGCTGCTGACGGATTCCACATTCCCAGCGGCGCCGATGGCCGCGCGATTATCGATCTGGCGAAAATCGATTTTGAAGTTCTGGCGAAACGGTTCAAGCAATCGAAAAAGAAGAACCTCGATCTTGAGCAACTCAAGGCGGCTGTCCGCGGGCAACTCGAAAAGATGATTCGGATCAATAAAACGCGCGCCGATTACCTCGCAAAATTTGAGGAGTTGATTGAGTCATACAACGCCGGCAGCCGCAGCATCGACGAATTATTCCAGGAACTATTGGCATTAAGCCGTGCGCTTACGGACGAACAGCAGCGTCACGTCCGCGAGCAGTTGACGGAAGATGAACTGACGGTGTTCGACATTCTGACAAGGCCTGGTCCAGATCTCACTTCTGAGGAACGAAAGGAAGTGAAAAAAGTCGCCCGACAACTTCTTCAAAGCGTGAAGTCAGCCCTCGTTCTCAACTGGCGCCTCAAAGCGCAAGCTCGCGCGCAAGTGAGGCTCGCGATTGAAGACGTCTTGGATGACGGATTGCCACGCGCTTATTCGCCTGAGCTTTACAGGCAGAAATGCTCAACCCTGTTCGAGCACATCTTTGAAAATTCAACCCAGATGCAAGCCAGTGCTGCGTGATTTGCGCACGCGATTTCGACTGACTCGCCGCGGGTGAGCCGACAGCACGACATGCTCCTGCGAGTCAGAATTCAGAATTACTTGGCTAATACTTGGCAAATAGACGGTGTTTTCATGCGTTTTCGTGCGCGACCTTTCGCAATCAACAAAATCGTAAATGCCTAACAAATTACCTAGCTAAATGGCGATTTTCGAGTGTGCCGATGATGGGAGTCGAACCCATACCCCGCTTTTCACGAGAACGGATTTTAAGTCCGTTGCGTCTACCATTCCGCCACATCGGCGCTGCGGCGTGCATTCTAAGCTCCTTCTAAGATCGGCGAAAATGGATTTCGTAGTGAGAACGGACTCTGACCCGGCTTGAAAGA
>Ga0137376_10000802_pt1 | contig 15965 bp, 13 predicted proteins | sample SagtaG_23_FD_104814 | JGI IMG/M metagenome (GOLD analysis project Ga0137376, IMG submission 104814) | Vadose zone soil microbial communities from Sagehorn Ranch, Mendocino, California, USA - Sage2_L_20_16 metaG | ecosystem: Environmental > Terrestrial > Soil > Vadose zone | place: USA...
ATGTTCGGCAATCAACTCGATTGCCGGTCAAATCCTACTTCGAAACTGAAAAATCCTTTATCCTCACGTTTGAAAACCAAAATCTTCTTCCTGGGAATGATCGCGATGATCTACGCGATCGACAGCGCCTGTCCGCAAAATTCTCCTTCGCCACGTGGATCGCTATCGTCCTCGCCACCGCCAAAATACACCTGCGTTATGCACCCCGAAGTCATCTCCGACAAACCCGGCAAATGTCCGAAGTGCGGGATGGAGTTGGTGCCGAAGCGCGAGCCGCCGAAGAAACAAACGCACGGCTCTGATGTTCATTCTATGAGTGGAATGGGCCGTCAGTCCGGTCCTCACGAGAGTGTCCATCGCGAGCACGAGCATGGCGCGATGATGAAATCATCTGTGGATTTGGCTGATCCGATGTCCCGGGAAGGCTCAGGCACAAGCTGGCTGCCGGACTCATCGCCAATGTATGGGCGAATGTTCATGTTCGGAGAAGACACGGTCATGCTCCATGGAGCAGCGTTCCCTCGTTACACCAACGTGAGCACGCGTCGAGGCGATGATCGGATCGATGCGCCGAATTGGATCATGGCAATGTATTCGCATCCCCTTGGAGATACTGCGCAACTCGGCGCGCGTCTGATGATGAGTCTTGATCCATTAACCGAAGGCGGCCGCGGGTATCCGCTGCTTTTTCAATCCGGTGAGTCGTGGCACGATCAGCCGCTGCATGATCGGCAACACCCCCACGACTTGTTCAGCGAACTGTCCCTTTCCTACTCCCAAAAATTCACGGACGACGTATCCGGCTTTATCTACTTCGGTTATCCAGGTGAGCCAGCTCTTGGTCCTCCCACGTTCATGCATCGCATTTCAGCGATGGATGATCCGGATGCACCGCTTGGTCACCATTGGCAGGATTCGACCCACGTAACCTTCGGAGTCGCCACCGCCGGCCTCGCCTGGCGCACGGTGAAAATTGAGGGGAGCGTTTTCACCGGCCGGGAGCCGGACGAAAACCGCTATGATTTCGATCGTCCCCGCTTTGATTCGGCCAGTGGACGCCTGTCCTGGAATCCAACACCCAATCTGGCATTGCAATTCTCGCATGGTTATTTGAAGAGCCCAGAGGCTCTTGAGCCGAATGCGAACCGGCACCGCACGACCTCCTCAGTTATATATAATGTGCCGCTCGGCCTCGACTCGAACTGGGCGACAACGTTCGTCTGGGGGCAAAATAACACGACTGGTGAAGGCAAAACACAGTCGTTCCTCCTTGAATCCGATTTCCAACGTGGACGCAACACCTTTTACACGCGGCTCGAGCGAGTCGAGAAATCGGGGCACGAGCTCGTCTTAATCGGAGCGGATTCCCCAAAAGTTTTCCCGATCTTCGCCGCGTCGCTCGGTTATGTCCGTGATTTGACGCACGGCAACGGTCTCGATGTTGGTCTTGGCGGACAGTTCACGATTGATCACCGGCCAAGCGATTTAAACCGTTATTACGGTGATGGACTCGGTTACGGGTTCCAGGTTTTTCTTCGGATTCGCCCGTCGTTACACGGCGCTGGCGGAATGGATGGCGATCGAATGAAATAGTTGCCGGCTGGCGGGTTCAGAATGCTCGTTGCCGGAAGGCTCACGCCAGTGGCTGGCAGCTGTCCACTTGTCAGCCATCGCCGCCGCGCGGAGAATAGCCATTTCACATGCCCCGATTGCCGCGCCAGAACTATCAGGACATCGAGCGCATTCTCGAATTCGATTTCCTGCGTGCAACTGAGGCAGCCGCACTCAACTCCCTAAAATGGCTAGGGCGCGGAGACAAGGAAGCGGCCGACGCCGCTGCCTCTGACGCCATCCGTGGAATGTTCGACTTGATGAATATCTGCGGCGAAGTCGTAATCGGCGAAGGCATCAAAGATAATGCGCCTGGCATTTTCAAAGGAGAGCAGCTTGGCACCTGGCTCCCCGGCACACCGCAGTTCGATATCGCGGTCGATCCAATCGACGGCACGACCAATATTTCCAAAGGCGCACCGAATTCGATCAGCTGCGTCGCGGCCGCCAGCCCGGAGGAAGGAGTGAAAGTGGCGTTGCGCGATGTGCCCTCCTTTTACATGGCGAAATTGTCTTATGGGCCGCGCGTCATCCAATACATGCAGAGGCGGGGTGACAGTTTAAATCTAGAGGTGCCAATCGCGGAAACATTGGCCATCGTGGCCCGGGCATTGGATAAGCGGGTGCAGGACGTCGTAGTCATGATGCTCGATCGCCCCCGCCATAAAGAAATGGTCGAGCAGATCCGCGGGGTGGGCGCATCATTACGAATGATCGGCGACGGTGACATCGCGGCCGCCATGGCTCCGGCGATTCCGGACAGTGGTGTCGATCTTTATATGGGGATTGGCGGTTCACCCGAAGCGGTTCTGGCCGCCGCTGGCATCAAGTGCCTGGGCGGCGATATGCAATGCAAAATGTGGCCCCGGGACGAAAAGGACCGACAGAAATTGATTGATGATGGCTACGACCAGGATTTGCCGCGGGTCTTTTTCGCCGATGATCTGGCCAACGGAAAAAATATCGTCTTCTGTGCGACGGGGATCAGTGATAGCGCGCTCCTGCGGGGCGTGCGCTCTCACGGCGCGACCGCCACCACCCATTCCATTCTCATGCGAGCAAAAAGCCGAACGGTGCGGTTTATTCGCGCCACCCATGATCTCTCGCAAAAAACGATCCACCTGCGCTCCACCAATCGCGAGGCGCGAATCTAATCGACAGCGTAATTTCCCTTTGTTCAAATCCAAAAAAACCGTCGCTTATGAGACAAGTACCGAAGACCGAACTTTCACCCGACAACGGCTGCGTCATCGACACGAAATGGAAGGTGGGCCCGCTTAGCTATCACACTTGCGCCGCCGAGCCCGACGAAGCGCATGCTAAACCGATTGAGGGCAATTACCGTCTACCAGAGCTCGTCGTTTACGATCACGTGGGTTTCAAAGGGGCTTATGCCCGGACCAACCTCAGTTTTCACTACCTCGGCGATTTCTGGAATGATCGCATCAGCTCACTCATCGTCGTCAGCGGAATCTGGCGCTTTTACCGCGACGAATATTACAAAGGAGATTACTGGGATCTCGGTCCCGGTTTCTACGAGAGTTTTTTCACCGAGAAAGGACCGGATGACGTCGTCAGTTCATTTCAGGCGATCGCGTTAACCTGAGGCGTATCCGGCAAGAACGAGAGTGACTTTAGCACATCTTCGGCGCACCCCCACGACAGCGTAAACCCGCAGCCGCCGTGGCCGTAATTGTGAACGACGGTCCGGCCATCACTCAATTTCTCCATTTCCAGACGAACACCTAATTTGCGAAAAGGGCGTAGGCCGACCCGGGTAGCAATGACTGGCGGTGGTTCGATATTTAAGGTGCGGCTGCATTCAGCTACAATCCTGTCTGTGTCGGCACGGATTGGCTCCCGGTCATAGCTGATGGAGTTTGTCCCGCCAAAGACACAATCATTTTCGCGGGGAATTGCATACATCAGTGGTGGATCATCGCACACAGTGGCCCATGGCAGGTCGAGCTTCGAAACAATCGCGACTTGGCCGCGGTGCGGTTCTATTTCGCGGTCCGGTACCAGTTCACCGGCACCGATGCCGGCGCAATTCACGATCACCTCAAAGCGCCGAGGGATGTCTCCAATTTCTTTCAAGTGCACGCCTACCGTGATCGTACCGCCGGCATTGATGAACCGGTCGCGTAGATAATCCAGGTAGCGTGTCGTGTCAGTAAGCGGAACGATCATCATAAAACCGCTCGTGAACACAGACTCCGATCCACTTCCTTGCTCGCGATCGGATATCTCAACAATAGCCGAGGACACGAGCCGCTGGGCACCGAGAGATTTCGCCCAATCAGGAATTGGAATCTTACCGTGGCGAGCAAAGGACCGAAGCTCGATCATGCTGACTCCGGTATTCTGTTGCCCTGCCAGCATGTGCAATTGCTCATACGTCCGCAGCGACCAGTCGATGACTTTGCCAGCCGGCTCAGCATCGTATGGAAACCAAATCGCGGCCGCAGCAGCTGAAGTCGTCCGTTCTCCGAGCTCCTCGGCAAAAATCGTAACGCGATAGCCGCGCTCAGCGAGGAGAACGCCGCAGGTTAGCCCGGAAACGCCGGCTCCGACGATCGCGACCTCAGGCACGCGGGCACCTTTCATTGGCAGGATGTACGTGCGACATCGACAGCCGTCATCTACATTAGCCGGCAATGGTTTTCCTAAACCACGATGCTATTACAGAAAAGGTACTCACGGGAGGGCGCGTTACACGCGAGGAGGCGCTTCAATTATACGCGCGGCCGCTCGAGGAACTCGGCGTACTCGCGGACAGTCGACGGCGTCTGGCAAACGCAAAAAGCTACGGGGGTGGCGGAGCTGAAATCGTGACCTATATCGTCGATCGGAATATCAATTATACCAACGTCTGTAATGTCTACTGCAAATTTTGCGCCTTCTATCGGACCGAGAAGGATGAGGATCATTACGTCATTTCGTTGGAGGATCTTGACCGCAAGCTCGACGAGCTCACCGCCGCCGGTGGTATCCAGATTCTTATGCAAGGCGGTCATCACCCGAAATTGCCATTCGATTGGTACATCGATTTACTGCGGCACATTCACGAAAAATATCCCCACATTAACATTCACGGGTTCAGTCCGCCGGAGTTCCAGCATTTTAGCGGCGTTTTTGAGATGCCCTTAAAGGAAGTAATAGGACGGTTCAAAGAAGCTGGACTTGGCTCTATTCCCGGTGGCGGCGGCGAAATCTTGGTCGATCGCGTTCGGAAGAAAATCTCGCCTCTCAAAATCAATAGCGATGAATGGCTCGAGGTAATGCAAATCGCGCACGAACTGGGATTAAAGTCCAGCGCAACGATGATGTTTGGTCACGTGGAGACAGTTGAGGATCGGCTCGAGCATTTGCAGCGCATTCGCGATCAGCAGGACCGGAGCCGTGGCTTCACCGCTTTCATTTGCTGGACGTTTCAGCCCGAGAATACGGTCTTAAAGGTGAAACAGAAAACCGGAGTTGCGGAGTACCTGCGCACACAGGCGATCGCCCGGATTTTCTTGGATAACATCGAAAACATTCAGAGCTCATGGGTGACGCAGGGCCCGGAGATCGGCCAGGTCGCGCTCAAGTATGGCGCGAATGATTTCGGCAGCGTGATGATGGAAGAAAATGTGGTCAGCAGTGCCGGAACGACATTTCGGTTAAATGCGGAGGAAATCGAGAGGCTGATCCGGGGTGCCGGTTATGAACCGCGCCGTCGCAACAATTGGTACGAATTGCTGGATTGAGTATACGAGTCCAACGATGTGGCGCTTGCAAGGAACTGAGGGCTTGACGATAATCGCCTCCATTACGAAGTAATACCGCGTTCACCCGCAGCGGTTCGACGATCATCCCGAAATGCTAAATAGCTCGATACGCCGCCGTCTGCCGCAATTCACGCTGGTCCTTTTTCTGGCTCTTTTCGCAGGCGCTAATTCAGCTTTAGCCCAATCGCCTCCGGATGCCGCCCAGCGACAGGGTCCGCCCCTCGTTCGTTCCATCGATGTGCAGTACTTCGGGCCGGTTACGATCAGCCGGTCGCGTGTGCTCGCCCAAATGCGAACAAAAATCGGACAGCCTTATTCCGACATCGTGGCCGAGGAGGACATTCGCAATATTTACAAAACCGGCTCTGTGCAAAATGTGCGGGTCTTTGGGGAACCAGAGGGAGACGGCATCCGGGTCATCGTGGCGATCCATACTAGGTCGATGCTGAACGAAATTCAGATCGACGGCGCGACTCGGATCAGCCCCAAAGGGTTACGCAAAAACCTTGGAGTCAAATTAAACACGCCGGTTAAAGAGGAAGATCTGGAAAAGGGCCGGCAAAAAATCGTCGAGAAGTATCAGGCAGCTGGTTTCAACGATGTGGATGTGCAGTTCCGGGTTGAACCGATCGACGAAAAGCGTGGCACTTCACGTGTGATTTACACGGTGGACGAAGGCATCAAAGGCGCGATCAGGCTCGTGCGTTTCGAAGGCAACGCGCATTTTCCGGCAAAAGTATTGCGTAAGCAGATGAAAACGAAGAAGAAGACCTTGATCTCGTTTCTCGATAAATCCGGGCGGCTCGATCAGGTTCAGCTGCAACAGGATCTCGACAGCTTGCGCGAGTTTTATCAAAATCATGGTTATATCGACATGGCCGTGCAGGAGGTGCGGAAAGAACGGACCCCGAGTGGCGCCCTCCAAATCGTTGTCCGAATCGACGAGGGAGCGCAGTACCACGTCGGAAAAATCAATGTCGTCGGCTATAAAGTAACGACAGAGAAGAAAATTCGAGCGCTGCTTAAGGTGAAAGAAGGCTCAGTCTATTCCCCCAAAGGAATTAAGGATGACGCCAAAGCAGTAGCTGACGCTTATGGCAGCGGTGGTTATGTCGACTTGGAAATTGTTCCGCAAAGCTCGCTCGTGCACGGCGGATTGATCGACGTCACCTACAAAATTGAGGAAGGCCAGCGCTCGTTCGTCCAGCGCATCAACATCACGGGCAATACGCGCACGAAGGACAAAGTGATCCGGCGGGAAGTTCTGATCGCTCCCGGCGATGTCTTCAACACCGTTCGAGTCGAAACGAGTAAGAAGCGGCTCGAAAATCTCGGCTATTTTTCCAAGGTTGAAGCCTATCCCGTCGACACCGGAATCGAAGGCCGGAAAGACCTTGATGTTCTAGTGGAAGAAAAACGCACCGGCTCTCTCAACTTCGGTGCGGGATTCAGTACGATAGATAGCCTGATTGGTTTCGTCGAGCTGATACAAACCAACTTTGACATTACAAACTGGCCAAGTTTTACCGGCGGAGGCCAAAAATTTCGCCTGCGCCTTCAAGGGGGAACGCAACGCAAAGATTTCGATCTGAGCCTGACCGAGCCATGGTTTCTGGATCGTCCACTCGCTCTCAGTGGAAGCGCCTTTTATCACGAAGCAAATTATTTGAGCTCAATTTACGATCAACGTGAATACGGTTTTTCGATCGATGCGCGCAAAGGTTTGTTTCCCTTCGTTTACGGGACGCTCGGTTACCGCCTGACGGAGTTCGATATTTTTAACGTGGCTGTCACTGCTTCCCCGGCCATCCAGTCTCAGGCGGGAAATTCGCTTAAGAGCCAGGTCATCGGTGGTCTTGTCTATGATCGACGCGATAACCCGTTCCTTACCCGGAGGGGTGAACGCGTTACCTTTACCACCTACATCGCCGGCGGATTTCTGGGCGGGAACGAACAGATTTACGGATTTGATTTGGAAGGTTCAAAATATTTTCATCTGCCGTGGGATACGATCCTGCTGCTCAACGGGGAAGTTGCAGCTGTTGATAATTGGGGCGCCGGAAACGAGGTTCGCATTTACGATCGGCTCTTCCTTGGCGGTTCGAACAATTTGCGCGGTTTCGAATTTCGCGACGTTGGTCCGCGAGATGCCAATGGTGAGCCACTGGGCGGTAAGACGCTGGCTCGCGCCACCATCGAATGGACGTTCCCGATCATCGAGAAAGCGCGCGGCGCCCTTTTCTACGACACGGGTTTTGTCAACGCCGACGCTTACGATTTCAGCACGAACCACATTGCCTCGGACGTCGGTTTCGGTCTGCGTCTGGACTTGCCGATCGGCCCGCTTCGTGTTGACTACGGCATTCCCCTTCAGAAGGATGGCAGGAGTGGAAGTGGGAAGTTCAACTTTAACGTCGGTTATCAATTTTGAACGGAAAAAAACAACGGCGGTCTAACGCCACCTTACCAAGCATAGTTATCGTTTTATGAAGAAACTTTTATCGCTGGCCCTTGTTCTGACCATTGCGCTGCCGCTCGGCGCCTTCGCTCAAGGCGCTCTGAAAATCGGCACCGTCGATATGAATCGGGCTTTCAAGGAATACGGTAAAACAAAGGAAGCCGAGAAGAAGATCAACGATGCGCGAGATTCGGCCAAAAAAGAATTCGATGATCGCGCCGATCAGTACAAGAAGGCCCTCGAAGAAGTGAACAATCTCAATAAACAGCTCGATGCCCCTGCTCTCAGTGCCGATGCCAAGACGCAGAAGGCAAAGGAGCGGGACGATAAGATTAACAATATCAAAAATATGGAGCGCGAGATCAACGAGTTCCGGCAAACGCGCGAGCGCCAACTGCAGGAGCAGGCCCTTCGGATGCGCGAGGGAATCGTCAAAGAAATCACCGATATTGTAATGGATCGCGTGAAGACTCAGAACGTGGATCTTGTCTTCGACAAGTCGGGTATGAGTCTGAACGGTGTTCCGTTGGTCATGTACTCGCGCGATAATTATGATTTCACTAACGACGTCATTGCCGCTTTGAATAAGCCCGGCCGAGTCAGTCCGGAGACAAAAACAACCGAATCGACCAGCACAACTTCGCCGGCCGGGAGAACGCCGTCGGCCAGCGCCGCCACCACAAGAACTTCACCGGCCAGCACCGCAACTCCGAGAAAACCTTAATTTCGCTTCGATTTACGAACGCACGCAGGCGCAAGCTCGCGTGCGTTTTTGCTGTAATGACGGTTCGCGCTTTTCCAAGGCCGCGATCAGCCGCAGCGCTCATCGCAATATCGGTAGTTCTTGTAGCGGCGAATTCATCCGCGACGGATGATTGGTCGTCAACGTTGAGTCGCGATCCACGCGGCAGCTTTCCGGATCCGCGGCCGCTCCATGCGACTTACGCCTTCAGCTGGAGCGGCATTACCGCCGCCACGGCAGACGTCTGGTTTCATCGCGGCGACGAAAATAGTTTCGTCTTGGAAGGCAAGGGCCGCACTGTCGGTTTGGCTCGAGTATTGTGGAGGTTCGACGTTAATTATCGCTCGGTTGCCCACTCGCAAACACTGCGACCAATCGAGGTCCGCCAAACCGAGAATATTCGGAGCAAACGCGTCGAAACGAATCTGAAATTTTCTGATGCGGGCGTGACCAGCACACGGACCGAAACAAATCGGCCCAAGTCGTCTTCCAAAAATTTCGCGCTCGAGAATCTGAATGACTTACACTCGGCCCTGCTTTATTTGCGTAGCCAGCCGTTGCGGGATCGGAGTGTTTTTCGTTTGGCCGTCTACCCAGCCAATTCGGCCTACGTTGCCACGATAACGGTGATCGGCCATGAGCGCATCAAAGTGCATGCCGGCACCTACAGTGCGATAAAGCTCGATTTGCGACTGGAGCGGATAAACAAAAAGAACCAGCTGGAGCCTCACCGAAAATTTAAACGGGCCACGGCTTGGGTTTCGGACGATAACGACCGGCTTTTGCTCCGGATTGAGGGCCAGATCTTCGTCGGGACGATCGTGACCGAGATTCAATCGGTGCGCTTCGACCGACCCGTCGCCGTGATCTTCTAATCTCCGTCGTCGCGATCTCGATCCTCTGGCACCCACTCCCCACGCACAGGAGGTTCATTGAGAGGCCGCGGAAAAACCCGACGCCGCGGCAATTCTCTCGGCAGGAATTGTTGGCTTGGTAGCAAAGCAAGCGAGGCGAGAGTGTCCATGTCGAGATGGCCAGTGAGAGCGATACCCGTCCGGGATTGATAAGCGCGCAATGAAAATTCCATTTCGGGTCCGTATACTCCGTCGATTGCACCTTTGAAATAACCGCGGCGGCGCAAAAGGGTCTGCGCCCCCATGATCACACGTCGTTGTACTTCCGGCGGTGCCGTCTCATAAGGCGTGTTGCGGAAGGCGCCGGCGGAAGTAACAGCCGGAGCAGGTGAGTAAACCGGTCCGTTCCGCGGCGCGACCGGAGCGACGCTTGGGTTGGCCGACCCTTCCGAGGCATTTGTTTGTGGTGTTGCCGTTGCTGTTGCAGCCGCAGCCGAAGACGAAGGTGATTTTAACGCGAGAAGGGTCTCATCATTCAATTCCCCCGTCACTTGCAGTCCGTTTCGAATTTGAAAGCGCCGAATTGCGGCGGTGGTGTCGGCATTTTTTTGACCAGTGACTTCGCCGTAATAGAAGCCTTGGGCCTTAAGCGCTTCCTGCGCCTGTTGCAGCGTCGGATCAGCTACGACGCTTTGCGCGATCAGCACACCCAAGATGGCCGCGCCGAGCGCCGTTTTCATTTCGTCTGCATTTGACGCCCTCCTGCCTGTCTTATTCAGCTTGACGGCGGCGCGCCGCCGTTTTGCACAGGTGCGCGATGCTTTAACATTTCACGATACGCTAAAATGCCGTTGCTGATTGCGATGGCGACTTGTTCTCGATAATTTGCGTCTGCCAATTTCGTCACATCTTCTTTATTGGTCAAAAAGCCCGCTTCGACCAGCACAGCCGGATGACGCACGTTGGCGAGGACATAAAATTGTTCAGCTTTTATACCGCGATTCGGTGCCTGAGTGCGGGTCACGAGTTCCTGTTGGATAAACCCAGCCAGACTTTGGCTTTCGACGTTTGATTCCTCGCTGGAGATTCGCTGCAGGAGCGGCAGCCAGGTGGCGATTGCTGGTCCGCTCCTGATCTGATGGGCTGCAAAATAAGTTTCGACTCCGCTCGCGACCGGACGCGAGCCGTCGTTGAAATGAATACTGACGAAGACCGCGGCCTCGACCCGATTTGCGAGGGCGGAGCGGTCGGCCAGGGAAACATACGCGTCACCGATACGGGTCATCAATGTCGCCACTCCTCGCGCGCCGAGTAGGCGATCGATCCGCTGCGCAACGTCGAGCGTAAGATCTTTTTCCAAAAAGTTACCGGCCATCGCTCCGGAATCCTGACCGCCGTGACCTGGATCTAGCACGACCACCGAAACCGGCTCAGGCCTTTTCGAACGAGCAATTGCCCGCGGCAAAAATCGCTGAGAATTGAGCACCATCACGATGAATGATGCGCTCATCAGGGCGAGGCCCAGCCAAGCAATTACGCCTGCCGCAGCTTTCGACAGACGTATTGGGTTCATCGTGGTGCTAACTTGCGCTCAATTTCGCCAGGTCAGTTGCAGTCAGCGCGTGATAACGGACGGCCGAATTAATTCCGCGATCAAGCACTGCCGCCTCGATCACTCCATCCTCTAGACGTTGCTTTCGCAATTCACGCAGCTGTTCGCGCGGGGGAATCTCACCAGTGTCGCTCACACCGCTGTGGCCCAGCGTCCAGGCATCAAGCGCGAGTTGAAATGCAACCGACAATTCTTCACCGTCCCGGTGTTCCTGTCGCAAGAACTGTTCCATCTGCTCGGCCGAAGCTTTTGTCCCGCCCAAAACGGCGAATCGCGAATTCGGCTCCTTCGGCTGACTCCCACTAATGGCCCCGTCGTATTCCAAGCCCAAGAAGAGGTCGTCCTCGGGCGAACCGCCAATTTCGACGAAGAGCAATCGCGCCAAAAAGGGGGCACCGTAAATTTGTTCGAAAGCGTTCTTCATTACCGGGCTGAGCGAGTAATAAGCGAGCCGCCGCAACGAAACGTCCGCCGCCGAACGGGTAAATCCTTCAGTACTCGCGAGCTCGATCGCGGCCATGCGCAAGCGCTCGATATCGCCCGGGTGCCCGATTGCGCCCAGCGCTATCCGATCGTAAATCTCGAACAATTTTTGCCGGCCGACAGTGAGCAAAAGAATTCCGCCCGCATAACTGAGCGCGACAATCGGGCTGCCCGAACCAAGCTGCGTCTCGATATATTCGCGTCGATTGGCGATTGCCTCGACCCAACGATATGGCTCTTCGATCATGCCACGCGCTTGCGGAAAAGTTCGGCAATTTTTTCCTCCGGCAACGTTCTGATGCCGCTGGCCGAGACCATCTTCATGATTGGAAAAATTTTGGCGTGCCGATCAATGCCACCTGTGGCGGTATCTGCTTCCGAAGCGGTGTCCAGCGCGCGCAAAGCCACCACTACTGCGTCATCGGTATCTAGCTTTTGCAGCGGCTTTTTGCCCCAAGTGTTTTCGTAGTACAAAATCCCGCGGACGGCCGGCGAGCCCGATCCGGTCGCGGCGAAATCGGTCGCTTCAAACTGCGCTCCCATGGCGTCATAAAAATATAAGCGCGCCGCCGGCGATGCTTTGGCGTCAAAAGTGGCGAAGATCGGCACCACCACACCGATTCCCTGCAGCGCGAAACCGAAGTTGTCCCGCAAAAGTTTTGAAAGCGCCCGCACTTTGCCGTCGACGCTCATTTCCTGTAACTGCGTGCGGCGGAAAAACTGAAAGGAATGCTCGAGCACTCGCGCCATCTCCCAGGCGGTGGCCGGCACACCTGCAATTGCCATGATCGATTGCCGATCGATTTCGAGAACTTTGTCCGCCCGATCGTAAACGACGGTGTTCCCGGAAGTCGCTCGCCGATCGCCCGCGACGAGGACGCCGTCAGCGAATTTGAATGCGAGAATCGTGGTCGATTCAGTCGGCTTAAAGTCTTTCGGCGGCTCAGCTGGCCCGGTCTGCCAAGCGGGCGAGAGCAAGCCGTGATGCCGCAGTAGCGCCGGAAAATCTTCCAGGCCGCTCGCTCCTAATTCGAGCGGCTGCATGCGGGACTCCATTACTGGCCGGTGCGTTGCCGGTAACGTTTCGACTGATTCGGATCCACTTTGCGCATTTTTTTGAGCAGATCCTTTGTATCTGGACGCGAAATGTCAGGGGAGCGGGGTCCATCACCGTCACCTTGCTTCGGTCCCCATGGCGTCGGTTCGACGGGCTTTTGAATGCGTTCTGGCATTAACAAAATTTACGGGCAAAATCGCGCCTTCGCAACCGATGCCATATCCATTTTCGCGCAATCCCCCTGCGCTTGCCTCACTCTGCCGCTGATGGCAAAGTTGCCGCGATGAAATTAATGGCCGCAGCGGCAGCATTCGCTATTTCAACGGCTGTTACTTTCGCGCAGTCGCCAGAAAATTCGCCTTCGTCGCAGATCGAAGCGCTCACCAAAAAACTCGACGAGATCAACGCCAAGATCGATGCCCTCTCCCAGCAGATTCTCAAAATCGAACAACAAACGTCACATCCCGTGGTCATGGTCGGCGAGGCGACGCCAAGTGGACCTCCGGTCGCGAGCGGAGCGTCATCGGCGGGGGGGCCAAACAGCGGTAATACGCATGTCGTGGCCAAGGGAGAAACGCTGACCGCGATTGCGAAGCAGCACAAAGTCACTGTCGAAGATTTGCAAAAATTCAATCACATCGAGGATGGCCGAAAGCTCCAGGCCGGCCAGACGATCTTGATTCCAGCTCCATCCGCCGCTCCCAGTGGCAGCGCCTCAGCTTCTCCCTCGCCGTCCGCGTCCGAATGAACGATCGAGGCAACTAAGCGCTCGCCGAAACAATTTCCTCGTCGCTTGAAACATCGAGCAGACTTTGCTCGCACAGTCGCGCGTATTTTCCCCCAAGCCCGAGAAGTTCCTCATGCGTGCCGCGCTCGATGATTCGACCGTGATCAAGAACAAGGATTTGATCGGCATGGACAATCGTCGAGAGGCGATGCGCGATGACGATGGAGGTACGATGAAACATCAAATGTTCGAGCGCTTCTTGAATCAAGCGTTCCGTCGCCGTGTCGACGCTGGCCGTTGCTTCATCCAGGATCAGAATTGGCGGATCTTTCAGCAATGCGCGCGCAATCGAAAGCCGTTGCTTCTCGCCCACGCTCAGTTTCACCCCGCGTTCGCCGACCACGCTACTCAATCCTTTGGGTAAGCGATCGATAAAAGCGCGCGCATTGGCCGCTTCGGCCGCCCTGAGCAACTCGGCATCAGTGGCGTTAGGTTTGCCGATGAGCAGGTTCTCGCGAATCGTGCCGTTAAAGAGAAAACTTTCCTGCGTCACCATTCCGATTTGCTCGCGCAGGGCGCGGATGCTGGATTCCCGAATGGAGCGGCCGTCGATCAAAATGTCACCACGATCGAATTCGTAGAAACGCGCCAGCAAATTGATGACGGTAGATTTTCCAGCACCAGTTTTCCCCACAAGGGCAATCGTTTCACCCGGTCCAGCCTGGAAGGAAATGTCAGTGATCGCGGGTAGTTCAGCCGCATAGCTGAAACTGACATTACGAAACTCAATCTCGCCCTGCACGTTCCGACCGAATTTCCGTCCGAGTTGCGGCTCGGTTGGTTCATCAAGAATTTCAAAAACACGTTCCCCCGCCGCGCGTCCTGCCTGAACCAGTTGATTCAATTGATGTAATTTTCCGATCGGTTCATAGAGAAATGTAGTTAGTATGAGGAAGGCGATGAGACTGCCGAGCGGCATCGCACCGCTTAACTGCGCCTTAGTTCCGACCGCGACTGTTAGCAAAACCCCAAGCGAACCGATAAGATACATCGACGGATGATAGAGTCCCCAAACGCGCATCACGATCAATGTCGCCCGGCGCAGTTCGTCACTAACTTTGTTAAAACGCGCGTGCTCTTCGTGTTCGCGCACGAAACTTTTGATCTGGCGAATACCGGAAAGATTGTCGTGCAGGAGCGAGTTCATCGCGGAAGCGGCGCGGCGCTGCAGCCGATATCGTCGATGCGCGGTCAGAGTATACCAGAGTGCGCCACCGGCCAGTAACGGCAACGGCGCCAGCGCAAGCAGCGCGAGCTTCCAGCTCAAATAAAACATCACGCCGAGCACGATGACGACTTGCAGTGCAGCGACCACGCCCTGTTCGATGCCATCAATGAGCACCCGCTCGACTGAGCTCACGTCCTCGATGATTCGTGTCATCAAATCGCCCGTGGCGCGATTATCAAACCAGCGCAGCGGCAGGAGTTGAATGTGCGAATAAAGGTCGCTGCGCAGATCGAAGATCACTTTTTGTTCAAAGGTATTGTTGAACCAAAGGCGAAGCGCGTTCATTCCGTACTGAAGGAGGAATCCCAGCGCTGCCAGCCCGACCAATGGCATCAGGCGTTCCGGATGGTGTTCGCGCACCACTTCGTCGATGATGCGCTTCGTTACCGCGGGAAAAATGATGACCGTCAACGTGCCCGTGATGGCACAAGCCAAGGTTGCCAACGCGAGCCAGGGATAGCGTTTCAGATAAACAAAAACGCGCCAGACGGTCTTCATTCCATTCAAGCTCAGTGACACACGTCAGCCGTCAAGTTGAGACGGCGCCCGTTGGCACTAGATGGCAAGGCGGTTGTCGCGCTCCCAAATCGGGTACGCTCCAGTCACACGTGATCGCCGTGATGTTTGTGCCGATTCTTGAACGTCAGTTCAGCCACGCCCGATTTATCCAGTTCACCCAAACCTTCGGCGATCATTTCGTCGTATTGTTGCTTGGTTGCGCGCCCCAACGGCAGATCGAGACCAATTTCACGCGCCAAATTCAAAGCGATGCCGCTGTCCTTAGCGGCGTGTCCCGCGGAGAAAAAGACGGCATGTTCGCGGTTTTGCATGTCTTCACCGTCGGTCTGTAAAACGCGCGAGGCTGCTCCGGTTTCGGAAAAAACTTCGCGCAACATCCTCAGATCAAGGCCGAGTGCGTCACCTAAGCCAAGGCCTTCGGCCAGGCCCGCGGTATTGATGTTCATGACCATATTCACCAGCGCTTTCACTTTTGCTGCCTCGCCCGCTTTTCCGATGTAGCGCACAGTCTTTCCGAGCTTGCGCAAAAGCGGCTCTGCCGCTCGAAACGCGTCTTCGCTTCCGCCGCACATCAGATAAAGCGTGCCCTCTCGCGCCTGCGTGATACTCGAGGCCATGCATGCTTCAAGCGTGCGCGCGCCTGCTTTAACCGCCAGCCGTTCAATTTCGACGTGGACCTGCGGACTGATCGTTGCGCAATTAATGAACAATTTGCCGCGCGCGTTCACCAGCAAACTATCGCCGGATTCCGCGAAGATCTTTCGCATCGCGGCATCGTCACTGACCACCGTAATGATCGCGTCCGACTCGGCCGTCACTTCCGACAAATCCTGGCAAGCCGCAC
>Ga0137376_10000810_pt1 | contig 15900 bp, 13 predicted proteins | sample SagtaG_23_FD_104814 | JGI IMG/M metagenome (GOLD analysis project Ga0137376, IMG submission 104814) | Vadose zone soil microbial communities from Sagehorn Ranch, Mendocino, California, USA - Sage2_L_20_16 metaG | ecosystem: Environmental > Terrestrial > Soil > Vadose zone | place: USA...
AACCAGCGGTTCACGCTGTTTCAAACAGAACGACGCCCATTCTTTCTCGAGAACCGCGACAACTTCGAGATTCCGCGATCACTCGACGAGTCGCGAACCAACATCGGCGATTTGTTTTATTCTCGCGCGATAGTAGATCCCGCAGGCGGAATTCGTCTCACCGGCAAGCAAGATCGGCTCACGTTCGGCTCGCTCTATGTTCGCGACGATCAGCCGGGATACTTCAACTACTCGAGCTTCGAGTCCAGCGGATACCAGCCGCTCGCAAACTCCACCGCTGACGTAATCGTCGCACGCGCCCGAGCGGATGTACTCGCCGACTCCTATATCGGACTCACGGCACTCGGCCGGCGCGTCGGCGATTCGAACAACGGCGTCGGGGCAGTTGATGTCGCGTTGCGGCGCGGCAGCGTCACGTTGAAAGCCGAGGGAGGCGGAAGCACCGATCGCGCCCCACTCGACCCGACAACGTCGCCCGTTCTCGATGGGAAGAAACGAAATGGCGTTTATTATCGAGCTCTACTCGCCCAAGCGGGGAAAAATCTGTCTGCTGTGATACTTGCCTCGGGTGCCGACTCGACATTTCGCGATCAGATCGGACGCTTTGCGCGCGTTGGAATCCAGCAGCTCGGCGGACGTGTGACGGCGACACAATACACAAGCACAAAGGTTCTTCAGTGGATGTCGCAGGGAATCAACGTTCAGACTGCAAGAGCGTTCGGTGGAAAATTCCTCGACTACACGGTGACCACGCCACTCCAATTTCAGTTTCAGAAAGCAACCACGTTCACAATCACCGCATTGCGACAGCATCTCACGCTATTCGACAAGCGGCTCTACATGACTGGCCTGGTTCTCGATGGCAGCTCTGCCGCGTCGCAGGTGATTTTTCTGTCGGGAAGTATCTACTTTGGCGACCGGGAGATTATCGATCAGTCACGCTCGAGAGTCGGAAAGGGATACAACGCAAATGTCGAGCTCATCGTGCGACCCGTGCCCCAGGCAAGCATTGACATCAAGGGGCAGCGCACCTGGCACGCGGACAAGTGGGGTAGTCCTCTCGTCGATGATGCGCGGATTCTCAGGATCAAAGGCTCGTATCAATTCAGCCGCCCGCTCGGGATTCGATTGATAGAGCAATACTCGAATCAGTATGACACCCGCGTCACGAATCCCTTCTATCGTCGCGGAGTTGTGCACGCGCGAAGCGCGCTGGTGAGCTACGAGCTTGGTCCGTCGTCGTTTTTCTATGCGGGATACAGCGAGGGAAGTCAGGATTTCAATGATCCGATTGTTGACGGTGGGGCGATATTGCGAACAGACAATCTCGTGTTTATGAAGCTTTCGTACCTGATTCGCTTGTGATGATTTTTACCATTTCAGTTTGCGCGTCGGGAGTTATCGGTTTTGTCAGTTCGGCGTTTCGAGTAGCATTGCCGTAACGACAGATTTCGGCGCTGTTCTTTGGAATCGCGCTTCGATATATCGTCCCGCAATGCTACTCGAAACGCCGAACTGACAAAACTGATAACTCCCGACGCGCAAACTGAGCGAATTACCAAAGAAAGCCGTGCGCAGACTAACCCTGCTCTTGTAGAAGGCCGTTAGATCGTACGAAGTCGGCAAGCTCGCCGCGCGACGCCACGCCGACTTTCGCGAAAATATTCGAAAGGTGAGTGCTGACGGTTCGCGCTGAGATATCGAGTGTTGTACCGATCTCCTTGTTCGATTTTCGCAGCGCGACCATGCGCGCTATTTCCGTTTCACGTCCGGTCAGACCAGCGGCGCCGGACGCAACCGAACGCGCGGGCGGACGCACGCCGAGTTTTCTGAGCTCCTCGCGAATCTTGGACAAGCTTCCTGCAGCCCCGAGATGAGCGAACGTGTCATGGGCTTTCTTGAGCTCTCTGATCGCCCCCTCGCGATCGCCGCTGTCTTTCAGCGTCACGCCGAGCGCTCGACGAATTCTTGCGACAGTATCCGGATAGGGAATCGCTTCGAGTGAATCGATCGCCGACTGAAAGAGCTGCTTTGCGCGAGCGTAATCCTGATCTCGGAAAAACATGAGCAGGCCATCGCACGCGTCTGCGACCGCGAGTCCAACGCGATTGTTCAATCGTGTCGCGTCTCTTCGCATTCGCTCGCAGTGTTTCGTTGCACGCTCGACATCCCGCAGCCATAACGCCGCTTCTCCCACGACGGGCAGCAGCCATTGCAGCGACCATGCGACATACCCTGAACGGTCCGCGATCGTGAGTCCGGCTTCACCAATCCGAATCGCTTCAGCGTAGTCTCCGGTCTCGAGATGATACGCGGCAAGTCCGATGTGTGCCGGAACGACCGTTGGCACATCGAAATGGTCGACGGCGCCCTTTCCTGCGCCTGACAATTCCCACGCGCGATCGAAATACGTTTTTGCGCGCACCAGATCACCGCGCCAGAGATAAATCAGTCCCGTCCAGACAAGAAGCCGCGGCAACAGCGTGCGTTGACCAAGCGCTTGCGCGATCGCGATAGTGCGCTCGCCGACGGCAGCACCGGTGTCCCATTCTCCGACAGTAGAGGAATACTGAATCGAGATCTCTGCTGTCCACAGTGGCAACAGCGGCGACCTCAGCTGCTCCTCCAGTCGCTCACACTCCGCAAGGTGCCCGGCGACGGCAGAAGCATTACTCGTGAGGCCCGCAAGAAGTCCCATTCCCCAATGTGCGGTCCATGCGAGCATGCGATCGCCGGAGGTTTCCGCGAGTGCCATCGCCCGCTCGCCGTGCTCGCGCGCCGCAGTTTCGGGTCCCGTCCACGCATACAATAGAAGAAGCGCGCGATGCGCGCGTGCGAGCAACATCTGATCGCCGGATTGTTCGGCAGCAGCAAGTGCACCTTCCACTTCTGCCTTGGCTGCGTCGAGCTGTCCAAGATCCTGGAGACAAATTCCTCTCGCGAGATGCAATCGCACGAGCACCGCTTTGTTCGACGTGCCTTCGCCGGCGCGAAGTCCCTCAGCGTAATGCGCGAGCGCATCGTCGTATCGGCCGCTCCAATAACACGCGAGTCCCATGCGATGCTCGATCGCCGCAACCGCGGACAGATCATTTGCATCCGCCGCCTTTCGTCGAGCCTTCGCCCAAAGCTCGAGCGCACCATCGTAGTCGCCGAGCCGCTGCCGGGCGCGGGCGAGGTTCCGGATAATTTCGTCTTCTTCCGGAGCGGATTCTCCACTTGCCTGTATCTGCTGCAATGCGCTGGTGAGGTGAGCCGCGGCTTCACGATTCGCGTACGTCTCGAGAGCCATCCGTCCCGCTTCGCTCAAGTAGCGCACTGCTTTCGGCGCAAGCGAGTGCGCGCGCGAGAAATGAAGTGCGAGCTCACCAGCGTGTGAAACTGCTCGATTTCCGTAAAACGATTCGAGCGCTTCCCCAACTGTCGCATGAAGCAACCGCGCGCGTGCACTTCCGAGCGAGCGATAGGTCACCTGCTGAAAAATCGGGTGCGCAAAGTCGTAGGTTGTCCCCGCGCCGGTGTCCATGCGCTCTTCGACAATTCGTTGACCGGTGAGCTCATCGATTGCGGCAACGAGCTCCTCGTCGGCAACGGATGACACGGCACGCAGGCGCTCGAATGTCACACTCGTTCCAATCACTGCGAGGAGATTGGCGATCTCCCTCGCATTCTCCGACAAGCGATCGAGCCTCCCAACGACTGCATCGCGAATTGTCGCGGGAAGCTGCAGCGATTCGACTTCCCAGCCCAGCCATTGCTCGTCGCCTTTCTTCGGCGCTTTGTGCCATTGCGGTTCGATGACTTTTCTTTTCAGGGCCCCCGTTTCAATCAGCGCCTTGAGAGTCTCTTCGACAAAAAAAGGATTACCACGTGTCCATCCGTACAGCAGGGCGGTGAATGGCCGAATGGCCGCTGCATCGACACCGAATGTCGCGTGGAGTAACTCAGCCACCTCCGCCTGAGACAGCGGACCGAGGCGGATTTGAGTCGCAACACCGAGCCGAATGAGGGACTGCTCGGTGGTGCGCAAAACGGGATTGATGTCGCCTTCTGCGTCGTTGTACGTCGCGATAAGCGCGACACGCTGTCCCGTTATCTGTCGCGCGACAAAGTGAAAGAGCTCGAGCGACGACGCGTCGGCCCATTGGAGATTCTCCAGTACCAGGCACAATGGCTGCTTGTTGGCATATCTCCCCAGGAACTGGCTGAAATTCCATAGAAGGCGCGCTTTTAGATCGGCTGGATCAGTTCCACCCGCAACTTTCTCTCGTTGTCCACCGTGACCGAGAGCGGGAAACAGATACGCGAGCTCGGCTGTGCTTCCCCGAGTCAGCACTGTGAGAGTTGAGGGATCGAGCTTCTTTACTAATGGAAGAAGCGCATCGGAAAAAAGCGCGTAGGGAATTCCGGTTTCGACGGCATAGGCGCGCCCGAACGCGACGTTCCATCCTTTGTCCGCCGCCCATTGTGCGGCAGCGGCAGCGACGCGAGTCTTGCCGATTCCGCCTTCACCCGCGAGAAAAACGGTTCGTCCTGTGCCGGCTTCTGCTTCACTGAGTGCGCTAGTGAGCAGCGACAACTCATCGGCCCGACCCACAAGGGGCAGGCGATCGAAGAACTTCTCGTGAGAAGAGCGTTGTTGCAGCACGCTGTCGACGGATTGCGAGAATTAGTACGGGAAAAGACATTTGGCTGCTTCCGACGTCAAGGCAAACTTACGGTGTCTTGCGTCAGCCGCTCGCAATGGTACGATTCACGCGGCACCGAGACACGTTCCGGAGGTGAGTGATGTCACAACAGCATTCATTCGATCTTGGAGACAGGCCACTCGAGCCGCAAAAGAGCGCGTCGTCAAAGAAATCGACAGAGGAGCTCGTGAGCTCTATTCCTGTGCGAGAGCCTTTGCCTTCCGAGAATTCGAGCTCGTCTTCCTCGTCAGCGCGTGTACCGATGTGGATAGAGCCGGAGCCGACCAGCCCGCGCGAGTCCGGAGTGCCACGCAGTCAGGAAGTTGTCGAGGCAGTCTTCGGCCCCATTGGTGAGCGAACATTTGCGGTGCGCTATTGGGACGGGACATTCGAACCCGCGGGTGCGACGTCAACGCCTGAGTTTACGCTTGCGTTTCAAAGACCGGGCGCGCTCAGGCGAATGCTTCTGCCAGCGACTGAGCTTTCGATCGCCGAGTCTTTCATCTCCGGCGACGTGGAGATAGAAGGGAAGATGGAAGCCGCGATGTACCTCGGCGATGCGCTAGGGAATCGTCTGCAATCGGCCGGGGCGCAGATGAGCCTTGTCCGCAAACTTCTCGCGTTGCCGAAAGATCCAGCCACTGCGCCAAAAGAATTGAAGGGAACGCGATTCTCGCGTGGTCTAGCAAAAGTCATCGCGATGGGACGCCCCGGTGACGAGAAAGCGATTCAGTATCACTACGACGTTGGAAACGATTTCTATCAGCTGTGGCTCGATCCGCGTATGGTTTACACCTGCGCGTATTTCCGCCACGCGGACGATGATCTTGCAACGGCGCAGCTCGCCAAGCTCGACCACATCTGCAAAAAATTGAGACTCGAGCCGGGGATGAGGATGCTCGACGTCGGATGCGGTTGGGGCGCACTGATCATGCACGCCGCGCAGAATTACGGAGTCGAGGCAGTCGGCATCACGCTCAGCAAAGCGCAGGCAGATCTCGGCAACAAGCGCATTGCTGCCGCCGGACTCTCCGACCGCTGCAAGATCGAGCTGCGTGATTACCGCGACCTCGGCACTAAGGAGGAGTTCGACAGAGCAGCATCAGTCGGAATGATGGAGCACGTCCGCGAAGATCTGCAGCCAGGATACTTCGATGCCGTGTATCGAGTGTTGAAGCCCGGCGGGCTCTTCATGAATCATACGATCGTGAGCGTTGCGCGCACGCGGTCGACAACGAGAATGGATCGCTTCAAGGGATTTCTCTGGCGGCGCGACGCGTTCATCGACAAGTACGTTTTCCCCGATGGAAAACTCGTCCCGGTTTCGCACGTGATCGCGAGCGCGGAGAGCGTCGGCTTCGAGCTGCGCGACATCGAGAGCTTGCGCGAGCATTACGCGATGACCCTTCGTCACTGGGTCAAAGGGCTCGAGTCACACAGCGCCGAAGCGATCAAGATCGCCGGCGACCGAATCTATCGCGTGTGGCGATTGTACATGTCGAGCGCGATTTACGGTTTCGCGGTTGGACGAATCAATATCGTACAGGCGCTGCTCGTGAAGCCGGACCGCGAGGGGCATTCGGAAATGCCGCTCACGAGAGAGTACATGTACGCCCCAGCTCTTACGACTGAGATACCCGATAGCGCTGCGGCATAGAGCAACTGCGGACTACTGACTAATTGCGGACTACGGACTAACTGCGGACTTCGACTAACAACGGTCCGCGGTAGTCCGCAGTCCGCAGTTAGTCCGAAATCCGCAGTTAGTCCGTAGTCCGTAGTATTTTTCTGCGGGTGCCGACCAAATCCAGCCCCACCGAGCTCACCGTAACGTGGCAGTGCACTCCATTCTCCGAGCTGACTGCCGGCGAGCTGTACGCTGTGATGGAGGTCAGACAGCGAGTGTTCGTTGTCGAGCAACGGTGTGCCTACCTGGATGCCGATGGATCTGATCATCTCGCACTGCATCTACTCGGCTGGCGCAGCACGCCCGATGGATTGATTCTCTCAGCGTACGCACGACTTTTCCCGCCGGGCGCCAAGTACAAGGAAGCTTCAATAGGTCGTGTGCTGACGCATCCGACGGTACGCGGATCCGGACTCGGGCGATCGATCATGATCGAAGCGATGCAAAGAATCGAAGACGCTGAATGGGGCCCCGCGATTAGAATCGCTGCGCAGATGTATCTCGAGGGTTTTTATGAGGAGTTTGGTTTTCGTCGGGTGTCCGAACCGTTCCTGGAGGACGACATCTGGCACTTAGAGATGCTCCGTGACTGATATCTCGCTCGAAGACCGATTCAACGCCGGCGAGAGCTTCGCGGATTTTCTGACTCGTCCGCATCAGTACAGGGATTTGTGGAATGCTCTGTACAAGCGAGCAACGGTTCCGGAAGATCTTCTCGGTCGAGCTCGGCAAATCCAAAAGCCGTGGCACCTACTGATACTGAGCGAAGACTGGTGTGGCGATTCGATCAACATCTTGCCGCTCGTCGCGAAGCTCACCGACGCAGTGCCTTCCGTCGACCTGCGAATTCTTGGGCGTGATGCGAACCCTGATTTGATGAACGCGCATCTCACGGGTAAATCGCGATCGATTCCGGTAATCATGTTGCTCGATGATAATTACGTCGAACGCGGGTCGTGGGGGCCGCGACCGCGTCCCCTTCAGGAATGGGTCATGGCTCACATGGATCTTCCAAAGGCAGACCGCTACAAGGAAGTGCGAACGTGGTACGCGCGCGATCACGGCGTCACCTCGCTCACCGAGATTCTCGATGTGATCGACCGCGCTGCAAGCGTCTAAAGCTGGGGGGTACCGGGCGGCGGGTAGCGGGTAGCGATGAAGTGGGTATTTTTTCAAATGAGCGGTACGAACATTGACTCCCAGGATAGCCATTTGACCGTGCAGACTGCCGATACCGAGATGCTCTCGAAAATCGAAGTTCTGACTGACCTCGAGCCGGTCGTCGCCGACCTCATGAAGGCACACGAGGCGAAGCGGATTCTCTGGTTTCCGAGTGAGATTCTCGACGCTCCGCCGGATGAGGATCCCGATCGTCACCTTCGCGAGCTGAGGAAGCGCGCCAAGGGAATCAGTCCAGCCGCGCGCGTCGCGCTCGCGCTGAATCTTTTGACCGAGGAAGGGCTCCCGCATTTCCACCGAATCCTCGCGGTCTATCTCGGAGACGATAGTCATTGGCAAACGTGGAATAATCTCTGGACGGCTGAAGAAGATCGTCACGGGGTGATTCTCCACGACTACACTCGCGATGCGCAGGTGTTCGACCCCGTTGTGATCGAGAAGATGCAGTTCGATTATCTGCGAGCAGGCTTTTCGCCGGGATGGGATCGAGATCCTTATCGCGTCTTCGTGTACACGTCCCTTCAGGAGCGCGCGACGCAGATGTCACACGCGAATACCGGCAAGCTCGCGTCGGAAACGGAGCCGATGATCGGCACGGTACTCGCGAATGTCGCGAAAGAAGAGGCGAGGCATTTCGCTTTCTACAGGCAGGTATTCAGGGAAGTGCTCGATCGCGATCCGAATCAGGCATTGGAATCCGCGGCGAAGATCATGCCGGCGATCGACATGCCGGGAGTGAACATGCCGCACTTCCGCGAGCTCGCGGATGTCGTGCGCCGCGCAGGGATTTATGGACCGCGGGATTATCTCAAGATCGTCGAGGAGCAGATCAAGTTCTGGGCGGTCGAAAAGCTCACGGGATTGAACGAGGCCGGAAGAAAAGCGCAGGAAAAGATCATGGGGATTCCGGCGAGGCTCGAGCGCATTGCGGACATTCTGGAAGCGAAGACAAAACCCAAGACGTTCTCGTTCGACGTGATCTTCCGCCGCGAATTCGCTATGTAAAGAACGACTCCGGATTGCGGACTGCGGACTACGACAGCCTAAATTCCCGCGAGACCAATCTCCGCCGCTACCGATTGCATTGCGGCGATGACGAAGTCGATGTGAGCATCCAGATCGACGCCCATTTCTTCCGCGCCCGTGATGACGTCGTCGCGATTGACCCCACGCGCGAACGCTTTGTCCTTCATTTTCTTTCGCACTGATTTCGCTTCGACTTCATTGACGTTCTTCGTGGGTCGCACCAACGCCGTCGCCGTGATCAATCCAGTCAGCTCGTCCACCGCAAACAACGTTTTCGCCATTTGCGTGTCCCTCGGCACTCCGCTGTATGTCGCGTGACCGAGTATCGCGCGGAGAATGTCTTCGGGATAACCGCGCTCGCGTAGAATCCTCACACCTTCCGCGGGATGTCCTTCTGTCGGCGAGTGCTCATTGTTCGGGTACCGCTCGTAATCGAAATCGTGAATGAGGCCGGTCGTTCCCCATCGCTCGACATCCTCCCCGAATGTTTCGGCGTACGCGCGCATCGCTGCTTCGACGGATAGCATGTGCTTCCGCAATGAATCGCTCGCCGTGTATTCGTGCATCAGCGCGAGGGTTTGATCTCGGGACGGTAGATCAGTCAACTGACTCCTCCGCTTCTTCGCCGTGCTCGACGATGTCGCCGGGCTGAAAGAGAATTCCCTTCAACGTCTCGCGAAATTCTTTTTTCTGACGAAGAAGAAACTCGAGATCCATCCCGAAGTGCTTGAACTCTTCTTTCTGCGCGTTGCGCATGATCGCGCGGGCTTCCTTGTTCTTCTCGATAGAGATGCGCTGCTCGTACCAGTTGATCGCCTCGGCTTCCTCGATGAGCGAAGTCGCGATTCTCGCGAACGTGCGCGTCTTGTCGGATAGCTCGTCCGTTGGCTCGTGATACTGTTCGGTTGGCATCAATTGCTCCTATCAAAGTCTTCTCGTTTGTCACAGAGACACAGAAAACGCAGTGGAATCGGAACGACAGGTCCGAGGTCTCAGGGGTCGAGGCAGGAGGTGCGAGGTGAGGTTTCAGCGCAATCTCTCGCACCTCACCTCATGCCTCGAGACCTCGGCCCCTCAGACCCGGGACCTGTCGTTCAGATTTCTCGTTGTTTCTGTGTTTCTGTGGCTATTGATAACAGAACCATCAGCATTTCCTGATTCCGGGGAATAATGAGAAGCTTACGGATGCCGCGAGTTGAAGCAACAAGAGACAAAAGAGCATGAGAGTTACAGGACTGGAATCGCGTCGATCGGCAGGAAGACTCCGCCGATAGATCATCCAGCCGAGCACGATCACTGCCGCTTCGATTCCGAAATCAACAGCGGGCTGTCGATAGAGCTCGAGCCCAATGAATGGACCGCCGGGCCAGGTCGGCTTGAGCCCGGTCACGTAGTCGGCAATCATGTGGGAAACGACGATTGTCCCCGCGAGTGCCGAGCCCGCAATGTCCCGCGCAGCGGCAAAATATAGGAGTGCCACCACTGTCGCGAGCACTGCGACTGCGGGGAGTGAGTGCGACAACATCTCTGATGGTGGCGACGCGATTCCAGCAGAACACACCGCTGCGTCTGCCCAATCGGGAATCTGTGTCGCGATGAGCAGCACCCAAAGCGGCACAGTCGAGCGATAGCCTTTACCAGCGAGCGCAATGCCGATGTGGCCGCCGTACATCTATCGTCTCGCTCGCCAGTCGAGCACCACCGTGACAACGACGATGAGCAACATCGCGCCGACCAGACGCCACACTCCGTTTCCTAATGCGAAGGGCATCACGGCGTCGACGGCGAGAGGCATTCTGTCACGAGTTCGCGTAAGTTAGCGGCGACCATGACCAACGTCACGAGACTAGAGTGCTCCGCTTGCGGCACTGCATTCGCCGCTGGGCATCTCTACAATCTCTGCATCGACTGCGGGAAGCCATTGCTCGTGCGCTACGATTTGTCCAGGGCATCGAGATCGCTCACGCGTGACGGTCTTGCATCGCGCCGAGCTGACATGTGGCGATACCGCGAAGTGCTTCCCATCGAGAACGATGCGAACATCGTTTCACTTGGTGAAGGATGGACGCCGCTGCTCAACGCCCCGCGTCTCGGCGAATCACTCGGAATCGAGAACCTGCTGATCAAGGACGAGTCGCTCAATCCAACTCAGAGCTTCAAAGCGCGCGGAATGTCCGTAGCTGTCTCGATGGCGATGGAGCTCGGTGTAAAAAAAGTTGCTGCGCCGTCCGCGGGAAATGCAGGCGGTGCGCTCGCGGCTTACGCAGCGAGAGCCGGAATCGAAGCCTACATCTTCATGCCGAGAGACACTCCGATTGCAAATGTTGTCGAATGTCGAATGACAGGCGCGCACGTCACGCTGATCGATGGACTCATCACGGACTGCGGAGCAGAAATCGCGAAGCGAAAGGACGCAGAAGGCTGGTTCGACGTTTCGACACTCAAAGAGCCGTATCGCGTCGAGGGGAAAAAGACACTTGGCTACGAGCTCGCTGAGCAGCTCGGTTGGCGATTGCCTGACGTGATCGTCTATCCAACCGGCGGCGGCACGGGTTTGGTTGGGATGTGGAAGGCATTCGACGAGATGGAGACAATGGGATGGATCGGCTCCGATCGTCCGCGAATGATGAGCGTGCAAGCGGCCGGATGCGCACCGATTGTCCGCGCATTCGAGGCCGGTGAAAAACACGCCGAGGAATTTCGTGACGCGCAGACGATTGCGTCGGGCCTTCGTGTTCCAAAGGCGATCGGCGACTTTCTTATTCTCGATGCGCTTCGGAAGTCAGGCGGGACCGCGGTTGCAGTAACTGATGAAGAATTGCTCGCAGCAGTAAAAGAGATTGGAGCGCTCGAGGGATTGTTCGTTGCGCCCGAAGGCGCAGCGTGTGTGCCCGCGCTCCGCAAGCTGATTCAACGTGGTGACGTGAGTCGCAGTGATGAGGTTGTGTTGTTCAACACGGGTGCAGGAATCAAATACGTCGAGGCGATGACGTAAGAGATCCCGCTAGGTCTGCTCCGAATCTCTGCTTTCCTCTTCTGCGGCCGGCTCGATCGCCAGCTCGGCGACCGCTTCGAGATAATCGCCGAGCGTGCGCAGCTCCCCGCGTGAAAAAGTTCGCAATCCATCGATGAGCCGCGTCTGAGCAGTGTGCGGAGCTTTGCGAACCAGGGCTCTTCCCGCGGGAGTGAGCGAGATGGAGACGCGCCGGGCGTCGCCGCGACTGGTGCTACGACGAACCAAATCACCTGCGACGAGTCGGCTGACGACCATCGAGACCGAGCTTTGATGCGTGAACGTGTTGTACGCGAGATCGTTGATCGATTGCTCGGGACGCTCGGCGAGCTCCTGCAACACATAGAGCTGAGCGCTGCTTATTCCGAGCTCCTGCTCAACCGCGCGGCCGGAGATGCGCAGACTTTGGATGATTGAGCGAATCGCATCGACTACTCTGACTACGTCGGCTCTGGGAGTGCGATCGGCGCTACCTGATGAGCGTGACGAAAGACTTGGCGACATGGTTACCGCCTACCACTAGGGATCAGCTAAAGCCTGCTGCATTTTCGCGGCCAGACTGTACGCTGGGAGACAATTACCTCGGAAAATTTTCATCAATTCTACCGTGCCGCAAGACGCGTGCGGCTAATGTCAAAAAAGGACGCTTCGTCGTCAGTGGGCGATAGCCGCTCCCAGAAAAACCGTGCGCTTCGCTGCCGGCTCGAAGAATTTTCCGGCCGCGGCATTGACGGTAATCGACGGTGAATACCGCCGATTGAAGAGATTCTGCACGCCGGCAACCAGCGAGAATGGAGTGCCCGGAATCCGTTCGGTCCCCAAGCGAATGTGCATCACCTCGTAGCCAGGGGCACGGGCCGAATTCGCATCGTCCACAAACGAGACGCCGGCTGCTTCGACCTCGGCCACTGCGAACAGGGATCGCCCCGAAAATGCCGCGCTCGCCTGGGCGCGATGCATCGGAAGTCCCGGAATGCGGTTGCCATCGAACACCGAGGTTCCCGACACGTAACGGTCAAACCGAAAATCGGAGTACGTGTAAGCGGCGTTGAGGAGCATCGGTCCTTTCGTGAACGAGACACCGAGCTCTGCGCCGCGTCTCGTAGTGCGCCCTGCATTCCGAAAATATCGGCGACCACCGCTAGCCGGAATTTCAAATGGAACGAGCTCATCGCGAGCACGCGTGATGAACGTCGCAACGTCGTATCGCAGTCCATCGTCGAGCGCGGCCTTATAGCCTACCTCATACGTCGTGGATTTTTGCGGATTCAATTCCTGGTTGATACCCGCGCTTCCGTCTGGATGATTGCCGAGTTCCGTGGCAGTCGGTGTCTCGAAAGCCGACGCGATGTTTCCGTATATCGATTGTGAGGCGCCGATCATCGACACGAGTCCGAAGTACGGAGTGATCGCGCGGAGAGTTCTCCTTCCTGAGTCGTCGGGATTTCCGTTGCCGATCAATCGATCGCGAACTTCGAATGCGACGTTATCGCCACGCACTCCCGTGCTCAGTCGCAGTCGCCCCGTCATACGAAGCTCATCGCTCAAGTATGCTCCTGCACTCGACACGAGCTCTCGCTGATTGAGCGTCACGGTTCCTTCTTCTTCGCCGACGACGGGGCACGCCGCTGTCGATGCGATGAGAGGGGGATTGTTGTTGCAATTCGTAAAATTGCGGCGCGAATCGTTCTGCGACTGAAGATCGAATCCCGCAGTGAGTGTATTGATGCGCGAGGAGAGAGACGATTTGTGCGCGGCTCTTCCGCTGGCGCCATACGTTCTGCGCCCGACATCCACCACCGCGAACGTCAGCGGATTATACAGTGAACGTCCACCGAAATACGCCGACGCGGAAAGCTCGTCGTGAGTCAACTGACGATCGGTACTGACTCCTATCTGAAGCTGCCGTACAACTTTTCGCGCGGCCTTGTTCACCGACGGTTGATCGGCAAGTCTTGGATTCGACCGAAACTGCGCGAGCGTCAGCGCGCCTGGATTCTCCGCGAGAGGCATGTCGAACCCCAGAACATCGATGGCGTAGTCGGTTCCTCCGAGTGTCGCTCCGGCGCGCGCAAAGCCGCTGTTAGTCCGCTGGCGCGAGTAGACTCGAAATCCGCCATTCCGCATGAGGGATGCGTCGGCCTGATAGTACACGCGCCCCGAGATTCCACCGGCTTTGAGAGTCGTGCGTGAAAACCCGTAATCACCCAGCCACTGACTCGCTTCTCCGCCGAGCCGCTCCGCCGGAGGTGCGGCAGTTCTGAGGTCGATCACTCCACCTGAAGCGTTGCCGTACAGCGCCGATGCGGATCCTCGTATGACTTCGATCCGTCCGACTGACTCGAGGCTCAGGTAATCGACAGGCGTCTGACCGTCAGGGAGAGTGAGCGGCATTCCGTCTCGCAAAACGCGCACGCCGCGAACACCGAATGCGGAGCGAGCGCCAAACCCGCGAATCGAAATGCGGGGATCCTGAGCGGGATTTGTTCGACTCACTGCAGTCATTCCCGGGACGAGCGCAAGCGATTCATCGAGGGCGGTGTGACGCTGTCCCGGTCGCGTGCTATCGGGATTGAGCACTGTCATCGCGAACGGCGTCTCCAGCGGCGACTTACCGATGCCGCGTGTCACCGTGACGATTACGGGATTGAGAATCGTACGACGCGGCGAGACCGTGTCTTTCACGGTTGTAGAGTCCTGCGACTCAGCTCTCGCGGCGACTGCGCAAAGAGCAGCAACGATTAGCGCCGCGCGCATGCTCATTTGGCGGATTTGTACGCCTTCAAACCTCGGGAGTTCGATCCACGTTAACCCGTGACGGTTTGACGGGTAACGTCCTTAATCTCAGAAATAATAGCAAGAATCTTGTCAAGTTTTTCATTCCGGGCTTACAGTTTTTTATATCCATCGCCGCGTGTGAAGAGAATGCTCGTTCGCTTTCCGTTGTAAATCGCCTGCACGATGTTGATCTGGTCCGCGTAAAGATCGAACAACACTCTGTGCGTGACCTGGAATCCAGCAAGTCCGGCTGAAGGAGCACGGAAACAAAGCCACATGAGATCGCCGACCGGCTTTGAACCGCATGAGGCAAGTGCAAGTGGATGCCCACCGCGATCAGCAACTATGAAGGCCGATCGCGCGTAATCGACGATCGGTGATTTGGCCGTCGCTCTGTGAGATCGAGCGTATGCATCCGATGCCTTCGTCAAATCATCAATGAAAACGCGAATGGAAATCCGAATCTCTTTCGCAGCCGGATCATAAACGATCTCGGCGAGACTCGTGTGAAGCGGATGGGCGTCGAGTGGACGCGCGCTCGCTGCAATTACAACAAGCGCGATTGGCAAGGAGGCCAGTCGCGCCAGAGACGCAAGCTTCACCAGGGATTGCGCTCGATCGCCCACCTTGCCGCGACAACCATCACGACCGTCGAGATCATCAGCACCCGGAGCCGAAGTGTCGCGGGAGCGGGCAGGGACGAGCGCGCATACCGAATCGCTCCATCGGCCGCGATGAGGAATACCGCAGCGAACGCAAGGACGACAATCTGTCCGAGCTCTATTCCGACATTGAATCCAAACAAGGGCAGGGCAATTCGATCGACGAAGAGATTTCGCAGGTAATCAGCGAATCCCGCTCCGTGCACGAGGCCGAACACCGCGGCAAACATCGGGCGATAGCGACGACCGAGCGGGGCTGTCGCGCGATCCCGTACGATGATGTTCTCGATGCACGTTGCGACAATCGTCACTGGAATCAGGAATTCGATCAGCTTGATCGGAAGCACCATCGCGCCGGTCACGGCCAGAGCGAGCGTGATCGAATGGCCGACAGTGAACGCGGTCACGACCCATAGCGCACTGCGCCAATCGCGGGGACGATAGATCGCGGCGAGCGCGAGAAGGAAGAGGATGTGGTCCATCGCCTCCAGATTCACGATGTGCCTGAACCCCAGCTGCATGAAAGTCAAAAGCTCGGACATCATCGCCTTGAATCCTCATGCTCGATTGAATCGAGCACCACCTCGATCTCGCGCGGCTGCGTCGGGTGGAAAGAGCGATTAATCTCGAGTGCCTTCGTCATGAAGCAGCGAGCACGAGCATTCTCACCGAGAGCACGGTCGATCATTCCTTCGTGATAAAACAGCATCGCATCCTGTGTCCCCAACCGCCGCGCTTGCGTCATTGCCGCTCTCGCCTCGCGGTCCCGGCGTTCCTTGTGCAACCCCCACGCAAGCAAGTCGTAACCGTACACGTCTTTTCTGGTCTCGATTTCCTTCTGCACGTTGGCCAGAACTTCCGGAACCC
>Ga0137376_10000815_pt1 | contig 15876 bp, 17 predicted proteins | sample SagtaG_23_FD_104814 | JGI IMG/M metagenome (GOLD analysis project Ga0137376, IMG submission 104814) | Vadose zone soil microbial communities from Sagehorn Ranch, Mendocino, California, USA - Sage2_L_20_16 metaG | ecosystem: Environmental > Terrestrial > Soil > Vadose zone | place: USA...
CTGATTCATTTGTTAAGGGCAAGTTCAATCAAAGCCAAGATTTTGTTCTGGAAGTCCTAGCGCGGCGATCGCTCGCACACCGTTTCGTTCTCCCTTTATTCGGAATATTTGTAGATAGAATGCAGCCATTTTTCGTGTCGCCATACATGGAAACATCATTAACTCAGTGGCGAAGGACACAAACACGAGACGTTCCTGAGATAAACAAGCTGGTAAGGCCCCACCCTCATTAGAACAATTAAAATGGGACCACTGACATTGACTAGGTGCAGCAAGTGGCCGAGGGTGTTCAATATATTCACTCAGAAGGAATTGTGCATGGCGATTTGCGCGGAGTGCGTATTTTGATATCATATCTTGGTCATTATTTAAATCCTCAATCCGCTAGGAAAATGTCCTCCTCGACGCTAAGAATAACTGCCAAATTGCTGCTGATGTCGGCTTAGCCCAACATTCGAATGCCATTGTTACACTATCCGCTGCGGCCTTTTTGTTCAATTACGCTGCCCCTGAACTGTTCGTCATGCAGTTCGAGAACAACGAACACCGTGAAGATCATGAAGTTCGACACGGAAGTAAGACGATGCAAACGGACGTGTATGCTTTTGGTTGCCTTTACTATGCAGTACGTCATGTGTTCCTCGATATATAAAACGCAGGCAGCAATGACATGGGCAGATATTCTTTAATACCATTCCTTTTGTGGATAGAAATGAATATCAAATCATGCGGCTTGTCACGGCAGGAGAACGCTCAGAGCGATTATCAAGCCCGGAGATGGGAGACGGTTTATGGGGCCTCATCCACCGATGCTGGAACAAAAATCCTCTTGAACGTCCCTCAATGGCGGACATAACCAAGGAATTGCCAGCTCAAGATGGCCCATCCTGATCTCTGTCTACCACTGGGGGCGCTCACGAGCGAATAGACTTCAATTCCGATGTATCGAATGATGGAGAAATCGTGTATCACCATGTATATGTAGCAGTATGAAAAATATATGTGGACCTGGGTTGTATTCTTGTATAAATGAAACCAAACTTACGTGGATCATGCAGCTCTTATCGTAATCTAGTTGGTTTGGGAGTTCGTACGCAACTGTGGACAACGATGGAGAAGGATCGCAAATCTTTGGCTTACAGCGGTTGATGAACTGCATCGATAGAATCACTGTTATGGCCGCTCGTGTGACCAAGCAAATTGTACTTCCGGGAAGGGACTCATTTCGAAAGCTTGGTTGGCAGGCGGTTGATAAATACCACAGCCTCAGCTCAAATTCGTTGATTTTTCTTGCTCGAGGAGTCTGCAAGGCGAACTTATCCTTATAACATTCTACTTACCAAAGTTCTGCAGTCGGAAGTGGACGGAGATTCCGTCCCGCCGAGCTCCATGGCGAACAATTACGGCACCGCAATGCGCAAGTTTGAGCCCTTGAGGTTCTCTCTCCATCGGAACACTATATTTTGTAACGCAATCCCAATTTCACATTCTGGCCACCGTGGTTTAAGAGCCTCAAAGACCCTCTGGCACCAGATGAAACACGTTTACCAGAGTTCCGTTGCTGCCGAGGGCGGCTTGTATGAATGCAACGTCTCGTAAGGCACCCACGGGTTCTCCTATATTCATGGTGTCGATTCCAGCTATTCCGTCGCAGAAGCTCGCCAACTCCGCCTGAACCCCTATCAAGGGCTTTTCGATGGTTTCTTCCACGTTCTTCGGTCGCGATACAGTTTTCACCCTAACAATAGCGTTATTGACGCTAATAGAAATCCAGCCATCCGTTCCGCTGATGACAAAAGTGTCTGATGAGGTTCGCGATTTCGTTGGCCAAGCCCATGTCATATCCACAATACCATGAATTTGCTTCCCTGCACGTACGACGGCATGCACCGAATCGCAAGGCGCAAGGTATTCTTTGTTCAATGATGCAAAGCCCGTCAAATGTGTGATTGGTTCCGGGAGCAAAAGACGAAGAACGGCGATAAAGTGCTGTATCAAGTACGTAAATTTCCTTTATACAATGAAAGAACTAGAACCTACCACACCACCATCAAGCTATGGATAGATTGTCAGATGACTTCTGCTGGTAAAATTAGAACTCACTGTGAATCCCCCTTGATACTAAAGCCTCGTCAGTGATATGTATAGCGCAATGCAGATGAAAACTAACATCAGGGATCGTACGCCAGGCTGTCTTGTACCACTTTGACTCTTGGTCAATGAAATTTTCGACCACTGCCCTGAATTGTAATACTCTTCCAATCTTGCCCGCCCGAATGACTTCTGCTGCCGCACGAAAGCCAGGCTCGGCCTCAAAATTTTCAGCCACCCTCCAAATCAAACTTTTCTGTTTATATTTTTCTTTGTATGTTCTGATCAAAGAGATGCCCGCTTGCACGTCAGCAGCGACAGGTTTCTCGCTCAAAACGTGTTTGCCGGCGTGCAGGGCTTTCAAGATTATGCTCGGTTGCAATGTGATCGGCAGAACCACGATTACAGCGTCGATGTCGGGTCTGGCAAGAAGAACGTCCAGATCTGACGACTTGTCGTCATCGTGATAGACTTTTGGCGACGAAGTCAGCCTTAGGACATTGACGGCGGCATCCGCGGTTTCTCGAGCACTGCGTTCGGATCGGGAATATACTGCTTTAAGGATAGGTGCTGAATCATCTAAAGCGGCGAGAGCTGGAATATATGCTGATGCATTCTAATGGTGAGTATATTCGATGTAGTGCTGCTACTAAGTACGATTTTCACCTTCTTTGACGAAAATCCCTGCGCCAAGGATTGCAATGTTAATAGGCGATGGCATAGCGTGGGGGATTGTTTACACGGCCGAAATAACCGACCAATGCCGATCTACTGGAAGAACTCAAAGTTTCGGGATTTGGAACGGAAGTCACAAGTGACATTGTGTCACGTAGAATCCCATCTATTTTTAAACTCTGACGGCATCGCGGCTGCTTCAGCACGCGCTCACCGTTTTCAAAATTTCACGTGTAACCTTCTGCTCACCTCTGTCCTCTGTTCACTCTATGGAGGTATAGGCTTCCCAAATCATCGTCACAAGTATTTTGGGTAGCCTTTTCCCTGGATTTCTCAGCTTTACAGCCTGGACTCAAATATAGAGATCCGAATCACGCAATCTTATCAATTCCGATGTAGCCATCGCACCCCCGCTGCTACGCCTGTACCCACGCCAGAACGAGGAGATGGAGGCTTCCAACTGTCAAACTATAGAGGCAATTCAATTTGAGACGCTTGACGTGACTTTCAAAATGATAACGGCTTGGGCTGCAAGGTTCGTAAATTTCTAATGCTAACCATTGGCTTAATTATTGAATCTTAGTGTAATGTATTCCGCTACAGGACTGAGCAGATGCAAGCAATATGCACTTGTTGAACTGCTGGTAGTCTATGCTTGAAATCCCTTTATTTTGTATCTTTGGAGTTGCTCGATGATCCCTGGAAGATGCGATTTCCCCGATCTCTATAATTCTTAGCATATAATAGGCTCAACTTATCGTTGTAATTGCATGTTTGAGTGCGTCTGGGAAGATCGATGCCTGATTTTGCCTCGCTTAGCGCCCCGGGATTGGGTTTACAGTTGTTAATGAGAATGGTATGTCGCTTGAACAAGCCCTGTAATCAAGGCCTTCAAATTAAAAAACCATGTGCCATGGCATTAGAACCTATTTTTCATGGGGTGTCCATTCCCGCGTGGGTAGCCAGACGCTATTATAGGCGTCCTTGACAACTTTCCATTGCTATGGTGCGAACAGGTGAGAATCCCGAAGGACACAACGCAGGGCTGATGGTTATGCAACGCGTTTTGGAGTCATGTACGTGCACTGACACAAGCGCGATATCCAAAAGCGTAAACCAACTCCCTTAGCCAGGTCTCGAAGGAATTAATCATATTTTTCTCTGGCTAAAGGGTTTAAAGACAATTTGCGCGAAGGACAGGTGGGGAACGTGGATTGAACCGCACTAGCCCACGCATCTGCGTGGTTAGGAGTCCTGAACATCGTCTTACAACTCGTAGCTTCTCTCGCGCTGGACTAGGGCATTTTTCAAATGATATCATTGCGCACCCTGGTGCGAATATCTTGTTTACGTGAGTTTTGGCAGTCGCTTACGGCTGAGGTATCGGGGGTCCCGGAAATTGACAATTCCATTTTGGGACTTTTGGCAGGACCTTCCGTCACTTTTGCATCACTGGGAAGCGATCCATGAAACTTGCTGTTCACTGCAGCCGCAGACAATGGCAACCACCGTTTCCACATTCCAGGATGATACCAGAATGCAAGAGGTGATTTCTTTGGTTTTCCCACCTACAATGTGAAGAGCTCTCAAATGCACATCCAGGACTCCCTTCAACAAGGATCATCTTCACAAAGTACTCCTCGAAGTAATACTGCGGAAGAAGATGCTGGAAAGAAGAAAAAGACAACAAAGAGGAGGAAAGTTAACCACGCATGTCTCTATTGTAGGAGGAGCCACATGACATGTGACGAGGGTAGGCCCTGTCAACGGTGGTACGCCCTCATGATTCCACTCCGATTCCGTACAATCTTCCTAACTAGTTCATATTTCTCAGCATTAAACGTGAAATTGGTCATCTTTGCCACGATGAGAGGAGGCCGAAGCCAGCTCAAAAAGGTGTTCCAACCGCGCCGACGACGAGTAATAGTGCTGACCTCTCGCGTACGTATGCGCCAGGTAACGATACCGACACTAGTGTTACCATTTCTAACAAGGATTATGGTGATACAGTAACAGTGTATCAGAATTCGCAAATTTCAAGCGCCCCACCAGCATGGCCTGCGGGCGTCCCACCGCAAAACACCAACTTCCTGTATCCGCCAGAAACTCTTGGAAATGAGTTTTCAGTGCTAAGGTACGTGGTTCCAACACGAGGAATCTAGGCTGTCGATGTGCTAAAACCACGGATGAACAGCGATTTTTTGGACACGCTCGACGAAGGCACATTTTTTACACCCCCTGCGACGGTTACGCCGTCCTTGATGTCGTCTGCTTCTTTCACCAGTGCAAGCCCAGCTGCGGCCCCGCCGACAGCGAACATTTTTCCAACAACGAACCCAGGGCGATCCACATATACTGATGCAAGTCAGGCATGCGACGCATCACCAACAGCCCCTGGTGCTGAGGATTCCACCACGTCTTCAACTGAGCCAGCTTCAGAAACATCTCCCCCTTCATCTGGGAACGCACCTCCCATCCTACCCTCCGCAACAAAGGCTGAACAATTCTTACTAACGGCTGCAGACCAAGAAGATGGACCACGAGTCGAACGACTAAACCGAGTTATCAAGAGCAAGTATGAGGCAGGCCTTCTGAAGCCGTATAACTACGTCAAGGGATACCAGAGATTATCGAGGTGGATGGACCGCAAGTGCGTAGATATTTTTAACTGGGCGTGTTTTGAATCTAATTTCTGCTTGCTCAAGTGTATCACAAGAGTCTAAGCAGCAAATTTTGCAGCCTCTTTCCGTGCTGAGGCCGAAGTTCAGGGTAAGGAAAACTTTTTCGTCTCAACGATGTAATGATGGGATTCTGAATCACTATCCACCAGGCGATCGCTCAGTCACTAAGAGATTTGGTAAGTTATAACGACTTGATGTGTTCCCGTGAAGGGAATTGCTCTTTCCCCTTTTCGCACCCATCTCATATCGAACTGCATCACAGGACTTGGTGTTTATCGAAGAGGAATTTGAACGAATGCTACTTGTTTATGACCGTGTTTTCTCTGCTATGGGTGTACCAGCGTGCCTTTGGAGACGGACTGGGGAAATATACAAAGGCAATAGACAATTTTCTGAGTTGGTTGGGATAGACGGTATTATGCTACGAGACGTACGTATCTTATTTCTTCCTAGTCCTTTACGCTTATTTGCGCACAGGGTCGAGTTTGTATATACGAATTGATGGCCGAAGAGTCTGCCGTTAACTACTGGGAGGTGAGTTCCGAGAACATTGAAAATTGTTATGTGACACGTAAGCATGGTCAGAAATACGGCAACGTCGCGTTCGACTCTACACAAAAAGCAGTTCTTACTTCCTGCGTGCTGCGCTATAAACCAATCTTCAATACCGGATCTATAAACTCAAACTCAGCTACGGCAAAGGCTTCGGATGCGCAACAAGCAGACATCCCAACGGAAGAAGGATTTGTCAACTGCTGCTTTTCCTTCACGATACAAAGGGACAAGTGGGGAATACCCAGTATGATTGTTGGTAACTTTATAAAATGCTGATTTTTGTGGCCGGATATGTTATAATCACTGTTGTATGTTTTTATACTTATACCGTGACGTTGTATATTGTTATGGGTCTTATCTTCATCTGGATCTGATAGTCAAGACATAGAATAAACATGTTAGATGTGTCTGTCGTCTGGTTGAGCGTAGAAGCGGCATTGGAGCGGCATTTTATTGATCCTGCCTGCATGCCAAGTATTTAAATCTCGTCTTCTTGCAAGGGTATGACGTCCCGAAGTTCTCACAACCTTAATAAGGTAAAGTAAGGTACGACCAGAAAGGAGCGTAAGGAAGGTCAACCGGGACAAGAAGAGAGTTCTAGAATGAACCGCACGGCGGCACCAGAATAGGCTATTGATAATTACTTTTTACCGGATCATGAGCTGGTCAACCACTGATGCAGGGAAAGCAGTGTGGGGTTATATTTCCATGAGGCAAGGTGCAACCGTCACTACGTCTCCGGAACATCGAGTTCGACTTGAGATAGGCAATTGCCGAATGACGTTCCTCGTGACGCACAAATCTCGCGCTGAGATTATCGGGTTGTGCAATCTCGCTGGCGGCGACAGTGACTGTGCATGGTACTAGTGTTGGTGACTAGTGTTGGTGATCGTTTGGACTCGAAGAAGTATGACCACACGACCGAGGAATGTGAGACCGAACTTCCTGTTATGGGCTTCGCATGACACCACACCGTCCCGGATTCACTCACTGCTCCCCGAACATCGATTTATTTGGTGTCTGGACTGGCATATACCACCCATTTCATTGAAAGGTATGATACGTCTTGCGCACTAGAGCATCTGTAATCCGATCTTGGATCACGCAGAGGTTGAACTACGAATTCCTGGATTCAACGGCCAAACGACCTGGACTCACCGCTGTTACACTTACTAAAAGTCTGAAATGCATCATGGCAATCCATCGTTCTCACCGATGGAGTTGGACATGCAATGCCGCATATAAAGATGAGATATATGATCCCGGAAGCGAATCCCTCCAAGCGTCCGAGTCGGTCGTTCGACGCTCCTGGTGAAATGTTAGTATTGGTCCTCCATCTACGGAAAAAATCCTGGATATAACGCATTTAATTCCTTTCCACGTCTCGACCATTGTCTTCATGCGTAAATAACGCGTAATTGGACATTGGCACACTCAGGTTTATGCCATGCACTACAGGCATGTGGCCGTATTACATCATGCGGCATTTGCCATTGCTTCGATGCTTCGTGTTATGCGTGCGACAGCACTTACCACTCGTTGAGGGCCTCCTCTGGACTCCGAAATTATTTCCCCATTGTCGGCAACTATGAAAGCCTTTCCGGGGACGCAGTGACGTCTGCTAGCATCTGCTCCACCCACCTGCTGCGCCAGAATAGGCAACGAAATCGACGCTGCTATATCTCAGCGTCCTAAAAGGAGTCCTCTTCACGCTATCGTTACAGGCACAAGAACGGCGAAGTCTATGAAAAACCGGCGCATTCCGCGGAACGCTGGATCTTTGTGTATTTCGGAAATACTCAAGCTTCTCGACGCCACATTTGACTGATTGCCTCGCTTCGGTTTCTCTGCTGTGCTGAACACGAGGATAATACTGGTTATTTCAGATGCAGACTACCCGTATACATGACTCGATGACGGCCGTTACTCGATCAAAATTTACATTCTACCCTCGCGACCCTCGCGGAAGCGCCTTTCAGCTTCCTCAAAGTTGATGCACTTCCAAATGCTCTCAAGATACTAGATTATCGAGTCATCAGTGCAAGAAAGAGATACGAATCTCGGCGACTGACGTTATCCTTGACGTTGTGGTATTGGAGATAGTAAGCGTGCTCCCACATATCGATTCCAATGATCGGGATGTGAGTCAAGAGAGGATCTTGGTCACGAGTAGTCGCCATCTCCAAACGCTTGGTAGCGGGGTTTAAGCCCTGTAGTGCCACGGAGATTAACTTAATCCTATCGCGCAGTGGAACGAGACTTACGACCCAGCCCCAGCCGACGCCATGCATTTCACACATCATCTTATTGAATTCCTTCCTCATCTTGTCCAGGCCGCCGAAGCATTCGTTGATGCTGTCCTTAAGGGGACCATCTTTCAGGACACCGCCATTTCCTTTACGCTCGGAAGAAGGGGGAGCCAGATTCCTCCAGAAAAGGGAGTGATTAATGTGACCTGTTCATGGAGCTAATTAGGTTGAAAGACATGAATGTTAAAGAAACACGTGCCTCCACCGTTAAACTTGATGGCGGATTGGAGCGCAATACGCTCCCTGGGGGTCGACGCCTTGGCGTAGGCGGCTTCGGCGGCATTGAGCGCGTCAACATACGCCCGGTGATGCTTGTCATGATGAAGCCTCATGGTTTGCTCCGAGATACAAGGCTCGAGGGCCTTGTAGTCGTAGGGAAGGTCAGGCAAATTGTGAGGCATCTTGGGCAATAATTGCTAACAGGCAAGGACGTCGGTGTTCGTCGAGCCATCTGACGACGGGTTTTTAACGCTCGCGCGAGTGTCACCTTCACGCTTCACGATGTCCGAGACTACCCCAAGACATACGCGCTGGAAGTCCCAGCTCGGAACTTGTCAGTTGCGCGCATTGATCTCCCGCCTCCGCCACTCAGAAAGGCCTAGGCCTCCGGATTTTCTCTGAAGGGGGTATACTGTTTGCGAGGCGAAACACTAGGCCTGGATCACTGTGCTGCCCATTCCCGCCCAGAGTCAAAAGTAACAGACATCCCCCAATCTGTCGAAGTTTCATGACGTATTTCCGGAAGTGTGCACCTTTCTGAACACGACGGATATTGCCATCTACTCCCGTATCCCAGCAAGAAGCAGACCGTTCGTTAGGGTTCAAACGCCCCCACAAGCTATGATCCTCGGGTTATTATTCTCATGATATTTTTGCGCGCTAACATACTAGTCCCATACTGATTACGATGTTCCGAAACGATCGATTCGTCGAACGAAGGGCGCACATGGCGGATCTATGACCGGAGCACCTTGTCCCTGTCACAACTTACCAATTTCGATGAACTGGATCGACTTCACACGGAGACTAGACATTAGGGTAACTATGACGCTTGAGGGATATTCTCGGACAGTGCCGAGAGACTCTTTAAATGGTCAGCCAGATAAGAGTGGCTCAGGTATGTTTTACGTGTGATATAACGGCTCTCAATTGGTACTATGCAACATGGAGGTAAGTTTGGCGTGTAACCGTATGGTTCAATACCAATGAATAGCTGCCCTGAAACTTAGAGCAAAAGCACCGGAGACAGAGAGAAACAATTTTAGTAGTACGTCGATGCCAGTCTGCGACCCTTTCAAGTTCTTCGACAGGCCTGACCCATAAGACCGTTTCATAATGATCACGCTCGATGTAAAGCTAATTTTGCTCTAATAGGAACCTGCGGGAAAACGTTCAATTAGTGAAGAGGACATGCGTCGGAGCGCTCCTCTCGCCGTTTTAACCCCAGGTCTTAGAGGAGCGACCTGTTGGTAAGCCGTAAATAACAGGTTTCATATATCAGCAGACCAAGAACACCCTTTAAGAAATAAAAGGGACGTCGGCTAATGCTTGTTTCTCCGCGGACGTGCGAGAGAGATACTTGGATCTATACCCGCTTAGGGGCAAAATAGATCTGTCAAGAAGCGGCTTCAATATGGTGTATATCGGGCTCGGCGAAGCTAGAGAAGCATTCCACAGGGTCGTGATTGGTGATTTGCCCTCTGAAAGAGAAACATTCGACGCGTCTAAGTCCTTGGATTAGACGTTCGTGACATACTGTGACACGACGCGACTGCGTAGGAACAAGCTTCAAGCTCACCTGCGTACCCGTTTAGTAGGGCTTCTCACATGCATGAGCGCCACGGCTCCAAACCTGATCAGGCAATGGAACTCAGCGGTGTTCTGATTTACACAACGTGTTCCCCGGTCCCCAAGATACCACGAAAGTCTTTTTCATAATTGTCTGAAGTTATTCGGAGGTTACCGGCGTGTCCGTCCAATACGATCAGCTTTTCGGACCAATGCAATTGAAACCCGGAGCCGCTATTGATGCGACTACGGCGAAGATCACAGTGGTCGACCGCGAGTAATGCTCGATTTATTGACCACAACCAAAAAGGGAGTTCCGGCGCCGATTATCGCACCTACCCGCTTTCTGTCCAATTTTTCCCTGACTTCTGGGCTTTTTTTCATGCGAATTACAACGAAGGCCTTCCCGGGGGGCCGCCATGAATAGACGTGATGCCGTGCGGAGCATAACCGAATGGAATCACCGGGTGTGAGACAACCGGAGTTGCATTGAACCAGCGGCTCCGCCCGAACCTTGTTCGGTTTCCCAACTTGTCCTCGACCACGTCCACCTGTCATTGGTACCGCCCTTGGTACGTACTACCGCGGTTATCGACTTTTCTTATGTGACACCTGACAAATTGCTCTCCTCAGTTTAGCGTTAGGTTTTCAGTTCACAAGTATATCGTCATAGATCTCCAGAATCCAGAATTCTGCCCTATCATGGGTTTGGCATATTTCTGGTCCCGAAATCGATCATCAGCTCATGAACTGCCATGAAACTGGCCGTTACTACATTTTTCTCTCCATATTATGCTCTCAAAGTGAAGATTGGGACACAATCTCCGTGCATCGTCCCTAGTGGATCTGATGGTGTTTCAGTCAAAGAGCACTATGAGACAGACACGGTGATCTCAATGCAGCGCGTTCGTTATATTGGTACCCCATCAACTCTCGGCCAAGTAAGGTCACACTAACATGCAGTAGACCGTATTTGTTTCATCGCTTCGAAAATCAGAGATCATCCGTCGAAATGAACTCTGGCATCTCGGTCGCACTCGGTCGCACGCTCGCGTGTGTCTCGGGGAAGTTCATTCTTGAACATTCCTAAGGTAGCCTAGTCCGGCTAGAGTGACGTCAATCTTAAATCCCCCGCAACGGATAGCAACTCCTTTCTACTATTCCTTCTGCACATGTAGGATAACCTTCTTCAAGACCCACCTCCTTGATATAAAGCACTCAGAGATACTGGAAGGACGTCAAGACCTCGTATCCTCGTACCTCTCGGATGGCAACCACGTATTCGCAACCCGGGCCCTCGACGTTACCAAGGGGAAGAGCTTGTGCGACGTGCCGTAGAAGAAAGACAGTGAGTCCAGTGTCGATTATAGCGATATTCCTGCTTACAATTGTTCACGACTAGAAATGTGATGGCGCTCAACCTATTTGTGGTCAATGTCTACGCGCTAAGAAACCGGAAGACTGCGAGTACACCGTCGGGAATGAACCAACGCAAAACCAACTTTTGGAAGAGAGAATCAGAGTTTTGGAAACGCGTATACAAGAATTGACTAGTCCTGCACGCGCAAATGCAAATGTTACGCTACACCAGCCATATCAACCAACTTTAGACTCAGCTCAAGACCATGCCATGTCGGTAACTACATCTATCAACTCAGGCAGTAAGTTCCCTACTTTCCAAGTTCGGGATGGTATAAAATATCATGAATTAGATTCTTTGGAACCTCCAAAGGAGGAGGCAACACTCTTGTACGCCAATAATGCATTCTTAGCGCCTTTATTAAATTGTTAACAAATCTTTAGCCTCGATAAATTCTTGACACATGCTTCAGATTTTGGATTTTTCCTAGACCAGGCGCGTTTTCGTGAGAGTATGCTTTTAGACCTCCCCTTGGGGCATCAATTCCGTCCTTTCCCTGCTCTGATTATGGCAACTTACCTCGTTGGCATGTTTCTTGCCGCTGAAGAAACTTTTGTGCCGCGAGAGAAGCATACCCTAGCCGCAGCTATACAGATGTCGGCTCAAACCCTATCGAACACACATCCTAAACGCGTTATGCATGGCATTCAAGCGGAACTGATGCTCGCTTGTTACTTTTTCGCCCAAAATCGGTTGCTGGAGGGGCAGTATCACTTAGCAACGGCCGCATCGACCGCCCTTGCAACCGGAGTTATGAAGACGAGCAAGACACAGAGCGAATTTTCGGATCTTTTAATGCCTCCTATGAAGGACGTGATTGAGGAGCGAGAGCGCGTCAATGCCTGTTGGACTATCTATTTCCTGGACTATGCCTGGGCCGCAGCTCTGAACACGTTCCCCAATCTAAAGTGTTCACCTGATACTCTCCGCGGAACAATGGGACCACCCGTTATAGCGCCACCTGAAGGTGGCAGATTGGTAAATTGTTCCTCAAATTGCTAAGCGGTTAGATTGATCGGTTATATGCGATGCAGGCACATGTCAATGGTTCATCAATCCATACTAACGGTAACGGGGCCTCGGTGAATGGTTCGTCCATGCCAAATGGACATGGTTCACCCACAAGCAACGGTTATGGTAGTCCCGTCCTCAATGGTTTCAATGGTATTCGCGGTTCACCTGTCCATAACGGTACCGGCAATTCATTGGTGCATTTGAATGGCAATGGCAACTCGCCGCATCCTAATGGATCATCTATGAATGGACATGGCTCGTCTGGCTATGATGGAACTTTAGAGACAACCACCCTGAGCCAGAAGGCTGAAGCTGCATATTGGTGGAAGTTTGCAACGGAAGCAGTGCAATCCTGGCGTCCAGGTAAGCCCATCAATTGAGACAACAATTTTGGTATAAACTCGGACCCCAGACATATCCTACGATGAACTCACGACATTTTCCAACAAAATACGTACGGCGATCGGATCTCTTGATGCTCTCATGCCATCTCTTTTGTCGACCGAGCAGGCGAATGCTTCACAAGCTGTCCGTAAACATCTATTGCTGGCGCACCATCTCGTCTATGGCGCGCAAATGCTTCTGCATAGAGCCTCGATGAACGGAAGTGATGGAAAAGGACTGACTGCCGCTGCATCCATCCTCAAACTCGCGACGTCGGTTCCCTCATACAGCCCTGGTTACGTTGATCCTTTGACAGGAGTAAGTTTAAATAATTATTCAGAACAATGCTCTTCTATTCTTACTACGATGATTCAGGTGCTCTGGAATAGCGCGGGCCAGATATTGATCAAGGAATCCTCGAAGTTACGTTCGATGCGACTTGCCAATCTCATGTCCAAAACACGCGAAGAAGAGCAGATACATGCATTATATACCCAAGCATTGCAAATCATGAATAATGCCGGCGGTAACTCGACGTTCATGCGTAAGTCACATAATACCTACGCTTACACGTGTCACTCATTCGCAAATTTGGCTAGGGAAACAAGTTCGCGAGTTGACCGAAGCCTATCAATCATATGTCACTGGAGAGCTGTTAGCATAATTTGGACATGGTCGCGGCTACTGCGTAGCTTATCATATGCCCCCTTCTGTTTCACATCTACTGCACCCCAATGTACTGTACATTTTAGTCCCTCAATGATGACCAAATTGTTTGAATGTTGTAACCGAACCGTGGAAATGCTTAGCAATTAGCGCTAGCAGAGTGTTCGGGGACTATGCCTTCTTTCATTTGAACCCGTGCGGGCGTTCGCAACCATTGATTTTGGGGTACTGATGTGATGCAGGTTAGAGATCATTTGACTTCTCCATGCGGAAACATCACGCGCTTTGTACGATCAAAGGCAGAACTGACATCAAATCCCTCAAAGAACGCTTATAGGGAGTTCATAATGGTGCCCAACCCGCAGCTGCGGCAGCTCCGATTCCGTCCTCCTTTATCACTACTAATACCTGATCCTCCATCGCCCGTAAGGCATATCACACGACACATTACTATGAGACTGGATTAAAACTCCTCACTGGGATGGTTAGTTGACTCGAGAATTAAACACATGGCGTCATTTTCGGAAATATACGAGCATCGCAAAAAGAGACATGTGACAGCATTCTAGCACGAGAACGGTTAGTCCTGCAAAAGAAAATCCAGAGTCCACGTAGATTCTACTCGTGTTCAAAGACTATGCCTTCTCGGAGCATACCGGCCAAGGCGTCTGCGGGCCAGGCTCCTGTCCCGCGAACCATCATGTTCCGTTGTACACGATTGTGTCTTCTTCGGAGGGCTCTGACACTCCCTATCCTACAGCTTCCTTCTCTCCACGCGCGATAACTCCATTCTCAACAAATAAATTGGACAATAATAATCCAATGCTTATAGCACCTTCCATGTGAACATCTTTCATCAAAATCACCGATGAACAAGGTGCCAAGTTGTACAAATTTAGGAATATAGGATGATAAATGACAGCAGGTACGTTTTTTGAAGACGGAGGTGCTTGAATATTTCAGAGTGATTAGGGTCCTCGTTATTCGCGAAGGAACCGGAAGGAATTGTGTCAGCTTCCGATGCAACAGCAATGCCATCCCCTTCTGGCGTATCACAAAGTTGACATCTTACGGTCGTGAAGAAGGCGGGACACGAAGTCAAACAGGTAAAGGTTGGTCGTGCCGCGGAAAACGTTCGCGTTATTTGACGTATCGATGAAGATGCGCGTGGTGATCCCGAAATAATAAGAACCTCCACTTTGTTCGAATCATTGGAGCCTTCAGCGAACCGAGACCAAGTTATTGGATTCGCTGGGGTGCCGTATTGCCTGCATTTCGGAGGTTTGCGTTATCTCGAGTTTGTGGCCCCAATAATGCGATTATTCGCAGGCTGAGGCTTATGGCTCGGCAATCGTATCTACGTCATGAATGACAAAGTACATCGTGAGTGATTTTAAGCGCGAAGCATCTATGAACTTCTATATCTGTTTATCGATATGCCCATCATCGCTGAGGGAGAAATGCAAATATAGGGTGAAATATCAACGTAAGGCACGCGCCAGTCAGAGAGCCGTCAAAGCAGAAGACTGAACAGCTGGAGAACGCCATACCGTTAATGGTAGAATGCCTTTCCGACTGTTGCCAAAGTGCTTATCCGTAACGATGTAGGAATAGAGGATAAGGCATTAGGACGTAAGTAGATGGTCGATCATACTTTGCATCACAGTGGTACTCCGTCTGACGCGTGTCATGTTGCTGGAAGGAACAGTGATCATACCCAGCGTGACTACAATGTGCCGAGATTGAGGATACTGGCATCGAATTAGCAACTTGCTAGGAACCAAGCCTGAAGAATGTGGGCCACGAAGCAGCATTACGAAAAGCAAGCCAAGTGACCATGCACGGAGCGAATACTGTTGAGTGGGAATAACAAATACATCGGGCACTGTATACGATGATCTAAATGACACTCGCAAGCTATTGCTCGAAACTGGCGGCTGCACGAAACAGGAATCATTGAACTTACGACACTTAAATCAAACCTTCATACATTCCAACTACTACGCTGGCCGTTCTTGTGACGCATTTTTCCAGTGATAGCGGCTTCGTTGCGCATGACACCACCTGAATAGTGCTAGCCAATGAAAATCAACGCACAATGATTGTGGCAGATTCCCAGGCTCATTGTTAGTAACGGCGCCAGGAGAGTGTCTGGCAATTTTAGGAAATGCCGGGATGACTAACATCGTCTTTAGTGATTACTTCGCGTCACGTCCAAGCTTCACGAGGATTGGTTAATGAGTGCCTGTCCCATTGAATAGGTGCGCAATAAACAGCGATGTTTGTTCATGCA
>Ga0137376_10000818_pt1 | contig 15861 bp, 14 predicted proteins | sample SagtaG_23_FD_104814 | JGI IMG/M metagenome (GOLD analysis project Ga0137376, IMG submission 104814) | Vadose zone soil microbial communities from Sagehorn Ranch, Mendocino, California, USA - Sage2_L_20_16 metaG | ecosystem: Environmental > Terrestrial > Soil > Vadose zone | place: USA...
CCACGACTCACCAACCGGCGACCGATCTCGGATACCTACTCCACAAAAATCCGGGTCGGCTGCAGACCGCCGAGCTGTCGATGGGCAAAGCGCACGTCTTTTATCCCGAAGCCACTCCGGCCCGCTGTACGGCGGCCCTCCTCCTGGAGGTTGATCCCGTCGCCCTCGTCCGAAATAGGAAGGGGCCGGGTGGCGATGCCGGCACGCTGAAGCAGTATGTCAACGACCGGCCCTATGTCGCCTCCTCCTTCCTGAGTGTTGCGATTGCCCAGGTGTTCGGGAGCGCGATGGGTGGGCGCAGTAAGGACCGACCCGAGCTGGCCGAAACGGCAATACCGCTCGAGGCTACGATTGCGGTCCTTCCCTGCCGGGGCGGCGAGCCCTTACTCCGGCGGATTTTCGAGCCGGTCGGCTACACGGTGACCGCTCAAGGTTATCCGCTGGATCCAACGTTTCAAGACTGGGGCGAAAGCCCGTACTTTACCGTGACCCTGCAAGCGACTTGTCGCCTCAGCGATCTGCTCCGTCATCTCTATGTCCTGGTACCCGTGATGGATCGGGAAAAGCACTACTGGATCACGCAAGACGAGGTGGAGAAACTCCTGCGCCTTGGGGCCGATTGGTTGCCGTCGCATCCGGAGCGCGAGCTGATCGTCGATCGGTACCTCAAACATCAACGACGCCTGACACGAGCTGCGCTCGAGCGTTTGATCGAAGAGGACGTGGATGACCCGGACGCCGTGATCGCAGCCTGTGACGCGGAGGAGCTGCCGGAAGCGGACATGACCTTACGGGATCAGCGACTGGGGTCCGTACTCGCTGCCTTGAAGGGGAGTGCAGCCAGCCGCGTGCTCGACCTGGGTTGCGGCGAAGGGGCACTCCTCAAGCCCTTGCTCGCTGATCAACAATTCCAGGAGATCGTCGGCATGGATGTCTCGATGCGATCGCTGGAGATCGCCAAGGAGCGCCTGAACCTCGAACGGCTTCCCGAGCGGCAGGCCCGGCGAATCAAGCTCCTCCAGGGGTCGCTGATGTACCGAGATCAGCGACTTCAGGGATATGACGCGGCCGCCGTCATGGAGGTAATCGAGCATCTCGATCCGCCCCGACTTGCCGCCTTCGAGCGTGTCGTCTTCCATTTCGCGAGGCCGGCAACGGTCGTGGTGACGACGCCGAACATCGAATACAACGTCAAATTCCCGACGCTGGCCGCCGGCCATCTACGCCATGAGGATCACCGCTTTGAGTGGACGCGGCTGGAGTTCCAGGCCTGGGCGAATCGGGTCGGCGCAGAGCACGGCTACGGCGCGCGGATCTTGCCGGTTGGGACGGAGGACCCCGAGGTCGGGCCACCCACGCAGATGGCGATGTTCAGCCGATGACCATCGAGATTCCGGAACTCGCCCTCGTGGTGCTGATCGGCCCGTCGGGGTCCGGGAAATCGACCTTTGCCCGTAAGCATTTCAAATCGACCGAGATCATCACCTCCGACCTATGCCGGGCGCTTGTGGCGGACGATGAGAATGCGCAGGATGCGACGCCCGCGGCGTTCGAGGTCCTGCATCTCATCGCTTCGAAGCGGTTGGAGGGCGGCCGCCTGACCGTCATCGATGCGACCAACGTGCAACCGGAGTCGCGCAAGTCCCTCGTTGAACTCGCCAAGAAGCATTACTGCCTCGTCGTCGGCATCGTCTTCGATGTGCCTGAGCGCGTCATGATCGATCGGAACAAGCAGCGGACCGACCGCAACGTCCGGCAGGATGTCATTCATCGGCAACGCGACCAGATGCGTCGATCGCTCCGATTCCTGAAGCGAGAAGGCTTCCGATATGTTTTCACCCTTGAGTCGGAAGAGGCGGTCAATGCGGCCATCGTGGAGCGCAAGCCGCTCTGGGTAAACCGGCGCGATCAGCATGGCCCGTTCGACATCATCGGAGATATCCATGGGTGCCTGGACGAACTTCGTAGGTTGCTCGGCACACTCGGGTATGACGTCGCGTTTGAGGCCGATGGCCCCGAGGGTCCGCAGTACCATGTCACTTCGCCACCCGGCCGGAAGCTGATCTTTCTCGGCGACCTGGTCGACCGCGGCCCCGATACACCCGGCGTGCTGAGGCTTGTCATGAGCGCGGTTGCCTCCGGCGCGGCACTTTGCGTACCTGGCAACCACGAGCAGAAGCTCGTGCGCGCCCTGCAGGGCCGGAATGTGCAGGTGACGCATGGCCTGGCGGAGTCGCTCGGTCAGCTCAGTGAGCAGCCGCCCGAATTCAACGAGCGCGCCGTGGAGTTCCTCGACGGCCTGATCAGCCACTATGTGCTGGACGACGGCAAGCTGGTCGTCGCGCATGCAGGGTTGCGGCAAGAAATGCAGGGGCGCGCTTCCGGCCGGGTGCGGGACTTCGCCCTCTATGGCGAGACAACGGGCGAGACGGACGAGTTTGGCCTGCCAGTACGCTACAACTGGGCGGCCGAATACCGCGGACGCGCCACGGTTGTTTACGGGCACACGCCGGTTCCAGAGCCGGCCTGGGTCAACAACACCATCAACGTCGACACCGGCTGCGTCTTCGGTGGACGCTTGACGGCCCTGCGCTACCCAGAGCGCCAGCTGGTATCCGTGCCGGCCGCGCGCACGTATTACGAGCCAGCGAAGCCCTTCCTGCCTGAAGGGGACCAACCGCCCACCACCTCTGGACCTGGCGACTATGAAGACCTGCTCGAACTCACCGACGTGATCGGCAAGCGCATCGTACAGACGCGCTTGTTTCGAAACGTCACGGTTCCGGAGGAGAACGCGACGGCTGCGCTTGAGGTGATGAGCCGGTTCGCGATCGACCCTCATTGGCTCATCTACCTTCCGCCGACGATGTCCCCGTCCGAAACGAGCGCAGAACCTGGTCTCCTCGAGCACCCAGCACAAGCCTTCGCGTATTACCGCAAGCAGGGCATTCCACGGGTCATGTGCGAAGAGAAGCACATGGGCTCGCGCGCTGTGGTGATCATCTGTAAGGATGAACAGGCGGCCCAAAAACGGTTTCGCGTCGCAGGCGGGATCGGCAGCGTTTACACCCGAACCGGACGGCCCTTCTTCTCGGATCACGCCGTGGAAAACGACCTGTTGCAGCGGGTGCACGCGGCCGTCGATCGGGCCGGTTGGTGGGAGGAATTGCACACAGACTGGATCTGCCTGGACTGCGAACTCATGCCATGGTCAGCCAAGGCCCAGGATCTGCTCCGCAATCAGTACGCCGCTGTTGGGTCAGCAGCCACAGCAGCACTCGCGGAGGTTCAGGGCGTGCTCGAGCGCACCAACACAGTCGTGGACGTCGGCGACTTGTTGACCAAAAACCGGCTCCGATTGGAAGCAGTTACCGGGTATGTGGACGCCTATCGACGCTACTGTTGGCCCGTAGAGTCCGTTCGTGATTTGCGGCTGGCACCGTTTCATCTGCTCGCGACGGAGGGCGCCGTTCACATCGACAAGGATCACGTCTGGCACATCGAGAAGCTCGCCGAGCTATGCGGGCCAGATGAGGACGTGCTCATGCGCACCGGGTTTAAGGTGGTCGATGTTACCGACCCGGCGAGCGAGCAAGAAGGGACCAGCTGGTGGGAAGAGCTGACCGGTCGCGGAGGCGAAGGCATGGTGGTCAAGCCCCTCGAGTTTGTCGCCCACGCTGCGAAGGGGATCGTCCAGCCAGCGGTCAAGTGCCGTGGCCGCGAGTACCTTCGCATCATCTATGGACCTGAATACACACTTCCAGACAATCTCGAGCGCCTCCGGGCGCGTGGCCTCGGTCTGAAGCGATCGCTCGCTATGCGGGAGTTCGCGCTGGGGATGGAGGCCCTTGAGCGCTTCGTCCGGCACGAGCCACTCCACAGGGTCCACGAGTGCACCTTTGCTGTGATAGCGCTAGAGAGCGAACCGGTCGACCCCCGTCTTTAAAAGCGCCACCTGCCAGAAGGGTCACCAGCCGCAAGCACCCGGAGTGGGTGGTGTCCCCGGCCGTACAAGTTATGAACTCCACTTGCCACCCGAGATGAGCTCTTGGGATTCGGCAGTAGAGTTCCAGCGGACGCTCAGCGGACGCTCGGCCGACGAGTGGCGGACGCCTACGTAGGGATCCATGCTTTGCGCCCGGAGGCCGCCGTACGCTCGTTCGTCTCCGAAATCAGCCGGCGGCCGCACTGAGGAACTCACCCGAAGGCGCGCTCGATTGCCTCGCGGATCCGCGCGTCCCGTCGCTCGTTGAACGATTCCTGCTCAAAAGGGACCTCCGAAACTGCACGAATCAACCCTAGATTGCCCTCCTGCACAAGGTCGAGAAACGACACTCCACGGCCGATGAATGGCCGAGCCAGCCGTACGACTTCCCAGAGGTTGAACTCGGTCAACCGCTGGCGCGCCGACTCATCACCGCGGCGGATGGCAATGAGCAACTCATCTTCCCCGCCGAGTGACAGCGGTTCTAGCGACGCAACTTCACGGAGATACATCCGCACCGGATCGTCAAGCGGCGGGGATTCGGTCGTCGTGAGAGCCGCCAACAGCTCATCGAGCTCAACCTGGCGATCCGGGTCAAGTTGGCCCACGACTAGCCCCTCGCTTTGGCCAACGGAGCGGGAAATTTCTGCCTAACTTAAAGAAAAGGCCGCCATCAACGGTACGAGGCCATCCGCATCGGGAGGATTCGACGGCGTCAACAGCATGAGGAAGGCGTAGAGCGCCCTGACCTGAACCCATTCAACAAGCCGCTGCAGTTGGTTGACCTCTTGATCAATAATAAATCGGTTTGGGTGCGCGGGGCGAATCTATGGCCGCTGATTATCGCTGCGGCCAGAATTCGAAGCTCAATCGGCCGTCGCTGCACGCGTAGGCGGCTGACCACGGTTCATGCCAGCTATCGATGTGAAAGGAACTACCAGCCGCGCCGCAGGCCGGTGCGATGCTGATGCTCAACCCCGCGCCAAGGATGAGTAGGGCGAGGCACGCTCCGATGGCGGCAGAAAGCGATGTCGGAAGTCGACGGCGGTCTCTCATTACGACGCCCGCCATGGCCACTGTCGCTAGCGCGGCAGCGCACAAAAGCAAGACGCCCGTCTCGAGAGTGAAGAAGCGGATCCAGATCCACAGCGCGCCCAGGGACCCCAGGCCAGCAGCCGCCATGCCGAAAAGTGCCGCTCGCTGGATTAGTCCGCGCGCCAACGCACCGGCCGCACAGACAAATGCGAGGAGGGCGATGAAACCCGGAACGAAGATGAAGATGCGCCCAAGATGAGGGCCTAAGCCTTGGCCGATCACTAGGAGGTACAAGCCGGCCGCTGCCGCTATAAGGGTGGCTATCGTGCCAGGCACTGAAATGTTCCGAAGGCGTCCGTATGGAAACGCTGCCATGCCCGGTTCCAGCCTACGAGACCACCCGCCTGCGCGACGCCAGGAGTTCATCCACGACTGTATGACGCTAGGTCGCTACGAAAGTTCCGGAAGGCGCCCGTCGCACTATCTGGTTTATACAAATAGACTAATAAATTAAGACAGCCAAATGGGTAGTGTCCCCAACCGTACAAGTTATGGACTGAACCTGCCCGCCGAGCTGGGCGCCTGTATTCGGTAATTCTCCTGATCGCCTTCAGCGCCTGGTCCGGCAAAGCGCGCACTGACTGCTTGCCCCTTCCGTGCGCTTTCGTCTGGTTAAAAGTGACAGCGCAGTCGACCTCCAGCCTCTGGTACAAAGACCGGGTGACCCTGGTTGTGATTGGTGGGTCCACTGAGGAGCGAGTTGAGAAGGCGGTCCGTGCCTTCGAAGCGGAGGGCTTTCGACGAGCCAGCGATATCACCGAAGACCCCAAGGAGGGAGATGTCGTGGTGCCGCTGAGCGTAAGGGCGGCGGCGGTTCTGGACCAGGCCGACCGCGACGGCATTCGCTACGTAGTTGTTCATCACGGTCCCGACGATGGCCGCAAGAACGGCACCTACCGGCGGGCACATCATCGGGTTGAGGCGCCGCAACTAGCGGAGTTGGCACGAAGGCTAGGCGCGGACCAAAAAATGTTGGTTAGATGCGTCGCGTTTGCATTCAAAGAAGGAATCCCTAAAGACAGCGCTTTTGTTGTCGACGCTCGCTGCCTCGCCAATCCTTACTGGGGGGAAGATCTGCGTGATCTCGACGGGCGCGACCCAAGGGTTGCGCGATTTGTTTTAGATCAGCTCGAGGCAACCGCGTTGTTGGGCTCGCTCGAACAGATGCTCAGTGCGCTCCTTCCCGCGTATCGAGCCCGGGGCCGAATGGAGTTAACTCTCGCCTTTGGCTGCAACGGGGGCCGGCAACGTTCTGTCGCCCTAGCCACCGAATTAGCGCGCCGTCTGCAGCGACGAGCTGATCTCGAGGTGGGCGTTGAGTTGCGCGACGTTGAGCCTCCGACTGTTGAGTAGCAGGATGGAGACGACATGGGGGGGTTTGACAACGAGCAGCGCGATCTCAAGACGGGACTCGGCATCCTCTCAAACCTTGGCGTGATCTGGGACAGATGCGGACCGGTCTAGCAGCGCCGGCAGTTTGCAAACTCCTGTTCTCCAGGGTGACAATCGACAGGAACTCTCGGCGGCGCGGATGGGCTCTTGGTAATCCTTTTCAGCAGTTTTCGAATTCGCCCAGCCCGGTTCTAATCTTGTTTTGACGGGGCCTCGCCCCAGCGAGTGGCGCTTAAGTGCCGTACGAGCGTTTGAGAGGGTTGGTGTCCCCAACCGTACAAGTTATGAACTCCACGTGCCGGCCGACCTCGGCGCCTGGTATTGGGGATTCGGGTTGACGGACGATCGGCGGACGGTCAGCGGACGCTAGGCGGACGCCCGACCAATGCCTCCAAGCGGCCTTCGGGGATGCCGCCGTCGCGCCAGCCGAGGCACTCCTAAGTCCAGCGCGGCTGTTCATTGGACGCGGTGCCGACTACACCGCGTGTTCGGATCGACACCATCTTGCGAAGCTAGTCAGAAACCGCTTACGGCTTGAACCGTCTTGTGGAACTCGAGCGTGAGGCAGGGCGGCAACCATCCCCCTGCATCGTCCTCTCAGCGGTGCGTTATCTTATCGACTTCGTCCCGGCAGAAATTTCGGCACTCATCATCCGGTGCGTTCCGGGCAGAGGCCTCAAGTGCTTCGCGCGCCTCTTTAGTCCCCAGAAGACGTGCCGCCTTACTCAGCCACGGCATTAATCGGTGATCATGGCTGCGGATGAGGCCAATGACTTCGTCCCCGCGATCTTCGAGCAGCATGGACACCACCTCAGCGGTATTTTTATGAAGCGCATTGTCCCAGCGTTCGGCACTCGCTCGGATTTCGTCAACCGCCCCCTTGTCTTGGATCGTTGCCAGAGCCCACATGCCGCTTATCGGCTCGTAGAACTCCTTTGACTTCAGCTTTCGCCGGAATGTCGGCGCCAGCTTGGCAGCCGCCCGGACGTCGAGCTCTAGCAACTCCTCGAGCGCGACGACCCGAACGTCGGAGTCTCGGTCCCGGACTAGTCGAAGCGCCAGCGCCACGGCGTCCGCCTTGCTCAAGCTGCGGGACGCCGCCCAGGGAGCCCACGCCCGAACAACTGGATCTCTATGGGTGGCCAGCTCCTCAAGGATCCGCTTTCCCTCCTTAGGCGAGGAACGGAAGGCCCCAAGAAGCTGCTCCGCATCAGGCCCGTTCTCTCTTTGGATGTCTGCGGCGACAGCGGCAGCGCTTAAGGGAGCCATCGTGTTCTCAAGCGCATAGCCTTTCTCGAATCGATTCTTGCAACCTCAGGTGGTTGTAATAGTCGGGATCATTCTGTTTCAGTTCCGAAGGCGTGCGATCACGAGGGAATGGTATGCCCGTTTGGTTGGCGCTTATTTTCTGTCGCGCTTCGAGATGTGACCCGCCTGGTAGCCCAGCCCGGTTCAAACCTTGTTTGACGGGACCTCGCCCCACGCGAGTGGCGCTTTAGTGCCATACGAGCGTTTGAGAGGTTGGCGTCCCCAGCCGTACAAGTTTTGAACTCCGCTTGCCTGTAGATCCAAACGCCTGGTTTTCTACGGATTGGGCTGAGCTCGAAGTGTGAACGAATGGTTGGCGGACGCTCGCCAGGCGCAGAGGTGCGGAGCGCATTTGTGAGAGTTAGGATTCGAGACATGGCGAGCGCGAGGGCAACTCTGACCGTGCCATCAGCACAGGGGCTACCTTCTAGCCTCGCCACGGTCTCTAGGACCTCCGCTTGAAAGATGCGTTCTTTTTCCTGAGCATCGCCGGGCTTGGCATGAGCGTCGCAGGGCTGGCTGGTCTTGTGTCGGCCTTCCGCCGAGGTGAAGATGCTTGGGACCGCATCGAGTTGTGGCGGCTGCGCGCCATTGCGCAGCTGAGTTTCATGTGCGTTTTCCTCGCGCTCGTTACCTTTCCAATCTTCGCCCTCCTCGGCGAACAGGGGACTACCATCCGCTTTGCCAGCGCAGCGAACGCCGGGCTCTACATCATCCAGATCATCCTGGCGCTGCGTGACCGACTCAACTGGCCTCGCCGAGCCTTGATTGTTGACGCGCTCATCCCCTATGGTGCGTTCGGCTTCTTCAACATCGTGAACATCGCGCTCGGACTTACTGGCCTGCTCGAGGTCGGTCTTCTGCTGCGCCTCGTTCATCCGGTCAATCTATTTCTGATGGTATTGCGCTCGTTCGAGCCGCCCGTGCGACCGTCGTAAGCGGCAACTGCGAGGACTAATCGGGCGAAGCCTGCCCTGGAATTCCCCGCTGCGCGAATGGGCTCTCAAGCCTAGTTTTTAGGTGGTGTCCCCAACCGTACATCGTGAATGGGTGCTGTCCCCAACCGTACGAGTTATGAACTCCACCTGCCAGCCGAGCTGGGCGCCTGGTATTCGCTAGTCGAGCTCCAGCGGACGGGTCGCTCACTTACGGCACCGGGGTTCTCACGCCTGTTCGAGGATACGCGCGAAGGTCTTCAGGTAGCTCGGGTCACCGGCGCGGTCGCGTAGCACCCAGTACTCCGCGCCCCAAAAGAGGTAAGCCTGCAATGCCTGTCCTGGCGACGACCACCCGATCGCGGCAGTGTAATTGCGAATCAAATCCTCCGGCGGGCAGCTGTGCGAGGCGTGCCGATGGGGATTTGGCGGCACGGTGACCGCTTCCCAGGGCTCGGCCTGTCCCTCCGACACCATCAACTGCTTGCCGCGTGCCCGCACTGACGCGAAGAGACGCCGGCGCCGGGCGCGCTCCCAGGGGAGATCGGCGGTTTCGAGGTACAGCGTTCGGGGGCCAAGACGCCGCATCGCGTGGCGTGGATAGTAGTCCACGCCGATAAGGTCCGCCAGCGCCGCGGCCACGTCCAGCGAATCACCTTGGTCGCGGGTTCGCCACCACTGGGTGAGCTGCACGAGTGACGAAGTGGGGAGGAATCCGTTCATCATCACCGGCCGTGAGCGATCTTCCTCCCGGAGCACCTGCAGCTCGCGTTCCACGAACGAAACGGCGAGGCGCCAGCTATGCTCCACGCCCAGCGGGTCAACCGCCTCGTGCTCGAGCTGCCAGGCAACGATCGCCTTCCGATTGCGGTAGCGGGTGACGATCCTGGCAATGAAGTCCGTGGCGCCCGCGATCAGCTCGGGATAGTCGGTCGGCTTGATCAGTGCGCCCTCGCGCAACGGTTTCACGAGGCCGTGGGGAGGAATGAACAGCTCGGGATAGCCGAACGTCTTTACCGCTCCGACGGCGAGGATGACCTTTTTGCCTGCCCGCTCCGCGGCATCGAGTTGCTGGTCCAACTCGCCGGTATCGAACGAGCCGGAGGTAGGCTCGATGTGATTCCAATACGCCCCAAGCCGGATGATGTCGAATGGATACGTAAGCAGCGTTTGGAGGGTCGCCGGTCCATCCAAGCCGAGCGCTTCAGCCTGTCGCGGCCGGAAGCTGATCCCGAGGATGGTCGACTCGCGCCGCGCGATCGGTAGCTCGCTCCACAAGTTGGTCATCGGTTCCACTGGCCGCTTGAGGCGCAGCTCGAGCATCAGGATGGCTCGGCAAAGTATTCGAAGGGCCACGCGCGGATGGCCACCCAGGCTGGCATCAGCCGGCCGAGGCCCTTGCGGATGTTGCCAAGCTGGCTGGCGTAGACATTCCAGGCGCGGATCTTGGCCGAGACCGTAGACCGAACCGGCATGCGGTGGGTCGGCGGGCAGCGACGCGCCTCGACGCCGGGGTCATACCGCATCTGACCCAGGACGAAAAACGCCCTCGTTATCCAAGCTGGGAGGGCCGCGTACCAGAGGGTGACGCGTGGAACGTGCGTCCGCGCGACTGCCGTTACGATCTGCGAGCAGGCGATATGGTCGGGATGCCCGTCGAGCCCGGCGGGATCGTAGGTCACGATCAGATCGGGCTCGACGCGCCCGATTACGCTTGAAAGCACCGTCATCGTCCTTTGTGTGTGTTCGACGAGCCGCCCATCAGGAAAATCCTCCTGGATGACGTCGGCGATTCCGAGAATGCGCGCCGCGGCCTCGGCCTCGCGGCGACGGACCGCCATCAGCTTCGGGTCGAGCGTCCCGCTACGAGTGCCTCGTTCACCGCCCGTCAGCAGCACGAGCGTGATCCTGGCGCCCGCGTCGGCGAACCGGCGGATCGTGCCACCGCAGCTGACAGTCTCATCATCGGGGTGCGGAAAGACCACCAGGACATTGGAGAATCGGTGAAGGTCCCGCGTCGCGTCCCGCACCCTCAGCGCGCGCGGAGTCGGCGGCGGCCGAACCACGCGAGTGGGGCCAGGAGGCGCCTGACCACCGTGGCAGGCACATCGGGGACGGAGACCTCACGCTCGTACTCGAGCAGGACGGCGGCCAGATCCGAAAGGCGAGGCAGTCGGGTGCCAAGGAAGTGGCCGGCATGAGCGATCCTCTCGTTTGCCTCGAAGAATTCTTGCGTACGTAGTGCTGGCCGCACTTCGACGCGCGCAAGGGAGGGCTCCGGTCCCGGGTTGCCGAACCAATGTGGCTGGCCTTTTGGCACGACAACACTTTCGCCGGGATTCACGGCGCAGGTCTTGCCCGCAAACCTGAATCGCATGCTACCCTCGATCACCGTAAAGCGCTCTTCCTGACCGGGGTGAGCATGGCGAGCAGGCACGTGTCCGCCGGGTGGCAGGGAGAGATCGAAGACGAGCAGGCGCCCGTCGGTTTGGGCGGAGGTCGTGCGGATCACCATTCGCTCGCCACTTACGGGGTTGTGGATCACGCGCTCGGCGGCTTCAGGCGTGCTGCTCTGTCGATCGCTCATCGACTCCATGCTAGCTATGCGGTCCTCCCTCGACGTCATCATCCTTTTGGTGGCCTGATCTGTCACCGCTGCGGAACGATCCCGCACGGCCGGCAGTTTGCAACACCTGTTATCAAGGGTGGTTGGGTGGTGTCCCCAACCGTACAAGTTATGAACTCCACCTGCCAGCCGAGTTGGGCGCTTGGTATTCGGCAATCGATCCCAGCGGACGGTCAGCGGACGCCCGGCGGACGGCTGCCTAATTTGATGCTGCCCTTGGAGGCGGCCGCGGTCAAGCGCTCCAGGCCGGCGAGCAGGGCCACACGCTCACGGGAGGACAGCTTCTTTAGCGCCGCCGCCAAACGGTCCAGGTCGAGCACGCTGTCCGCTGCCACCCGGACCTGCCCTTTCGCGGTTAACACGATCGATAGCCGACGTTCGTCGTGCGGATCGCGCCGGCGGCTTAGGAACCCGCGGCGCTCGAGGCTCTTGACCTGCTCGGACGCCGAGCTTTTTGGGATACCGAGATGATTGGAAACGTCACCGAGTGGGATACCGCCGACAGCGGGAACGTGATGTAGGAGCTGGCGCTCGTGCTGGGAAAGGTCATCGGCGTCCGGCTTAATGAAAGCGCGCCACAGCCGACCGTACAGAAAGTCGAACTGTTCGGCCGTCGATTTGTTCGCCACGGCGTACAATCTACTCCATCAGTGCAGGGATTCGCTAGGAGGTAGGGCTGTGGTAAAGACCGAACGTGAGAGAACTATTCCCGCTACGGCGGCGCAGATATGGGAGGTCGTCGCCTCAGCGGACCGCCTGCCCGACTGGTACGCACGATCAGGCAAGGTCGAGGTACTGGAGGGCGCCGGCCTGGGCCGCCGCCAGCGCATCAGCAGCACTTGGCAGGGCCGGGAGTCCGAGGTCGACCAGGTAATCACCGCATTTGAGCCGGGTCGCCTGCTCGAATGGCGTCACGAGGCGGAGCGGCTGGGGGGCAAGCCAGCCCCACGATTTGCCCTCGAAACAGTTGTCAGGATAAAGCTCGAGGCGGATGGACAGGCCTCGACTCGGGTCGTAATGGAGTCACGGCAGCGCCCGGCCGATCCGGACAAGGAGCGTGCGATGCGCGGTAACTCCGAGTATCTCGCCAAGATGCTCGAGACATCGCTCGAACGCTTGGAGATGCTTGTGACGAACGGCTGACTACGTGTAGCCGACGGTCGCCCAGCCGGTTCAAAACTTGTTTTGACGGGGCACGCCCCACGCGAGCTCGTCTATACCTCCCCTGATCAGACGGACCGTAAGCTTCGGTTCTAGGCGAGTTTCCAGAGGTGTCGGTCGTCGCGCCAGCCGAGTTACCTCGGCCCAATGCCACAGCGAGGCGGCAGGACCGATCTGGAGTCGGACTTTTTTCGGCCTCGCTCGATCTTGCTCACCTCAGCGTGGCTGAGGGTAGCCTTTTCAGCAACGTCCTTCTTGGTGAAGTGAAGCTATAGCTCAGCCGACCTCCTGGGTAATGCTGTTCACGGGCGCTCTCCTGATCGGTGCCTCGCGTTTTTCCTCTGGAGCTGTCGATACCAGGTCGGCCCAAGCGGCTCAGGAGTGATTAGCAGGAAGAGAAAGGCGAGGATAAAGCATCCGCCGACCAAATAGCCAAGCAATCGTCCCCGAACCGATAGCAGATTAAAGATCCCGAGCAGAACCATCCCGACTCCAAGGGGTATTGCGGCAAGCGTGCTGGTCTTGGTTATGGGGTTGTCGGTCCAGGCTCTGTACTTCCCTGACCATGCGAGGCCGCCCCAAACGATGGCACCAATCCCTATACCGAAGAGAAAGAGCTCATCTCTTAACACATCCTGATGTTATCGGCGGCGCGCAGCGCCGGCAGTTTGCAAAACTCCTGTCTCCAGGTGACCATCGACGGGAACTCGCGGCTGCGCGGATGGAATCTTAATAACCTTTTCAGCAGCTTTTCGAATTCGCCCAGCCCGGTTCAAAACTTGTTTTGAGTGGTGTCCCCAACCGTACAAGTTATGAACTCCACCTGCCAGCCGAGCTTGGCGCTCGGTACCACATCACTCAGCGACACACCACAGTGAGCGATCAGAAAGGCGTCCTCAGAACTGGCAAAATCAGGTTAGCCCATTGGAGAAGAGGCCCAGAGACGCTAAATAATTGCCACTCGCAGTCTTGGTGATGCTCATCGCCATTCCCGGCACGGCCCAAGCGTGATGAATCATATGGAAGGCACGTCGGAGCCCTCCTACCACCGTTTCCCACCTACTTTCTGGGCGAGGGCTGGCTACTCGCAGGCGGCGCTCCCGGTCAACCGACTGGGCCGCCTTGCAGATGACCAAGTTACCTTCATGCTAGGCGACGGGTTTAGAGTCGGTTGCTACCTTTTTGCGGCTCTCGGGGGCGCCTTCGGGATTGTCATCTTGTTAAGCCAGGCGAGGTTCGATGCCGGTCGCGTGCTGGCCATGTTGGGCCTGCTGGCTTTGACTGCCATATTCGTTTTCTTCGCCTTCGATATAGTTCGTAAGTTCAATAGAGACCAGCGCTCACGACGAGTATCGAGTTTCTGCGGAGAGCTAACGCGATGGATAGATGTAAACTCCGAGGGTTTCACCGATGATTTCCACGGACTGGAGCACGGGACGCTTCGGGTCAACATATCCCTAAGTGCGTTCAACGCACTACCCCAAGTAGGGCACTATCGGATCTACTTCACCCATCATCAACGCAATGTCGTCAACGTGGAGGAACACACGGAGGATGCGTCGCATGTCTGGCCCACTGTCGACACAGCGCCTGGATCTCCCGACTCGCGCTGACGGCGATCTGTATCACCAGCCGTCTTCGCCCGCCACCTGCCTGATTCGCACAAACGCCTTCGCCTCCTCTCCCGCGTGACCTAGCCGCTCTCTGCGGCCACCTGGCGCACATGGAGGTACCCATTCTCACAGGGGTGCCGCGGACTCTGCGTCATAACGACATGCGAGTCAGTAAGGGGCCACGACGCTGAGCGATCTCCTCCAGCGAACGCACTGGCCGAGGCGCTTGTGGGCGCCCGCGCGGATCCGCTACGCAACGAGCCTCAGCCCGGACGAGATTGTCGCGCGGCTTGCGGACCAGAGTCACGGCTACACCGCCCCTCGTGACGGGAGCTTAAGCAAGATTGGCTATCGAATGGAGGTAACTCCACGCGGTTTCAAGCTATTTAAGGTCGCAGGACGGTTTCTCGGCAACCCGCCTCGGACAATCGCGGTTCTCGATGCGACTACTTTGCAAACAGGTGCGGGAACGGTCATAAACGGCGATGTGCGACTGCCGTACCCGTACTTGACGATGTTCTGCATCTTGTGGCTTGCTACGATCGGCAGCTCCCTAATCCCCGACAAAGGAATGTTCCTCGCCGCGCTGATTCTCTGGGGAGGATTCGGGTCACTATTCACGCTGGCACAACGGGCCGATGCCGGCCGAAGCGTTTTAAGGTTCGCAGATGCGTTAGAGACCGCCCTGGGAGCGCCGGTGACGATTGCAATTCCTGACGTGGGAATGCCGACGGCGCCAAATCCGCCGACACAACCTATGCCTCCGCCACTCTTTCGGTCTCGGGTGCAGGCTGGGATCTTCCTCGGTGGGATCACTGCCTTGTGGGGCGGCAATCTAATCCTTGCCCTAATGGAGCGGACAGCTGGTGGCCACCTAGAGAATGACGGACAGATGCCACCAGCTGAACTCGCCCTTGTCCTGCTGATGTTTGCAGGGGGTCTCTTGGCCATTACTGCCCAGCGTGGTCTGCTGGCACGGATGACGGAGAGGACCGTTCCGACGTTCGGAACACTGATGCGGACGGTCATGCCAGCTACGCTCAGCGAGGCAGCCCGCACACTCGGTCTTAATGGGGCGGTGGTGGCAGGGGCCCTTTATGCAGTGCTTGTCGCCGGCTTAGTCACCTTTTTCAGCGCGCTCGCACTTCACTGAACGATCCTGAGGTTGCCGTGTCCCAAGAAGACCCGATTAACCCCAGTGGATCGCTACGTGCCAACGATTCAGTTGCGTGAGCTTCGCGCATCGACTGCACCGAATCTCACCTATGGGGCACGGTGCAAAGTTAAGCGCGCTCGTTCCCCCTACTTCTCAAGACGCGTTCCGCAAGGCGCCACGTGACACACGCGTTGAAAGAAGCAACACCCATGGACACCGTTGGACCCTCCGTCAAAGTCCGGTTCGTTCTCCGCGAAGACGAGATTGCCTCTGCCTATCGGACCTTGTCTCTTAAGCGTCCTTTGTTCTGGCTTGTTTCGCTCATTGGAGTTTACTTCCTGGTCCAGGGCGCCTTGGACCTTCGAGGTGGCGACGTGCTTAGCAATGCCTCCCTACACTTCGCCGGCGGTCTGTTCCTGGTTGGAATGATCGCTACTATCGTATTCATCTACCCCCGCTGGCAATTTCGTAGGAACGCCCGCGCACGAGGCGAACAGAGCCATGAGTTTTCAGATGAGGGTTTCGAGGTTTCTCTGAGCGACTCTCGATCAGTGGCAAAGTGGACCTTCTACCAGCAGGTTATCGCCACC
>Ga0137376_10000820_pt1 | contig 15843 bp, 18 predicted proteins | sample SagtaG_23_FD_104814 | JGI IMG/M metagenome (GOLD analysis project Ga0137376, IMG submission 104814) | Vadose zone soil microbial communities from Sagehorn Ranch, Mendocino, California, USA - Sage2_L_20_16 metaG | ecosystem: Environmental > Terrestrial > Soil > Vadose zone | place: USA...
GGCGAGTACGCCTAAAATAAATTCCAAATTCGAAAGTTGGAAATCATGTCCCCACTATCAAAGCGCATTGAAGATGCGCAAAAACGAATTGTTGATCTTGAAGATCAACTTGGCAGACATCTTGATGTAGTTGATGACGAGAATCCGGATGATGCCGCTACAGCAACAACTGAGGAATTAACATCAAGGATCGATGCGCAAAGGAAGTCGCTAGAGGCTCTTGAGCGCGCCGAGAAGCAGATTGCACGATCTACTGATCGTGGTAGCAGCTTGATTCCGCATCAAGAAGATCGTGGCGATCGCGGTGATCGCGGCGATCGCGGTGATCGTGGCAGTGAACAGGCTATGGTTATTCGGAATCCAAAGCCGTTTGCTGCGGCGATGGGTCAGAAGCCGAGGCCTTCGGATTTCATCTTTAAGGCTATCACTGCTGATATCAAGCATTTCAGTGAAGGGCGCAAGCGTCCATTTCTAGAAGTGCTTCGCGAGAACTATGGTGACGGTCCTGAGATGGGCGAGTATGTCCGCAGAGTCGCGTCACTATTCGTGACTAAAGCGGCGTCAATCCCTGCTGATACCACGACATCGGGTTGGGCCTCCAACCTTGTGCAGACGGTGATTGGTGATCTTATTCAATCGCTGCTGCCGACTTCTATTTATCCGAGGTTGTCGGCAATGGGAGGTTCGTTCACGTTTGGAGCGAACGGCGTGATTAGCTTGCCGGCGCGCACTACATCGACGGCGATCAATGGTTCCTTCATTGCACAGGGTGCGGCGATTCCCGTCAAGCAAGGTGCCTTCACGTCAATCACACTGACTCCCAAGAAAATGGGTGTCATTACGACTATGACGCGAGAAATTACGATTCATAGTGTGCCGGCGATCGAGGCAATTATCCGGCAAGCAATCTTGGAGGATACCGGTGTTGCAATCGACACAGTATTGGTCGATTCAACTGCGGCTGATACTACGCGTCCTGCTGGGTTGTTGAATGGTATTGGTAAGATTACCGCCAGTACTGTCGCGTCAATTGTCGGGTTTGTTTCCGACGTCAAGGCGTTGACGCAAGCCTTGATTGTAAGCACCAAGGGTAACATTCGTTCCCCGGCGTGGATCATGAATCCGGGTGACGTGTTGGCTGCTGCTTTGTTGCAGACAACGGTCGGCGAAACGCCGTTCCGCGATGAAGTGTCTCGTGGTACTTTGCTTGGTTATCCGATCATTCCATCTACGACGTTGTCATATCGGACTATGATTCTGATCGATGCGGCGGACTTCATTACGGCGACGGGTGATACTCCTAACTTCGCGGTCAGTGATCAGGCGGTGCTACATATGGAGGATACCAGTCCCACTGGTATTACGACAGGTGGTTCAACGCCTGCGTTCGCGTCTCCAGTGCGCTCGCTCTTCCAGACTGATAGCCTTGCGATCAGAATGATCATGGACATCAACTGGGCGCTTCGTCGCTCTACTGCTGTAGGCAGTAGTGTTGTTCAGTGGACCAACACGCTGGTTTGGTAGTTCCTTGGAAGGTTCAACAAATAGTGGCATCCAACCGGGTGCCACTAAAAATTAGGAGTAATATTGATGTCTGAAGAATCTACAGAAGATAAGGCTCGCGCTGAACAGATTAGAAATAACGAAGAAAAAATGGCGTATGATGCTAAGCAGCGTCCAACTCCAACGCCTGACGAGATGCGCGCGGCTTTGGAGGGTAACAATGTTATGGAGAAGGAATCTTCAGGTGCCATGTTGCACGACCCTATGACTGATCCTCCGCATATGTTGTTAGATCCGCATAAGCGAAAGGATAGGGAAGTGAAGCAGCGAGCGTCTTCGGCTGAAGGTCATGATGCGACTTATCAGACGCGGGCGTCTCATGCATCCAAAAAAACATAAATAACTATCCACGCGATTGTTTTTGGATAGTCGCGTGGAAAGTATAAGGGAGATGGAAACTAAAATGAAGTTGCCTGATGTGACGGTTGAATCAAATTGGAATTCGCAATCAGTTCGTTCATATATGATTACTGGGGAACTTGAATTACTGTTGACATTGATAGAAAGTGTTAATCCAAAAAGCATGATTGAATTTGGTGTTAATGAAGGAAGAACTGCATTGGCGGTTCTTGCAATTTTTCCAGATATTACTCGTTATGTTGGTGTTGATGTTGCGTTTGATCATCAATTAGAAATTCCCGCACAGCAAATTGAAGTGCCGCGACATCCCGGTCATATGGTTGCGGGAAATCCGCGTTTTAAACTGATTATCAGGGAGAATGATGACGTGTTTGATTCTATGATTGATTCATTTGATGTTGCATTTATTGATGGAGATCACGGATTTAACGCGGTCATAAAGGATCATAAGTTGGCAATGAGGCTGGTTCGAAAGGGCGGTCTTATTGTTCATCACGATTACGATAATTCGTCTGTACAATCGACGGAAGCGTTAGATGAGCTTTATGCACAGGGTCATAAGCTTAATCATGTAAAGGGTTGCTGGCTGGCGTACGAGTACGTTTAAATGCGTATAATGCAGACGACGTTTTTTGATCCGATTAAGCTTGAGACGGCTGAGTTTTTAGATCGCGGCCTTGATTTGATGGTACAGAATCATTACGCCGAAGCACTTGTTCAGTTTGAAAATGTTTTACGTCTTAATCCAAATGATCGATACGCATTGTGGAATAGGTCGGTAATATTATTATCTATGGGCGATTACGTTAATGGTATGCCAGATAGCACTTGGACTTGGGTTTATGATTGGCATGCGTTGAGTTTAGGCGAGAAAAATCTGGATCGATTTTTGACATTGCCGGTGTGGCATGGTGAACCATGTAGATTGCTTGCTTATAATGAAACCGGTTTTGGCGACGCCATTATGTTGTTGCGGTTTTTGCCTGAGTTGGCCAAGCGTAATAAAAACGTGACGATGGTTGTTCGTCCTGAGTTGGCGAAATTGATGCGAGGTTATGGCGCGAAGGTTCTTGATCATGTTCCTGGAGATATGACAGAATTCGATGCGCGCATTACTTTTTATAGTTTGCTTTCTGTATTGGGGCATACGATTGAAACGATTCCTAACAATCCGTATATTTTTCCTGATTTTTGGGTTACGGAAACCGGTAAGTGTAGCGTAGGGATTGCGTGGTCGGGGAATTCTAGGAGAGAACTCACGCTAGATTCTTTTTTATCGAAGTTTGATTGCGTTGGTATTGATCTATACGCATTGCAATTAGCCGACATGGAAGAGAGTACCGGGCGTATCGAGCGTTTGATTCATCCGCTACCATCGAAAGATTTCGTTGATACGGTAAATTTGATCGCACGGATGGATCACATCGTCACGGTCGATACCGCTGCCGCACATTTGGCCGGCGCGATGGGCCATCCATCAGTCCATCTTCTTCTTCCATTCATGCGCGATTGGCGTTGGTGGAATAAGGATGTGTGGTATCCAACGATCAATATTTATCCGCAGGATAATCCAGACGATTGGGACGCACCATTTGAACGAGTTAACGCAGCAATCAGGGGAGATTAAAATGATCAAGAAACTGGATTCATCTACTGTATTTTTATTGGACGCGTCTGCTGTATTAGGTCCTACTGATGTTATCGTATTCGAAGAGCTTAAATCTGAGTTTTCGATGCAGGTGATTGCTGAAGGGACTACTTCTGGTGTGGTTCAGGTGTGGTTGGAGCAATCTTTAGATGGTGTGAATTTTACTCGCCTTACCGATGGCTCTAATGTTTCCGTCAATTGGGGTTCAGGTGACCCTCTTATTAGTAGTAATCTTAGGCATTTTGCTTCAGGTAGTGCTCTGGCAAAAGCATTCAGAGCAGAGTTGACTATTACTAGTGGTACTGATCCGGACGTAATATTTACTGTCATACTTGCTGCTCGTTGAGAGATTACCATGGGTTTTGATAGGTTTTCTCCCGCAACTAAGCAGCGCATCATTGATCACCGCTATGATTGTGGTTGGGCCTTGATGCAATGCAATCGCCATGCTCAAGCCATCTTGGAATTTGAAGCGGTGATGGATTTAGATAGAACTCACGCTATGGCGCGATTGGCTAGATGTCTCGCCATGTTGGCAATCGGCGATTATGTCAAGGGAATGCCGGAATATGATTGGCATTGGAAGGCTTTCGAGTGGGGGACGTGGCCTAAGGACGATCTAAAGCGAATTACGTCATTGCCGTTGTGGCAGCAAGGAAACAAATGTAATTTGATCATCTATCACCAAGAGGGTTATGGTGATGCAATTATGTACATGCGTGTTTTACCTAAGCTCGTTGAGTGTTGCAAAAGTGTGACGTTACTGGTTTATCCTGAGATTGCAAGTCTAATGGAAGGGTTTGGCGTGAAGGTTATCACGACAATCCCCGAAGATTGCTCGGTGTTTGATGCACAAATGGTGTGGTTTGATACGCTTTGGATGTCAGGGTGCGTTACAAAATTAACCATTCCGAATGAACCATATATTCCCGCTAATTTTAAATTTACTGGCGGAAAAATGGGGATAACATGGTCAGGCGTTACGCAGAACTCCTTTACTCTTAAGCGTTTTCTTTCTTATCTGAATGTTGAAGGCTATGAGCTTTTTTCATTGCAGAAAACCAAAGAAGAGATTCCCGGTGTCCATCCATTGATGTCTAAAGATTTCAAAGAAACAGTTAGATTAATGGAAACGCTTGATGTCATTGTTACGGTAGATACGTCTACTGCACATTTGGCTGGGGCGATGGGGCATCCTAATGCTCACGTTATGATTCCGTTCAAGCGTGATTGGCGTTGGTGGAATAAGGATTGGTGGTACCCAACACTTAAGATTTATCCGCAGGACGATCCGACTTATTGGGATGCGCCATTTGATCGAGTGAATAAAGAAATTCATGATCCCGCCGGCATTAGTCAGCTTAGCAGGCGTTAGTTTTGAGGACTCAATGGTAGCAGAATTAATATCAAAGCCTCGCGTGCGCGTGCCGGCGGGGCGAAGCCTTGTCGAGAAGGCCGAGGGCGAGTTTCGTCCCGGACCTTGGTATTTGCCTGTGACTGGCGGATGGTTATCGGCTGAGGCTGGTAGTAATTGGAATTGGTGGCAGAACGGTTTTGACATTGAGCAAATGGGACCGTCGGCAATGGTCGAGGCTTGTGTAAGCGCGTATAGCCAAACCGTTGCGATGTGTCCGGGTGATCATTGGAAATTAAACAAAACGACTGGTGGGCGGGATCGTATTACGAATTCTGCACTGGCTCGTATTTTGAAGAGTCCTAATGCGTATCAGACGATCAGTGATTTTTTGATGAACGCGGTACGAAACTTATATGAAAATGGCAATGCTTATGCTTTATGTTTGCGCAATAGTAGATATGAGATTGATGAAATTCATTTGATGAATCCAAGATCGAGCATTGCGCAAATTGCGTATAATGGTGAAGTTTTTTATGGCCTGTCTGGAAATATCGTTATTGAACGTATGTTCGATTATCCATTTATGGTCCCGGCGCGTGACGTTCTTCATATCAAGCTAAAAACGAATGCTTGGAATCCGCTTCTTGGTGAGAGTCCTATCATTTCTACAGCAAGGGATGTTACATCGCTTGATGCAATGGCGATGCAACAAATTGCCTATTATCTGAATCAGGCGCGACCGAGTACGGTGCTTACAACGGATATGCCATTAGACAGGGCGCAAGTCGAAGCTATCCGCGAACGTTGGAATGAGCAATCGCGCGGATTGAGATCTGGTGGCACGCCGATTTTGACGGCTGGATTGAAGCCTATACCGATGTCAATGAATGCTGTTGATTCTCAGCTTGCTCAAATCATGAAGATGAATATGCAGAACATCGCGCTTGCCTTTAGAATCCCTTTAGCGATTCTCGGCATGGGCACTGGCGGCGTCGGTACAACGGAAGCTTTGATGCAGGGTTGGTTAGCCGGCGCGTTGGGTTTTTGCTTGAATCATGTTGAAGAAGCATTTGGAAAAGTGTTTGGGTTGGCTGGGCAACCTGATGAATATTTAGAACTCAATACCAGCGTGTTGTTGCGGTCTGCATTCAGGGACCGAATGGAAGCTTTATCAAGAGGGACGTTGGGCGGAATTCTTTCGCCTGATGAAGCGAGAGAAACGGAAGGTTATCCAAGAGTGCCCGGTGGGTTTGGCGAAGAGCCGCGCGTTCAGCAACAGGTCGTGCCATTGAGCGCGGCTGCGGCCATTCCGGCAACTCCAGCGCCCCCACCGCAACCTCCTGCTGCTGCGGTATCAGGACCAAAAGATGATGTAGCAGCATCGAAGGGAATTATTACGGATGCCGAAAAAAATAGCATCAGACGTAGATTCCGATCTTCACATGATCGGCAACGGTTCAGACGCTCTGCTTGAAATTTTAGCTGATGAAGTAGGCTCTATTACTGGACGGGTTGAGCGCGAGCTAGATCTGAGGGTGACGGCTGCGATTGCTGTTCTCGAAACCAAGTTTGTTTCCACGATTGCCAATCTTGAGCGTCGTTATTCTGAGTTGGAAAAAGATTACAGGGAAAAGATAGCAGCACTTCGCGATGGTGAAAAAGGTGATCGTGGTGAGCAGGGAGAACGTGGTTTGATTGGATTGCCGGGCGAGCGTGGCGAGCGTGGCGAAAAAGGTGAGACTGGAGAGCGCGGGGAGCGTGGGGTTGCCGGCGCGTCTATTACCGGAAGTATCGGTCATCAAGGTTTACCGGGCGAGAAGGGTGAGCGTGGCGAGAAGGGTGAGCGCGGAGAAGGCTTGCAGGGCGAGCGCGGTGAGAAGGGTGAGCATGGCGCGATGGGTCCGCAGGGATTACCCGGCGAGCGTGGTGAGAAGGGCGAGCGCGGAGAAGGCTTGCAGGGCGAGCGCGGTGAGAAGGGCGAGTATGGCGAGATGGGGCCGCAGGGATTACCCGGCGAGCGTGGTGAGAAGGGCGAGCGCGGTGAACCGGGACCGCAGGGCGAAAGGGGCGTTTCAGTATTCGGAAAGGACGGCGCTGATGGTGTTGCCGGGATGCCGGGAGAGCGCGGCGAGCGTGGAGAGAAAGGCGAGCCGGGAGATAAAGGTGAGTCAATTATGGGGTTGCAAGGACCGATTGGCCCGCAGGGAGAGCGCGGGGATCGTGGTGAAATGGGGCGAGAGGGGCCAATTGGCGCAAAGGGCGATCGAGGTGATAGAGGGGACCGTGGAGATCGCGGCGAAAGCATCGTCGGCCCTCGTGGAGAAAAGGGTGATCAGGGCGAAATTGGACAGCGCGGATTAGATGGTCCGATGGGCAAACTTCCTTTGGTTAAATCCTATGTGGAAGATGTTGTTCACTATGAGAATGACGTTGTGATTCATAACGGCGGCACTTATCAGGCGCGATGCGATACAGTAAAGCCGCCCGATCATTCTGATTGGATTTGCTTGGCGCGGCCGGGTATTAACGGTAAGGACGGTCAACACGGCAAGGATGGCCGCAGCATCAATGTGCGAGAGACATATGATCCGGCCGAAAAGAATTATTCAGCGCTTGATATTGTGACGCTTAATTCAACTTGGTTTATTGCCAAGAAGGATAATCCCGGCGTGTGCCCCGGCCCTGATTGGAAAGCCGGTCCGACGGGGCGTCGCGGTGAAAGGGGTGAGCGAGGGGATAGGGGAATACAGGGTGCTCGTGGTGATAACGGAATGACGAGTAGAGATCCTGTTGGCGTTGAAATCGATCTTGCGGCTTATAATGCCAATATCATTTTGAGTGATGGTAATAAGGTTACCATTCCGATTTATGAGTTCTTGAAGCAATTCCAGTCAGAATTAGGGTTGTGAAATGCAATCATTTCTGAGGGTGATTACACCGGGTCAAGATACTTCGTTAGTTACATTATATGAGGCCAAGCTTGCATTGGGTATGAGTACGTCTACTGATCAGACCTTGGAAGATTTGATAGAGATGCTGGTTGGATGGGCGTCATCTGAAGTCGCCGTAACCTGTAATCGTGTTTTTGCCAAGGAGACGGTGACGGAGGTTTTTAGTGGCGTTGAATCGAGTACTTGTATTTTTTTGTCGCGTTGGCCTGTTGTCGAGATCGATAGTATCGATGAGGATGGCACCGAAATATTTGAAGATACTGATTTTACATTAGACGCTGAATCTGGGCGTTTATATCGAGTCGGCACAAACTGGACCGGTCCGTTAACTATCACGTATACAGGTGGCTATGATCTGCCACTGGAGTCACCTAAGGCCTTACGTCAAGCATCGTTGTTGATGACGCGTGAAGCTTATTATGCATCTACGCGCGGTGATGCAACGATACGAATGATTGGCCATAAAGATGCACGCGTGATTTATTTTGATCCGAATGCGGCTTTGAAGGCTGTCAGTGGCGGTGGCGGTGGCGGCGGTAGTCCGGCAAGGCGCGCGGTTGCGGATTTGTTAAAACATTTTATGCGATTTGAGGCGTGAAGTGCCGTTTTCCGTTAGTACTGGTGTTTTAGGTCAGTTGGTTGCTTCTATATTGCGCGACGAGGGTAATGTAATTGAGGATTTGATTTTTGATAAGGTTAAAGAAATTGGTAAGGAAAAGATTAAGGAATTGGTTGAAGAAACTCCATTAGGAGAACCGTTAGGTGAAGCATTTTCTGCTAGAAAACGTTTTATGGATGCTATTGAATCTGGCGGTGCAACTGAATTCAAGCGTGCTCGCGATCGATGGTTGAATGATCTAAAGCATTCTTTGGATTATAAAAAGAGCGGTCAGGGTGCTACGCGATTTGCCAAGAAGATTGAAAACTTTTTTAATCAAACTGCGCAAGAAAATAGTAAGCCAGAAGGTGGTTTCTGGAAATGGTCAAAGTCTCGTCAAGAATGGATGGACGAGGGCTGGAAGCATGATTGGCGTTCTCAGCCACGCAACTTGATAGGGCGATGGATACCCGGAAGGCTTAATAGGATTTACGTTTCGCCGAGATTCAAGAAGGTGAGAGCCGCTAGAAGAAGGGCGGTTAGAAAGATGGTTAAGGAAATGTATCGTGGTCGTTGATTTCTCAAAACAGGTTTACATTCCTGCGTTCAATACATTTTCGCGTCCTGTTACTGTTACGCCATTGAGGAGTCAGCCGGGGCAACCGGCATATACAAGGCGCGGAATATATAGCACACAGCCGCTTGATGTTGCTGCTGAGGATAGTACGATTTTTGCGGATCAGATTACTGTAGTTGATATTGTGGAAGAAGAGTTTCCGGTGTTACCGTTAACTGGTGATCTGTTATCGATTCCATCTTACTTAACGCTGCCAACGCTTGGTGATTTCGAAGTTATTGATCACGCAACGAATGGTGGCGGGCAAACGTCGCTGAGTGTTCGTCAGGTTGTAACATCTAAACCGGTGGATACTTATTGATGGTTCAGCCATTTAAACGTGATTTACGGCTGCATCCAAAAATACCGAAGGTGCGAAGCACATCTCGTTCCTATCCTATGCTTGTGCGTGATGGAATGTTTGATCGTATCAAGTTGATGCCGTTTTTTTCTTCGTTCAATTTCAGTACAAAAAAAGATGTGAAAATCCAGTTAGAAATGATTCCTTTTTGTGGTGTATATTTCCTACAGGAATTCATGTCCCCTGATGGTGATGCCGACACTGGAGAAGTGCGGTTTCGGACAACGGCGAGATATGGTTTTAGTGTCATTATCCAAAATAATGATACGGATCAGTCCGAGTATACTTTGGACAAGGCTATGCAAACCATATCGAATGGATTGCTTAGAGATCCGACGTTATACAATAATAAGGTGTTTATGATTCAATCGTTTTCTGGCGGAACGCGCCAACATGTCTATGGCCATGTTGGTCAAGATCAACAAACACCGATCGCTGAATTGCGATATGAATTGACGTGCGATTTAGGCGTGATTAGTTATCCGCCATTTGTTGAAGATGTACTCGAAGTGATCCATCTTGAAACGGCCTTCCCAATTGATGGTGATCCAAGTCAGGTTCAGCAGGTGAAGGTCGAATATGATATGGAGCAAAATGGCGGCGATGGCGGTACTGGCGGTACTGGTGGTAATGGTGGTAATGGTGGTAATGGTGGTAATGGTGGTGGTGCGGACAATCCGACCGTGCTGATCGACGAGCATGGCAATATGTATCTCGACGATCATGGCAATGCAGTGGTGGAGATGAGATGACGATCAACGCATTTCCGATCCCGACTATCAATGCCGCTGAGTTCAATCCGCAGAGCTATGGCTGGCTGCCGGACGGCATCAACCACTCGACTGAGATGCAGGCGCTGCTCAATGCCGTGGTTGCGGCTGGCGGCGGCACCATCCGGTTTCCGGCCGCCGCCGGCCGGTACCGTTGCGATGCGCAATTGTTTATCCCGAACGATGCCACCGCGACGCCGAACCAAGTCAATATCCGGATAGTGGGCTCTGGTGGTGGTCCGATCTGGGACAATAATGCGAGAACTACTGTTAACGCTGTTGTGCTGGACCTACGCTATACTGCATCTGACGGCAACGCCAAGATCGAGACTCGGGGTTATGGCGGCCTCGTTATTGAAAATCTGACCCTGATTGATGGTGGTACAGCGAACAATACGCCCTTTATCCACACCAGTAGCACGACGCTGGTGATCCGTGGCAACACTTTCATCGGTTCCGGCAGCACGGCGCAGGACGGTATCGTCTGCGGCGGTGCCAGCAGCCAGTTGGCAGATGGTAGCGTCACCGCATGCTTTCAGGGCTACGGCACCATCATTGATAGTAATTCCTTTCGCAAACTGAACCGAGCCGTGTTTGGCCGAACCTTCGCTAACTCTCTTGTCGTGACCAACAATATCTGGCTGGATTCCACCGGAACCATCGGAATGGAATTCGCGGCCACGACCGGTGTTGGGTCGGATATCATCACCGGACTGATCGTGAGCGGCAACATCATCGAGATGCGAACCCCGATGGTCTATGGCATCGTGTTGCAGGGGGTGCTGAACAGCTATTTCTGCAATGCGTTCTACGATGCCAGCGTCGGCACGTATGTTTCCGACTATAAGCTTGTTCTGGGATCGAACCCCAGTGGTTACACTCAGATGAATGTTTTCGTAAAAACTCTGTCGGGCGGAGTTATGTTCACGCAAGTCGGAAGTGCTCAACAATTATCGCTGCAAACAATTATCGCTGCGGACGGTGGCAGTAACCCATTCAATGACGGTATTGCCTCCACCTTTATCACGAGAGGTGCGGAGATCGATGGTTATTGGCAGCCGGCCAATGCCGCCGCCGGGGCGCTGAATGTCAGAGACATATTCAATCCGAATGGCCTGCTTTGTTTCGGAATGGATGGCGCAAATGGCATTGGCTATATCGATGCATGGAGTTCCAGTTCCGGCGGATACAATCAAATACTGACGCTGCAACCGCGTGGCGGTCCGGTGATCGTCAATCGCACGCTGGCGATCGGACCAACGGCGCTGACGCTGGTCAACGGGCTCAACTCGAATATCGCCCTATGGGGCGCGACCGCTGCTGCGGCGAAGTCGTCCTATATCCGCATCACCGGGCCGAGCGCCGCCTTCAGTGTCGGCGGTTTCTCTAATTTAGTCTCCGGGGCCAGTTCGACACCCGGCAGTAAATTGATCCTTTATAATTCCACGGCCCAGCAGATGACGCTGGTCAATGCTGACGCCAGTTCAAGCGCTGCCAACCGGATCAAGACTTTGACCGGCGCCAACGTGGTGCTTCGTGCTGGCACATCGAGCGCGACATTGATCTATGACGCTACCGATACGGCGTGGATATTGATCGCGACCAACTAGACCGATCCATTAAACCAAAGGAGTAATGTCAATGAAGGTTTGGCCTAAGAGCGATGACGTTCGAAAAGTTATTATTCATCCATCTGGTGTTGGGTTTCCAGATGACGGCCCTGCCGAGTGGCCGGATGATTCATTTACCCATCGTCGTATTACCGACGGTGATGTGACTAATGAAGAACAAGCACAGCCTAAGAAGGCGGCGCCGTCGGAAACAAAAGCCAAGGGCTGAAAACAATCTTGAAAGGAGATTGAGAAATGCCGATTTCTTTTAACAGGATTCCAGCCAACTGGAAAGTACCGCTTTACTGGGTAGAAGTTGATTCTTCCAAGGCTGGACTCCCAATCAATCAACAGAATGTCCTATTGGTTGGCGTGCAGCTAACCGCGACGGCAAAAGCCTTGGTGAATGTCCCAACAGCGGTTTCGTCGCAGGCTCAAGCTAATTATCAATTCGGTCAAGGTAGTCAACTAGCGAATATGTTTGCTGCTTACTTCGCCAACAACTTTGCTGGTAGTGTCTACGGATTGCCGGTTGTTGAAGGTAGCGCTGCGGCAACCGGTACGATTACGGTGGCGACGGCGCCAACGGCGGCCGGAACGTATCATCTATATGTGCATGGAGTGCATGTTGGTGTAAACGTAGCATCTACTGATACGGTGACGATCGTTGCGGCGGCTATTGTTGCGGCTATTAATGTCAATAAGGATCTAATGGTGTCTGCCGCTAATACGGCTGGTGTTGTTACGCTGACAACACGCGGTAAGGGCATCTATGGAAACGATATTAAGCTATCGGATAATTATTTCGGTGCGATTGGCGGCGAAGTGATGCCGACTGGCATGACGGTGGTTTACGCTGCAATGGCTGCTGGTGCTGGTGTTCCAGTATTTACAACCGCGATCAGCAATCTTGGTGAAGTTGAGTACGAGCACGTTTGCTTGCCGTATACTGATTCGACAAGTCTTACGGCATGGGAAACCGAATATGGGTTTTCTGACACCGGGCGTTGGGGATGGATTAGGCAGCACTATGGTCATCTCTGGTCAGCGTATCGAGATACGTTCGCCAATCTTGTGATCTTCGGTGCAACGCGAAATAGCCCGCAGTTATCGGTGATGGGAATTGAGGTGACGGCTCAGTCTCATGTTCACTCATGGGCGGCAGCTTACGCGGCGAAGGCGGCGCGGGCGTACTTGAATGATCCGGCAAGGCCATTGCAAAGTTTGCACCTTGAGGGGATTCTTCCGGCCCCGTTCCAGAGCAGATTCTTGATGTCGGAATTGAATAACTTGTCTTTGAGTGGCATTGCCATTCAACGAACGCTTACCGACAATATCCCGTTCATCGGACGGGAAACAACGACGTATACCCTGAATGTCTACGGGGCGTCGGATGATGCCTATGATGTTGCAACGACGTTGGCGACGCTGGCGAGGATTCTAAGGAATCAGCGACAGGCGATTACTTCGAAATATCCACGTTCGAAGTTGGCTGATGATGGTACTAGGTTTGGTGCAGGTCAGGCAATTGTTACGCCGAAAACGATCAAGGCTGAATTGGTTGCGCAATACAGGATCGATGAATTTAACGGGCTCGTTGAGAATGCGATTGCGTTCAAAAATGCGTTGATTGTTGAGCGTGATCCAAACGATCCGAACCGTGTCAACGTTCTGTATCCACCTGATCTTGTGAATGGGTTGAGGGTGTTTGCGGTACTTGCACAATTTAGACTTCAGTTCAACCGTGGCGTGGATCTGGCAATCATCTGATACAAAATGAAGAAAGGATAAATTGTTATGGCACAGCGTATTGCTGGCATTGCCTTCTTGAAAGTGGATGGATCACTCTACCCATTACGAGGTAACTTCACAGTCTCGCCGTCGGCCCTCGAACGTGCTGGTATTGCTGGTCAGGATTACATCCACGGCTATTCAGAACTACCGCGTTTGCCTGTCATATCCGGCGACGTGTCGCTGGTTCAGGAATTATCTATGGATGATGTCGAGACAGTTACGCAAGCTACAGTTACGGCGGAATTAGCCAATGGTAAGACATATATCTTACGCGAGGCTTGGTGTACGTCTGCCCTTGAATTGAATTCGCGTGAAGGTCAGGTTCGTATCACGTTCCAAGGCGTGTCGTGCGACGAAATTGGCTAAGGAAAATGAAAGTCGATCTTGTCCATTCACTCGTAAATATATCATCTACTTTCAACTGGACGTTTCCAGCTGAAATTGAGCGATGGGTTGATGGCGATAGTGCGTTTGTTCAAATACAGCGTACGGCTCGTGAGAAGCTTATGAATGTCGAGATTCGTCTTGACGGCATCAATGCCGTTGAGTTGAAGACAGCCTTTGGGCCGGAGGCTAAAGCGTTCATGGAGAAGTTAGCGCCTACTGGGTCGACGGTGATGCTAGTCGAACGAAACCATAAAGAAAAGTACGGGCGTGAGTTGGCGCGCGTATTGTTACCAGATGGTCGTGATCTTTGTCTTGAAATCCTACTAGCAAAAGCAAGTGATGGAGTCACGCCGCTGGCGGTACCGTACAATCCATAACAACAAATAATGGAGGGAAACTTGGCAGAAGAAACAGAGAAACCAAAAACTAATGGCGCAACTTCATCTGTTGTTCAGGCGTTGCGAAAATCAGTTATAGCTAATGGAGATGAAGTTAAGGAGTTGACGTTTCGAGAGCCTACTGGGGCCGATATCGAGCGGGTCGGCAATCCTGTCAACATAGATATGTTGAGTGGCGATACCCCGAAGATAACATTTGATTCTAAGGCAATGACTCAAATGATGGCGTTGTTGGCGACGGTACCACCGTCTACAATTCGCCAGATGCATCCACGCGATTGGAATTCGGCAGCGTGGCAATTAGCCCATTTTTTTACACCGGATCTGTAGATAGTCTTATTTTGGACTGCTACAGATTGGCAAAAATCTATGGATGCGACCCAGATGATTTTTTAAGTAAGTCGTTGTCTGATATTCAGCGACATATCAAATGGACTGACAGGCTTAATCAGATTCAAAATCCAGATGAGGACGATGATTTTTAATGGCTGATCCGGGCGACAAGGCGAGAATAGAAATTGAAGTCGCTCTTAACGACATGTTTACGACCGCTCTCAAATCTATGTATCGTGAAGTAGAAAACACGAACAAGAAGGTTCAAGAATTTGGGCAAGGTGGTGGTGTTAGCATTAATAGACTTAGTAGAGAGGTTGATAATTTAGATAAAACCATGCGACGTTCGAACACAGAGGTTACGAAAACGTCGAGCGCTTTTGAAAATATTAATAAAACTTTACTGGGCGCCACTGGTTTGGTTTTTGGATTGTATAGTGTTGGCAGGGCAATGGAGAGCATTGCTCAAGATTCTGTTCGAATGCAAAATTTTTCAAGAGATACAGGTTTTGCTACTCAAAAAATTCTTGATATGCAGCAAACATTGAGGCGTGGTGGATTTACCGCAGAAGAAAGCGGCACTATTGTTTCCGCTGTTGGTAAAATGTCCGATGATCTAGCGACGTTCGGGCAGGGCTCTGAGACATTTCAAAAATTGATACGCGCCGAGGGCGGCGCTGATCTGGCTAGTAAGATGCTTGTCTTTGCTAGGGCTGGAGAAACTGTTAAGGTTACAAACGAATATTTGAAGGTTTTTCTGCGTAGCAGCGATGCTGGTCAATCTTATATGGCGCGCATAGCGAATACGAGTGTTAGCGCATTGCAGCGCATGGCTGAGGGGGGTCGTAGTAATGTTAAAGTGTGGGAGGTGAATGAAGAGCAGGCGAAAAAGTATCTAGGTTTTTGGATTGATTCGGAAACACGTTTTAATAACATTTTTAAAGCTGTTAGCGATCATGGAATTGAGGCCTTTAATAAATTGTCTGAAGCGTTGAAGGGGGCTGGTATTAGCACTAGGGACATAGCGGATGGGCTTAAGTCAGGAATTGATGTCGTCTTGGCTGCTATTAAGCAGGATGTAGACGATGTAAAGGCAA
>Ga0137376_10000822_pt1 | contig 15839 bp, 16 predicted proteins | sample SagtaG_23_FD_104814 | JGI IMG/M metagenome (GOLD analysis project Ga0137376, IMG submission 104814) | Vadose zone soil microbial communities from Sagehorn Ranch, Mendocino, California, USA - Sage2_L_20_16 metaG | ecosystem: Environmental > Terrestrial > Soil > Vadose zone | place: USA...
AGGTCTGGGTCCCGCAGTCGCACATCGCGCTCACCGACGACGCGACGATCCGGCGCGCCGGCGACTGCGGCCGCCTGGTCATCCCGCGCCGGCTGGCCGTCGACCTCGGGCTGGTCGACGTCGCCGCCTGAGACCGCTCAGCGACCGCCGCCCGCCGCGAGCACGCGCTGCAGCTGGGCGACGAGGTCCGGCGTTTCCTCGATGTCCCGCGCCGTCCCGAACACGTGGAAGTCGGGACGCTGCAGCACGGCACCGACGGGGTGCGCGGCGAACCATCGCGCGTAGCGCCCCTCCACGTCGTCGACCGGCGCGCCGGGACCGACGTGGGCACCGACACCGCCGACCGAGGCAAAGAATGCCGCCAGAGGCGCCGGCAGGCAACGCGTCGGATCGCCTGCGGCGCTCAGCAGCACGAAGCCGCCTCCGACGACGTCGTCGAACCGCCCGAGCGCCTGACCGCGGCGCACCACACCCTGGACGACGAGGCGTCCCGCCAGCGGGTCTCCCTCGGCCAAAAGACCGCGGCCGATGGCCGGCGTCGGCAGCGGCGGCGTCAGGCCCGTCTCGCGGGCCGCGGCAGTCATCGCCGCGTCACGGGCCGCCGCCTCCGCCGGGTCGGCGACGCAGATCACCTTGCCGAGCTCGATCGAGAAATCGATCACCTGACGGACCTGCGGGATCCGCTCCGACGCGTACGTGTCGAGAATGGCGTCGGACGCTTGCTCGGCGAGCACGAGGTCGAGCTTCCAGCCGAGATTCGCGGCGTCGCGCAGGCCGGAGCACATGCCCTGACCGGCGAAGGGCGGCATCTGGTGCGCGGCGTCGCCAGCGAGCAGCAGGCGGCCCGCTCGCCAGCGGTCCACCCATCGCGCCTGGAAGGTGTACCGCATGGCGTTCGAGCGTGGCATTCCCCGGATCGAAGCCCCACGGCCGCAGCAGCCGCCACGCCGTTGCCTCGGTGTTGAGGTCGGCGAGGCTCTCGCCGGGCAGCCGCATGAATTCCCAGCGCCGTCGCCCCGGCCCTCCGGACACCACCGTCGTCGGGCGCGCCGGATCGCAGAGCTGCCAGTTGAGCGGATCCCAGACGCGCCGCTCGAACGGCACGAGGTCGACGATCAGCCAGTCGAAGAAGAACCCGAGGTCGGTGACCGTCGCGCCGAGGTAGGGCCGGACGAAGCTGTTGGCGCCGTCGCAGCCGACGACCCAACGCGCACGCACGGTCTCGCGGTGCCCATCCGCGCGCGCGACGGCCAGCTCGATCCCCGTCGAATCAGATCGGAGGTCGACGACCTCGCAGCCGCGTCGCACCCGTACCGCCGGAAGGGCCTGCGCACGGGCGTCGAGGACGCGTTCCAGGTCCGGCTGCGAGAACATGCTCGAGTCGGGCCAGCCCGACAGTCCCATGCCTCCGCGCCCGATCCGGAGGAGCGTCTCGCCGGCGGCGTTTCTCCACTCGTACACGAGGGCCGGTTCGGTGAGCCGGGGTAGCTCGGCTCCCACGCCCGCGGCCTGCAGGATGCGCGCGACCTCGTCGTCGAAGTGGACCGCACGCGGCAGCGGATACGCGGCCGGCTGCTTCTCGAGCACGACCACGCTGCGCCCGCGCTGGCCGAGGAGGATGGCGAGCGTCTGGCCGACGGGCCCGTAGCCGACGATGGCGACGTCGCACGGCTCGGTCACGAGACGGCGCTCATCGCGCCGCCTCGCGCCCCTGTCAATACGTGGACGCCGCCGACGCTACTCCGGACACCCGGGCTGCACGGTGCAGCTGCAGGAGACGGCCGGCACGACCGTCGCCGGCATCTGCGGGGTGATCGCCACGAAAGTTGAGCGGGAATCCCGCGGCGGGCTAAAGTCCGTGCGTGCATCCAGCACCTGACCGGCCGGACCTGGACCTCAAGTCCGCCGAGAACATCCAGCACCCGTTCCCCGTCTACCGCTGGCTCCGCGACCAGGCTCCCGTGTATTGGAGCGAGAGTCTCACCGCCTGGGTCGTCACCCGTTATGCGGACGTCGTCGACGTCTTCGGCAATCCGCAGACCTTCTCCTCCGATCGCTTCCGGCGGATCGACGAGCGCTATGCGAGCCAGCGGCCCGCGGTGCAGGCGGTGGCCGAGGTCCTCGGACACTGGCTCGTGTTCCGGGATCCTCCGGACCACGAACGCTTGCGCGGGCTCCTGCAGAGCTCCTTCACGCCGAAGACCCTCGAATCGAGCCGTGAGCGTATCCAGCGGACCGCGGACACGCTGCTCGACCGCGTCGTTGCGCGCGGCACGATGGACTTCATCCGCGAGGTGGCATTCCCGCTCCCTGCGACCGTGATTGCCGGTCTGATGGGCGCGCCGGAGGACGATCTCGAGGCAATCAAGGCCTGGTCGGATCGCCTCGCGTCGTACCTCGGCGGCGCGGTCGACGCGCGTGACAACTTCACGGAGGCGAGCGCCGGCGTGGCGGCGCTGGTCCGCTATTTCGACGCGCTGTTGCGGGAGCGCGAGCGCCGGCCGAGCGACGACCTCATGACCCTCATGCTGCGCGCCGAGCATCAGGGCGACCGCCTGACCCACGACGAGGTGGTCGCGAACTGCGTGCTCCTGCTGTTCGCGGGACACGAGACCACGACGAACCTCCTCGGCAACGGGCTCTTCCATCTGCTCCGCCATCCCGCGCAGGCGGCACTCCTGCGCGCGGATCCGTCGCTCCTCCACCACGCCGTCGAGGAGCTCCTGCGCTACGACGGTCCCGTGCCCGCCACCGTCAAGATCGCGACCGAGGACCGATCGTGGCACGGCCGGACGATCCGCCGGGGCGACATGGTCATGCCGTTCATGGCGTCGGCGAACCGCGACCCGCGCCAGTTCCCGGATCCGGACACGCTCGACGTCTGCCGCGCTCCGGAGCGCCACGTCGCCTTCGCCGCGGGCATGCACTTCTGCCTCGGCGCATGGCTGGCGCGCCTCGAGGCGCGCATCGTGCTCGACACCGTCTTCCGGCGACTCCCGGACCTCGAGCTGGCGTCGGCGGAGGTGCGCTGGAAGCCGATGATCTTCCTGCGTGGCCTCGAATCGCTGCCGCTCCGGTGGACCGTCCGATGAAGGCGGCCATCATGCGCGCCGTCGGGGCGCCGCTCGCGATCGAGGACATCCGCCTCGATACGCCGCGGGCGCGTGAGGTCGTCGTGCGGACGGTCGCCACGGGTGTCTGCCACAGCGACCTCCACGTCCTCGAAGGCTCGCTGCCGAACCCGCTGCCCACCGTGCTCGGGCACGAGCCCGCCGGCGTCGTCGAGGCGGTCGGGAGCGAGGTCCGCCACGTGGCGCCCGGTGACCACGTGATCGGGTGCCTCTCGGCGTTCTGCGGGACGTGCGAGTACTGCGTGGCCGGACGTCCGTATCTCTGCGACGGCGAGGCGCTCATGCGGCCCGCCGGCGACTCGCCGCGCCTCGCGAAGGACGGCGAGACGATCACGCAATTCGTGCACCTGAGCGCGTTCGCCGAGCGCATGCTGGTGCACGAGAACGCCCTGGTGCGGATCCGGACCGACGTCCCGCTCGACCGCGTCGCCTTGATCGGCTGCGGCGTCACGACGGGCCTCGGCGCGGTCTTCAACCGCGCGCGTGTGCAGGCCGGACAGACCACCGCCATCATCGGGTGCGGCGGCATCGGGCTCGCGGTCGTGCAGGGTTGCCGCATCGCCGGCGCGGGACGGATCGTCGCCGTCGACACCGTCCCCTGGAAGCTCGAGCTCGCGGCGCGCCTCGGCGCCACCGACGTGGTGAATGCCGCGGAAGGCAACCCGGTGCCGCGCGTCGTCGAGACGACCGCCGGCGGCGTCGACTATGCATTCGAAGCGATCGGCCTCCCGGCGACCGTCCGCCAGGCGGTCCGCATGACGCGGAAGGGCGGGACGACCGTGATGATCGGCGTCGTTCCTGCGGGGACGAGCGTCGAGCTGCCGGGCGCCGACCTCGTGCTCCGCGAGAAAGCGATCCTCGGTTGCATGATGGGCTCGAACCGCTTCCGGACGGACATGCCACGCTACGTCGAGCTGTATCGCAGCGGTCAGCTCCGCCTCGACGAGATGATCTCGGCCCGCATCCCGCTCGAGCGGGTGAACGAAGCGTTCGAGGCGATGCGGCGCGGGACCGCCGCGCGGACGGTGGTCGTCTTCGAGTAGCCGTCAGCCGCGGCGGAGCGCGACGACGAAAGCGCGGATGCGGTCCGCGTTCACGCCCCGATCGCCCTTCCCGTTCCGCGATTTCGAGCGCATGTCGACGACGCTGGCGGCATCGCCGTCGGGCCGAACGCGAACCACGATGTCGTCGTGGAAGCCGAACAGCCGCGACGTCGCGACCGCCTCGAAGGTGGAGCCCTGCGGGTCGGTGGCGGTGATCGCCCAGTCGGGCTGGCTCCGTGCGACGCGCTCGGCACGCGCGTACGCCTCGGCCGGCGGCACGGGGAGCCGGATCGGCTGAAGATCGGCGCAGCATGCCTGCTGGATGGGCGCGAAGGCAGGCGGATAGGCGAGGTCGCGGCCGGCGTTCGCCGGCAGGGTCCCGGCGTGACGGAAGGCGGGCGGATCGCGGAGATCCGTCGTGTAGTCGTTGATGAGCGGCACGCCGCCGCCATGCACCGCTGCGCCGACGAACACGACCGATGCGACGAGCCCCAGCGCGCCGCCGGCGGTGAGCCCGCGCCCGCGCAACCCCTGGACGACGCTCGCCACGGCGACGACCAGCGCGACGACGCCGCCGAGCGCGAACGGCACGAAGCCGCCCATGGCGGGCACGAGGCGGAGCCAGGCGAGGAGCGGACCGAGGATCATCGCGGCCACGGCGACGAGGCCGAGCATGCTGCGCATCGCGTCTCCTTTCACGTCAGCCGGCGCCGACGGCGCCGGCGATCCCGTCGAAGAACCGCCACCAGTGCGCGAGTGAGCACGCGACCGCCTCCCGCACCTTCGTCCGCAACTCCGGCGTGGTCGCGAGGCGCACGACAATGTGGTCGCCGATCGCGCTGTGCTCGCGGTCGGCCTGCTCGTGGATGTCCCAGAACGCGACGTCCTCGCGCGTACATCCGTAGTGTCGCTCGAGCGCGCGCGCGAACGGACCGAACGCGCCCGGGACCTGTCCCTCCGCGGCGAGATTCGTCGCCGCGGCACCTTCGATGAAGGAGTGCACCTTCGTCGACCGCTCGAACCAGTCGATCAGGGCGGCGGTGGCGGGCAGCGGGACGCCGTCGACCATCGCCTCGCGCGGGACGCCGACGGCGGCGCCGAAGCGGAGGAACAGCTCGGGATGGGAGACGTCGCATCCGGAGATCCGGCCCGTCTCCTCCTCGTAGAGGCTCTCCGCGAGCTCGATCCGCTCGCCCGCATCCGGGCAGACCGCGTGCAGCGCGCTCACCGCGCGCGGGAACTCGCGGACCTGAAGGAAGAACTGCACCGCGAAGGGGCGAAGCGCCGCGCGCGAGAGCCGTCCCTCGGCGATGCGCAGCCACAGCGGGTGGCGGCCGAAGGCCCGTTCGGCGTCGATCAGCGCCCGCAGCTCGTCGACGAAGGTCGCGTCGCCGGGCATGCGACGGTCAGGTGAGCGAGACGTGGATGCGCTCCCCGTCTTTGCGAATGCGATCCGTTTCGTAGTGCTCCACACGCTCGCCGCGCCCGATGGTGGCGAGGATCGTCGGGAGGTCGTCCGGACGCTCGGATGGCACGATGCGCGCGATCGGCTGGCCGACCATCTCCTCGGCGGTGTAGCCGAAGATGCGCTCGGCGCCCTTGTTCCAGCTCGTGATGATGCCGGCGAGCGTCTTGCCGACGATCGCATCGTCGGACGAGTCGACGATCGCCGCCGCATGGGCGTGCGCCTCCTCCGCGCGCCTGCGCTCGGTGATGTCCGACACCACGCCGATCGCGCGAAGCGGCCGACCGGCGGCGTCACGGACGATGGTGGCCCGCGAGGCGAGCCACCGCGTGCGGCCCTCGTGATCGAAGGCACGGTACTCGGCTGCGTAGTCGCGGCCGCCCCCGAGCGTCGCCCGGAACGCCTCCTCGACGCGGTCGCGATCCTCGGGATGAATGCGGTCCCGCCAGACGTCCCGTGGCGGGTTGGTGGCGCTGGCCGGCAGCCCGTACATGGCGGCGAGACGCTCCGAGATCCGCAGCTCGCCCGTCCGCAGATCGGCCTCCCACACGCCGAGCTGCGCCGCTTCGAGAACGAGTTCGAGCCGCTGCTGGGCCGTCAAATCGCCCGTCTCGAGGAACCGCGCCACAAGGGGTTCGATTGTCGCGGTTGCCGAGCATCCGTCAAGGGGACGATCCCAGACAGCCCGAAGAGCTCGCTCACGCGGGCCCGGTGAACCGGAGCCTGCGCGCGCAGACGCGCGAACGTCGGGTACGGGTCGCGGACGACGCCGGCGCCCATCGCCCGGTTGAAGACGTCGAACGCGTCGGACGATGGATCGTACGTCTCGTCGCGATGGCTCATACGCGCGTGCCTGCGAGGTCCTCCGCTACGCTCGCGCCCTACCCGGGGTCAAGGGCGCGTGCGATGGTCCTCGCGGACGCTGGCGCTCGGCGCGCTAACGTGGTGAGAGGAACACGTGGCTTCCGTCACGCCAACACCAGAGCAGCTGCACGAGATGATCGAGCGCGGCCCGGACGGGCCGATCGTGATGGTGAACCTTCTCAAGTACCGGTCGAAGGCGGCCTACGAGCCGGACAGGCCCGAGGCGAAGGAGAACCTGACCGGGCGCGAGGCCTACCAGCGCTACGGCGCCGTCGCCGTCCAGGTGCTCGCCGAGATTGGCGCGGGCATCCTGTGGATGGGCCAGCAGAAGCTCGTCTTCATCGGCGGTGCCGACCAGGACTGGGATGACGTCGCCTGCGTCCGCTATCCGTCGCGGAAGGCGTTTCTCGAGATGATCGCGCGGCCCGACTACCTCGCCGCCACCCACCATCGCGAGGCGGGACTCGAGCGGACGGCCCTCCTCTGCTGCGCCGCGGGAACAGCCTCGTGAGCCGTCGGAGCCGGCGCCGCTCACGGTGAGGCGCCTCCTCTGGGTCCTCCTGGCCGTCACCGTGGCCGTGGTGGCGGCGGGCACGCTCGCGTTCCGCTCGCCACGGGTACAGGACGCGATCGTCGCGCGGGTTGCGCGCCGGATCATCGGGAGGAACACGTCGAGCCTGCTCGCGCCCGACGCTCTTCGTGTGCTCCTCTGCGGGACGTCGTCACCGATCCCGTCGCCCCGGCGCGCCGAAGCGTGCACGGCGATCTTCGCGGGCGGTCACATGTGGATCGTCGACACCGGGCCGGGGAGCTGGCGGACGCTCGCACTCCGGCGCGTCCGCGGCGAGGCGATCGGCGCCGTCTTCTACACGCACCTCCACTCCGACCACGTCGGCGAACTCGGCGAGTTCAACCTGCAGACCTGGGTGGCCGGCCGCCCGGGGCCGCTCCGGGTCTACGGGCCCGACGGGGTCACCGACCTGGTCCACGGCTTCGCGCAGGCGTACGCGGCCGACACCCGCTTCCGCGTCGCGCACCACGGCGCGGAGCTGTTGCCGCCCGATCGCGCGGTGATGATTCCCCTCCCCGTCGTGCTCGACGGCGCGGACGCGATCCGCGTGCTCGACGAGGACGGCGTCGTGGTGACGGCGTTCACGGTGGCGCACGACCCCGTGAAACCGGCGCTCGGCTACCGCTTCGACTACGGCGGTCGCTCCGTCGTCGTGAGCGGGGACACCCGCCCGTGTCCCAATCTCGTGACGCAGGCGCGCGGCGCGGACGTGCTCGTGCACGAGGCGCAGGACAACCACCTCGTCCACATCATGGAGGAGGCGGCGCGCGCCAGCGGCGAAGCGCGCGTCGCGAAGATCCTCGCCGACATTCCGGCGTACCACACGACGCCCGCCGACGCCGCCCGCGAGGCGGTCGAGGCACACGTGCGGCTGCTCCTGCTCACGCACTTCACGCCGCCGCCGGACAATGCGCTGCTGGCTCGCATCTTCCGGCGCGACGTGACCGCGGTACCGCCACGCGGACTCGTGCTCGGGAAGGACGGGACGCTCGTCGTCCTGCCGACCGGATCGGACGAGGTCCGCGTCACCCGCGTCGGTCTGTGAGAGTGACGAGGAGTATGGGCAATCGCCGCTCTCAGCCGACGCGCTCGAGAAGCGCGACGCGCTGGGCGTGGACCCAGGGCAGCACGCGCCGGTCGAGGACGACCCGCCATCCGACGAGGTGACATGACGCTTCCAGCTCACGCCAATCCATCATCGCCGGCCCCGGTCGTCGATCTCCTCGAGTCGCGGTGTGCAGGGTGCGGAAAAGCGCATGGAGATTCGATCCCTGGTAGTACGACACGACGACGTACCGCCGGGACACGCGCATCAGTTCCGCGAGTATCATGCTCCGGCGTTTCGAATCCCCAATGTGGTGCAGGTAGCGAAAATTGACCAGCGCGTCGAATGCGCTGGACCTGAACGGCAATCCCCGCTCGATATCCACACATACGCACAGCAACGGTGCCGCCGCAGTCGGCAGAGCGAGGAGTCGCTTGACGCTCACGTCGGCAACGACGAGCGGACGCACCGCAACGGCGCGCAGGCGTGAGACGAACCGCCCGTACCCCGCCGGGACGTCGAGGACGCGTGGCAATGCTCCCACGCGACGAAGGACCGCACCGACGATCCGCCGTTCGAGCCGATCGATCAACCCTTGGCTGCCGCGATAGCGATGACGGAGGCGAGGGTCGACGCCGCAACCGGCCTCCCGGCTCGGCGACGCCAGCGATGACGGGAGTGCCTGACGCACGGCGGAGACGACGAGCGTCCCGACGACGTAGAGCATCGCGAGAGGGAAAACCAACACCACGATGGAAGCGCGTCCCCATCCCTTGCGCGCCTCGGCGCGAAGCATCCGGAGCATGCCCACCAGCGCGAAGGCGAACCTTCGTGACTTTGACATGCGATCCCACTGAACCCTTCGCCGCGACGGCCCGCCCAGTCGATACGGAGTCGACGAGATCGGCTTGCGAGTGTCGGCCGCGTGAAGCGGGGGGCGCACGGCCGTATCCTGCGTGGCGCCCGATACTGCGTCAACAGAACAACTTCCCCGCTGCGCGCCCTTGACTTCGCACTGAGCGTTGCGTACGAGCCAGTCGCCCTGCGGAGGGGGGCGGGGGGACACCGTGCGCGCCGAATTTTTGCCGCTCTCCCGCCCGAGCATTGGCGACGCCGAGATCGCCGCGGTCACGGCCTGCCTGCGCTCCGGTTGGATCACGAGCGGACCACGGGTTGGTGAGTTCGAACGCGCCTTCGCCGAAGCCGTCGGAGCGGCGCACGCAGTCGCAGTGACATCCGCGACCGCTGGCCTCCACCTCGCGTTCCTCACTGCAGGGATCGGGCTCGGCGACGAGGTGATCACCTCGCCGATGACCTGGGCCTCGACGGGCAACATGATCCTGGCCGTCGGTGCTCACCCGGTTTTCGTGGACGTCGATCCCGGCACGCTGAACATCGATCCCGACGCCGTGGCGGGCGCCGTGACCCGCTGGACGCGCGCGATCGTACCCGTACACTTCGCCGGGCAGCCGGTCGACCTCGACCCGCTCCGTGCGATCGCCGAGCGTCACCACCTCGCACTCATCGAGGATGCCGCGCATGCCCTCGGGACGACGTACCGCGGCCGCCCGGTCGGGGGCGGTACGGCGGCCGTCTTCAGCTTTCACCCGATCAAGGCGATCACGACGGGCGAAGGCGGCATGGTGACCACCGACGACGACGGCTTCGCGGAACGCCTGCGGCTGCTGCGGTTCCATGGGATCACCCGCGATGCCTGGAACCGGTACGGGCGCCGGGGGAGCCCCGACTACGAGGTGGTGGCTCTCGGCTTCAAGTACAACATGACGGACTTGCAGGCGGCGCTCGGGCTCACGCAGCTCGCGCGCCTGGAGGAGTTCATCGAAGCTCGCACCCGCATCGCGTCGTGGTACGCGGAGGCGCTCCGCGGCATCCCGGGGGTCGAGATGCTCGAACCGGTGCGCTATCCGGCCCGACACGCGTGGCACCTCCTCGTCGTCCGCCTCCAGCTCGAGGTGATCGGGATCGGGCGCGACGCGGTCATGGAAGAACTGCTTGCCGCGAATATCGGGGTCGGCCTGCACTTCAAGGCCCTCCACCTCCACCGTCTCTACCGCGAACAGTTCTACTTCCCCCCCGCGGCCCTTCCGCACGCAACCCAGGCGTCCGAGCGGATTCTATCGCTGCCGCTCTTTCCGGTGATGACCCGGGAGGACGTCGGGGACGTCACGAACGCCCTGAACGACATCGTCCGTCGGCATGCCACCTGAGACGACCAGCGTCCCGAGGAGCAGTGCGGGGGGAGAACGCCGCCCGCCCGTCTCGATCGTCATCCCCGTGTTCAACGAGTCCGCCGCGCTCGGGCGCTTGAACGTCCGACTCGGGCGGGTTCGGCAAGAGCTCGATCGGTCGGCCGAGGTCATCTACGTCGACGACGGCAGTACCGACCGATCGCTCGAGGAGCTGCGCGTCATCCAGGCCCGCGACAGCGGGGTGACGGTCGTGGCGCTGGCCCGCAATGCCGGTCAACACGCGGCGGTGCTCGCCGGCTTTGCGCACGCGCGCGGCGAGGTGGTGATCACCCTCGACGCGGATCTCCAGAACCCGCCGGAGGAGATCCCGCGGCTCCTGGCAGAGATCGATGCCGGGTACGATGTGGTAGGGACGCGGCGCGAAGGCCGTACCGATCCCTTCCTCCGGCGCACGATCTCCGCGATCATCAGCCGGCTGGCATCCCGGGCCGTGGGCGTGCCCATGTCGGATTGCGGTTCCATGTTGCGGGCGTATCGGCGCCCTGTAGTCGACGAGATTCTAGAGCTGGCGGAGCGGGCGCTGTTCATTCCGGCGCTGGCGGCCTGGGTAGCGCGGCGGCCAACCGAGATTCCGATCCGGCACGAGCCCCGGGTGGCCGGGCGCTCGCGCTATTCGCCGCTGCGGTTCATGCGCCTCGGCTTCGATCTGATGACCGGCTTCTCCCTCGTCCCCATCCAGCTCGTCTCACTCGCGGGTCTCGGGGTCTCACTGCTCGGGATCGCGTTCGGATGCTACCTCCTCGTCCGGCGCCTCGTCCTCGGGCCGGAGAGCGAGGGGTTGTTCACGCTGTTTGCGATCCTGTTCGTGTTCCTCGGCATTCTGATCTTCGCCGTCGGACTCGTGGGCGAATACGTGGGGCGCATCTACATCGAGGTGCGTCGCCGGCCCCCGTATGTCGTTCGCGCCGTCTACCGCGACGATGCGGAGGAGTCGTGCGGCTCGTCGTGATGGCGTATCAGGACGTCGGGTACGTCTGCCTGGATGAGCTCTTTTCGCTCGGCGCGGATATCGCCGCCGTCGTGACGCACCGGGATGATCCGCGCGAGGCGATCTGGTTTCGTTCGGTCGCCGAGCGGGCCCGCTCCGCGGGAGTCCCGGTCCTCGAGCCCGCGTCGGTGAATAGTCCCGAAGTGGTCGACGAGCTCGCGCGTCTGGCGCCGGACATGATCCTCTCGTTCTACTTCCGCGAGATATTGTCGCGGGACATCCTGGCCCTGCCGTCGCAGGGCGCCCTCAACCTCCATGGATCTCTCCTGCCGCGCTACCGGGGACGGTGCCCCGTCAACTGGGTACTCGTCCATGGCGAGACGGAGACCGGGGTAACTCTCCACCACATGGAACTCAGGCCCGATACCGGCGACATCGTCGCGCAGCGCGCGGTGCCGATCGCCGACGAGGACACGGCGCTGACGCTCAATCGCAAGCTCGGCGCAGCCGCGCGCGCCTTGTTGCGGGAGACCTTCCCGCGCCTCGTCGCCGGCACGGCCCCCCGCATCCCGCAAGACCACACGCGGGCGAGCTACTTTGGTGGTCGGCGGCCGGAAGACGGCCGCATGGTGTGGTCGCAGACCGCGCGGCAGCTCTACAACCTCGTGCGGGCCGTCACGCACCCTTATCCGGGCGCCTTCACGTGGTGGCGTGAACAGCAGCTGTTCGTGTGGCGCGCACAGGCGCTCGACGAGGCTCCGGTCGCTGCGCCAGGTGAGGTGGTGGCCATCTCGTCTCAGGGGATCCTCGTGGCAGCGGGCACCGGGGCGCTGCTCCTCGACCAGGTGCAGCTCGCAGGGACGGACGAGAAGCCGGCGCGGGAGCTCGCGGCCCGCGTCGGGCTCGTCGTGGGCGATCAGCTCGGAGGGCACGAGCGATGCTGAAGGTTCTCGTAACCGGCGGCGCGGGTTTTCTCGGATCCCACCTCGCGGAGGCATTCCTCGCCCGAGGCGACGCGGTCGTTGCGCTCGATACGGGTGCCCAGGCGAAGGTCCGCCACCTGCTCCACCAGCCGCGTTTCCGACTGGTGGTGGACTCCGTCATGAATCCGGAAATTCTCGACGGCCTCGCGGCGCAGGCCGACCTCATCTACCACCTGGCGGGCGTGGTGGGGGTCGAGCACTACGTCGCCGATCCCTACCAAGTACTGAACGTGAACATCAACGGCACGCAGAACATGCTGCGCGCCGCGTTCAAGCATGGACGCCGGGTCGTGTTCGCTTCGACCTCCGAGGTCTATGGCCGCAACCCCTCCGTCCCGTGGACGGAGGACGCCGATCGGGTCCTGGGTCCGAGCACGATCGACCGTTGGTGTTACGCCACGTCGAAGGCCACCGGCGAGCATTTCTGTCTGGCCTACCGCCGGCTCGGTCCCCCCGTGACGATCCTGCGCTACTTCAACGTCTATGGTCCGCGGCTCGACCGCCTGGATGTCGGCCGCGTGATCACGATCTTCATGGGGCAGCTGCTCCGCGGCGAGCCGCTCACGGTGATCGGCGACGGGCATCAGACACGCTGCTTCACCTACGTCGCAGACGCCGTGCAGGCCACGGTGGCGGCCGGCGTGGTGGCGAGCGCCGAGGGACAGGTGATCAACATCGGCACGGACGAAGAGACTCCCGTCCGTCGGCTCGCGGAGCTCATGATCGAACTCGGCGGTGGGACGTCCACGCTGCGCTTCGTGCCCCAGGAAGCGGTGTACGGCGAGAGCTACGAGGACGTGCCGCGGCGCGTGCCCGATGTGACCCGCATGCAACAGCTCCTCGGCCTCCGTGCGACCACGCCGCTGGCCGAGGGGCTCGCGCGCACCATCGCGTGGTTCCGGGCCACCGAGCCAGGGGCGCCGAGCCGCGCGTGACCTCTCCGGGGGATACCCGCCTCGCGCTGAAGATCGACATCGACACCCATGACGGCTTGGCGCGAGGTGTGCCGGCGATCGCCAGCTGCCTGGCGGCTCGCGGCCTGTGCGCGTCGTTCTTCGTCGTGTGCGGGCCCGACCGCATGGGGCGACGGCTCGCACGCCTCTTGAGCCCCGACTTCGTCCGCAAGCTCATCCGCACCCGCCCGGTACGAGTCTACGGCTGGCGGACCCTCCTCTCGGGCACGCTCCTGCCGGCGCGCCCGGTCGCCGCGGCCTTTCCTCGCACACTGCGGGCGCTGGTGGATGCCGGCCACGAGGTCGGGGTCCACGGCCACGATCACGCGCGATGGCAAGACCGGCTGCCCCGTCTCACCGCTGCGGAGGTGTCGGCCGAGGTCACGCAGGCGGCCACGGTCTACCGCACCGTGCTGGGCACCGCGCCCGGTGGCTTCGCGGCACCCGGCTGGCGCTGCACGCCGCAGAGCCTGGCCGCGGTCGATGCGGCCGGCTTCGCCTACCGGAGCGACACGCGCGGCGCGTATCCCTACCGCCCGGCCGCAGAGGGCCGGGTGTTCCGCATTCCCGAGATCCCGACCACGCTGCCAACGCTCGACGAGCTGTATGGCCGCGTCGCCCGTCGGCCGCAGGCGCTCGCCGAGTGTATTCTGCAGGGACTCCGACCCGGGCAACTCAACGTGCACACGCTGCACGCCGAGCTCGAAGGCGGCCCCCACCTCGACGTGCTCGAGGCATTGCTCGCTGGCGTGCAGGGCGTGGCTCGCGTCGTCCGTCTCTGCGACGAGGCAACGGCACTGGCACCCGCAACGTTGCCGGTCTGCAGCGTGCGGGAGGGGGCGGTGCCCGGCCGCGCCATGCCAGTGGCGCTGCAGGGGCCCTCGGTTTCCGCGGGAACATGAGTCGGGTGGAGCGGTGGCTGCTCGTGGGCACGGCGGTCGTGGCGACCGGCGCCCTCGCGAGCGGACTCGGGCGGACGGACCTGTGGCCACCCGACGAAGCCCGCGTCGCCGAGATCGCTCGGGAGATGGCTGCAAACGGCAACTGGGTCCTCCCCAGGCTCAACGGGCGCCCGTTCATCGAAGAGCCGCCGCTCTTCTATTGGCTGCAAGCGGGCGCCTATCGTCTTGCTGGCGATGCCTCGACTGCCGCGGCGCGCTTGCCGGCGGCCGCCGCCGCGGTCGTCGGGACGCTCGTGACGGCGGCGGTGGCGCTGCGTCTCGGCGCTCGCCCCCTCTTCGCCGTCCTCGTGCTGACGACGGCGCCCGAGTACTGGTGGATGGCGCGCAGCGCCACCCCGGACACCGCCGCGGCCGCCGCCACCGCGCTCGCCCTCGGGCTCTTCTTCGTCGCCTGGCAGTCCGGGCGACGCGGGCTACTCGCCGCGGCCGTCGGGGCCGTGGGCGTGGCGTTCGGGTGCAAGAGCTTCCTTCCGGTCGCGCTCGCGGTTCTCACGATGCTCGCCTTCGTGGTGTGCGCCGGATGGGGGCGTCTGCGCGCACGCGAGCTCGTGCTGGCGGTCACGGTGGTGACCGGCTTCATGGCCGTGTGGATCCTGGCGGTCGCGCGAGAGGTTGGTGCAGAGTCTGTGACGTTCTTCGTCATCACCAACCATCTCGGACGCTTCATGGGTGACCCGGACGAGGGGCACGTGCGGTCCGTCCTCTATTACCTCCCGAATCTCGCGCTCGGCCTCCTTCCGTGGTCCGCCGTCCTTCCGGCGGCGGTCGCCGCCGCATGGCGGGAGCGCGCCACACCCGCGCGGCTCTTCCCGCTCCTCTGGGCGGGGGGGATGACGGCGGCGCTCACCCTCTCCGCGAGCAAGCGCGCCCACTACCTGCTTCCGGCCTATCCGGCGTTCGCGGTGCTCGTCGCCCAGTGGTGGCCGGAGGCGTGGCGCGGCCGCGTGGAGCGGACGGTGATCCGCGTGACGATCGTCCTCCTGCTGATCGCGGCGCCTGCGTTGATGCTCGTTCTCCTCGGGATCCGTCCGGTGGATCTACTGATGCTGGTCCACGCCACACGCCGCGGCGGGGCGGCAGGGACCGCACCTCCACGCCACCTCTCGCTGACCGCGTCGGCCTGGCTCGTCGTTCCCGTGTTGGGGATGCTCGGGGCGGTAGTTCTGCGCGCCAACCGCGCGCGCAACCCGGTGCGCGCCGCGGCATCCCTGGCTGCGTACCTGACCGCGATCCATCTGCTGCTGGCGCTGATCATCCTGCCGAAGCTCAACCCGTTGTGCACGGCTCGGCCCTGGGCAGAGCGGCTCGGCCGCGTCGCCGACAGCGGCGTCCCCGTCGTGGCGTTCGGTTTCCCGGACGGCACGGGGCTGAGCCCGTTCATGTTCTACGCGCGGCGGCAGTTTCCGGAAATCTCGGATCCCGCGCTGCTCGCGGCGCAGTTGCAGGGTCGACCGGCCTGCGCACTCATGCGAGAGCAGGAGTACGCGGCTGTGGCCGCGGTTCTTCCCGGGTCGCCCGTGCCTCAAGGAACGCTGAACGCGTTGCGCTTCGTGGTCGTGGAGAGCGCTCGCGGCGTGTGCAGCAGGGAGCCGACGGAACGGTACACCGTGCGTGCCGAGGCGCC
>Ga0137376_10000823_pt1 | contig 15837 bp, 11 predicted proteins | sample SagtaG_23_FD_104814 | JGI IMG/M metagenome (GOLD analysis project Ga0137376, IMG submission 104814) | Vadose zone soil microbial communities from Sagehorn Ranch, Mendocino, California, USA - Sage2_L_20_16 metaG | ecosystem: Environmental > Terrestrial > Soil > Vadose zone | place: USA...
CCGACAATGCGCGATCCGGATTCGGATGCATCTCGATGATGACTCCGTCAGCACCTGCAGCGAGCGCAGCGCGCGCCATCGGCGTCACTTTGTCGCGCAGGCCTGTACCGTGACTCGGGTCGGCGATTATCGGCAGATGCGACAGGCGATGCACGATCGGTATCGCGGTTAGGTCGAGCAGATTACGCGCCGCTGGATCGAACGATCGCACTCCGCGCTCGCAGAGGATGATGTTTGGATTTCCCTCGGACAGGATGTACTCGGCACTCAACAATAAATCGCTGATCGTCGCGGCCATGCCGCGCTTGAGCAGAACAGGCTTGCCGAGTCTGCCCACGGTTTTCAGCAGCGAATAGTTCTGCATGTTGCGTGCGCCGATCTGGATGCAATCGCCCATTTCTGCGACGAGGTGCGCGCCTTCGTCATCCATCGCTTCAGTAACGATCGGCAGCCCCGTTTCGCGGCGCGCCAGCGCTAGAAGCTCGAGACCACGTTTGCCGAGTCCCTGAAACGCATACGGTGAGCTGCGCGGCTTGAATGCGCCACCGCGCAACGCAGTGCCGCCCGCTTCTTTCACGATGCGGGCTGCTTCTACGATTTGCTCCTCGGATTCGACCGAACATGGGCCCGCGATTATCGGGACTTCATTACCGCCGAACGAAACGCCGGGAGCGATCGTTACTATCGTGTCTTCGGCGCGCCACTCGCGCGAGACCTGCTTGTACGGCTGAGTGACGTGGATGATCTGCACCACGCCGGGAAGTGCGGCGAGTCTTGATGCGTCTATTCTCCCATCGTTACCGACAATCCCGACCGCTGTTCGTTGCGCGCCCGGCATCGGTCGCGCCTCGTAGCCCAATTCCTTGACGACTGCGCAAACGCGATCCACATCCGCGGCGGATGCGCCGTGCTCCATTACGACAAGCATTTTCTTAAGCGCTCAGCGCCGTGACTGGCTGTGGCTCGGGGACTGTTCCCGCGATTGCGTCGTCAACCGCCTTGCCGCGCATGTGAACGCTCACGAGCGACGAGACGCCGGGCTCCTGCATCGTCACGCCGTAGACGGCATCCGCCGCCTCGGTTGTCGTTCGCGGATTGTGCGTGATGACGATGAACTGCGTGTTGGACTTGAATTCATTCAGCATTCTAACGAAGCGACCGATGTTGGCGTCGTCGAGCGGCGCATCCACTTCGTCGAGTAGACAGAATGGGCTCGGCTTGGTGAGGAAAATTCCGAAAAGCAGAGACAATGCGACAAGGGCTCGCTCGCCACTGGACAGAAGGTGAATTCTTTGCGTGCGCTTTCCGCGAGGAGCCGCGTGGATTTCGATGTCCCCTTCGAGTGGTGATTCAGGATTCTCGAGCCGCAAATCACATTCGCCGCCACCAAAGAGAGTCATGAAGATCTTTCGGAAATTCTCGCGCACCTGCACGAACGTCACCGCAAACAGCTCGCGAGCGGTAGTGTCGATCTCACGAATCGCCTGCTGCAGCGAGAGTTTCGCCGAGGTGAGATCAGCGCGCTGCGTTGTCAGGAACTCGAGACGCTTCTGTTCCTCTTCGTGCTCTTCAATAGCCAGCGGATTCACTGGCCCGAGCGCGTCGAGCTGATCGCGGAGATCGACGGCTTCAGATCGCAACGCGTCGTCGTCCATGTCGAGCTCTTCGGATGTTTCAAGGAGCGATTCGAGCGGGCGTCTCCATTCCGCCTCGAGGCGTTCACGAATTGCGGTGCGGCGTCCTGAAAGCTCCGCGTAGCGAAGCTCGGCCGAATGGAGCTCTTCTGTCATCGTCATTGTCTCATGACGTATCGACGTCAGCGAATGTTCCGCTGCCTCGAGTCTCTCATCGGCGGAGCGAACTCCTTGTTCCGAGCTAGAAAGTCGCGCCTCGCCATCTGCGAGCGTTGCCTGGCGCGCGTCGAGATCGAGTCTCCACCGAGCGAGCTGTTCTGCGAGCTGACTGTCTGCGCTCGATAACGTCGAAAGCTCAGACTGTAGTGATTCGAGGCGCGCAGCGGCAGTGGTGAATTCCTCGCGCAGATGTCGCTCGCGATCTGCAGCTACCTGAAGACGCGCTTGAGCCTGTGCGCATGCGACTTGACTTGCTGTTCGGCGGTCGAGCGCCTCGTCCTGGCGCAATTCCGTTTCAGTAAGAAGCCGGCGCGCATCGGCGAGCGCGGACTCGTGAGTCGCGATACTCGCTTCGAGATCAGCCATCGCGCGTTCAACGCGGGCCGTTGTTTCGTTCAACGCAGCTTCGCGCGCAGCGAGGCGCTCGAGCAACGACGTCGCTTCCGTAACTTCGCGGAGAGCGCGATGATGGCGACGGCTGATGCCGGTGAAAAGATCTTCGTATTCGCCCGATTCGCGCGATGCAGTCGCCGCGTTTTCCTGGGCGATTGTCGCTCCGCGCTCGGCTTTCTCGAGCGCGCTTCGGGCCGTTTCCGCAGCGTGTATCGCACGATCGCGCGCCGATGCCGCGTCCTCGAGATGCTCGCGTGACTCGCTGATCTCGGCTCTGCGCCGAATCGGGCCGGGACCCGCGAACGTCGCTGGAAGCCAGATCGCACCTCTCGCATCGACGAACGCAGTACCGCGCTCGATCGATTGAACTCGACCAAGCAGTGTTCGCACCCAGCGTGAAGCTGCGGAGTCCGCGCGGACCATCCTCGAGAGCTCGTTTTCCCCGATCGCAGAGGCGGTGGAATCACCATTCGATGCTGCGTCGAGAGGCAAGAGTAGCAGGGGGCCCGGGTTCGTTGCGGCATGCCACACTCGCACTGCCTCAGCCACGTCGCGATCTCTTACGATAACGGCGTGAACTGTCGGGCCGAGGAAGCGCTCGACGAGTGCCGCAGCGTCGGTATCGGCTGTGATGAAGTCGCTCAACGGGCCGATCAACGCCCCTTCACCAAACCGATCGCGTTCCCCGAGGAGGCTCGCCGCAGCTGGAGCGAGCCCGACACGCTCGCGCTCGAGGCTTTCCAGCGCGTTCACTTTTCCTTCCAGTGCCGTGAATGCTTCTTCAGCGCGAAGCAGTGCGGAACGCGAAGCAGAATCTTCTTCTCTCGCTGCGCGAAGTGAGCCGAGTGCGGAAGCTAGTGCGGTGTTGCATGTCGCGGTGCGCTCTCGACTCGAGGCCAGTCCCCCTTCAGCATCACGCATCTCGCGGCGCACAGCATTCTCAGAATCCGCGAGCTGCGACTGTTCCTCGAGAAGCGCGACTCGCCGCGTCGCAAGCTCTTCGATCTCGCGTGCCGCGGCTTCTTTGTCGAGAGAATGGCGGTGTGCCTTCTCTCTCATTTCACGCGCGCCACGTTCGGCAGACTCCACGGCTGCACGTGCGGCAGCCAGCGCGGCGCGAACATTCTCCTCTTCGGTGACATGACCGGTGAGCGCGGTTTGGGCGAGCGACATCTCAGTCTCGAGCTCCTCGCGATGCGCTACGGCCTGCTGAAGATCATCGGTCACTTTGCCGACTGTGGAATCGCCTTCCTGTCGCTCCTGTTCGGCTCGTTGGCGGCGCGAGTAGGCGTTTCGTTGTCTTTCCTCGGCGACCGCGATCTCGGAGCGTAGCTGCTGCGTGCTTGCGCCCTGCTCGGCGACAAGTCGCGCAAGCTCATTGCGACGCGCTTCGGCTGCTGCGCGCGCACCGTGCGCTGTATCTCGCGCCGCCTCCGCAGCTGCAACAGCTTCATCTCCGGTGGGAACCGCAATGCGGAGCTCGGCTACGCGACTCTCGAGACGTACCAGCTCGTCGCGCCACGCATCCATCTCTCTCGCGGCGAGAGCGATCTCGACCGTGAAGCGTCGTGCCATGAGCTCGGAGTGTCTCTCTGCGCGCCGACGTTGCCTCCCGAGAGATCGAACCTGCGTCTGAACCTCGCTAATCAGGTCGTCGATTCGCGACAAATCGATCGCCGTCTCCTCGAGGCGACGCTCGGCGGTTCGCTTCCGATCGCGATAGAGACCGATTCCCGCAGCTTCCTCGAACAGCTCACGACGTTCGTCGGGTCTGTCGGAAAGCAGCGCGTCGATCATCTTGCTTTCGATCACAACACCGGAGTCCGCGCCGAGCCCGGTGCCGCGCACCATGTCGTGTATGTCGCGCAGACGGCATGGCGACCGATTGAGGAAGTAATCGCTTTCCCCAGAACGACTGAGTCTCCGTGTGATCACCACTTCCCGGAAGGGAACCGCGAGCGCTCCGTCATCGTTCTCGAAATGGAGAGAGACTTCAGCGATGTTGACTGGTCGTCGCGCGGAAGAGCCCTGAAAGATCACCTCTTCCATCTTCGCTCCGCGCAAGGTGCGCGGACGCTGCTCGCCAAGGACCCATCTGACCGCATCCGATACATTGGATTTACCGCAGCCGTTTGGTCCGACGATCGCTGTAACGCCCGGCTCGAACAAGAGCTCGGTTTCGTCAGCAAACGATTTGAATCCCAGAAGCTCTAGCTTCGTCAGTCGCACTACTGAACTCTCCCTGTTCTGTATTCCAACACCGGCGTCAACCCGGCGACCCGCAACGCGGTCGCAGCGAGTGACGACATCTCGGGTGTCTCGAACGCGCCCGCGTAAAGACGTGTGCTTCCATCCCGCTGAGACAACGCGTACGCCGCGACCCCACGTGATGTCAGCGACTGCACCTTCTCCTGCGTCTTGAAAGCCACTGCCGCCTGCGCGGGCACGCTGTCGACACGCAGAGCGAACGGAGTTCGCACAACCGAACCAGTACCTTCGGTAAGGATGTGCCGCCGGCGTAGCGAAGCAAGTAGTCGCTCCGCCTGCGCGCTGTCTCTCAACGCGCCAGCGTACACCGTGTACCAGATCGCTTCTGTGTCGCCAATGGGTACCAGCGAAATAGTCGCAGCAGGCATCATCGCACCGTGACGCTGAAGCTCAAAGTTAGCACCTTCGGCCGTATTTGCCTTGAGAATTTCTACGGAAAATGCGGCCGCCGCTGCGGAGTCGGCGGGATTTGTGATGAGGAGCGGAGCAGATCGCGGCGGCGGAATCAAGTCGCGAGACGAAGAATCAGGAAGAAGCACTGTGTCGGGAGCGCTCGCGACCCGACGCGCAAAACCTCCCGGTCGCAAAAAAATCAACGCAAGAGCGAGCAGAAAGAGCGCTGCGGCGGTGATCGTGACACCGCGCGAGCGCCATAGCGGTTCCTCCACGGGCGGCGACAAAGTCTTCGGCTGCGGCGTATCGGCGGGATGCGGTATTCTTGCGAGGAGCACCGCGTCGGGCGCTTCATCGAGCGCCAAATCGCCGACCAGGAGAACTCCGTCGAACTGTGCAGCGAGCGTCGCGACCTTTGGTGCGTCGGCAGCGACGACGAGAAGAAGGAGTGAATCGGTCACGGCGAAATCCGATGCTACCCGGCGCCACCTCCGATTTCCGATTATTTGTTCGGTCGCCGGCGATTCGGTTCCGCTCGTGAGAATCCCCAGGTTCTCATTCCCCTCGACTTCGTTGAGGATTTTCTCGAACGACGTGCCGAATACAAAGCTGTCGTAGATCCCGTGCGTGTCTTCACCCGATATCAGCGCCTGAATCGGAGCGAGATCGCCGACGAGGTCGCCGATTACGACGCGGCGGTGAGGCGCTTCCGCCCGGGCGAGACCGATAGCAACGTGCGCGGCCGCAATTGGATCATCGGAAATAACCAGTACCGCTGAGTAGCCCCGAAGAGCAATCGACGTCTGCCGTCCCGCTCGCTCATAGAGGTCCCCGGCGGGCCGAGTCCTCGTACCGGTCACGAACCTCCCTCGTAAACCCAGTACTGCCGTTTCGATTCGCGACCGACACGCTCCGCCTCCTCCCGGGTTGCGTAGGGGCCGAGTACGACACGAAATATCGGAGTGCTTCCTACCTGTGCTTGCACGACGTGAGGTTTGACGCCTCCCACTTCGATTCCGGATGCGATTTGATTTGCCTTCTGTCCGTCGAGCACCGCCGCAAATGAAACCATGAATTGCGTTGCAGGTCGCTGAGGCGGAACGGAATACGATGCCGGAGGAGGAACCATCGTTGGCGATGCATCCCGCATTGGCGGGTTGGGCGGGCGCGTTGTGTCCATCGGCGCAGGGTGAGCAATCATCGTATCACGTGCGGCGCTTTCAGAAGAACCGAACGTGACTGGCTGATCGAGATTCGCTGCGCGCGGGCGGAAACCATTCCAGTTGAAGAAATACCAGTAATCCTTTGCGCCGCCGCGCACCGTCTGAGTGGGCCGAAGTGTCGAGACATCGGTGAACACTACGTCGGGACCGCGTAGCGTGGCAATCGTCCCCGATGGAGCAAATGTCGGCAGATCGATTGACCACTCAGTCGGAACGCTACCGATCACGCGGCCGGTGCCAATCGCAATGACCCACGCCGAGTCACCTCCACCTGCAGGCTTCGCGAGGAGGGATTGTCCGACCGGATCGATTCGAAGGTCACTCGCCGGACCGGGCAGCTCGATAGCACCGGAAACGGATTCGCGGTAGCGATCGAGAATTGCGATCCGCGGGGATTCCGCCAGCGCGATATACACGCGGTCACCGCTTGGAGTCGGCACCATTGCGCGCACGTCGCCCGACACGGGAATTTTTTTCTGCGGAGTAAGATCCCGCATTCGCACACCCATTAATCCGTCGCGCGTCGTGAGATAAAGCCGGTCGAGCGCCTGGGCGACCGGACCTCGTGTAACGCCGTTGATCGTCGTGCTGTCCAGAATCTCTTCGGCCGGAGGCCGGATACGCCATAAGTGCGTTGACGCGCCGGGCGGGCCGGCAATTACGATCGATCCATCAGTCTGCGGATACACCGACTGAGCAATACCAGGTGCCTTGAAAGTCCAGTCGCCACTGGGAGTCATGCGAACAACACTCGAGGGCGGAGCGATTCCGTAGATATCGCTTCCGTTTGTCGAAGTGACGGCAGTGAGTTTTGTTTTCGAAGCACTGCGAATTTCGCCAAGCCTCAAGTCGACTCGACGAGGCTGACCCTTGTCGTCAGTGAATGCGACGAGACCCGCGTCCTGATCGAAGCTCAGCATTCGACCGACGGGCGGCGTGCCGGCTGCGGACCAGACTACTGAATCGAGTTTTTGGAAGAGGTAGGCGCGCGCCGTACCGCCTGCGCGCGGCAGGCGCAACGCGATCGCATCAGGTCCGCGAGCAGCTGTCGAGGGACGCGCGCTTTCCGCCGCCTGCCGGTCACCGCGACACGCGGCGACGGCAAGCGTTAGCGCGATCAGTCGGCGCAAAGTTTAGAAGCTCGGCCCCAGCGAGAAGGTCCAGTTCGGCGTACGACCCGCCACATCGAGTGGTTTTGCGTATGCCCACTTCAGAATCGCGATGTTGAACAGATTCACTCTCATTTCGATTCCGTAGCTTCGAAGCGGATAACGCTGAAGTGTGAAATCGTAATTTGCGGGTTTGCTCAGAGAGACAGACTGTCCCTTGTTCCAGGCGAGGCCCGCGTCGTAGAACAGGGCGCCTTCAACAGGCGGAAGTCCTACGGGCAACGATCCCAGATCGAATCGGCGAATGATCGGGAATCTCAGCTCGAGGTTTGCAACCGCAACACGACTGCCGACGAGCTGGGCAGTATTACACGTCGACGATCCACCGATATATGACGTGCACTCGAAGCCGTAGAAATTCGAGTTGTCGTAACCGCGCACGAATTCCGGACGTCCGACGTACTTGGGGAACGCGCCTTCATCACGCCCAACTGCAGCGCTTGTCAGGAATCGCGTCGCGAAGGTGAGCGTGTTGAACACGATCGGGTCATACCGTCGATAGTCTGCGAGGAATTCTGTCCAGCGAAGATTTCCAACCGAGGGTGTGACCTGGAATCGATACCGGCGACCCATGATTGGACCTGTGATGCCGAGCAGCGCGTTGTCGGAGACATACGCAACGGACGGCGACAGGAAGTTGAGTGCGGGCGCTGATTCGATCGTCGCGATTTCCGGCGACGTGCATCCATTGACGAAGCAATCTTGAGTCAGAGCGATAATCGACCGGCCGATGCTGTTGAATTGCAGTCCCGCCTCGAACCGCGAGAAGCGATTGAACGGATACTGCGTGGTGAACGACGAATTGCGAAGGACGTAGCGCACGTACGGAGTCGCGTAGCGCACCCGATCGGGCAGCACTTGATACGTACCCCCATTGGTCTGCGGGAGATAAACGGGCTGCTGGTAAGCGGCCGCGCTGTACTGCCACCGATGACTGAGATTCGCGTACGCAGCAAAGAGACTCGCATCGCTTAGCTGTCCATACAGCGATGCCGAAAGTGCGATTTGATGGTTGCCGAGCAAATCGCTGAGAACGATTGTCGTTCCGCCGTTGAACCCGCTCAGCCCATACTGATTACCTGTTCCGTATCCAACCTCGGGTTGCGCGATGTAGTCGGGTTTGAAACCAACACGATATCCGTAGTCCTTGAATCGTGTCGTATCGGGCAGAGCGAAATCCGGATTCGTGATAAGTGTCGCGACGCTTGTCGCTGCGGTGTCGCGCATCTCGGTTTCTTTAGTCGAGAGATTGCTCGACGGGCGCGAGCCATTTTGTGAGCGATATACCGACGTGGGTTGCCCACCCGGTTGCACAACCGTGTCAGGAACCGCCGCAGTCGAGGAGGCTGTAGATGCAGAAACCGGCGGAGCATTCAGGACGAGACCGGTACCCGACGCAGGGCGTGGCTGGAATGCCACCGTCTTGAGCGAGCGCGGATTGTCGACTTCCCACACGGTGTAGTCGCCATTCTCGTAATACGTGAACGCCATCTTGTCGGCGCCGCGAGCCCACGTCAGCGCTGGGCTGTACTCGGTGATTGCAGACACACCGCCCAGCACATTGGTCAACTGGTAGTGTTGACGGGTAGCGAGGTCGAAGAGAAACACGTTGGCGACACCGGTGCGATCCGATATCCACGCAACTGATCCGCCGTCCGGTGCCCACATCGGATTGAGGTTGAGTCCGGCCTGATTTGGAAGGACCTCGATGTTCTTCGTGTCGACGTCCATGATCGCGATTTGCCACTTGGCGATTTGGAGACGGCTGAAATCGCTTTGCGGGCCACGATCGCTGGCGAACACGATCCGCTTGCCATCGGGCGACCAGTTCGGCTGCAAATCGCCGTACAGGTCATTCGTCATGGCGCGAAGATTTTTCCCATCGGCGTCGACGATAAAGAGATCAGTGACACCGCCGCGTGTACCGCTGAAAGCAATCTGCTTGTCGTCGGGCGACCATGTCGGCCCCGTCACCGCGTCGACGGGGAGATCGAGACGCTTCACAACTTTTCGGCTCGGAATGTCGAGCAGATAGAGAACATCCTTGCCTTCGCGCTGCGCGGTGAATGCGAGGGTCTTGCCGTCGTTCGAGAATGCGCTCTGCGAGTAAAGGAGGCGCAGCTCCTCGAAGTTGGGATCGGTGGTGCTCGCCACCAGGCGCTTGATTCTCTCGCCAGTGCGGGCGTTTCCGAGCCACAGGTCGATGAAGACTTCGCCTCTCTTCCAATTTCCGTTGGAAAGGAACGCGATGTAGTTACCGTCCTGAGAAAGAACTGGTGCGAGGAAGATCTCTCCGCCCGAGCGCTTTCGTGTCAGAAGAGGTTGTGCGAACGAGCGGGGACGCTGGGACACCGAAGCGGCGGGCAGGTATTGCGACTGAACAGCTTCTCTCCACGCGCTGCTCAAATCCTCGAGCGACATTCCGAGCTCGCGCTGAAATGCACGCGCGACACCGCCACCCATCGTCGTGCGAAGAATCTCGCCGATTGCCTGATCACCCCATCTCTCGCCGACGTACTGCCAGAGTGACTCTCCGTAACGATACGGGAAGTACTCGTCAGGACGCTCGGTCATCTGGTCGATGGTCGGAATCTTTCCGTTAACAGCTGCGTCGCGAAGCCAGCCCGCGGTCAGCGGATGAGTCGGACCGTGCGATAGATATTCCGCCATTCCTTCCATGTACCAGAGGGGCGGGTCGAGTCGCTCCATCCCTTGTTGATTCGCGCCGGCGCGACCTCGAGAGAAAATGTCGTACTGGAATTCGTGCACCATCTCGTGCGTCAGCACCTGGTCGAAACTGCCGAGATCGCCCGTAAGAGGGAGAATCAGCCGATGACGCTGTGACTCGGTTACACCGCCGACGCCTTCTCCAAGATCGCCGGTGACGTTGTTCTGTCCGAAGTCGGCGCGAGATGCGAAGAGAATGATCGGCTTCTTTTCACGGAACTGGTGTCCGAGTACGCGCGAGAGCCGCGCATATGCACGCTCAGCTATTCGCGCAGCGTCAACCACTGCCGCTCGCTCTTCCGGGTAGTAGTGAACGAGGAAGTGCTCGGTCTCGAGAACCCGCCACTTGAAATGTTTGTACTGGACCTGGTTTTGTCCGAAGTACTGTTGTGCATCGGCTCGGGAAGCGAAGCTCAGCGCGAGCACCGCAATCAATCCGCGTAAGACGACTCTCATTGTCGTATCCGTCCTTTTAAGTTGCCACCACATCGGCGTCGCTCCAGAGTCGCTCTATCTGATAGAACGACCTCAGCGTCGGGTGAAAGATGTGAACCACGAAGTCCACGAAATCGAGCAGTACCCATCGGCCTTGCTGAAGCCCCTCGGTGTGGTGAACTCGAACTCCTTCTTTCTTTAACACTGCAATCACGTGCTCCCCTATGGCTCTTACATGCGTATCGGAGGTTCCACTGGCGATCACGAAAAAATCCGTCATGTCGGTGACGCCCTGAAGATTCAAGAGCACGACGTCGTTTGCTTTCATGTCCTGACAGAGAACGGCGGCAAGTTTTGCGGCGGATGCTGGCTCGCGCGCCGGTGTTGCTTGTGACAGGGAGGTCGCCATGCGGCTCCGTGATATTGTGAAAATCGCGCCATACCTTTCTGCTACAATATCATATGGTGCGGCATAAAGTTCCGTTAGCAATGAACTAAGCATTTCGCACGCCATTGCTGCAGTGAATACGAAAGGCCCGCCTTCGAGAATCGGCGGGCCTTTGCTACCTGACGGTCGAGGTGGCCTGCTGTGCGGTGAAGCCTACTGCTTGATCACCCAGACTTTGATTTCCGGGTGTACGTCCGCGTGAAGACGAATCGGCACGCGGTACACACCGAGCGCCTTGATCGGCTCCTTGAGATCGACTTGCCGCTTCTCAATGGCGTAGCCCTGCTCGGCCAGCTGCTGCGCAATATCAGACGACGTGACCGAGCCGAAGAGCTTGCCCTCCTCTCCAACACGCGCCGAGAACGTAAGCGATACCTGCTCCAGCCGCGTCGCGAGCTCCTGCGCTGCGGTGCGCCGCGAATCCTCGGCGGCTTCGAGTCGCTTCCGCTCGCGCTCGATGCGCTTCTTGTTGCCCGGCGTCGCTTCGTAGGCAACGCCGCGAGGAAGCAGAAAGTTGCGCGCGTAGCCCGGCGAGACCTTAACGATGTCGCCCGGGTGCCCGAGCTTCTCTACAGCCTGTCTTAGAATGACTTCCATAATTCCGGTTGGTTAAGAGTAGAAATATTCAAACGGTTTTAGCCTGCAGCAGCCTTCTCCAATCTACCCAGGTATCTCCGATTCCCAATGAAAAGGCGAGGAGTGTAAGGGGCGCGCCCAATGCGACAAGGAATCCCAGCTGATATGCAATAGTTACAGCGATCACCGAGAAAAAAACGATCGCGAAGGCGAGTCGAACGATGTGACCGTTCGAGATCCATCCGAGAATGCCGAGTCCGCGCAGGACGTAAAGCGCGCCGAAAAAAAGCAGCAGATTCAAGCCAGCATTCTTCCCTTCCGCGAATGGCGGCAGAATGAACACCGATGCTCCGACGGCAACGCCCCACACGAGCTGATCGTTGAATCGGAAATCCCGCAGCCTGCCGAGAGGCGGTCCTATGGGCAGGGAGCTCAGCTTGTTGTACAGCGACCATGCGATTGCCATCGCCGCGAGCGACTCGAGTGCAAGAAGTGCCGGAAAAAGAAGCGACGCCCACTGAGCGATGTAACTGGTCTCTTCTTCGATCGTTTGATTGATCTTGTCGGCTTGCGCAGCAGACGCCGCGTCCTTCGGCTTCGCTAAGTCAGCCGCTTTGCGCAGCTGCGCAGTTGCTTCGTCGACTCGCCTCGCGTATTCAGTTGCCATCGTTGCGGAAATCCGGGCTGGCCCCGCCGGAGATACGAGAACCAGGATGAATCCGAGTCCCGCCGCCAGCGCCAACGTCGAAAGCGCGCGCCCGAATAATGGCTGCGCGGGACTGAAAAGACTCACTAGCCCGAAGGCTGCGGCGACGAGGAGCGTCCATCCCCTCGCAAGCGCAGCGTATGGACTTCCCGCGTCGAATGCCCACCCTCGCTCGAAGAAACCAATAGCGCCCGCCGCGGGCTGTCGGGGCCACGCGACCAGCGCTACTGCAGCCACGACAAAAAACAGAGCGAGCCACGGACTCCCGCCCTGTCGCCAGCCGACAACGCTGCACGCAGCGAGAAGCGCCACTAGCAACATTATCGATTGCTCCACAGGAAGGAGTGCACGCAGCTGCGGCGCCACCGGTGCGAGAATCCAGAGGACAAGCACCATTCCGATGCGTGTCCAATATCTGTGTCGCCAGAACGGTGACGCCGTCGCAGCCATCTTAGGCCGTGTGCCCTCTCAAATACGGAATCAGCGCGAGATAGCGCGCTCGCTTGATTGCCGTGGAGAGCTGCCGCTGATGTCGCGCACAGGTCCCACTCAATCGGCTTGGAAGAATTTTGCCCTGATCGGTGATGAAGCGTCCGAGCGTTCGGTCATCCTTGTAATCGATCCAGCGCACGCGTCCCTCGCAAAAGGGACAGCTCTTTTGTGGTCGTCGCATTTTTCCTAGTCCTCGTCGTCGTCGTCATCGTCACGGCGCGCTGCGGCCGCCGCAATCTCTTCATCGCTCATTGCCGGCGCGCCGACTTCATGTTCGTGCACCGTGATGAGGTAGCGCATCAATCCATCGTCGAGCCGAAGTGCGCGCTCATACTCGGGCAGCGCGACTGGCTCAGCGGCGAATCGTGAGATGACGTAGTAGCCGTTTTCCTTGGCACCGATGGGATACGCGAGCTGTCGACGTCCCCAATGGTTTACCTCCGGCTGCTCATTTGCGCCGAGGATTCCGTGAAAGCGGGTGATCTTGTCGTTGATGGCGGCGTCTTCGAGTGTAGAGTCGAAGATGTAAACCGCCTCGTAGTTCCGAGACATCGGTGGGCAATCCTCCTTGTGGTCCTGTTTCCGCCCCCCGCTGGTTGCCGGCGCGGGAGGAAGGGTGAAGGCCGCGGGTGCGGCCGTTTTTATCGAGGAGGAAAGATAACCCGCGCCTCCCTCTGCGGGCAACGGACTTCACCCCAAGTTGCTACTTTCACTCCGTCACCCAAGGAGGAGCGCGTTCGTGTTTACGTCAATTTCGGAATTCGTCGATACTTGGAAGCAGGAGATGAAATGGACGCACAACGTCCTTGCTGAGCTCACGGACAAGTCGCTATCGCAGCCCGTCGAGCCGGAGGGTCGCACGCTTGGCCGTATCGGCTGGCATCTGACGCAAACGGTGCCGGAGATGATGAATCGAACCGGCTTGAAGGTGAAGGGACCGGATGAACATCAATCCCTTCCTGAGAAAGCTTCGAAGATTGTCAGCGAGTATGACACTGCGGCTGAATCCATTCTCGACGAAATACAGAAAAACTGGAACGACTCGACGCTGAGCGAAGTCGACGAGATGTACGGCGAAAAATGGAAGAGGGGTGCAACGTTGATGGTTCTCGTGCTTCACCAGGTGCATCACCGCGGTCAGATGACAGTGCTGATGCGGCAGGCCGGACTTCGTGTGCCGTCGTTTTATGGACCTGCCCGCGAGGATTGGGCGCAGTGGGGAATGAAACCACCAGAAATTTGATCGACGGATAGACAGATTGACCGATAGAGAGATGAAAACGACATCACGCGTGGCATTCATTACTTCGGCGTTGCTATTGATCGCGAGCACGCTGAGCGCGCACGATCTCTTTCTGCGACTCGACAGCTTCTTCGTTCGTCCCGAGTCGGTTGTTGTCATCAAAGTTTTGAACGGCACGTTCAGCAAGAGCGAGAACGCAATCACTCGCGATCGCCTGCGTGACATCAGTGTCGTCGGGCCTTCGGGTCGAGTGCGTGTCGATACGACGTCGTGGGAAGCGAAAGGCGACACCAGCCGTCTCGCGGTTCACATCGGTGAATCAGGCACGTACGTTGTCGGCGCTTCGACTGGACCGCGCGAGATCTCGCTCGAAGCGAAGGCTTTCAACGCGTATCTCGCCGACGATGGCATCCCCGACATCCTTGCGGATCGCAAGCGAGATGGAGAGCTCGCAAAGAAAGCCACCGAGCGCTACTCGAAGCACGTGAAGGCACTTCTTCAAGCAGGCGATACGAGATCGAGCGGATTCGACAGCCCACTCGGCTACCCGGCTGAGCTGGTGCCGTTGAGCAATCCGTACTTGCCGCGCTCGGGCGGATGGTTGCGCGTGCGCGCTCTAGTGGACGGGAAGCCCGTCGCGAATCAACTGGTAGTTTCGGGCGGAATACCACCTCGCGGCGGACGTCTCGCCGAGCGCAGAGTGCGCACAGATGCTGACGGCGTCGCGCGAATCCGAATGAGAGATCGCGGGCAGTGGTACGTGAAATTCATCCATATGGAGAAATACAAAGGACCGTCGAACGCAAATTCTCCGGACTACGAATCGAAGTGGGCGACGCTCACCTTCGAAATTCGTTAACAAGAAACGTTCCGCTGTTTAAACCTCAAACGTTAAAGCGAAATAGCATCACGTCCCCATCAGCGACGACGTACTCCTTCCCCTCGGATCGCACGACTCCCTTCTCTCGCGCTCCCTTCCATCCTCCGTTCGCAACGAACTCATCGTATGACACCGTCTCGCCGCGGATGAATCCGCGCTCGAAGTCGGTGTGAATCACCGCCGCAGCTTTTGGCGCAGTGTCTCCACGATGGATCGTCCACGCTCTTACTTCCGGATCACCCGCGGTGAAATACGTCTGCAGTCCGAGCAATCGGTAGCCCGCCTGGATCAATCGGTCGAGCCCTGCCGACTGGATTCCCAGTGACGACAGGAACTCCGAGCGATCTTCAGCCGGAAGCTCCGCGAGCTCGGCTTCGATTTTGGCGGAGAAGGGAACGACTTCAGCATGCTCGCCACTTGCACGGACCGCTTCTCTCAATGCCGTGAGATGATTTCCCTCGACACCTGTCAACTCGCTGTCACTGACATTTGCCGCGTACAAAACGGGCTTCATAGTGAGAAGCGTGAGCGGCGCGAGAGCAGATGCCTCATCGGCCGAGAGCTTCGCTTCCCAGAGTCCACGACCTTCCTTTAGGAATTCGTACGCCCGCTCGAGTGCCGGCAGCTCCGCCAATGCTTCCTTGTCGCCGGTCCGCGCAGTTCGTCGCGTCTTGTCGAGGCGCTTTTCCAGGGTGGCGAGATCTGCGAGAGCAAGCTCGAACTCGATCACTTCACGATCGCGCACCGGATCGACCGCGCCCATTACATGCGTTACGTCTTCGTCCTCGAAGCAGCGTACGACGTGCACGATCGCGTCGGTTTCGCGAATGTTCGCAAGAAATTTGTTGCCGAGTCCTTCGCCTTCAGCGGCGCCTTTGACGAGTCCCGCTATGTCGACGAACTGAACCACCGCTGGAACAGTCTTCTTCGGCTGGACAATTTCGGTGAGACGCGCGAGGCGCGAATCCGGGACTTCGACCATCCCGACATTCGGCTCGACAGTGCAGAACGGATAATTCGCGGCCTCAGCC
>Ga0137376_10000825_pt1 | contig 15834 bp, 10 predicted proteins | sample SagtaG_23_FD_104814 | JGI IMG/M metagenome (GOLD analysis project Ga0137376, IMG submission 104814) | Vadose zone soil microbial communities from Sagehorn Ranch, Mendocino, California, USA - Sage2_L_20_16 metaG | ecosystem: Environmental > Terrestrial > Soil > Vadose zone | place: USA...
AAGCAGGCGGGCCAGCGTGGCAATGAAATGGATAAATAGAACGACCAAATGGCGCATCGAAGAATGGTAGCAAGGCGGGGAATTCTGAGGAATCATGGGTGAAATAACAATTCGCCAGCCACAGGTTCATCCGATGGGGTCCTCACTGGCGCGTCGGCAAGTGGATATAACGGTGGCCCGTTATTTGAGTTTCAGGTGAGCCCAGCCGGTGCAACACTCCTTGCCGCTGGAACCGCGTCATTCAACATGGGCCAAATCCACTCGGACTTTGGGACGGGACTAATCTACAGCGATGATGGCGAGGTCGCTGATCCCAATACACAGGCGAGCGTTGGCACCTATAACGCGTCGGGCCTCGCCGCTCCGGACTCCTCACTGAATCGAGTATTCATCCTCGGACAGACATCCGCGCAGGCCGGCACCAACAACTACACCATCCAATCCTTCGACGAAAAGGCTTACACCCTTGTGTCTTCAATCACAGTCTCGAATCTAGTGGGCACCCCTATTGAACTTGTACGATGGGGAGCTACCGGCCTCGCTGTATCGACGATGAATCTGGGGGGCAACGGTTCGCCAGGCATGCTTTATTTAATTCAGGATATGACCTTTGTAAGCGCTGCTCAGGCCGCTACTTCTCTGTCGTTCCAGTCGCGGGAGTTGGTGCGGCGGCGCTGGAAACGCATCTCCAAGGCCGACATTGTGAAGATGGTGCAAGCGAGAGGAGCAGCAAAACCTCGAGCATGAAAAACAGTCTAGGTTCCTCCACTCACAGGGTTGGTCCAAGATCTACCTGGCTCGCTTCGCCTCCAACGACGTTTGATCTGGTGTCCTAGCTCCCGATAAGCCCCGACTGCGTCTTCGACGCGTCGAAGACGCAGTTAAAGCTTATCGGGACTTTGGACCATCAGGGACTCGGACGGCTGTCCACTGGCCATTTGTCCCGGCGGCATTCACAAATGTGCCAACAATTTTGTTTCCCGTCATTTTCCCGACAAAGAATGTCTTCACGTGCTGTCCGTCGGGTTGGCTAAGTGTGATGGTGAAGGCTAGAAAATCTCCTTCTCTGTGGCCAAAATCGCTTTCTTCACTCTCTCCCTTTGAGTTCAATGTTCTTGCGTTCAGCCAATCCCCCTCTGCGCCGGTATAGGTCAGCTCGAACAAGCGCGAATAATTACCGTGGGCGCTTTTTATCTGTGCTTTCCATGCTCCAAGCCCAAGGTTGGCGTAATAGATACTCATCTCTGGGGGAGACGCCAGTATCTCGACAATGGCCGCTAACTTCAGAAATTCTACCTCTACACTGCTCTCCATCAATTTATAGCGGAAAGTCACGTTGAAGGTGCTTGGAGTGTGGGAGACGAATTTCCACGTTTTAGCGTTGTCCTCAGCGGCCTTGCGTAGCAAAGGATGACCCGTCTGAGCGACAGCCTCACGGACCGATTCACCGTCGGTCGTGACCTTAACGCTCACTTCCCCTTGGATGCGTGTTTGGCGAGCGAGAGGCGGGTATATCGGCTCGCTGTGCTGCATCACCTTTGGCAAGGTTTCCGCAGACTCCTGTGCCAATGTGCTCGGTACCACCACGAGCAATACCGATAGCATCAGAATCGTGCAAGCAGGCCGCATGGATTTCTCCGTCTCAGAATCAGTCTAGCGCATAGCAAAAGCTGAATTTCTGCAAAGGAGTTTCTATGGCCTAAAAGTACTCTCGACCTTCAACTCCTGCGTAACGCCGAAATCGGAGAAGTTGAATCGGCCAAACGGACTTTACCGGTAAGGCGACAAATCGGGCATGTGGGGCCAGGGCGGGCTATGAGTCCTCGCAGCATTCACAATGACCGTGCACTTCACGTAGCGCTCACGATATTTAAGAAATATTTTTGGCCTTAAGTTGCCTAATGTTGGATGGTTTTGTTCTGTTCAGGATGGTCTTGCATGGTTTTGCTTCTTGCGTGGAAGAAGAAGTTGCAGCCGCCGTACGGTTTCAGCCATAGGTGGCTGAAGGACTTGGTGGACGAGAGCGTATTTGTATCCCCGGCCTCCTCGTTGCGAATACAGAATGCAAGATTGGATGGAGCGGAGTTGGTTGGGAAGTTGGGAAGGAATTGGAGGAAGGGGAAAAGGTCCATCGAATTCAGGCCATTCTGAGTGACCATACCAGTTTGGATGGATTGGGCCCGAGAAGTAGCGAATTGCTTCGGTGGACAGAACCGGGTTTTGGCACAAAGTACGGCACAAAACTGGGCACATTCGGCAGCGAGTGTGCAACCGAGTGGATTACGCTTGTCCGATCGGCGCGTTCATCAACAAGTGGATTTGGACCATCACGACAATTTCATGGGATCGTTATAGTGATTGTCCCCGGCGCTACGGTGACATTCGGGGATGTGGCTTGTACGGCAATCGTGACGGTAGTTGGAGTTGGGGGAGGGGGAGGAGGCGGTGGAGGCGGAGTGAACGAACTCCCTCCTCCGCCACAGGCAACCGCGCCTGCTACCAGAACGACAAATAGAAGAGCAAAGCTAATTCCGGATGCCGAGAGCATTGGCACAGTCCGCTTGAAGTGATCCTTCCAGATCAAGAACACGATCATCAGCCACAATGCAATGACTAAAGTATAGAAAGCAAAAGGCACAGGCCGGGGTGTTTGGCGCAGGGGCATCGGGGGAGCCGTGGCCGGACGTGATGCAACGCTGACCGTAAGTGTGGTGTTAAGCGCACCGCTCGCTGGCAAAGTTCCTGACTGCGGATTGAAGCTGCAAGAAAGGCCAGATGGCATCCCTGGGCAAGTGAAGTTGAACAGATCCGTGAATCCATTTTGTGAAGACAAGGAAACACTGAATGTTGCGGAACTCCCAACGGGTATCTTCGCAGTGCTTGGCGAGAGGGTTCCCGTCGCGCCTTGTAGATGCACAGTGATCGGTGCAGCCTGGTGCGTAACTCCATCTGCGGAGCCACTGACTTGGATCATGTAGTCTCCGGCGGGCGCATTTGTCGCCAGTTGTATGTTGTAGTTACCCAGCGAAAGAGAACCAGTATTCAAGCACTGCGGTCCGTTCTGGGGTGAAACACTACAGGTGATGGCAACCTGATCACTCCAACCGGGCGTTGCGCTAATCGTCAGACCAAAACTCGCCGGATTGCCTGGGAGTAGGGTTAAGGAGTTTGGCGAGACACTTACGGCAAAATCCGCAATGGTCAACTTCAGCAGAATCTGGTCAGTTGCTGCGCCATCGCTTGCAACCAATTGGAATGGGTACGTTCCTAACGGCGTATTCGCGCTTGTTTGGATCTTCAGCGAATCGACGAGCACCTGTCCTGCGGGAAGAAAAAGCGAATTTGCGCTCAACTGGCAAGTAGCACCTACTGGCAAACCCTGGCAAGAGAACTGAAACGTGCTCGTATAGCCACCCACAGATGCGACGTAGATGCCGTAATCGCTCGTCGTGGCTGATGGTGGCGTTTGTTCGTGCAAAAAGTCCGCAGTCAGTTTGATTCCCGCAAACGAAGAACTTGTCTGGTAGGAATAGATCGTCGTACTCACTCCGCTCACCGTGGCAGTGATCGCAAAGACATGCGAAGAGTTGAATCCGGTGCCGATTGTGAATGGCACGTTGGCGGTTAGATTGCCATCCGGAATGGTCACGGTCGAGGGAATACTGATATTGGGATCGCTAGCGGTAAGTTGGACAGCAGTAGCACCCACGGCGGGCAAACTCAAAGTAACCATCACTGTCCCGTGGTTACCGACAGTCGGATGCGTGGTCATTTGCAATTGTACCGTTGGTCCAGCCGCACCCGGGATTACATGATACGAGTCCGGTACGCCGTCGAGTTCAATCAAGTCGGCGCGCCCGTCGCCATTTAGATCTGCTGCCATTTGCGGGACGGACAGTTTTTCCATTGGAAAAATGGCATACGTAGGCGTGAAGGTGCCGTCGCCGTTCCCGGCCAAAAACTGTAGCGACGCAGTCGGGGCCACAATATTCGGTGTGTACAGAAAAGCTGCGATGTCCAGGTTGCCATCACCATTGAAATCGGCCAAGAAAGGAGCCGAACCTTGAAAGGGATCGGCCGTATTCGAATCGCCGCCTGCCAGGCTGGAAGGTCCGCCGGACGTCAGATAAGTCTGCAACAAATGAAACGTTCCATCCACTTGGCCAAGATATACCGAGAACTGGATCGGTCCATAGACTCCCGGAGAAATCTGCTGCGTCTGATAAGTTACCAGGTCGGGCAGGCCGTCGTGGTTCAGATCGGCAAGCGTAAACCCAGTGGGATCGGGAGTGATGAGTTTTGCTGGTGCAAACGTTCCGTCACCCTTGCCAAGAAGTTCGTAGGGCCCAATCAGAAGATCAAGCTTCCCATCGTGATTAAGATCCAGAGCCCGAATACTAGAGACCGTAATGAACTGTCTGTCGTTGCTGGTGACGCTCACGGACTGGCTTTTGGTAAAAGTACCGTCTCCGTTCCCATGATAGATGGTGAGAAGTGAGCCAGTCGGAGTGCTAGGCGGCGCGGCCACTGCCACATCAAGCTTGCCGTCGCCATCGAAGTCTCCCGCAGCCATAACGCCAAAGCCACCATCAGTGAGGGGAATCGTCTTGGCTGGTCCGAACTTCCCTCCACCGATGTTGGGAGCGAAAACAAAAGCCGGCTGCCCTTCAGTTTGGGCATTGAACTTCAAGATAAGCAGATCTGGATGACCCGTGTTGCGAAAATCGCCAAGCACAGCGTCCAGTAATGTATCGAACCCCTCCGCCACGGGAGTGCGGATGGGAGAACCAAATGTTCCACCGCCGTTGCCAACCAGGACGGTGAACTGCCATGCAGTAGAAGTTATTCCATCAGGGAACTCGAAAAGAGCAAGATCCGGCTTGCCGTCTCCATCAATGTCGCGAATAAAAAAATTAGTATGAGGGGCGCTGAACGCATTTGGCGGAGGATAGCCGATATAATTCCCGGTGGGGCCACCAAAACTTCCTTGACCATCATTCAGAAAAACGCTAACTGTATCTTCATCCTGACTCGCGCCAATTATGTCAAGTCGGCCATCGCCATTAAGATCTGCGAGCGCCATACCGATCATGGACCGGTCTCCACGAACGACCTGGGCCGTGCCCAGGTTTCCATGTCCGTCGCCCAGCGATACGCTGACGAGGTTGCCCGCCACCGCGCCGTACGGAGGGAACTCACCGAAATAGAGGCCGGTGGCAGCAACATCGAGATGTCCGTCACCATTCAGATCGGCCAATGCGATAGCGGCGATATTTTCACCTGCACCGGCTCTAAGGATCGTGCCGCTATTCTGAAACGAACCGTCGCAATTGCCCCAGAAAGCAAACACTGCTCCAGCCACGGTTTCGGCTGCAACAATATCGGGACAGCCATCTTCATTGAGATCCCCGACTTTGGCGTCAAAGAAAAATCCAGGATTGTCCTCGGCCACTACTTGGGCCTGCTTGAAAATCCCCCCGCCCTGATTCAAATAGGACAGGACCCCAGCGTTTGAGAATTGATCGATGACTACCAGGTCGGGAAGCCCATCCCCGTTTAGATCCGCGGCGACCAAAGAGGTGGTGGCGAATCCCGTGGGCACATTCACTTCGAACGGGCTGGTGATGGGGCTTCCAAAGTTTCCTTTGCCATCTCCAGGCAGGAACGCGACGGGGCCAGTGTTATTGTCACCCACAATTCCAACAACAAGATCAATGGCCCCATCGCCATTGAAATCCGCCGCAGAGACGGAAAGCGGAGCACCGGGAACGAAATAGTCGGCTTCGGGAGCGAAGGTGCCGTCGCCGTTGCCGAGTAGAACTCCGACGATCCCGTTATCAGCTTCTGCCACTACGAGATCCAGGACGCCCTTCTTCCGAAGATCTGCGCTGATAACCGCTACCGGCGTCTGTCCGGCTAGATGGAGAATGACAGGGAGCTGCGAGGTTCCATCGCCCTTGCCAAAGTAAAGCCACAAGTCGTTACTGCCACCATTGGCTACAACCCAATCCATCTTGCCGTCGTGATTGAAGTCGCCTGTCGCGACGGCTGTCGGGATGAATCCTGCAGGCAGCGTTGGATGAAGTGTAAGACCCGGCAGGCTACTTGGCTGCGTTAAGGTCGTGGCGTTGCTGGTCGCTTGCGCTTGCCCGGTTGGTGCGCTCACTAACCATGGGAACGGTGGCGGCCCTGCGCCGCCTGGGGAACGCGCAAACTTTTGCAAATATCCAGAGCCAAGCCTTTGCGCCTGATTCCAGCCTAGGAAACGGTGCGGCCTTGGTGGTAGCTTCGCTGGCAGCTTGGGACCCCGCAGATCGAATTCCTGCATTGTTGTTGTCCCAGCAGCAGCTAAGATCGGCGGCGCCGGGGTGACTGTAAAGGTCAGGGGATTGGAGACTCCACCACCGGGAGGCGTAGTGACGACTGTGATCTGAGCCGTGCCGGGATTCGCGACCAAGCTAGAAGGTATGTCGCCGAAGAGTTCGTTGTTATTGGCTGCGCCCGAATTGAGCGGCTGCCCGTTCCAGTAAACCGTAGCTCCTGTGAGATTGCTCCCGTTCACAAGCAGACCAAATCCAAATCCTCCAGCGCTTACGCTGGACGGGGAAAGCGATGTAATCGTCGGCGCGAGGTTGAAGATAGTGAAAGGAATCGAGTTCGAAGTCCCTCCGCCCGGGGGTGGATTCTGAACGGTGATCAAGGGAGCAGAAAATGATGAAAAGCGCGATGCAGGATCCAGATAAAAGGCGGGGACAATGGCCGTCAGCTGGGTACTGCTGAGGTAGGTAGTGGGAAGATTCGCGGAGTTCCACTGTGCAACCGACGAGCTGACAAATCCGGTACCGTTAACAGTGATGGTGGTGCTGGGTCCAAAGAGAGGAGCGCCAGTCGGTGAGATGGACGAAATGGTCGGGACCGGACTGATGGGAGGCGAAGATGGCGGACTCTGCCACAAAAGCGCCATCCCTCCGGCAATACTACCGATTTCAAAACTCCACTGCGACGCTTGTGAACGCGACGATTGAACACCGACGGTCGCCGCAATTCCAAAGTCTTGTGAAACACAAGCGTTGCCGAACACCGTGTCGCCGTATTCGAACAAAAACTCACTGCTGCCTTCTTGAAAGACAACCTCGAACGTAACTGTCGCGTTGGAGTCTGAGCGGCACAAGAAGCTTCGAACGTTCCTCCATTCGACAATCAATTTGCGGTTAGGCGCTGCGCCGGTTACGGCCCAAAAAACGTTCTGCGCCGTCCCTTTTAATGGATAAAGATCCTGCCAGAACGGAGCCACAAGCGTTGCCGGCTGATACGCAAACGGAGGAAAACCGCCGGGGCGAAGATCCTGATTTGCATAGCTGGAGTACGCATCGGTGAAGCTGATCGTCCCGTTGCTGCTGACGTACAGCTGAGTGAAGTTCCCTCCGCCAAATGGAATCGTGAATGGTGAAGCGATCGCCGCTACTGAGTCATCCCCCAGATTTAAGTTGGTTCCAGCGATGGATTGGTAGTTAGGTTGCGTTTGCGTGAAACTGTAGGCGCTGAGCACTTCTGCGTTTACTTTGCTGCCGTCGGGGTATTGCAGAACGTAGCTGCCGATCGCCGAGGGGATCCACTGACCGGTGTAAACGCCATCACCAGCAGCTTGGTCCGCCCCGCTCCCATCGTCAGTGAGCGTTACGCTTTGGCCGCCGGGGGAAACCTGCACCACTACTGCGCCGGCCGGTTGTGCGCAATTGATGTTCAGCACCGAAAGGGTAATCGCGCCTCCTACGCTGCCAGAGACAGTGTCCGGTACTGGTTGCAGTCGCGCGTTCACGGTGGAATTGGTGCATGTCAATGCGCCGAATGCGTTTAGACGCTTTTGGGTGATCGAATCAGTGAGTGCGGAAACGCTGTCCCCTCCCGCGAGAATCAGATTCTTGATGGCGCGCCAATCTCGACTCGGGTCCTGCGCTTTGAGAAGCGCCGTCACACCCGTCACGTGCGGCGCGGCCATGGACGTTCCGCTAAACACGCTGTAGGTATTGTTCGGCGTCGTGCTGAGAATCTCAGCTCCGGGCGCACCCAAATGCACCGTGCGTCTTCCCGTATTCGAGAATGGCACCACCGCGTCGTTCCGATCGGTCGCCGCAACTGAAATCACGTTGGGGAGAGCCATACTTGCGGGGAACGCTGGCATTAAATCATTGTCGGAGAAATCGTTTCCCGCCGCCGCCACGAATAAAATTCCGTCCTGCATCTGTGCGGAAATCGCATCCATCAGCGCCTGAGAGAAATCACCGCCGCCCCAACTATTGTTCGTTGCGACGATGTTTACCCCAGAGTCTCTAAGCTGCTTGACGACATCAAGGCACCTGATCGCCCATGACGTGTCTCCTCCGCCGTCCGCGTTGAGGAATTTGCACGGCAAAATCTGCACGCCCCAATTCACACCAGAAACTCCTCCTCCGTTATTTCCAACTGCGCCGATAATCCCTGCCACGTGACTCCCGTGGCCGTTGTCATCGAAGGGATCGCAGTTGCCATACACCACGTTTAGTCCATGGCTTCCGGCTCCGCATTGGATTGGATTTCCGTTTTGATCGGTGCCAGAGAATCCGGAGGAGGAGGTCCACACATTCGCTGCTAAATCGGAGTGCGTGTAATCAATCCCGGTGTCCAGAACTGCAACTACCACACTTGGGCTTCCAGTCGTCAACGCCCAAGCTTGGGTGGCATGAATGTCCGCACCAGGTGTTCCGCCGTTTTGCCCAGTGTTGTGGAGACTCCACTGCGCACCGAACTGGGGGTCGTTCGGTGTCGTGAATGCCCTGACGATGTAATCTGGCTCAGCGTAGAGTACACTCGGATTCTGCCGATAGTGGAGCAATGCATCCTGAACACTCACCCCTTGTTCTAACTGGACGACATGGAGTCGCTCCACGATGGCTGGCTCCGCCAGGATTCTTGCCCCTACACTTTGGTGCGCCCTCTCCATGGCCGCTCGTGTCGCGTCGCCCCGAAATCTCACTAGCACCCGATCAGTTCTGTATTTGGGCTCCTGTGAGCGATCGACCGCACCATTCTGGAGATGTGGCTCTTGCCCTTCAGAATGTGCCAACAGCGAAACTATTCCGGACGCAACCAGGGCAACGAGAACGAGGCCCAATAGAAAGAGGGGACCCCGAGTTGCTTTTCTACGGAGACCCGAGAACATCCAGCGCATTAGTGAGGCGAGAGGGATATTGCTCCTGCTCGGAGGGAACTCGGGGATATTACCTTAGATGTAAATCACTGTAAATAGCCACTGAATGCGAAGTCAAAACCTGCACGCTTCAATAACCGAAGCGTGCGGCACCCCCTCTCATTTCAGCGTTCTATAGAGCCCGCCACCCGTCTTAGGATTTAACGTCCGGACCACACGCCCCTCTGTTAAGTCTTGTCCCTTCCTTAATTTGGCGCACCAACCTCGAAGGTCAGCTTGAGCGGATGCTGATTGCATTCGTAATCTGTGCAGGAGAAGCCGAGCGGCTTATTCGCTCGGGAATCGGATACGTTGATAAATGCTGAGATGCCGGAGCTTGCATGTGCCCCGTAGTTTAGACGGGTAACAATCGGCCTGAAATACCAATAGAGCAGCGAGCGCTTAATGGTCCTCGCAGGAAACGCGGCGATTCCAGCCTCATTCGTCCAACTGTCCTCCTTTCCAGATAAGTCATAACACTTTAGTAGTGGTGGTCGGTTGGGAAGTAACGGTAGTTTTCCCAGGGGACGGAAGTGAGGTCCGCTCCAGCGATTCGTTACATTCCAGCCGTTCGAGAAACATCTGTTTTCGTGACAGCTTGGGCAACGACACTAACTGGCAGCAAATGCAACACCGCCAGAGTCGGCATTCGTTAGGGTTTTGTGGACAAGGCCTTCACATCAAAAAGATGTTGCAGAAATTATCCAGAAGTAGAGCTGGAGACCCTCCCGTGAGCTGCTTCGATTCGGGCGAGCCCACGTGATCTCGTGGGCCGGCTTATCACTATTTGGAATGTTTTTTTCATGAAGCCTCGGCGGTTGCCACGTCGCTAGGTAAGGCAAGCGAATTCCGACGGGCTGATAAAGTCGGGTCCAAAGTGGGTCCGATAAGCTCCGAAAACCACCTAAAACCATGGTACATGAGATACGCAGAGCCAAGACAAATCAACGAGATAGCAAATCAGAATTTAACTACGAACCAGAAGGTCGGGAGTTCGAGTCCCCCCGGGCGCACCACTTATCTCCAGTTGCTATAACAATATATATTCATTATTGTAGTATTGTAGTATTCAGGGTCTGCGCTCGGGCCCTTCGGGCCGGGCTTCCGAAGGCGATTCGGTGAGAACAGGTTGCGGTACTTTCGCTTGCTCATGGCTTTGTGAAAGGCTAGCAGCGTCGAGGGCTTCAGCACGATTGCGGAACGGAGCAGACGAGTTGGTGGTATCAAGAGTGCCATCCAGCCGGCAAGAATACGGTCCCACGCGCAGAGATGGGGGGATCGTTGCCGGGAGCGATTCACGATCAGGAGTTGGTGCTTGAGGAGAAGGGACTCAGCAACGATGGAACGGACGCCGCCAGGTGCGAGCAGGCGGACCAGGGTAGAAAGGAAATGGATGAAGAGAACCACCAGATGGCGCATCGAAGAATGGTAGCAAGACGGGGAATCCTGAGGAATAGTGGGTGAAATAACAATTCGCCAGCCACAGGTACGACGGAAGATCTCGAACGGCATTCTGAGTGGAATGCCTTCTCGCCCGTAGAGCTCGCGACACCGTGGCCATCACACTGGCGATCCGACTTGAAAGCCTTCAAAACATGGCTGCCCCTTAACCGTTTGTGTCCCGCTTTGAGCCCCCGAAGATGAGTGGCCCGCCGAAGCGGGCCACTCGAACTGAGGTCAAATGGTTTTTAGGGGAGAGGCACTCCTTGGCACTGGCCATGGAACGAGCTCGCCGTGTTGGCTACGTTCACTGGCGCCGGATCATTGCTTTCGCAGACGAGCACGCCGCCAATCTGATTGTCGTGTATGTTCTCCGCCCCGCGATTGTTGTTGACGATGACGTTTCCGAGAACCGTGTTATTGTTGAAGTCAAAGTTAACCGATCCTCCGTTGTTGTTCAGAATAACATCGTGAAAAAACGTATTCCCGGCTGTACAGACGTCAGCCGGAAATCCGATGCCGATCGTCTCGAACCCGGTGTTCTCATCCCAATGGAGATCGCCACCGATCGTGCTTCGGCAGATCGCCCCTAAGGTACCCTCATGAGTCTTGCTGATGTTCACGTTGCCGCCCACATGGCTATCGAGAATTCGTATATCGAAGATAATGTCTCCCGGCGAGTCGACGTTTCCCCCGATTGTCGAGCCGTGAGCGTGGAAGCCTGCCGCACCTGGCTCAACTCGGACGCTGCCGGTGATTGTCGCGCCCAGGGACAGGCAGAAGCCTCCGGGACTGGGTACAACGACATTCGCGTCGACAAACCCAGTTAATGTACCATTGCACTCGACGGTCTTTCCGAATGCCGTCGACGCTCCGAGAACGGTAAAAATGATCAACGTCATCAGGTAAGTTTTTTTCATTGGCGTACTCCTCCTCGAAAGTTGGCCATAGGCCTCAGATCGACCGCAAAGCGCCTAACAACAAGCACTATCAGCGGTGACCCTCACTCCGAGAGTGCAAGCGATGTACCGAAGCGAACGCTTGCGAGTCATGCATAGTTATGCGCGCGAAATAGTGTCGTGCGGTCGGAGTTCGCTGGCGCCGATCTCTTGTGACTTGCATAACTTAGCGCTGGAGCCGTGAGGCAAGCCGCGGCGCAACTTACCTTTTGGCGATCGCCCCACGACCCGGACGGATCAGGTGCCGACGCAAGAACTATGGCGAAGAGACCATGGTGCCGCCGCCAACAAGGCCGCGGACAAAGACGAACTCAGGTCAAACCGCGCTCCTACGGGCGAGTCACATCGCTCAAGACTCCTTGAACTGCCGTTCAGGTATGCCGTACTGCTTCATCTTGAGGTGCAGGGTTTTGTAGTCGGTTCGGGGGAGCCGCGCTGCCTCGCTCTTGTTCCCCTTTGTGTCCTGAAGGAGCCGGCGGATCGCCTGCCGCTCCGCGGCCGACTCGGCGATCTCCTTCAGCGAGGTGTAGATCCGCGCTGGCTCTTCTCCGACCGGAGTCGCCATGGACGTCTGCGGCGGAAAGCGCGAACGCCGATGCCAGATCCGGCAAGACTATGTCCGCCGAGCACGGCGATCCCTCGCAACCGCCCTTCGTCGCATCGGCTTGCTTCTTGAATGATGGGATAAGGGAGGTTAGATCGGTGATTACGGAATCGTGTCCCACCGTTCCAGTCGCGCAACGGGCCGTACTGGTGAACACCGTGCCGCGCGGAATTGAAATGCTGGCGGACTGTTGGGACTAGGGCCACTACGATTGGTTCCTCGTCGAAGGCACTGACACGGCATACGCTCGCTCAGGCCTGACCTTGTCGTGCTGCTCATGCCCATCAACGGTCAGAATGGGTGCCGGCTGATGTCGGTGCTGCGGCTCGACGCTGCGACTGCCTGCATTCCTATTGTGATCCATACCGAGGCGGTCAAAGATTCCAAGAGTGGGCTCTCGTCTCAGGAAGAAGCGTTGCCGCCTCTAAATTACCGGACCCCGAATCCTCAATAACGTGGGGCTCCGCCACACCCCGGCTCGGTCGCTCGCGGGGACCCCGCCAGCCCCGCGCCGCTCCCTCGCGGGCGCGCCGTGCGCGCCGGCCGTTATGCGGTTCGGGTCATGAGTCGAGTCGCTGCGGGAAACGAGTACAAAATTCTCGCTTCGAACCGCACAACGGGCTAAATAATTGGATACGGAAAGACGATAGGAAACATAAGGGCCATCTCGCGGTTAGCATAACGCTCGTTCTCAGCCCCTCAGCAACCCCTCCCCCTCACGACAGCGCCACGGGATCGTAACTGACCCGCGGAGGCCGCGAGTTGCTGATACTCGTGGACCTGACGGCGCTGCTCGGTCAAGCCATTTGCTGGTTGTAAGTCTTTGAGCGCCTGAGATTCAGGCGCCACTGAAAGCATCCGAGTCGCTGGCGCGCGCACGAGAGGAGAAAGCCATGGCCGTCAACTTCATGCCGCAAGGGTACCACACTATCATGCCGTATCTGGCGGTGAACGGCGCGGCAACGGTGTTCGAGTTTCTGAAGCGGACTTTCGACGTGCAGGAAAAGTATATGATGTAGCTGTCCGTCGGCACGATTGGCCACGCCGAGGTGACCATTGGCGATTCGGTTGTGATGCTCGGTGAGGCGTCCGGCGACTTCAAGGCGATGCTGTACGTGTACGTCAGGGACGCGGACGCGACGTATCGGCGCGCGCTGCAGGCTGGTGGCAAATCGCTGCGCGAGCCCGCGACCCAATTCTACGGCGATCGTCACGGCGCGGTGACCGATCCGGTCGGCAACGCCTGGTGGATCGCCACGCACGTCGAGGACGTCTCGCCGGACGAGATGATGCGGCGCGCCGAAGCAGCGATGAAATAAACGCTGGTGATCAAATGGGTGACGCAGCGGCAGAGTTACGCTGGGAAGGCAGACGCACGTGACTGGATCATCCGGATCGGATGGCTACGGTCCTACGAGGGACGAGACTCTCCGAACGCTCTGAACTGCGCTGCAGGTATGCCGTACTGCTTCATCTTGATGTGCAAGGTCTTGTAATCGGTTCGGAGGAGCCGCGCCGCCTCGCTCTTGTTCCCACTGGTGAACTGGAGGGCCCGGCGGATGGCCTGCTGCTCGGCATACGCCGCAGCCCCTCCGGCGATTTCCCTCAGAGAGGACCCGGTCGGCGCCGACTCTCCGCGGAGTGCAGTGTCCACCGTTGTCAGAGGCTGGTCGACGGGGAGGACCGCGAGATGCTCGGGCTCAATCACGTCGGAAGCGAGGAGAATGGCCCGGCGAATCACGTTCCGGAGCTCCCGCACGTTTCCCGGCCAGTTGTAGCACAGTAAGATTTCGGCCGCCGCTTCTGAGATTTTGCGGCAGGGCCGACCGAGTTCCATGCTGCCTTCGCAGAGAAACTCGTTCGCCAGGTGGAGGATGTCGTCTCGCTCCCTCAGCGGGGGCAGGGTAATCCCGAATTCGTTCAGACGGTAATAGACATCTTGGCGGAACCGGCCCGCCCGGACCTCTAGCTCGAGGGGAACATTAGAGGCGGCGACGATCCGCGCGGCCACGCGGACCGGCTGCTTGCCGCCGAGCGGCAGCACCTGTCGTTCCTGCAACGCGCGCAAGAGCTTTGCCTGAGTGGGGAGGGGAAGGTTGACAATCTCATCGAGGAAGAGGCTTCCGCCCTCTGCAAGCTGGAACTGCCCCGCCTTTCGCTGATGTGCTCCTGTGAACGCGCCCTTCTCATGGCCAAAGAGCTCCGACTCGATTAGTGTGTCCGGCATCGCGCCGCAGTCGACAGCAACAAACGGTTTCTCGCGTCGGTCACTGAGCTGATGGATCGCCCGAGCGACAAGCTCCTTGCCAGTGCCGGTCTCGCCCTGGACGAGGACAGTGAGCGGGGAGTTGGCCACCTGCTTAATCTGCTGGAAAATCTTCTCCATCTGCCCACTTGGGCCTTCTAAAGACCGCAAAGGGCTCTCGACGACCTTGTTTGTCTCCCGCAGATCGCGCGTGCGCTCCTCGACGATGGCCTCAAGCTTGTTGAGGTGGCGTTCCAGTGCGACCTGCTGCTCTTTCGCTCGGCGACTCAGCTCGTGCATCTGAGTCGCTCGGAGCAACGACGCGACGAAGTAATCCCGGTCGATTGGCTTCTGGATGAAGTCGAAGGCCCCGCTGCGGAGGGCATGCACTACTAGGTCGTGCTCTCCGTAGCCGCTGATCATCAATGTGGGTGTGTCGGGGCGGTGCACCCGGATCTCTGTCAAAAGCTGGAGACCGTCCATCCCCGGCATTTTGATATCGGTGACAATCGCGTCGTAGTCCCATGCGCCGATCAGGTCGAGCGCGGCTACCGCCGAGTCAGCTGTGTCCACTGTTAGGCCGTCCATTCGGAGCCGCAGGGCCTGGGGAAGCGCATGCAGCAGGTCTTGATCGTCGTCGACAATTAGAACGCGAGCCTGGCTCATGGCTTTCCCTTCACCGACGTGGGGCGAAGTTCGCGCCCTGCCTTCCCCACGATCCACTCCAATTTACTGGCACAGCGCCCCAGGGCCGACTGCCGCTCCTTCACGCGGCGAATTAGCGCGTGCGCTCGAATTGCGCGGTACAGCGACGCCACGAAGGAATCCCGATCGATCGGCTTTTGCACGAAGTCGTAAGCGCCCCCGCGCAAGGCCTGAACCGCGAGGTCATGCTCGCCGTGGCCTGTGATCATGAGGGTAGGCGTGTCGGGCTGGCGCCCTCGGATCTCAGCCAAGAGCGCGAGACCATCCATCCCCGGCATCTTGATGTCGGTGACGATCGCATCGTAGTCCCGTGCGGCGATCCGGTCGAGCGCGGCCGCCGCCGAGTCAGCCACATCAACCGTCACCCCGTTCATTCGGAGACGCAGAGCCTCGGGAAGCGCCTGCAGCAGGTCTTGATCGTCGTCGACAATGAGCACGCAAGCCTGTTCGTGCCACAGCTTCTCCGCGATCTGCTTCAGTTCACTGGCGCAGTGCTCCAGGGCCGACTGCCGCTCCTTCACACGGCGAATTAGCGCGTGCGCTCGAATTGCACGGTACAGCGACGCCACGAAGGAATCCCGATCGATCGGCTTTTGCACGAAGTCGTAAGCGCCCCCGCGCAAGGCCTGAACCGCGAGGTCATGCTCGCCGTGGC
>Ga0137376_10000828_pt1 | contig 15817 bp, 11 predicted proteins | sample SagtaG_23_FD_104814 | JGI IMG/M metagenome (GOLD analysis project Ga0137376, IMG submission 104814) | Vadose zone soil microbial communities from Sagehorn Ranch, Mendocino, California, USA - Sage2_L_20_16 metaG | ecosystem: Environmental > Terrestrial > Soil > Vadose zone | place: USA...
GGCGGCAGTGTTCGCGGGCGCGAGCGCGTTCGAAGGCCAGTATCCCTGGCTCGGGTACGTGCGCGCCACGGCTGAGGCGTCGCTCGTAGGCGGCCTGGCCGACTGGTTCGCGGTCACCGCGCTGTTCCGGCATCCGCTTGGGCTCCCGATCCCGCACACCGCCATCGTGGCCACCCGCAAAGAGCGGATCGGCCGGATCCTCGGCAACTTCGTGCAGAATCACTTCCTGTCGCGCGACGTCATCGCGGCCAACCTGCGGGCGGTGCGGCCGGCCGAGCGGGCCGCCCGCTGGCTCGCCGATCCCGAGCACAGCCGGCGCATCGCGCGCCAGATCGCCGTCGGTCTGGCCAAGACCATCGAGGCGCTGCCGGACGCAGAGGCGCACGCCCTGGTGCATGAGGTCGTGAGCGCCCGGCTCCGCGCCACACGCGTGGCGCCGACGCTCGGCAAGACGCTCGCGCTGGTCCTCGCCGATGACCGCCATCAGGCGCTGCTCAATGAGGCCGTCCGCCTCGCTGCGGAGGCGGTGCGCGACAACCGGGATGTGATCCGGGACAAGGTGCGGGCCGAGAGCCCCTGGTGGGTGCCCGGGGACGTGGATGACCAGATCTTCCAGCGCATCCTCGGGACGGTGGAGAGCCTGCTGCGCGACATCGGCGCCGATCCGTATCACCCCCTGCGCGCCGCGTTCGACACCGCGCTGCGCGACTTCGTCGATCGCCTGCAGCACGCCCCCGACGTCATCGCCAAGGCGGAAGCACTGAAAGAAGAATGGCTCGCGGACCCGTCCCTCGCCGACCTGTCCACCCGCCTGTGGGAAGCGACCCGGCGCGCCATCGTCGCCTACGCGACTCGGGCCGATGGCGGACGCGCGCCCGGGCCGCTGGAGCGCGGCCTCACCGAGTTCGGCGCGGCGCTCTTGACCAACGAGGCTCTGCTGGCTGAGATCGACGACGTGGTGATCGACCTCGCGGCCACCGCGGTGGAGCGGTATCGCCACGAGATCGGGGACTTGATCGCCCAGACGGTGGCCGGGTGGGACCCCGAGGCGACCTCCCGCCGCTTCGAGCTGGCCGTGGGGAGAGATCTGCAGTTCGTCCGGATCAACGGTACTCTGGTCGGGGGGCTGGTCGGGCTCGCGATCTACACGGTCTCGCACCTGCTGCGCTGAGCCGGAGCACGCTACCCTGTAGACGTAGGGGCGCAGCATGCTGCGCCTCTACATCGATTATGCACCGGGTCTGGACGGCGGGTGCAACGACGGGCGAGTCGGCGCATCACGACGTCGGCCGCTTGTACTCGAACAACTCGCTCGGCGTCACCCGCAGGGCCCCGCACAAGCGTTCGATCGTATCGGCCCGAATCAGGCTGAAGCGCCCACTCGGCCGGGTGAGCCGGTAGATGGTGTTCAGGCTCAAGCCCGTGAACTTGGCCAGACCATAGGCGGACATGCCGCGTGCTTCCAGCAGCTGGCGCAACCGCAAGCGCAGCAGGCCTCTACGGCGATAGCGGACTTTCTCACCCCGATACTGTGGCATATCGCCTCCTTGCTATATATGACATGTAGACGTATTATAGCACCCACACATTATAACATGAATGGTTGCTATAACACCATGGGCATCGGTCGGGTTCGTGGGTCCGTAGGAGTCGCCGGGTGCGTGCTGGCGGCCGCCGCGGCGTTCGCACCGGGGCTCGCCGCCCAGGGTGCCAAGGAGGCAAGCGGGCGGGGCCGGCCGAGCGCCACGATCGCGCGTCCCGCGTCCCACCTCCAGCCGGCCCGCGGCATGCTCGGCGACCTGGTCGGCACGTGGCGGTTCGAGATCTGGTTCGCGGGGAACTTCAGCGGTACGCCCGACGTGTCGGGCATTCGTGTCCTGAAGGCGCTGTTCGACGACCTGCGGCTGGAATGGACCGAAGTGCTGGATCACTCCCAGGTGCAGGGCCAGGGCCTCGTCGGCTTCGATCCCGCAAGCGACCGCTTCTTCAGTACCTCGGTGTACAACGTCGGGTCGGCGCCCGAGCTGTTGTCGGGCATCCTGGACGACGCCCAGCCGAGCATCACGTTCTACGCGATCTCCATCGCGCCCGGGACGGGCGACGCTCCCCCTGTGCCGCTCTCCACTCTGGCCGTGGTCGACCACGACCATTTCACGTGGACCGCACAGGATCGGGCGTGGCGCGGGGTGTTCACCCGCCAGCGATAGCGGTCGAGGTGCTGGCCTAGCAGCCCTAGGCGCGCTTCACTTGACGCGTGGTGTCGGCGGCGATCGCGCGGACGTGGTCCACGGTCCTCTGGGCCACCTCGAACAGGCGGTACAGGTCAGCCTGGAGCGCGTCGACGGTCGCCTGCCGCTGCGCCGTGTGCTCCAGGGCTTGCATGAGCTGCGCTTCGCTGGCATGCCACTTGGCAAGGTGCTCCTCGAACTGCGCCATGCGCTTGTGCACGAACCGCAGGTCGCCGGCGCGACTCTCGAGATCGTCGAGCGTCGTGGTGAGCGCGGCGGTGCGGTCGGTGGCGCCCGAGATCGCGCCGTTGAGCTGGCCGGCGCGCTCCTCCAATTGCTGGGCGATGCTGGCCGCCTCCGCACGAAGCTCTCCTGCCCGCGCGAGATGCTCGGTCGCCGAATCGAGCGCTGTGCGCCGCACCTCGAGCTCCCGCCCCAACGCCCTGGTCTCTTCGGCGAGCGCTTCGAGGCGCTGGGCACGGGCCTCGAGCGCCCTGACGGCGGCGTCGATCTGCGTCATCCGGCGCTCGGCCCTGTCCACCGTCCCGATCACGGTCGGGACGAGCTTCTCGATGCGCGCCGCCTCTTCGGCGTGGGCGGCGACGCCCTGGAACTGCTGATCGGCCATCTCCATCCGAGCCAGCAGCCCTCCGGTGCGGTCGTCGAGCTGCGCTGCGGCGGCCGCGAGGCGGGACAGCCGGGTGTTCACCTGCTCCACCAGCTGGCGGCGCGACTCAATCTGGGCCATGGCGTGCGACAGGCCGTCGGCATCGCGGCGGACCGACTCGACCGTGGGCTTCATGTCTTCTACGGCCGCGAGCTCGCCGCGCAGCGCCTCCACCGATTGGGTGACGTCGGTGAGCCAGGCTTTCGTGCCGGCCTGCGCCTCGCGCACCCGTCCGATTTCACCTTCGGCCACCTGCATGCACTCCAGCGCATCCTTCACCTCTTTGTGGGTCCCCTTGAGACTCGCGAAGTCGCGTAATGCGGCGTCGAAGGCCGGCTGCGCCTGCTCCAGCCGCGCCACGCGCTCGGTCATGTGCTCGACCGTCTGGGCGAGCTGCGCGGCCTCCCCCTCGAAGCGCTTGACGGTCTGCTCCGCCTCGTCCCGTAGCCCGCTCAGGCGTCGGTGCAGCTCTCGGTCGGTCTGGACGATCTGGTGGTGGCGCGCGCTGATCTCTTTCGACTGCGCCACCAGGTCGCCGTGGAGGGCGCGCAACTCGGTGACGCGGGTGGCGAGCGCGCCCAGACTCTCGGCGCTTTCTTTCTGGGTGCGAATCTTCGCGTCGATGTCCCGCAGGATGTCATCGAGCTGCGTCGCCTGACCAATGGCGCGATCCACCACATCGCGTTGCTGCTCCAGCACCGCGACCTTCTGAGTCACGTCGTCGGCGATGGACTTGAGCGTCCCCAGCTGTCGTTTGGTGTCGGCCGCCTCCGCCGCGGCCTGACCGACATGGGCCAAGGCTTGCTCCAGACCGGTGACGCGGGTCTCTGCCGCCGCGACGCCTCCCTGCACCTGTTGTTGCCGCTCCTCGAACGCGTGCAGCCGGGTGGCCGCTGCCTCGCCGGCGCGGCTCAACTCGTCCTGGCGCTGGCGCGCGCGGTCGAACGTGTTGGAGAGGTTGTGCACCTGGCCGGTGAGCGCGACGGCGTCGGCGCGTAGCGACGTGAGGCCCCCGGCAGACTCCAGCAGGCTCATGAGATCGCTCTTGAGTGCGAGCGCCGCGTCGAACGTGGCGCGCAGCTGCTCGATCTCGGTGCGAAGGTTCTTGACGTCCTCCGCGGTGTGTTCGACCTGCGTTTCGGTGCGGCGCTGCGTGCGTGACACCCCTTCGGTCTGCTCGTCGAGCGTGGCCAGGACGGGGACGAGCCGCTCGAGGGCCTTCACGCGCCCCTGCAGCTCCGCGACGACCTTCTGGGCTTCGGCGATCGGCTGGGTGAGCTGCGTGAGCTGCTGAGCAGAGTCACGCGCCCCAGTGGTGAGCGCCTCGAATGCGACGCGCTCGCGCTGCATTTGGGCGAGAATCGAACGGAGCTCCGCGGGAAGCTGCGCCGGGGTGGTTTCGCGCCCGAAGAGCTTCCAGGTCATGTCAGTCCTCTGATGAAGAAGGAGAGCGGCGGCGGTGCGGGGTATCCGGATTGGGGCAAAGGATATGCCCGGCAGCCGCGTTCGCCGTTACGTCAATGGGGGCGCCGGGTTACCGGTTGGGAGGTGCCGCACCGGGTCGAGCGCGGGTCTCGCCTAAGGCGTGACGCATTGCAGAATCCGGTGGTGACATGCGGCCCGCCGCAGGGTGATGCTCATCACTCGGCCGCCTCCTGATGGGCCTCTCTCGACTCAAGTGGACAGCACCACGAGCTTGCCGCCGCCGGTCACCACGATCACGAGATTCATCACGAGAAGCATCAGATCGTAGTGCCAGCCGGAGCCCCCCTTGCCCCAGAAACCGGTCTTCCACACAACGATTTTCTTTTGGATGGCGCCGAGCATGATCAGGATCAACCCGATGGCCGCGAGCTGAATCAGGACGCCGAACGTGACGCCCAGGCTGCCGAGCACTTCTCCCGAGCCGAGGACGATGGTGAAACCGGTACTCGCACCGATGCCCTTGGCGCGTTCGGCCGGGTCTTTCAGATGATTCAGTCCGCTCGTGAAAAACACAGTGGCGACCATGAGTCGCAGGAGTAAGAGCCCCACGTCGCTGAATCGCAGCAGCTCGGGGAAGAGGATGTTCATCTCTGGCTTATACGCTAGTATTGAGGACGCTGCAAGCACGAGCCCGCGCCGGTCCTATTGCAAACCGTGAGCGGGCTCACTGTTGCGGGGGGGTGAGCGAAAGTGAATCTTGCTGTACCCCGGGAGGACGACTGACGCTAACCGCCTGGCAAGAGACCATTGCGCGCCGGCTGCGCGAATTCCACCTCGACAGCATCAAGAACCAGATGCTGGTGTTCGCGGTGGCCGCGACGCTCGTGCCTACTCTTGTCATGACCGTGGTGTGGTCTCGCCAGAGCCGGCGATCGATCGGGGACCAGATCGCCCAGGAGCTGCGCGGCACGAGCACCCAGGCAGCCTGGGAGATCGATCAGTGGCAGAGCGATCGGCTGCGCGACCTGCGGGTGGCGGCGACGGCGTACGCGGTACCGGAGAACCTGGCCCGGATCCAGGGAAGCGGCGGCGGCGAAGCCCTCATCCGGCTGCGCGAGTACCTCAACTCGGTGCGGGACCGCTGCCCGGACTGCGACGCCCTGCTGGTAGTGGACGGGCGCGGCCGGTTCGTGACCAGCAGTGGCGGCCGGATGAGCGGCGTGCAGTTCTCACAGGACCGGCTGAACGCCCTCCGGACGAGTGACGCCCTGGTCGGCGATGCATACTGGGACACCGGGCTCGGGAAGGCCGCGGTCGTGCTGGCCGTACCGATCCGCCAAGCCGATGGGAAATACGTTGGCGCGCTGATGGCGAAAGTCAATTTGCGCGCGGTGGCCGACGTGCTGCAGCGCCTCGCTCCGCTCGGTGGGAACGGCGCGAACGGGGCGAACGGGGCGAATGGGGGCGGCGGGGGCGGCGCCGGGGACGTCTACGTGATGACGGAGCAGGGTAGGCTGATCCTGCGATCACGGGTGAGCTCCGCGGAGCTGATGCGCGGCAGGCTCCCGACGGAGACGGCGCAGGCCCTGGTGGATCGGGAAGGCTCGAGCGTGGAGTACAAGCGCGCGGACGGGGAGAATGTCATCGGCATTCTGCGGCGGGTGCCGCCCCTCCGTTGGGCCGCGGTGGTCGAGGTGCCACGGGCCGAGGCGTTCCGCCAGGCCGGCGGAGGAGGCGGCACAGGCTTGGTGCTGGTCGCGCTACTGGTGGCGGCCGGGCTGGCTGCCTACGTCGGGCTGCTCATTGTGCGCCCGGTGCGACGCCTCTCCGGCGTCGCGGTCAAGGTGGCCGCCGGGGACCACTCGGTCGAGCTCCCGACGGGCGGTGGCGGCGAGATCGGTCAGCTGACCCAGGTGTTCAAGAACCTGGTGGCCCGCGTGCGGGAGCGGGAGGGCCAGGGCGAGCTGGAGCGGCTGTCCGTCACGGACGCGCTCACCGGGCTGTACAACCGGCGCCACCTGATGGGGACGCTCGCCAACGAGGTGCAGCGGTCGCGGCGGCTGCGGCGCACCTTCTCGGTATTGCTGGCGGATGTGGATCACTTCAAACAGTACAACGACACGCACGGGCACCTCGGCGGGGACGCGGCGCTCGTGAAAATCGCGGAGATCCTGCGGCAGACCACGCGCGGGGTGGACAGTGTGGCGCGCTACGGCAGGTAGGAATTCGTGGTCATGCTGATCGAGGCGCCGATCGCGACGGCCGCGGCGGTGGGTGAGCGCCTGCGGGAGCGCGTGGCCGCCGAAGAGTTCGGCGCCGGGCGGATGACGGTGAGCGTGGGTGCCGCGGAATATCCGACGCACGGGGAGACGCCGGAAGAGCTGATCGCCAGCGCCGACGCCGCGATGTACCAGGCGAAGAACGCGGGCCGCGATCGCGTGGTGGTCGCCGGCCGCACAGCGGAGCGAGAGAAGGAGGGGAAGCGACGCCGCAAGGGGGAGGGCTGACGACGAGACCAACCGGTGTCGCATTCGCACCCCTCCGTGCCGCAAAAACGCCCTAGGACCGGGCCCCAAAGCTTCCCAGACTTCATGTAATAGATGCAAGAGCACCGTCGCGAGGTCTTGCGCGAAGCGAGCGTGGCCCTGCAGGGGCGGGCAGTGACCCTCTGGGAGGTTTCGTCGCGCGCGGAAGTGACCCCCGTGATGACCAGCGCCGGGACCGCCCAGTCCGCCGATACACGCCTCGACCTCGACAGCACGCTGCATCGCTGGGGCGCCCGCATTATCCAGGGCAGTCGCTGGGTCGGCTGCCGGCTGGACGACGCCGGGCTGTGGTGTATCGCCCCCGTGAGAAAACAGCCCGCCGCACCGCCGCCCGACGGCATCGAGCGCCGCAGCCGGGAGCGCATCACCCTCGAGCTGGCGGGTCTCTGTCTCGGTCTCGTGGACCAGCCGCCCGTGGCCCCCCGACCTCGCCTGGCGGAGCCGGACGCCCTGGCCGAACTGGCCCGCCAGCCCAGCGTGATTGCCCACGAAGTGGCCAATCCGTTGACGGCGGCGCTCGCGAGTCTCGATCTCTCCCTCGATCTGATCCGCACCACGGCATCGCTTGCGCCGCGCTTCCGCGCGGAACTGCTCCAGGAGCTCGCGGGCGTGGGTGAAGGCATGGAGCAGGCCATCCAGTTCCTGCGCTCGATTCAGGATCGCGCCCGGGGAGGGTTGGCCCGCTCGGAGCGGTTCGACGCGGCGCAGGTGGTCCGGTCGTGTGTGGCGTTGGAGCGGCCGCTCGCCGGCAAGCGCAACGTCGCCCTCCAGGCGGCCATCGGCGTGAGCGGCGTCTTTCTCCAGGGTGATCCGAACGCCCTGTATCAGGTTCTCACGAACCTCATCCGCAATGCCGTCTCGGCGTCGCGGGAGCAGAAGTCGCCGGTCCTGATCACCCTGGGGCAGGAAGGTGAAGCGCTGCGCCTGGCGGTCCAGGACCATGGAGTGGGGATCGCGGGGGAGCACCTCGAGCGGATCTTCGAGCCGGGCTTCACGACCAAGGAGTTCGGCTCGGGCTCGGGGACCGGCCTGATGGTCGTACGGCAGATCACGCAGGACATGTTCGGCGGAGCCGTCACAGTGGATTCCGCGCTGGGTCGCGGCACCACCTTCGCGGTCACGCTCCCGATTCCCGTGCAGCGCACGCCGCGCGACCGGCGCCAGGCCTAGGAACACAGCGCCCCGCAACGGAATCCGGTGCGGGGCGGTGGTTCACCCAGTCGAGGCTGCAACTGCCCTGCGGAATTCCCCTACGCCGTCGTGGTGGCCCCGTGGCCGTTACCGTTCCCGTTGCCGTTGCCGTTGCTGAACATCTTGGAGCGGCCCCCGGTGACGGCCAGCCACCGCTTGCGCGAGGCGATCAGGTCGTCGAGCTGCTGGCGCAGCCGGGCGATCTCCGAATCCACGCACTGAATCCGCCAATCGATGTAGTGCTCGGCCTGTTCCGGGCTCCAATCGGAGGAGCCGGTGAAGATCATTTGCTCCTTCAGAGGCATGTCGTGAGTGAACCGGGGAGCTTCGCGATCGAGCCCATCCAAACCGTCGACACCACCTGCCTTCGCTGCCATAATCTCGACCTTCCGAACCATGTGATCCTCCTGAGACGCTGCTGAACGTGTTATCCATGGGGCTGGGGCACTGCGCAGTCCGCTGATCATCCCGAGTCCGAGCACCGGTCTTCACTCCTCACGTAGCCTCTTGACGAGGACTTCCCGACGTGACAGTTTGTCTTCACTGGGTTTCGCTATAGGCCCTTACAGGGCGCCCAGTACGTCACTAACCTAGGGCCGATTTGTCATCTGTCAAGGCCACAAAAGGAACTCAAAAGGGCCCCGTTTCGGAGCGGCTCGCCCGGGTGCTGAACGCCTTCAGCCCTTGGCCAGGTATCTCGCTGACGTACCGTCAGCTCGCCGCTGAGATGGGCCGCCCCGTCACCGAGGCCGCCATCAAGAAGTGGCCGCAACGCAAGAAGTTTCCCGCGGATGTGGCGCGGCTGATCGTGACCAGGGCCCGGGAACGGGGGCTTGAGGGCGTGACGCTCGAATGGGTGCTCTGGGGCGATGGCCCAGGGCCCCAAAAGGGACCAAGCGGTGCCCAAGTGCGGTCACCGGAGCCGGTCGTTGATCTCCCCGCGCCGTCCCATGAGCCGCACGGCCAATTTGCCAGCCGCATCGCCGCGGCGCTGCAGGCGGACTTGAGCCACAATGAATTCGGCCAGTGGTCCTCACCGGAAGTGCAGCACACCGTGATTTGGGCCCTGAAAGATCTGGCCCGCCGGCTGCGGGTGCTGCAGTTCGACATGGGGGAGACGTTCGAGCTCACGGACGGGTGGGCGGGAGATATCGGGCTACCCGTGCGACCCAAGGAGGCACGAGACGAACTGGGCTGAGCCGAAGTGCCACCATCGATACATGATCTGCTCAGCGATTCCCCCCAACGCAACCGTTTCCGATCAGACGTTGTCCCACAGGCTGTGCCGCCCTCCACACGTGCCATTCGCGCGCTCCGGGTCACCCCCCTCGTTGTCCTGGCGCTGATCCCCGGTGTGCTCCGCGGAGCGCAGGGGAACGCGCTCGAGCTGGCGGGTCTGTGGGAAGCGAAGCTGCGATTCGGCCCTGACATTCGCGCACCGCTGACGATCGAGCGCGCAGCCGGTGCGTGGCGCGCCGAGATCGCAGGCGTGAGCGCCGCCGCGCGTGTCCTGGGCGACACGATCAGCTTCGATCTTCCCGACGGCCGCGGCGCGTTCCGCGGAGTGGTGGCGGGTGGGCGACGGCGCATCGTGGGCCACTGGATCCAGCCGGCGACGGTCGCGAACGGATCCCGGTACGCCTCGCCGGTCACCCTCACACGGGCGGGCAGCGCGGAGCGCTGGGGCGGCAATATCGATCCGCTCACCGACGAATTCACGATGTACCTGAAAGTCGTGCCGAATGCGGACGGGTCGATGCCCGCATTCCTCAAGAATCCCGAGCGGAACATCGGGCGGTTCACGCGGGTCGCGGCGCTCGAGCGCGCCGGCGACATCGTGCGTCTGCTCGCCGCCCCGGCGGGTGGCACGAAGGGGGAGGTACTGGCCGAGGGGGTGCTGCGGGACGGGGTGCTGTCGATCCCGCTGCGCGGAGGCACGTACGACTTCCGGCACGTGGGCGCGAACGAGGCGAGCGACTTCTACCCGCGCTCGCGCCCCGGGGCGGGATCCGCCTATGCATACCGGGCCCCGATAGCGCTGGACGACGGCTGGCCCGTGGCCACCCCGGGGCAGGTCGGCGTGTCCCGCAGCGCGCTCGAGACCTTCGTGCGGGCCATCATCGATACGCCCATCGACAGCTTGAGCTCGCTCGAGATCCACGGTGTACTGATCGCGCGGCACGGGAAGCTGGTGCTCGAGGAGTACTTCCACGGCGAGCACCGCGACAAGCCGCACGAAACGCGCTCGGCTGCGAAGAGCCTGACGGCCACCCTGCTCGGGGCGGCAATTCAGGCAGGCGTGCCGTTGAGCGCACAATCGCGGGTCTATCAGGTGATGAATGGGGGCACCTTTCCGGCCGAGCTCGAGCCGCGAAAGCGCGCGCTGGCGCTGGAGCATCTGCTGACCATGAGCTCGGGGCTCGATTGCGACGACGCGGACCCGAAGTCGCCGGGAAGCGAAGACGTCGTCGAGGAGCAGACCGAGGAGCCCGATTGGTGGAAGCTCACGCTCGGTCTGAAGATGATCCGCGAGCCCGGCGAGCGCGCGGTGTATTGCAGTGTGCAACCGAATCTGATCGGCGGGGTCCTGCAGCGGGCGGCAGGGCGTCCGCTGCCAGAGCTGTTCCACGCGCTCATCGCGGAGCCGCTCGCCATCCGCCGCTACTGGATGAACCTCACCCCGACGGGGGACGCCTTCATGGGCGGCGGGGTGCGGTTCCTGCCGCGGGACTTCATGAAGCTCGGCCAGCTGATGCTGAACGGCGGCACGTGGGCCGGGCGTCGGGTCGTCAGCGCGGAGTGGGCCAAGCGCGCGACCTCACCGCTCGCAACGCTCGGGAGCCAGAAGTACGGATACCTGTGGTGGGTGATGGAGTACCCGTACCAGGGCAGGGTGCTGCAGGCGTTCTACGCGGGCGGGAATGGGGGGCAGGTGGTCATGGGGATCCCGGAACTCGATCTGGTCGTGGCGTTCTACGGGGGGAATTACAGCGACCCGGTCATGTTTCGCACACAGCGGCAGCTGGTTCCGGAGTACGTGCTGCCGGCGATCGTGGGGAAGTGACCCTAGGGCCGGGCGCCGCCCACGACCGCTTGTAGCTGGCGCAGCATCTCCCCCAGCCGAGTCAACTCTTCGCCATACCGCGCCCAGTCGCCCGCGCGCTGCGCCTCGACGGCGCGTTGGTACGACTCGGCCGCTCGACGGACGAGGTCGGCGGCGCGTCCGTCGCCCAGCGCGGCGGTCGGCGCGGCCCCCTCGCGGGCCGGCTTGAGCGCGCCACCGAACAGCCGCGCCAGCCCGGCCTCGAGCGTCTCCTCCATCGCCACCTGGTTCTGGTGGGCGACGACGACCCGCTTCAGCTCAGGGATGCGCCCACCCTCGGCGCGCAGGTAGAGTGGCTGCACGTAGATCAGCGACTCCTCGATCGGGATGACCAGCAGGTTGCCGCGAATCACTTGGGAGCCGCGCTGGTCCCACAGGGAGATCTGGCGCGCGATCTCGGTGTCCTGATTGATGCGGTTCACGATCTGCGCCGGCCCGAAGACGAGGCTCTGCTTAGGGAAGCGATACACGATCAGCTGGCCGTAGTGCTCGCCGTCGTTTCGCGCCACCATCCACGAAGCCAGGTTGTCCTTGCCCCGCGGCGTGAACGGTACCATCAGAATGAATTCCGCCTGCCGCTCCTCGGGCAGCCGCATGATCATGTGGCGCACGAACGGGTCCGGCGCCTCACCCGTGCGTGACAACACCGGCTTCTGCCACTGGTCCTCCCGGTGATAGAAGATCTCCGCTTCGGACATGTGGTACGTGGCGTACATGTCGCTTTGTATCCGGAACAGGTCCTCGGGATACCGCAGGTGCCGACGCAAGTCCGCTGGCATCGAGTCGAGGGGTTGGAAGATGCCGGGGAACACCTTCGCCAGTGTGCGCACCAGCGGGTCGGCGGCATCGGCCTGATAGGCCGTGACGGTGCCGTCGTACGCATCGATCACCACCTTCACGCTGTTGCGCAGGTAGTTCGTCCCGTCGGGGAGCGGCTGCGCGTAGGGGTAGCGGCGCGTCGCGGTGTAGGCATCGAGGATCCAGCGCAGCCGGCCCGCATCGTCGATGACGAGGTATGGATCGCGGTCGAACACGAGGAACGGCAACGCCGTGCGCGCGCGCTCCCGGATGCCGCGCACGTACATCGCGCGGCTGTCGTTGGTGATGTCGCTCGAGAGCAGCACTTTGAGGGAGCGGAAGTGAGCCGCGAGCACCAGCCGGCGCCAGAAGGAGCCGACCCGGACTCCCCCGGTTCCCTCGTAGGTAGCGAAGATGTTCTCGTCGCCCGAGGGGTAGTCGAACTCGCGCTGGCGGGTGTGGGCGAATACCCACGAATCGCTCAGCTCGCCGAAATAGATCGCGGGACGCGTCACCCGCAGCGACACGCTGGACACCGGCGGCAGGTCCTTGATGAACAGGACGGGCAGGCCTTCGTCGGTCACCTGATTCACCGGCCCGAGGGTGAGTCCCATCCCGTGCGTAAAGGTGAGCCGCTCATTGATGAAGGTCCGCGTGGGGAGCGACGCCGAGTTCAGCTCGCGCGGGGAGAGCATCACCTGACGGTACTGCCCGTCGATCCAGTAACGGTCGTCGTCCACCGAGACGAAGTCGTAGTAGGTGCGGATCTCCTGCAGCTGCCCGAACGTCTGGAGCAGCGGATCGCGATCCCACAGGCGAACGTTGTCGATCGTCGGCCGGTTGGCGCGGATGTCCCGCTCGGTGAGCCGGGCCTCGCCGGTCAGGTCGCGGGTCACGACGCCGTCCAGGCCCCAGGCGCGCCGCGTGGCCGCGATGTGATACGCGAGCTGCGGCGTTTCCTTTACCAGCTCGTTCGGCGCCACGATGAGCCGCTGCACGATGGTGGGGTAGAGACCGACGCCGAGCAGCGACACACCGAAGTAGAGGCCGAGCGCGAGCACTGTGTTGCGGGCCAAACGCTGGCTCGTGGCCCCCCATAGGACCAGCGCTCCGCCTGCCAGCGCGGCCAGCCCTGCGACCCGCAGGCCGGTGAGCGTGGCGTGGAGATCGGCGAAGCTCGCGCCCACGAGCGGCCCCGTGGTGGAGTAGAGGAGGCTCGGGAGTCGGACGAAGTACACCCGCAGCGCCGCGAGCAGGAACAGCAGCGCGATCAGTAGGGCGACGTGCAGCCGGGCCGAGGGCTCTACGGTCACGCGTCGCTCGAACACGATGACGTCACGGCGCAGCACATACAACCCGATGGCCGCTACCAGGGCGAACGTCGTGAGGGCGGTAATAAGACCGAGGGCGCCCGCGACGACCGGCACCGTGAACACGTAATATCCGAGGTCGCGCCCGAAGATCGGATCCGTGATGCCGAACGGCGTGCGGTGCAAGAACTGCATCACGCCCAGCCAGCTCCCTTTGACCCCCAGCGCGAACAGCAGCGCGAGACCGAGTGCCGCCGGCAGCGCCAGCCGGCGCAACAGGCGCGTCACATCCAAGGGAGGGGCTCCGGCGCTGAAACTGAGCACCAGCGGGTTCGGCACGAGGCCGCGCTGGGCTACCCGCAGGTTGGTATAGAGAAAGGCGAATGCGCCGCCTCCTATCACGCCCCCCAGCAGCACCTGGGCCACGAGCCGGGTGGCGAACACGCGCTGGTAGCCCAGGGCCCCGAACCAGGGCCATTCGGCGGCGAGCTGGATCAGCGCGGGCAGCACGAGGATGAGAACGAACAGCACGGCGAGCACCACCAGGCCGAGGCGGTTCGGCCGGCGAACCGGCAGACGGAGTCTAGTTGGTGGCCCGGTCATCGCGCGTAAGGTAACGCAGTACCGGGAGGTGCGAGTGGTATCCGGCTCAATTGACGAACGTGTTGCGCACTCGCTTGGACCGCAGCATGTACAACACCCAGACGAGCATCCCAAACACGAGATTCCCCTTGAGTTCCAGCTGCGTGTCCGCCCGGTCGGCGAGGGCGGGGATCGCGTTAACGAGCAGGCCATCGATCAATGGGATGATCAAGCGCGCGGCGGCGAAGATCACGAACAGCGCGGGAAACACCCGCTTGCGGCGGAAGAACACGGATACTTGCAGGACCGCGAAAACGATCAGGCCGAGGTTCACGATGAGCTCGAACAGCAGGATGGGCGCCAGCAACGGGTGGTAGTTTGCCGCGCCCGGCGTGGTGAGACGGGCCCAAGAAGAAGCGGTGTAGCTCGGCGCCGTTTTGAGAAACTCCGCGCCGATCAGCACCGGCGAGAGTGTCACGCCGATGCCCACCAAGATCAACCAGCCTCCGAGACCGGTCGGCCCCTGGCCCGACCCGGCCGGCCCCGCTGGCCACGACCACGACAGCGGGGGTGCGTGGTAGACGCGGGACGCGAGGAGGCCGGCCACGACCGTCGCACACAGCGCGGCGAGCAGGATCGGCCAATTCAGTTCCCCGGGTTTCCGCCAGTCGGCAAGCGACGCCGGCGCGCCGGGCGGCGTCACGGTAAAGGTCAGGACCTTTTCTATCCTCGACAGCTTCCGGGCGTGTTCGGCGACCGCGGCCGGCGCGACGTGGTCGGCCAGCGTCTCGTATTCGTAGGTGAGCCGGAGCGTATCACCCTGCGAGCGGGAGCGATGCGTAAAACGGACGGCCGGCGTCTCGATCGAATCTTCCCGGGGGGTGATGAACCACCCCTGCTTGAGGTACGCCGCGATGGTGTAGCGGATGTGGTTGGGAGTGACGGCGAGCGGCATGGTGCGGCGCGACGCGGTGGCGGACGGCACGGCCCGCGCCAACTCGAGCGGATCGAACGTCCCAACGTAGCCGTCCTGCTCTTGGGAGAAATGCCAGAAGTCGGGAACCGAATATCGCTCTGTGGTCCGCACTTCGTTCGGGGTTTCGTCGTCGTCGACCTCGGGCGGCGCTTCCGACCGGAGACCGGGATACCGTGCAGAGTAGAAATCCTCGTACCGGCGCTGCAGCTCGTCGATCGACGTGCTCCGCATCGCGGCCCGCTGGTTGTCCGCCACGCTGCCGCGATACCGCGTCTCCACCCGCATCTTGGCGGGCGTGCCCACGTCGCCCAGTTCGAAGAACACCGAGACGTCCGTGAGCGGGCCGGTATCCGGGGGTGGAGGAATAGCCGACAACGAGTCGCGCGACCCGTCGAGCACCAGTGCGGCTTCGAACGGCGGAGCCATGCTCGGGAGGTCGCCCCGCTGATACAGAGCGGTCGGATCGAGCCAGTAGACACGCCCGTCGACCGCGGCCTGGACGATCGCGTGGTCGAACAGGGTGGCGGTGGGGTGAAAGTCCCGGATGTGCCCTCCGTAATCGGTGCTGACGAGCGCGGGCCGTGCCGCCACGCCGAGCTCGTGGAGCATCGTGAGCAGGAGTAGGACCTTGTCCTTGCAATCGCCGAAGCGCCGCCGGATCACGGTAGCGGGGGGATAGGGCACGTGCGAATTCACGCCGATCTCGACGCCCAGGTACCGCACCTCGTCCTGGACGAATCGCAGGGCGCCGAGCACGCGTGCGGGCGTGGTGGCGGACGCCGAGCGGATCTTGGCGAGCGCGGCGCCGAGCGCCGCCGGCACCGGACCCGGTGACGCGAACAGCGACTCACCCCATGCCGCGACCTGCGACCAGGAAGGGAAGTCGCTCAGCTGAAGTTCGGCGAACGGGTCGTACCACGACGGGAGGTTGGCATCCAGGACTTTCGGGGGGACGCCCGCCTGGTCCCACACGTACTCGCGATACGGTCCC
>Ga0137376_10000833_pt1 | contig 15782 bp, 13 predicted proteins | sample SagtaG_23_FD_104814 | JGI IMG/M metagenome (GOLD analysis project Ga0137376, IMG submission 104814) | Vadose zone soil microbial communities from Sagehorn Ranch, Mendocino, California, USA - Sage2_L_20_16 metaG | ecosystem: Environmental > Terrestrial > Soil > Vadose zone | place: USA...
GCAGGATCGATGGGTCGATTTGAGCCAGAAACCCAATCCTGGGATTAAAGAGAACAAAGCCACTCTCGATTATTTTCGCAAGCCCTCCAAGTACATCAGGACCGACGGCATCGTCGCGACGACATCCAAAGGCATCGTCACCGGCTACAAAAACGACGCCGATAAAGCTCGGGCCATCTATGAATGGATCGTCGACAACACTTTTCGCGATCCGAAAGTGAAAGGCTGCGGCATCGGCGATATCACTACCATGCTCGAAAGCGGCTATCTAGGCGGGAAATGCGCCGACTTGAACGCGCTCTACGTCGGTTTGGCGCGTGCAGCCGGCTTGCCGGCGCGCGACGTTTATGGCGTGCGGGTCGCCAATTCAGCCGAGTTCAAAAGTCTAGGCAGAGCCGATGACATTACCGGAGCGCAGCACTGTCGCGCGGAAGTTTTTCTAAATGGCTACGGCTGGGTGCCGGTCGACCCTGCGGACGTGCGCAAGGTCGTGCTCGAAGAAAATCTGCCGGGCGAGCAACTGCCCATCGACGACCCGAAAGTCAAAAAAGCGCGCGCGAAACTTTTCGGCGCTTGGGAAATGAACTGGCTGCCCTACAACTATTCCCACGATGTAAAGCTGCCGCAATCGCGCGGGGCGGAAATCGCCTATCTCATGTATCCTCAGGCTGAGACCGCAAACGGCCGCAAGGACAGCCTCGATTCGAAAAGTTTCACCTATTCGATCAAATCGAAGGAAATCTAAAGCTGGGCGCAACAAAACAGAGATGAAACCGAAGCCTCCACTCAGTTGGAGGCTTCGCCGTTTTTGGCAGGAGGAAATATGAAAACGCTAACGTTACTTGTGACGATCGGATTTCTATCGGTTAGCGGTGTCGCGCAAGCTCTGACCGTCGATGAAATCGTTCGGCTCAAGCAAGCCGGTGTGAGCGACTCGACGATCGAGCTGGTAATCAAGGGCGACGGTGATTCACGCTCCGCCGGCACCTGGAAAACCAGAGATGGCTGGAGGGTGCACACGACGGAAACGCGCGAGCGGCAGAGTTACTCGGATGATCGCTACTACGGCAAGGAATATCCGATCGCGGTTTATCCGAACGCCTTCCTTCGTCGAAAATGAAAAGGGGCACGACATGCCGTGCCCCTACGATTCTCTGTAGCGATCTAAAAGACTATCCTTTAAGCGCGGCTTCGATCGCCCGGGTGACATAGACCTCGGTCAGTTGTTTGCGGTATTCGGCAGAGCCGTTGATGTCTTCGATCGCTTCGATATTGCGGCAGGCTTCGGCCGCTGCTTGCTGAATGAGCACTGCATCCAATTTTTTTCCCGTAAGCATTTGCTCGAGCCGATCCGGTCGGTAAGCCTTGTCGGTGACGCCGGTGATGCCGACAGCGGCCCGGCTGCAAGTTCCCGCCGCATCCAGCGTCAGGTGCACGGCGACGCCGACGACGGCGAAGCCGGAAGAACGCGGCGCTGCCTTTAAGTAGGCCGTTTTGTCAGCGCCAGTCACTGGAACTTTGATCGCGGTGACGATTTCGTCCGGTTCGAGCACGCTCATCAGCAAGCCTAGAAAGAACTCATCACATTTCACCCAACGTTCGCCGTTCGGCCCCGCGATTTTGATTTCCGCGTCGAGCGCTATGACGGTTGCCGGCCAATCGCCGGCCGGGTCGGCGTGGGCGATGCTGCCGCCGAGGGTGCCGCGGTTGCGCACCTGAACGTCGGCGATGGTCGTCGCCGTTTGCGGTAGCAGGGGACATTTGTCCTTGAGCAGGTCGGAGGATTCTATTTGCGCGTGCGTCACGAGCCCGCCGACGATCAAGGTGCCGTCTTCCTCGCTAATGGTGTCGAGACCTGGGATGCGCCCGATGTCAACGATAAAGCCGGGTTTGGACAGGCGCATTTTCATCAGCGGCAGTAGACTTTGGCCGCCGGAAAGAATTTTGACGTCGTCTTTGTGCTCGGACAAAAATTTGACCGCGTCGGCGAGCGAGCGGGGCGCGTAATATTCAAAAGCACCCGGGATCATGCTTAGAAAGTCCTCCGCTCAGTTTCGGGGTTGTGATTGGCCAAGCGCCAAACCGCTTCGGGCGTGAGCGGCAGATCGCAGACTTTGACGCCGAACGGTTGCAGCGCGTCTTCGACGGCGCTGGCGATGGCGGCGGGGGAGGGGATCGCGGCGCCTTCGCCAGCGGCTTTTTGGCCAAGCACGGTAAACGGCGACGGCGAGGGTTGGTGGACTACTTCGACGCGCGGCGTCTCGGCCGCCGAGCATTTGCCGTAATCGAGATAGGTAATCGTCAGCGGCTGTCCCTCAGGGCTATACATAAAGCCTTCGCCAAGAGCGATGGCAATGCCGTGGGCGGCGGAACCGTAAACCTGCCCGTTGACCACGTCTGGATTGATCACTGTGCCGTTGTCGCCGACGATTAGGTAGCGAATCACGTGGACCGCGCCGGTATTCTTATCCACTTCGACGATGGCGGCGTGAGCCCCGGCCGAAAACGTGAACTGCGCCCGGACCATGCGATCGGCGCCGGGCACGATATTCGGTTTGGCGTGGGGAAACATGTAGTAATAGGTCGCCTGCAGACCGGCTTCCATGCCGTCGGGAATCAAGTGCTGGTTGTTGTAGGCGATGCGGCCGAGCTCCGCGAAGGTAACTTTCTTGGCTGCCGAGGCCGGCACCTGCACGACGCCATTTTCGATCGTCAGTTCTTTCGGATCGGCGTTGAGCACGTGGGCGGCGAGTTGCAAGACTTTCTCGCGCAACTTGGTCGCCGCGCCGTGGATTGCGCCGATGTCGTAGAGGTGGAAATTATTGCCGCTATTCGCGGCGGCCACGCCCCAAGGCGAAAGATCACTGTCGAAGGGGATGCTCGTGCTGATCTGATCCGGCGTGGTGCCAAGCACGTCCGCCGCGACCTGCGCCGTGGTCGTTTCGTGCGCCTGTCCGCAATTGGGCGAGCCCAAATGCAAGCTAAGGGTGCCGTTCTTTTCCAGCTTGATTGTAGCGCCATTGACGCCACCGGAGCCTGGCGGCTCTTTCATTTCCGGGAAGATGGCCATGTCGCGCGCTGCGTTACGCCCCCCGGGCTCGACGCCGATGACGATGCCGATGCCCATGAGCTTGCCTTTTGCGCGTGCCTGCTTTTGCTCCTCGCGCAATTCATCGTAGTCGATTTTTTCCAGCAGCGTCGACAGCAAACCGGGATAATCGCCGCTGTCGTACACGTTACCGCTGATGGTGCGATAGGGCATTTCGTTCGGCTGGATTAGATTTTTACGCCGCACTTCGATCGGGCTCAGGTTCAATTCCTGCGCGACCCGATCCATCATGCGTTCCCAGATGTAGCACATGCCGGGTTTGCCGATGCCGCGGTTGGGAATCACCGGGCATTTGTTCGTCACCACTGCATTGCCGATCATGTGAATTGCCGGCGTGCGGTAAGTGTTGGAAAGGTTATTCAGCTTGTTGGTGAAATGGATCGTCAAGGTGCTGATCGAGCCGCCGACGTCGTCATATTCGTTAAAGCGCAGCCCGAGCACGGTGCCGTCGTTTTTGACCGCCGCCTCGGCTTCGAATTCCTGGGCGCAGGCGTGGCCGCCCGCCATCATGTGCTCGCTGCGGTCTTCGATCCATTTGACCGGCCGGCCGCTTTTCATCGCCAAGAGCGAAACCAACACGACGTACTTGCGAATCAAATGAATCTTCTGGCCGAAGCCGCCGCCGACGTCGGGAATGATCACGCGGACATCCTGCAAGCCGAGCGCTTCGCGCACGCCGTCGTAAATGACTTCGGGAACCTGCGCCGTCACCCAAACGGTCAAGCGCTGGCTCGCGGCGTCATAGGACGCGATCACGACGAACGGTTCGAGCGGCGTCGAGCTGTAGCGGTGGATCTTGAGATTTTCCTTGACGACGCGGTCTGCGGATTTGAACGCCGCCTCGATGTCGCCGTACTGCAGCGACCCCGTCCAGGCCAGGTTCGTGCCCAATTCATCGAACAACGTGGCCGACGATGGCTTGATCGCCTCGCGCACATCGACCACGGCGCGAAGCGGTTCGTAATCGACTTGGATCAACTCGAGGGCGTCCTCCGCCGTGCCGCGATCGCGCGCCGCCACTGCGCCGATCGGTTCGCCGACGTAGCGGACTTTTTTCACTGCGCCGGCGTATTCATCGATGGGCCGTTTCAAGCCGGCGGCGTATCGTCCCGGTTTGAACGGCTTGGTGAGCTGCTTGACGTCGTTCGGCGTGATCGCCGCCATGACATTGGGATTCTTCAGCGCTTCGGACGGATCCACGGATAAGATTTTCGCGTGCGCGTGGGGGCTGCGCAGGATCATCGCCTGCAGCATGCCCGGCAACATGAAGTCGTCGGTAAAAAGTCCCCGGCCGGTCACATGGCGCGGACCTTCTTTGCTGCGGCTACGAGCGCCGATGAACTTAGCCATTTTTCATTCCCCTTGCCGCTTCTTTTACGGCATCGACGATCTGCACGTAGCCCGTGCACATGCAAAGATTACCGGCAAGCGCTTTGCGAATCTGATCATCGCTGGGATCGGGATTGGTTTGCAGGAGTGCGTAACTCGTCATTACCATGCCCGGTGTGCAGTAACCGCATTGAAACGCGTAATTTTTTACGAAGGCTTCTTGCACCGGATCGAGCTCGCCGTTTTTAGCCAATCCTTCGATGGTCGTCACTGCGCGGCCGTCCGCTTGCACGGCAAAGTGGAGACAGGATTTCACCACTTTGCCGTCGAGCAGCACGGAGCACGCGCCGCACTCGCCGATCACGCAGCCGATGTGCGTGCCGGTGAGGCCGATATTCTCGCGCAAAAAATGCGCGAGCAAAACACGCGGCTCGACGTCTTCTTCATAAAGTCGTCCGTTAATAGTGACCCGAATAGTTTGTTTCATAAAAGCCGAGAATATCGGTTGCATGAAAATCGGTCAAGCGAGAGAGCCACGCAGATCGCTCCATTCGGTGTTTCGAGAATTCCCAAAACGTGGATTTTCCATGATGTCATTCCGGTGACGACTTGAACGGAGCGTAGCGGTGGAACGTTTGCAACGATTGGAACGGACCGATCCCATGATAAACGGAGCGCAGCGATTGAACGATTGGAACATTTGGAACCGGATTGTTCGTTCTGATGACGCTGCGTTCACGTCTTTTATTCTTTTCAACATTGTTCACTATTAGACAGCAATGCCTTCTGAGTCGGATTAGGTTAATCGCAATAGGTTGAAAAATCTATTAGATTTTCGAGATCTGTAATGGCGCGCAAGAGGTAGAAGGCCCGTCGACATGACCAACGTTGGCATGGACTTCCGCTCCGGTTCGGCAACGAATGTATTCCCGGTTCAGACCCCTCCCTCTTCCAATATCCGAAGGCTTATGAAAGAGCCTGAAAAAGGAGAGTTATGAATCCTCTATTTATAATCGCTGTTCCACTGGGATTGGTGATCCTGGGTATGATACTGAACAGCTTCGATCTCGGGTTCAATCAACCGCCGAGCTCGGCGGAGCAAGATCCAGTGAAGAAACTGACGGCAGAAAAGGAATCTTATCGAAAATTCTTTGATCTACAGAGAAGCCGGTCGACAAAGCGCCAGAAACGGGTCGGCCAGTATGCCTGGTTGGTGATGGCCTCCTTTATCGGCGCCTTCATCTGGCTCTATGCGGATACCGTGAGCAAGACCAGCCTTTCGAGTCGAATTGCCGGGCTTCAAACATTGGCAACCGAAGAAGGCAAACAGATGGTTCTTTCGGTGACTCTAAGCGACGGGAACAATGTCAAATACCTGATCAAACTGCCTCAGGCCGATAAATTACTGGTCGCCGCAAAAGAAGCCACTGCCCCGGAAAAGGTTTCATCGTGGGAGATAGAAAGATTGGGCACGGCTCTTAGTACCGGCGATAATACATTGCCGCTTGGTGTCGCGCTGAAGATCTCCCAACTCTCAATCGAACCCAGATAGACGGGAGATTTCCAAAGAGCCAGATCACGCCTGAGGTGCTGGATCGCCGCCTCAGGCCCATCGCTGTCAACTTCCGCGTTTCCGGAATTCCGGAAACGTGGAAGTTTCCCCTCGACTTGCCCTTGAGCTTTTGAACCAGGTCCGACTTTAAACGGCTGGAACGGAGGAGCGCAGCAGCGTGAATAGTTGACCAAATATGGATCGAGAACGGCAGAACTAGACAAAGGAAAACGGGGGAACCGCTTGTGGCAGACTTGGCCGCACGCATTTCGCTGCGTTAACCTTTACCCACCTCCGCCATCGCCTTAAAAGAGGAAAGAGTTTTAAACTATCCCACGAGTCCAGACATTTTATTGACACCACTTAAGTGGGTGAATATAAGTGGCTCTGGTAAATTTCGGCGAAGTTGTCGACCTATCACGCCAATTAGTTTACTGAAACATTCGCCGCCGTGGCCGCTTTCTGAATGCACCACATGCTAAGGAGGCATCTCATGCGGAGGCGCAGCCCGTCATTAGATCGACGTCGGTTCTTGCGTCAAGGCGCTGCCCTGGGGTTGGGAGCTCTGATCGCGCCATCAGTCGCGCGCATGGGTTGGGCTGCGTCCAACGATCGCGTTGTCATCTATCAAGGAGTCAGTCTGGATTCGCTGCATCCCTACGGCTATAGCGGCGGCGGCATCACCGGTATTTGGCGGCACATCATAGAGCCCTTGATCCAGATGGACTACGGGCGCAACGAATATGTCGGCGTGCTGGCCGAGTCCTGGGAGTTTCAGGGGAGAAAGTGGGTTTTTCACCTTAGGAAAGGCATCCGCTTTCACAACGGCGCGTCTTTTACGTCGAAGGACGTCGCCTATTCCATCGACAGATTGCAAAACGATAAGCGCAGCATGCAGGGATCGAACGTGCAAAACGTCGAAGTCGACACCCCGGATGACTATACCGTGCTCCTCACGACCAAGAATCCCAATGCCCTTATGCTGTCTCGCCTGGAGACACGTTTTATCGTCTCCAAGGACGCCGGCGATCAGCTCGACAACCACACCAACGGCACCGGCCCCTATAAATATGTCAGTTGGCAGCGCGGCGGCAGTTTGGTGTTGAGGCGCAACGACGATTACTGGGGCACGAAGGCGCAAATCAAGGAAGTGATTCTGAAAGGGGTGAAGGAGGAAGCGGCGCGGGTCGCCGGATTGCTCGCGGGTCAGGCGGACGTGATCAGCAATCTACCGATCGAAGACATCGAGCGCGTCGCCAAGCACCCGCGGGTTCGGGTGGAAAAGGTGGTGGGATTTCGGATGTATTTCTTGGGCATGAACGTGGCCTTCAAGCCCTTCGACAACAAGCTCGTGCGTCAGGCCATCAACTATGCCCTCGATCCTTATGTCATGTTGAAGCATATCTACGACGGCAACGGCGCCGTGGTGAACGGTCCGTTGGGCTCGAACTGGGTTGGCTTCGACCCGAAGATTAAGCGCTATCCTTACGATCCGAATAAAGCCCGGGAGCTTCTCGGCACAGCGGGTTATCCCAACGGTCTCGAGATCAAGCTTTATTTTGCCCCGGACCGCCATCTCAAAGGCAAAGAAGTTTGCGAAGTCATCGCCAATCAGCTGGGAAAAGTCGGCATCAAAATCGAGTTAGTCTCTCAAGAATACGCCGTCTATTGGGGCAAAGATGGTGTCAATGGCGGCAAGCTGCCGTTTTACTACGCCGGCAGCAATGGCAGCGATGCCGATACTTATTTCGAGCAGTATTTTCGCACCGGCGGATCCAAACGAATCGGTTACAGCAACCCGGAATTCGACAAGCTCATCGACGAAGAGCAAAAAACCGGCGATCACAAAAAGCGCGTTGCCATTCTGCAGCAGGCGGGGCGCATCCTCATGGAGGACGTGCCTTTTGCGCCGCTCTATACGCTCTCGGAAATTTACGGGTTGGCCAGAAACGTTGTCTGGAAAGGCACTCCCGACAATAAAATTCTGGCGGCGGAAATGAAAATCAAAGCGTGAAAACGGAAACGCGTTCAAATCGTTCAAGCCGTTCAACCGCTTTGCTCCGTTCAAGAAGTTTAAGGACTCGGAGCGGAACTTCCAACTGTCGGAGTTCCCGAAATGTCGAAACGTTACTCATGGGAGGTAACCAATCGGAAGTGACCGTTCAAGTCGTTCAAAACGTTCAACGGCTTCGCTAAGTTCAAATCGTTAAATTAAGAATAGGGCGTAGCGGAAGAAGTCGCAGTGAATTCATCTCCACACGTATCATGTGGACCGCATCACTTGGTTCAGATCGGACTTCGGCAATATTCGGCGAAAGGCATCCAGGGTAATGGTTTCATTTTGTTTTTCTTTCGGAACGATGCCCATCGGCACGCCGCCCTTCTGAACTGTATCGATCGCTTCCATGAGGAGTTTTCGCAGCAATATCACCCCGCGATCGGACGTTGCCAATTGCTCGTTTCGGTAGCCGATCTTTCCCTGCGTGGACTGGCAGACGTAGTCCTCCTTCCACACCTGCCCTCGGTACGGCACGTTCTTGCGCTTGTCATATTCTTTTATTGGCTCCGCGGCCGGCGGGGCGTAGCGCGTTTGATCCCTTTTCTTGATCACGTCGTCCTTACCTTGAGGAACGAAATCGCTGCTGAAGACCATGAAGTTGTCGTCATCGACCGGCGTCACGAACAGCAAGCGCTCGAATCCTTCTTCCTCGACTCCGCGTCCGCCAAGAGAAAAGACCGTCGGCAGCGCGAGGCTCGTGAGCCTGACGTACAGAGTATCCGGTGTTGGGCCCGGCCAGTGCACGATCGTCTTCAAGCCATATTCAGTCGGCAGAGCTTCGATATGGTGGTCGCCCGGGAAATCCCAGAAGGCATTTTCCCACGAACGATCGGCGCGGCTGGGCTTATGCAAGAAAAACGCGTGCAGCGAATCGATGGTATTCTCGAAAAAGTTGAACCAGTTGTAATCCCAATGGCGCGGCGGCAGCGTCAAACGGATACCGTCGTCTCTGACGAGGGTGGAATAACGCGGCAACGGCGGGGGATCACTTTTGCCGAGGTGAGCGAAGATCAAGCCGCCTAACTCCTTAAGCTGGTAACTCGGATGCTTCACCTTTTGGCAGAACGTGCTGCCCTTGGGCTCGAGTGGTTGCTCCAAACAGTTTCCGGCGACGTCGTAAAGCCATCCATGATAAGGACATCTTATGCCGCGTTCCTCGATGTCGCCGTATTCCAGGGATGTGCCGCGGTGGGAGCAATGCAGTCCCATGAGACCGAGGCGGCCGGCGCCATCGCGAAAGAGCGCCAATTCCTCACCGAGAACCTTGACTGCCAGGGGAATGTCTTTTAAATCTTCGGCCCGGGAAATTGCCAGCCAGTAGCGCCGAAACATTTCACCGCCGATGCTGCCGGGACCGACATGGCAAATCGCCGACAGGTCGAGTTTCGCTTGGGTTGCCTCCGCCATCATTTTTTCTCCAATGATCAAATTATCTGCCTCTCTGAACATCTTCCAGCAAGCTAAAATCGTACATCTTTTTGGCAAGCTCGCCGGTCGACACTGAAGTCTTCACGCGCTGACGGGTAAGTTCGATGCCGTTTTCGATCGACCGCTGCGAGATATTGCCGTCGGCCGACAGGATACTCAGCATAAATTTGTAGTTGGTGTCCGCTACGTCCCGTTCGAGGTTAAAATCTTTCGTTATCGAACTCACGATCTCATCCTTATTCTTTGGATCGTGCACATAATGAAATCCTCGCATCGTCCCACGCAAAAATTTCTTGATCAGAAGAGGATTTTCCTTGATGAGCTGATCGGAGACCACGACTCCTGAGCCGGGCAGCTCCAAGATGTCGGCCAGCGACTGGAGCCTGACCATACCGAGCTTCTCGGCGATGGCAAAACCCGGAGCCCAAAGAATGGCGGCATCCACAGCGCCCTTCTGAAGCGCGGCAAAAACACTCTCGCTGCCCACAGCCAGGATCGAAACTTCTTTATCAGGGTCGACGTGGTGATGAGTTAGAATAGCTCTTGCGGCATAGTCGGTCGTGCTGCCCACGCCGGTGACGGCAATCTTTTTTCCTTTGATGTCCGCGATCGAGCGAATGCCGGATTCTCTACGCCCGTAAAGAATGAATGCCGGTTTATTGTTGAACCCAATGATGCCTTTGACCGGCGCGCCCGCCATGGCTGCCCGTGTTCCAGTTCCGAAACCGGTGCTGAATTGGATCGATCCCGAGACCAGGGCTTGCATGGCGGTGGGCCCGCTCCTGAACAGCACCGGTAAGACGTTCAAGCCTTCTGGCTTAAAGAAATCCTTTTTGAGCGCTACCGATAACGGCAAATCGGAAAGCGTCGGCGCATCCATACCGATAATGACTTTCGCCGCCTCCGCCGAAAAACTTTGCTGTAAGTTAGAAATTGGCAATAAAGCGAAGCACGCCAGGAATATTAACCGCAAGTGACTTCTTCTCATCTATTTTCCTTTATATCAGCGCAGCGACGGCACAAACGACTTGCGTGGAATCTATTGAAGCGACCATTTCATGTCAAGCATCGGGAACATCGCAACCATCTTGAATACGCATATGCCAACAGCGAAAGGATCCAGCATACCTTCATTTGACAAAAGTTTTACGACAGCGTTAAACGAGAGTCTATGAAAATCGTGGTAACAGGCAGCGCCGGGAGGCTCGGGCACCTAACGATCGGAGAATTGCTCGACCATGATCACGAAGTGCTGTCGATCGACAAAGTGCCGATCTCGGAAAGCGTCTGCCGCGGTTCGGTGATCGATCTGCTCCGGGCGGAGGATCTTGCCCAGGCCTTTGAAGGCGCCGACGCGGTGATCCATCTCGCCAGAAAAAAGTTTCCCTATACCAGCAACGGATTCGATGCGGAGTCTCGTACGTGGAAAACTCCCAACGTGCTCGGCGACGCGGCAATATTCGGTTACAACGTAACCCTGAGTTATAACGTGATAGCGGCGGCTTTTACCGCCGGAGTCAAGAAGCTCGTGATGGGATCGAGTCTGACGATTTACGGTTTCTATTATCCCTCGCAATGGTCGGCGCCGGAGTATCTGCCGGTGGATGAAGACTATCCTTTGAATCCCCAGGATCCTTACAGTGTATCCAAGCTCGTCGTTGAGCGCGCCTGCGACGCATTTGCGAGCAAGAGCGACATGCAGATCGCCAGCCTGCGATTCGCCGGGATTTGCGCCGACTTCACGCACCAGACTCTCAAAGAGAGACGAAAAAACCCCTTGAGATGGAGCGGCCCGTTGTGGACCTATATCGATGTTCGCGATGCGGCTCTCGCGTGTCGTCTCGCGGTCGAAGCTAACTTTGCCGGTCATGAGGCGTTTAACATCTGTGCACCTAATACGATCATGGAGAGGCCGACTGCGGAGCTTGTTACGGAGTATTTGCCCAGCGCGAGATTGCGCACGAGCAGCGAAGGAAACTGGGCTGGGTATGATTCCGAAAAGTCTGGAAAGATTCTCGGGTTCAGGGCCGGACATCTACTCGATTGACACCGCGTCGATTGCCGTTTTGGATTGTCGTAAGTAATATTTCTGTCGAAAGAGGGACTAGAATGTTTCGTTGTGTCGATCTTCCCGCGCGGATTCCTGGGAGACTGCTGCTGCACAGCATGCCGGGTCGGTTTGAAGCGATCGAGAGGGTTTGGCATCAGCTGAAACGCGATGCGGTCGGCGCGATCGTTTGCTTAAACGAAAAACACGAAATTCACGCGAAATCCTCGAAGTACGCGGAGGCCCTGGAAGCCGGGACCGTTCCCTGTTCCGTCCTGCCTTTTGAAATTCGTGAGGGTGGGGTGCCGGAGGATCGGGATGCCTTCTGGGCGCTTGCGAAAAATGTAGCAAATCGATTGCAGTCCGGGGAAGCTGTGCTGATTCATTGTGCGGGCGGCGTCGGTCGCACCGCGATGCTTGCGGTCTCGGTGCTGCTGGCCTTGGGCGAACCGATGAACGAGGCGGAGAGTGTGGTGTCGCGGGCGGGGTCAATCGTCGAAACAATGCCGCAGATCGAAATGCTTTCCTGGTGCGCTTCTAGAAACGAGCAGTTCAAAGATTCAATAAGTTCAAAGTAGTACTCAAACCCGTTCCAAACGTTCCAGCCGTTCCATCGCTGCGCTCCGTTACAGTCGTGCTAAGGCGCAGCTCGTTCAAGCGTTCAAGGTTCAATTGTTCAAGGACAGACTCGGAACTTGGACTTCTCGCTGTCCGGCAGTCTCTCATGAGGTGAAAGTCAACGGAGCGAATGCCGCATTCACGGGCGCGGCTTGAAGTATCTTAGAGCATATTCTTTGTTTTCCGGGTACCAGAGGTTGCCGAGATGTCCGCCGTACGGATAGAGCGTCACTTGGTCGCCCAAGGCCTCTTTGAGCGCTTCGATGGATTTTCGCCCAGCCAAGAAATCGTCGGCGTTGTGCAGAATGTGTACTTTGGCATTGCCCCGGAGCCGATCGACGATGTGCGCTAGGGAACCGCGTTGAATGAAAGTTCCCAGATCGGCCTGGAGATCTCCGAGTTGTTTTTGCCATAAGGGCAAACCGATCTTCTGATTATAATCGCTAAACGTGAAATTCTTAGCTTCCTCCAGGCGTTTTCTCATGTCGTCTTTCGGCGCAGTAAGAACTTTTTGATCGTGAATGACTTGGGTGACATAGATCAGTTCGGAAAACTGACTTTGCAGATTCTCGGCAATCAGGAATTGCAGCTCTTCTGTCATGAAACCGGCGAACTTCTTTGCCAATCGATCGAAGACGGCGGGATCGTCCCGCCTTTCCTCGGAAAAGGAGTCAACGATGCCAAGCGCTTTCGCTATGATTTGCTGAGATTTCTCCCGGCCGAATTTACCCGCCAACGCGTTCCATTCATCGATTTTTTTGATCGCGTAAGCGAGATCTACGGGCGGATTGACGAGAAGATACTTGGCGATGCCGATCTTTCCCTCATCAGCATCGATAACGCTCAGATACGCGCCTTCGAGCGCGCCCAGACTAGCCGCCATAAGATTGATCGCCGTGGCATTGACGTCATACCGGTCCCTCAATGTCGTCAGGGTTCTTTGCATCACGTCATACAAATCACGGGCGTCTTCCGGAACATAACCCGGCGCGCCGCTGCGGCTGGCCGATAACGCAAAATTCCAGCTCATCGGCGACGGCAAAATGACTACGTGGAACCCCTCTTGGTAGAACAAGCTCGCCAAATAGGGAGCGACCCCGAAGTAGGGGCTGGATCCGAGGCCGGCGAGAATGAAAAGCAACGGCGCCGGATGATTCTGCCGATAAAGCGCAAGACTTACATCGCCGCGTCCTTCGAGAGAGGGCAGATTATTTCTGCCGGGGAGACCGGGCACACGGACTATGGTCGACTTGGTGCGCTCGGTGGCCCCGTCGTCGCTTAAGATAGCGGTCGTCGCAGTCGCTAAATAGGGGTCGTGATAGGGATACTTATAGTCCGCGGCTTCAACTGAATTTGTTAAAAGACTTAAAGTGGTCAGTATCGTCAGAGCGAAATGAAAGCGCATGTGAAAGACTCCTGGTGATAGGCTCGGTCGCAATTGGTGCACCCCTGGGAACTTGTGACGGCCATCATTGTTCCCCGTTCCGCAATCTTATTCAATGCTAAGACTTTTGCATCCGTGCCATACAGTGCGACTTTATTCATTAAATAGCACCGTCTATTTAACAGGTTTCGCAGTAAATCTAGTTTAAAGATTCATGATTTTAATGTTCGAATTGATACCAACTCTGCCGGGAGACTTCCACGTTTTCGAGAAGTCTCAAAACGTAGAAATGAGCTTTGCTCAGTGAGAAGTCTGGGCGGTCGGCGAATGAAGGAAGAAAATGGGATAGGCTAAGATGCCTCGGATTTGACGGACCGTTTATTAAACACCAACGCTGCTGAGGTCATAGTTCACTGGTGTTTGGGAAGCCTGTCGGAAACCACCGAGCCAGATCTTGTTTCTTAGCTTTTTAAAAGGGTATTGACATTGCCGGACTCGTCATAACGCAAATTTATTTGCACTCTAATCCATGTCGCTTTAACATGGGCAACCTGTATCGAAGTGCAGAATGAAGTTGTATCGGTGATTGGATTATCTTGTTCATTCAATCCGGCCCTCTTACAAACATTCCGCAACGACGCAATTCTGTCAGTGGGAGGCGAAGCAAGTTGAAGCATCGTGAGCTTGGTTTGATCCAGGGATTTCTCTTGTGCCTGTGGGACTCCGAGGCGGTGCGCCTGCAAACCAGCCGGTGGAAAAGAAGTCTCTTGGTGTTTAGCAGCGGCGTTTGCCTGGAGGTCGCCACGTTGCCATTTTTAGGCGGATTGTTCGGTTATGAAACGTCGTGGCATCTGTGGCTTATAACGTGGCTGTTTGCGCCTCTAGGTCTCGTCGGCCTGTATACGAGTAAGTACGGCAACGATCGCTTAGTTGAGTGGCTGCTGGTTATCCCTAATCTAGACCTGCGATTGTAGCGTCTTTCGGGAGGTTCACCGCTAAGCCGCGAAGGGCACCGAGGGAAGCGGCCGGTTTCAAAAAAGGCCCAAACCCCAAGAAGTTGGATATGATTTTTTCTACCCACACCAGTTGCTAGGCGAAGTCAGGCTTCGCGGGCGATTATCTTAATTGGTGTTGGTGGAGACCTTTGATGCGGCGTTCACGGTGGATTCGGTTGTCGCCTGCTGCTGCAGCGACTTCCTTTTCAAGACTTTCTCTTATCCGGAGTACGTGAACTAGGTCGCCGTCGAACTTGCTCAGTAATTGCGTCAAGTCCTCTTCTGAAACATTGCGAAGTTGCGTCCGCTCTTCGATCAGTTTTTGTGCTTCTTCCTGCAATGGGCAGACCTCCTTCTGTTTCGCTTCGGCCCGTTGGATGAGCAGTTTCTCTCTCGAACTTCCTGATTGCCCGGAGGAAGTAGCGAGCATCCGGTACTCGGTCTTCAGTTCTTCGATGAGCAAACCTATCTGTAAAGATTCAGCGACAATACGATGAGCGGTGCTGCTCAGATCTCTCAGCAGTCCACGCCGATCGACTTTTTCAGCCCGTCTGGCCGCCTCCTGTGCGGTAATGGCCGATCGATGGGCAGCTCGGGCGGCCCAAACACCTCCCGCGGCAGCCACGAGGCCGGCGATCGCCGGAATTAAAGTGACGGTCTCTTGCAACATAGCTCGTTGCGATCAGCGATCGGTGCTCTTTGCCGGATCGTTCGTCTCACAAGTGGTGAAAAAATCGTAGCGCGATAAATCCACAATAAACTTTCTCCTGTTGATAGCAAATCACCGTGAGGAAAATTTGACGCTATGTTTAAAAGTTGGTTAATTTCTTCCATTGGGAACAGCCGAGAGAGGCTCAACTCGACAGCCGCGTGCGCACCTTTCGGCACTTGTGCTATCACGCCGCGACTCGACGCAAGCATGGGCAGAGGATATCCTCGCGGCCTAAGGCTATCGGCGGATCGGAGGTAGATCATGAGTATCGAGATGATGCGCAAAGCACTTCTGTGCTGTGCCGTAATCAACTAGGGGATTCTTTTAGTGTGGTTTTCGTTCTTCGTGCTGGCGCACGATTGGATGTACCTGTTGCACAGTCGATGGTTTCGTCTGTCAGTGGAGCAGTTCGACATGCTTCACTATGCCGGGATGTCGATCTTCAACCTCGGCATTATCCTATTGAACGTCGTTCCCTACATTGCCCTCCGAATCGTTCGTCGAGCATGAGAACAGATTGACGGAGAATCTGCTGGCGAATATTCAGGC
>Ga0137376_10000834_pt1 | contig 15766 bp, 12 predicted proteins | sample SagtaG_23_FD_104814 | JGI IMG/M metagenome (GOLD analysis project Ga0137376, IMG submission 104814) | Vadose zone soil microbial communities from Sagehorn Ranch, Mendocino, California, USA - Sage2_L_20_16 metaG | ecosystem: Environmental > Terrestrial > Soil > Vadose zone | place: USA...
CGCGAAGGTCGACCTCGGCGGCTTCGTCGACATGATCAACGCGGTCGGGGGGGTCGACATCAAGGTCGCCAAGCGGCTATCCGACCCGAACTACGGCGGGTTCGGCGTCGGCCCTGGATGGTCAATCGAGCCGGGTCTTCATCATCTCGACGGGGCAAACGCCCTGGCGTACGCCCGGATCCGCAAGTCCCTCGGCGAGAGCGACTTCACCCGGGCGGCCCGTCAGCAGCAGGTCCTGATCGCCCTGCGCGACCAGGCCGTCAAGAAGGATCTTCTCGTGAGCCTGCCGGCCCTCCTCCAGGCGGTCGGCGACACCGTCCGGACTGACTTGCCGGCCGCCCGCCTGCCCGAATTCGCGGCGTTCGCCGAGGAGATCGGCGGCGATCGGACGACCCAGGTCGTGCTGACATCGCCAATGGTCAAGGCAGGTGCTGCCAACAACCCCTACGGATCCGTCGTCATCCCGGTCCCCCAGCGGATCAGGCAGATGGTCGCGGTGATCTTCCCACCGCCCGGGACGCCGCCGGGACCGTGGCCGCCGGACGCCTCGCCGCGCTCGTCCGCGACCCCGTAGCAGGTCAGGCCCAGCGACCGGCCGACGGGAGCCAGACCGCGAGTCGGTCGAGCAGCGCATCGAGATCCGCCTCGATCATCAACAGGCGCCGCTGGGCGGGGGCGATGAACCCCTCGGCCGTGGCGTGATCGAGGAACGCCGCCAGCGGCTCGAAATAGCCGCCGACGTTCAGCGCCCCGATCGGTTTGGCGTGCAGCTGGAGCTGCGCCCACGAGAGGACCTCCGCCAGCTCCTCGAGCGTGCCGAGACCGCCGGGCAGGGCGATGAACGCGTCGGCCAGGTCGGCCATGAGTGCCTTTCGCTCGTGCAGGGTCGTGACGATCCGAAGATCGGTCAGACCCAGGTGAGCCACCTCGCGATCGACGAGGGCCGACGGGATGACGCCCGTCACGCGACCACCTGCGGCCAGGGCGGCGTCGGCGACCGCGCCCATCAGCCCGAGGCGACCCCCGCCATAGATGACCTCGATCCCCCGATCCGCCAGCGCGGCCCCGACCGCCCGCGCCGCCACCAGGTAGGCGGGATCCGTGCCGGCGCTCGCGCCGCAGAAGACGCAGATCGCCCTCAGTGCCGGCACGGCCTCAGAACCCCAGGTCCCGCAGGATCGGCTGCATCCGGCGGGCGGCGGCACCGCGGTGCGAGATCTGGTTCTTCGCTGCCTGGCTCCACTCGCCGAGGGTTCGTCCGCCGGGCGGCTCAACCGCCGGCTCGAAGATCGGGTCGTACCCGAACCCACCTGTCCCCCGCGGGGCCGGAGCGATCCGCCCGCCGCAGGTACCTCGGACGACGCGCATCGGCATCCCACCGCGCGGACTCGTCGCGTCGGGCAGGGCGAGGGCCAGGACGCAGACGTAACGGGCGGTCCGGCGCTCCGGCGGGAGTCCGGCGAGGGCCGCCAGGAGCTTGGCGTTGTTGTCGAGATCGGTGGCGTTTTCCCCGGCATAGCGGCGCGTCCTGACACCCGGGCCGCCACCGAGCGCGTCGACCTCCAGCCCGGAGTCGTCGGCGATCGTCGGCAATCCGGTCAGCCGAGCACCGTGGCGAGCCTTGAGACGGGCGTTTGCTTCGAACGTCGAGCCCGTCTCGTCGACGTCGCCGTCGACGCCCAGATCGTCGAGGCTGACGAGCTCGGCGGTGTCGAGTCGGAGAAGGTCGCGCAGCTCGGCGAGCTTGTGGGGCGAGCGTGTCGCGACGAGGAGGCGCGACCGGCGGCCCGCGCTGTGCGCCGAGCCCACGCTGAGGGCCGAGCCCACGCTCAGCGCTTGACGGTGGCCAGGATCTCGGCCTGGGCGGCGAACAGCTGATCGAGCCCGGACGCGGCGAGGTCGAGCAGGCCGTCCATTGCCGTCCGGTCGAACGGCTTGCCCTCGGCGGTGCCCTGGACCTCGACGAACGTACCGGCGTCCGTGCCGACGACGTTGAAGTCGACGTCGGCCCGCGAGTCCTCGCTGTAATCGAGATCGAGGAGCGGCGCCCCGTCGACCAGGCCGACGCTGACGGCGGCGATCCGCCCGACGAGATGACGATCCATGCCGTAGGTGATGAGGGCCGCCGCGAGCGCCACGTAGCCGCCGGTGATCGAGGCGGTTCTCGTTCCGCCGTCCGCCTGGAGGACGTCGCAGTCGACCGTGATCGTCCTCTCGCCGAGACGGGTCAGGTCGATCGCGTCGCGGAGCGACCGCCCGATCAGTCGCTGGATCTCGTGCGTTCGCCCGCCAAGCTTGCCCTTGACCGACTCGCGGTCCGTCCGCTCCGCGGTCGCTCGCGGCAGCATCGAGTACTCGGCGGTGACCCAGCCGGTGCCCTTGCCGCGGAGGTGCGGCGGGACTCGGTCGGCGATCGTCGCGGCGCACAGGACCTGGGTGTCGCCGACCTTGATGAGGCACGAACCCTCGGCCCACTTCTGGACGCCGAGGGTGAAGCTGACCGGTCGGAGCTGCGTCGGCACGCGGCCGTCGGCGCGGAGGGTCGGGCGGTTGCCGATCGTCATGTTGGGCTCTCCTCCTCGATCGCGCCGGCGAGATGGGGCGCGCGTTCTTCCTGTTTGGCGGCATCCCACAGCGCGTCGAGCGCCTCGAAGTCGAGGTCGCGCAACGCGACGCCGCGGCTGGCGGCCTGGCGTTCGACGCTCCGAAATCGGCGCCGGAACTTGTCATTGGCGGCTCGCAGGGCGGCTTCCGCCTCGATCCGCTGCCAGCGTGCAACGTTGACGAGCACGAACAGAAGATCACCGTACTCCTCGGCGCGCTCCGCGTCGGTGGCGGCGCTCGCGAGCTCGCCGAGCTCCTCGGTCACCTTGTCCAGCACGCCCTCGATCGACGGCCACTCGTAACCGATGTTGGCCGCCCGCTCCTGCATCTCCTGGCTCGCGGCCAGGGCCGGCAGGATCCGGCTGACGCCGTCGAGGGCGCCCTTGGGTTCTGGCACGGTCGCGCCACCGGAGCCGGGCTCGCCTCCGCCGGCGGCTGCGCCGGCGGCTCCAGTACGTTCATCGGCCTTGATACGCTCCCACTGGCGGTTGACGTCGGACGCCGTTCGGGCCTGCGCGTCGCCGAACACGTGGGGATGGCGACGGACGATCTTGGAAGCGATCGCCGCGTGGACGTCGGTCAGGTCGAAGACCCCCTCCTCCGCGGCCAGCTGCGCGTGAAGGATCACCTGAAGGAGGAGATCGCCGAGCTCGTCGGCCAGAGCCGGCGTCGCCCCCGCCCCGAGCGCGTCGTAGACCTCGTACGCCTCCTCGAGGAGGTGGTTGCGAAGCGACTCGTGGGTCTGCTCGCGGTCCCACGGGCACCCGTCCGGGCGGCGCAGCCGATCGGAGATCCAGGGCATGGCCCAGGGACTCGCGACGGCCAGCTCAGGGGCGACCGGGCCCAGGTAGAAGGGTCCGCCGAGCTCGTCTGCTGTCAGGTCACCGACCGTGCCGCCCTCCCCTGCTCCGAACCGCCCGACGGGATGATCCGCCGGATAGAGCCGGCGGATGACGCTGAGGGGATCATGACCTGCCGGGCCGTGCCGGCCCGGCAGCGGCAGTGGCTCAGTGGCCCCCTCCGCCCCGGCCCGGAGCGTCGCCAGCGGCACGACGAGGACCGGTCGCGACGGCTCGATCGGGGTCGCCACGAGACGTTCGGCGGCGATCACCTGGAGACCCGCCGCGAGGTCGAGACCCCAGCGGAGTCGTGCTTCGGCGACGAGCGCGTCGAGCACCGTCGCCTACTGCGTGACGCCGGCTTCGTCGAGAAGATTCCTGGTGATCGTCACCGCATCCTTCTTCTCGCCATACCAGTTCGTGAAGGCCTGTTGCTTGAGGAGATCGACCTGGGTCGCGTCCGGGGTCCTCGACTCTTCGGCGAGCACCTTGAAGAGGAACGTGCCCACGTTCGGGATCTCGACGACGTCGCTCACCTGGCCGATCGGGGTCGCGAAGATCGCTCGGCTTAGCCGGGCGTCCAGCTGACCCTGGGCGACGAACCCGAGATCGCCGCCCTTGCCGGCCTCCGGACCTTCCGAGTTGTCGCGGGCGAGCTGCGAAAAGTCGGTGCCGGCGATGGTCTCGTCGCGGACCTTCTTCATCTGGTCGAGATCCGGTGGGCGATACATGACCTGGATGACGTGCCAGCCAAAGGAGCTCCTGACGGGCGGCAGGATGTCGCCGGGGTTGAGGCCATCTTTCAGGATCGCATCGAGGAAGGCCGGGTCGACCGAGCTCGTCTCATCGAAGTACGGCAGCTTCCCGCCGGTACCGGTGTCGCCCAGCGCCGACTGCTCGTCGCTGTCCTTGCGGGCGAGCTCGTCGAATTTCGAGGGGTCCGCCTTGAGCTTGTCGTACTCGGCCTGCGCCGCCAGCTGGGCCACCGACCATGTCGGGTCGTCGGACGGCAGGGCCGACGCGCCGGAAGCATCGTGCTTCGGGGAGAAGAGGATGTGGCGGACCTTGATCGCCTTCGGCCCTGGTGGCGTCTGAGGCGCCCGGATCGAGATCTCGAGGACGTGTCGCTGGGGACCGGGCTTGCTTGCGTCGGCGACGACCTTGTCCTCGAGGGCCTGGCGGACGACCTCGGCCTGGACGAGGCTCCGATAGGTCTCGACCTTGAGACCGGCGTCCTTGAGCTTGTCGAGCCAGGCCGCGTCGACCGATGCAGCAGCGATCTCGGTCACCCGGCCGATCCGGTAGATCCCGTCCTTGCCCTCGATGACGGCGGTCGGCTTGCTCTGGTCGGCGGCGAGGATCGCGTCCAGGTAGGCCTGGTCCTCCGATGAGGTCTTGTCGATCCAGCCGAGGTCGCCGCCGGTCGCCTTCGAGGCGTCGGTCGAGACCGCCTTGGCGACGTCCTCCCACTTCTTGCCGCCGGTCGTGATGTCGGTGAGCGCCTGGTCGGCGATCTTCTTCGCAGCGGCCTTCTGAGCGTCCGTCGGCACGGTCTTGCCGGTGTCGACTGCCGGTTCGACGGCGATGACCCAGGCGTGCCGGGATTCGGGCGTCGTCGATTCCTCGACGATCTTGGCGTCGACCTGCGCGGGGGTGACGGCGACTCCCTCCTGCGCTGCAAGGCCGGACTGGATCCGGGCGTCGATCAGCCGCTCGAGCACCGTCGTGACGAGCGGATTGGTCGTGCCCTGGGTCTGGGTCTGGGATTGGATCGACTGGATCTGGGCCTGCGCCTCGGCGCTCGTCAGGTGGCCCGCCGCGACCGCCGCGTTGACCCGGGCGATCTGCTGCTGGAGCTTCCAGAGCTCGATCTGGATCGCCTCCTTGAATTCGTCCTTGGTGATCGCCTGGCCACTGACGGTCGCAGCCGGGGCCAGGTGGTCGCTGTAGAACTTGACGACGGCCACTCCGACCAGGATGGCCACGGCGATTGCGACCGCCAGGCCGAAGCCGACGTTGAGGTAGAGATTGCGCCGGCTCTGGCCGTCACGCGAGGGTCGCGACGGACGGGTCGCGACGGGTTTGGCTCGGAAGGTCATGGGGTCATGAGGTCCTGCAGGAAGGGGTTTGTCGGTCGGGGTCTGACGCGGCCGGTATCGTACTCTATGTCCGTCCCGGAACCGGCCGACGGCGGACCCGCGCGGCCCACGGACAGCCATTCGGCACCGCAAGAACCGGAGGCGACGTCGATCAGCCGGCCCGGCGGCCGAACGGTGCCACGACCCGACCACCTGGAGGAACCCGATCATCGACAGGTCGACCTTCCGCGGCCGGCGAATCCTCGTGACCGGCGGGTCCGGCACGATCGGGGCGCGGCTCGTCGAGCGCCTCGTCGATCTCGCGCCGGACGTGGTCCGCGTGTTCGGGCGCGACGAGACGAAGCAGTTCTACCAGCGCCAGCAGTTCCGGGATCGGCGTGACGTCCGGTTCCTGATCGGCGACGTCCGCGATCGCGATCGGCTGGCCCGGGCGATGGAGGGGATCGACACGATCTTCCATTGCGCCGCGCTGAAGCATGTCGAATCCGGTGAGTACAACCCATTCGAGGCGACGCAGACGAACGTCATCGGAACGCAGAATGTGATCGACGCCTGTCTCGCTGCCGGCGTCGGGACGATGATCCTGACCTCGTCCGACAAGGCGGCCAATCCAACCTCGGTCATGGGTGCCTCAAAGCTCCTCGCAGAGAAGCTCGTGAGCGCGGCAACCAATTACCGCGGCACCCACGCGACGACCTTTGCGAGCGTCCGCTTCGGCAACGTCCTTGGGTCGCGCGGCTCGGCGATCGACCTGTTCTTCCGGCAGGTCGCGGCAGGCGGCCCGGTGACCGTGACGGATCCGGCGATGACCCGCTTCGTGATGACCACCGACCGGGCCGTCGAGCTGGCGATCCGCGCGGCCGAGGTCGCCCGGGGCGGGGAGGTCTTCGTCTTCAAGATGCCGGCCGCCGGACTGGCGGACCTGGTGGCCGCAGCGATCGCCGTCGCAGCGCCGGCCGCCGGCCGGGATCCGGCATCGATCGCGACGACGACGATCGAGCCGCGCCCGGGCGAGAAGGCCTACGAGGAGCTCATGACCGAGGATGAGTCGACCCGCGCCTACGACGTCGGCGAGATGTATGCGGTCCTGCCCTCGATCGAATCGCAGCCCGAGGTCGTCGAAGCCTATCGCGATACACCGCCCGCGCCGGTCGGCGCATACCGCTCGGACGGCGTCGAACGGATCACGGCCGACCAGGTTCGGTCCCTCGTCGAGGCGACGTTCGCGGCGTCGTCTGCCCCGTCGTTCTCAGCCGACGGCCGGCCGGCGTGAGGATCCTCGTCACTGGAGCTGCGGGCTTCATCGGCCGCTGGGTGGTCGGCGAGCTGCTTATCCGCGGGCACAGCGTTCTGCCGATCGACAACCTCGTCGCCGGCGACGAGCAGAACCTGGCCGAATTCGCCGGCCACCCGGGCCTGCTGCCGTTCGAGCGAGGCGACGTCCGCGACGCCGCCGCCTGCCGGCGCTGGACGAGCGGGGTGGACGCGGTCGCCCATCTCGCCGCCTCGATCTCCGTCCAGGACTCGATCGACGACCCGGCGACGACCTTCGAGAACGACGTCGTCGGCACCTTCCAACTGCTCGAGGGCGCCCGGGCATCGGGTGCCCGGGTCCTGTTCATGAGCACGTGCATGGTCTACGACCGGGCGACGACGCCAGAGGGCATCTCCGAGGATCACCCAACGAAGCCCGCCTCGCCATACGCCGCGTCGAAGCTCGCGGGCGAGGCCCTGACGCTGTCCTACTTCCACGCGTACGGACTGCCGACGACGGTCGTCCGGCCCTTCAACACGTACGGCCCCTTCCAGCGGTCCGTGGGCGAGGGCGGTGTCGTGGCCATCTTCAGCCGGCGGTCACTGATCGGCGAGCAGCTCCGGATCTATGGCGACGGGACGCAGACGCGCGACCTGCTCTACGTTTCGGACTGCGCGCGGTTCGTCTGCGACGCGCTATTGTCGGAAGCGGCGACCGGCCAGATCCTGAACGCGGGAACCGGCGCCGACGTCAGCGTCAACGAGCTGGCGGCCGCGATCGAGAGCGACGGCTCACGGATCGTCCACGTCGAGCATATCCACCCCCAGAGCGAGATCGCTGTATTGCGGTGCGATCCGCACCGGGCGGCCGACCTGCTCGGCTGGCGGCCCGAGGTCGCCCTCGACGTCGGGCTGGCACACGTCCGATCCTGGATGGCCGATCGGCTGGCCGCACAGCTGGCAATCCGGTGAGCGGCGCCGAGGGCCGGGTCCGCGCGCCTGCCGCCGCGCGATTGGCGATCGACGGCGGAGAGCCGGTTCGTCGCGAGTTCCTGCCGTATGCGCATCAGTCGATCGACGACCACGACATCGCGGCAGTCACGGCCGCCCTGCGCTCCGACTGGCTGACGACCGGGCCGCGCGTGCCGGCCTTCGAGCGGGAGCTGGCGGCGTTTACCGGCGCCCGCCACGCAATCGCCTTCAGCTCCGGGACCGCGGCCCTGCACGGTGCGACGGCCGCGGCGGGCCTCGGCCCGGGCGACGAGGCGATCACGACGCCGATGACGTTCGTGGCCACGGCCAACGCCGTCGTCTACGTCGGGGCTGAGCCGCATTTCGCCGACATCGACCCCGGAACGCTTCTGATCCGGCCGGACGCAGTCGCCGCGGCGATCACGCCGAGGACGAAGGCGCTGCTGCCGGTCGACTACGCCGGCCAGCCGGCCGACTACGACGCGCTCCGGACGATCGCCGACGGCGCTCCCGGCGGGCCGCTGACGATCATCGCCGACGCGGCCCATTCGCTCGGCGCGACGTGGGGCGGGCGGTCGGTCGGGACCCTAGCGGACATGACCGTCCTGAGCCTCCATCCGGCAAAGATCCTGACGACCGGCGAAGGTGGCGCCGTCCTGACCGACAGCGACGACCACGCCGACAGGCTCCACCGGTTCCGCAATCACGGGATCGCGACCGAGCTGGCGGCCCGCCGTGACTGGACGTACGAGATGGTCGATCTCGGCTACAACTACCGGCTCACCGACATCGGCGCCGCGCTCGGGTCGAGCCAGCTCGCGCGGATCGAGTCGTTCCTTGCCCGCCGCCGCGAGCTGGCGGCCCACTACCTCCGTCGCCTGGCCGGGCACGAGCTCCTCGACCCACCGGTTGTCCTGCCCGAGGCCGATCCGGCGTGGCACTTCGGTTTCGTCCAGCTCCGCCTCGACCGCCTTCGGGTCGACCGCGGCGCCGTGTTCCATGCACTTCGGGCGGAGGGGATCGGGGTCAATGTCCACTACATCCCGGTCCACCGCCACCCCTGGTATCGCGAGCGGTTCCCGGGCGTCTCGATGCCGGTCGCCGAGTCCGCGTACGATCGGCTCCTGACCGTGCCGCTGTTCGCGTCGATGACGGCCGCCGACGTCGACGACGTTGTTGCCGCGCTCGACAAGGTGACGACGACCTACCGAGCGGGCTGATCGGCCCGATGCGGACGATCGCAGTCATCCAGGCACGGATGGGCTCGACGCGCCTTCCGGGCAAGATCCTCGAGTCGATCGAGGGCCGTCCACTCCTCGCCTGGACGATCGCGGCAGTACGGGCCGTTCCGGTAGTCGACGATATCGTTCTCGCCACCACGGACCGCCCGGAGGACGACGCCGTGGCGGAGGCGGTGCGGGTCCTCAGCGTGCGTGTCCATCGCGGCTCCGTCCACGACGTGCTGCGTCGCGTCGCCGACGCCGTCCGGCCGCTCGAGCCGGATGTCGTCCTCCGCCAGACCGGGGACAACCCGTTCGCCGATCCCGAAATCATGTCCGCCCAACTCGTCCGACTCTACGAAGGCCCGCTCGATTACGTCGGGATCGCCGGCCTGCCGCTGGGGATCGGTGGTGAGGCGGTCCGTGCCGAAGCCCTCTGGATCGCCGATCGAGAGGCGACCGAGCCCGCCGACCGGGAGCACGTCCTGCCCTTCGTCTATGCTCGGCCCGAGCGGTTCGCGATCGGGTCGCTGACCGCGCCGCCGGCCTGGCGCCACCCGCGGTACACGGTCGACACGCCGGCGGACCTGGTCTTCGCCCGAGCGGTCGCGGCCCGGCTGCCCGGTCGTCGGCCGCCGGCTCGTCTCGCGACGCTCGAGTCGATCGTCGCCGGCGGGACGGGTCTTGCGGAGCTGAACGCAACGATCAGCCAGCGGAGTCATCGCGAGGCCGAGCTGAACCAGCCCAGGAAGTCCGAGGAGAGCTGAATGGACGTCGTGCGGATCGGCGATCGCGAGGTCGGCGGCGACGCGCCCGTCTACATCATCGCCGAGGCGGGCTCGAACCACGACCGCGACCTCGACCAGGCCAAGCGGCTGATCGACGTCGCCGCGGCGGCCGGCGCAGACGCGGTGAAGTTCCAGACGTTCACCGCGGACCGGATCGTCGCCGAGACGACGACCCGAGCGAAATACCTCGACGACCTGCTCCCGCCGGACAAGACGATGTCCGACCTGTTCCGGGAGCTCGAGCTGCCGCATGAGTGGCACGCCGCCCTGTTCGAGCACGCGACGGCAGCCGGCCTCGACTTCCTCTCGACACCGTTCGACGTCGAGGCCGTCAATCTCCTCGATGAGCTCGGCGTCAAGGCCTTCAAGGTCGCGTCGTACGAGCTCTGGCACCTGCCCTTGATCCGCGAGATCGCATCGCGCGGCAAGCCGATCATCTGTTCGACCGGGATGGCCGACCTGGCAGACGTCCAGGACGCGGTCGACACGGTCGCCGCGACCGGCAACGACCAGCTGATCCTGCTCCACTGCGTCGTCAACTACCCGCCGCCGTTCAGCGACCTGAACCTCCGGGCGATCGAGACGCTGCGAACCGCCTTCCACGTGCCTGTCGGCTACAGCGATCACAGCGCCGGGATCACGGCACCGATCGTCGCCACGGCGCTCGGGGCCGCGGTGATCGAGAAGCACTACACCCTGAGCCGTGACCTGCCGGGGCCCGACCACCGGTTCGCGATCGAGCCTGACGAGCTGACCGCGATGGTCCAGGCGATTCGCGATGCCTACGACGCCCTCGGCAGCGGGATCAAACGAATGGCGCCCGCCGAAGCCGATCTGTACGTGACCGCGCGACGGAGCCTCTTCGCCGCCCGCGACCTGCCGGCGGGCATCGAGGTAACCGCGGAGGACGTCGCCGTCCTGCGGCCCGGTACTGGCATCGAGGTGCGCGACCTGTCGAAGGTCGTCGGCCGGACAACCCTCCGGCCGATCGGGCGCCACGAGCCGCTTGCCTGGGACATGTTCTAGATGCCCACGCGGAAGGCATGACCGCCGTCCACCTCGTCACCGCGGGCGGACCGGCGGACGGCGGCGGCCACTTGTCGCGGGCGGTCGCGATGGCCGAGGCACTTGCCGGGACCGGCGCGCGGGCGAGTTTCGAGATTCTTCGGGGGGCGCCTACGGAGAGCCAGGCCAAACGGCTCAGCGAGCTCGGCGTCGGGATGGGCTCAGTGAGCGACGACGCCGACGCGGTCGTCCTCGTCGACCTGCCGGACCCCAACGAGGTCGGCGCACGTTGGCCGGCGGATCGGCTGGCGGTATTCGACGATCGCGAATGGTTCCGCGGCGCCGCGGCGCTCGTCATCCAGCCCTCGCTTGCGACGTGGGGCGGACCGGCCGATGCGGGCCGGGTTCTCGCGGGCTATGACTACGCGCCGATCCGGTCTTCGCTGCGCCGGCTCGCTGACGAGCCGCCTGCCGACGCGGCGCCGGCCGAGGTCGTGGTCTGTTTCGGGGGCAGCGATCCGGCGGATGTCAGTGCTCGGGTTGCCCCGGCCATCGCCGCCGGCGGCGCCTGGTCGACGGTCGCGATCGTCGGTTCGGGCTATCGCGGACGCCTGGACGAGCTCGGCCGTGCCGGCCGCACGACGTACCCCAAAGTCCTGCGCGACCCACCCGACCTCGAACCTCGCCTCGCGGCGGCCACCCTCGTCGTGAGCGGTGCGGGGACGATGAAGTTCGAGCTCGCGTTGCTCGGGCGACCGATGATCCTGCTTGCGGTCGTCGACGACCAGCTGCCGGTCGGGCCTTCGTTTGCTGGAACGGGCGCTGCGGAGTACCTGGGCGACGGTCGATCGATCGATCCGGCGACGGTCGTCGCGACGGTGACGAGGCTGATCGCGGATCAGGCGGCCCGGGCATCGATGGCCGCCCGCGGCCGCGCCGTCGTCGACGGTCGAGGCGCCGAGAGGGTCGCCGCGGCGGTGCTCGAGCTCACGTCGCGAAGGGGTCGCGCGGCGCACCCGACGGATGCATCAGCCGGATGACCCCGCGGAACCCGGGCACCCCTCGCCTGGTGCTGCTGTACAGCCTCCTGGCGCTGCTCTCGTTTCCGACCCTCGAGACGATCCTCGCGGGCCCTCGCGGGCTCGGTTACAACCTCGATGTCTTCGATCTCGCCGGCGGCGTGCCCCGGATCGGGGCGACGATCAACGAATGGACGCGGTATGGCCTCAGCTGGTGGGACCCGTATTTCGGTGCCGGCAACGACATCCTCGCCCAGCATTCGATCGCCCCATTCGCGCCGGACGTCGCCCTCGGCTTCCTTCTCGGCCCATTTCTGGCGTACGCGATCACCGCCTGGCTGATGGCCGCGGTCGCGGGCATCGGGATGCACCTGTTCCTGCGCGACGTCCTGCGGCTGCCGTTCGTCGCCTGTCTCGTCGGGTCGCTCGCCTTCCTGTTCGGCTTCTGGCATTACATCTACGGCTTTGGCGCCCTCGGCGTCCCGCTCGGGCTGTGGCTGGCCGATCGGGCCGTTCGGCCGGCACCTCGGCGATGGCTGGCCGTGGTGGGCTGGATCGGGTTCGACGCGTTCCTGCTCTACGCAAGCCTCTCGCAGGTCGTTCTGATCTCGGGTCTTCTCCAGCTTGGCTGGCTGCTCTTCGCGACACCGGACGGGCCGCGCCCGATCGTCCGACTCGGCTGGTGGATGGCGGCCTGGGCCGGCAGCATCGCCCTCAACGGCCCGGTGTTACTCGCGCAGCTGACCTACCTGCCGATCTCGGAGCGAGCGGCGTGGAATCTCGCCGACATCTATGACACCCAGCCGCTCCACGCGATCGCCAACACGCTGTCGCTGTACAGCGGCGTGCCATTCGGCCTGCAGGTCGCTGCCGGGATCGGCGGCTCCGCCGACCGCTACGGAACGTTCTTCCCGGGTGTCGTCGGGTTGGTCCTGCTGCTGATCGGCGTGTTTGTGGCAGCCCGCCGCCCGGTCGACCGCCGGACGGTTGCCATCGTCGCGCTGCTCGGCCTGATCCCGCTGATCGACCTGGTCTCGGTTCTTGCAACCCCCATCCAGCAGGATTTCGGCTTCCTGCGTTCCTTCCAGCTTGTGCGCATCCGCCACCTCATGCCGTTCGCGATCGCTTCGACCGTGGCGATCGGAGCGGCAACGATCCGTGGCGAGGCCGGACGAAATTGGCTCCGGTCGATCGTCGCGACACATCGGATCCGGGCGATCGGACTTGGTGGTGCGATCGGCCTCGTCATCGGACTGCAGGTAGTCCTGGCGGCGATCCGGCTCTCGCGGGCAGTCCGGCGCCCGAGCGGCCTCGCGACGTCCGACATCGGTTGGCTGCTGGCGCTCGTGTCGATCCTCGTCGGGATCATCGTGGTCGCGATCGCGGTCCTGGCTGTCCGCCGCGGCGGCCGGATGGGCACGACCGTCGTCGCGGTCGTGTTCGTCCTGTTTGCGTCGGATCGCATCTTGTTCGCCCACGGCGAGCGCCTCTCGAGCGGCGCCCTCGGGTCCTACGAGCAGGAGATTGCGATGACTCCGGGCCAGGCCTTCGTCCTCGCCCAGGGACCGCCGGAGCAGAACCGCGTCCTGACGATCGGCGACGCCGGCGACCGGATGGGGGCTGTCGGGCTGTTCCAGGCCGACGGCTACCAGCCGATCCATCCACTCGGGTTTCACGACCTGTTCGGCGCGCTGATCGCGCCGCAGCTCACCGCCGATCCGGCCCTCTATCGCTACTTCTGGAGCTGGGGCGTGCGGGCCTACAGCTTCGAATCGGTGATCGATCCGGAGGTGGCCGACCTGCTCGGCGTCCGCTGGATCTATGTCCACGGTGCGCCCGGTCCCGGGGATGGCTACGTCGAGCGGTTCCGTGACGGCGACGTGGTCGTCTACGAGAACCCCGATCCCCTGCCGCGGGCCTTCGTCGCCACGGCCGTGGCGATACAGCCGACACGTGCGGGCCTAGTCGACGCCATCGGCCGGGCGAGTCGCAACGAGCTCGCCGCGACGGCCTGGATCCTCGGCGACGACGCGGCATCCTTCGGCCCGAACCGGCCGATCGGCGGCTCGTCCGGCCAGGGCTCGGCCGACGGCGGCGGCAAGTCGCGCCCGGCACAGATCACGGCCTACGCGCCGGACCGTGTCGAGGTGTCGGTGCCGGACGGTCCGGCCGGCGTCCTCGTCGTCACGGACACGTTCGGGCCGGGCTGGCAGGCCTTGGTCGACGGCGCGGCCACCCCTGTCGCTCCTGTCGACCTTGCATTCCGTGGGGTCGCCCTGGCGGCAGGCCCTCACGCCGTCGTCCTTCGCTATGTCCCCGTGGCGACGTACGTGGGCCTCGTCCTGGCGGCCCTGGCCCTGGCAGCCACGGTCGCTGGTGCCCTCCTGCTCCGGCGATCCGACCGCCCCCGATCCAGCGTTCAATTCGGCTACGCTGCGGAGACGAGGGACTGACCGATCCGCCGGAGGGCCGATGAGGGCCGACACGACGCGAGGGGCGCGGTGGCGCCGCTGGCCCGGCGATCGGGCTCGCGAGGTGATGGACGGCTCGCTGCGTCGCTGGCCGTGGCTGACCCGGCTCGCCCGCCCGTGGGCCGTCGTCGTCATCGTCGGCGCGCTGATCGCCGTCGCGGCGTGGCCGAGTCCGCCCGCCGAAATCACTGGTCTCGATCAGTCATGGCGGGCGGCCCTTCACCTGGCGGCCGCCGACCGGATTGCATGGGGCGCCGACCTCGTCTTCACCTACGGCCCACTCGGTTTCCTGACAGTTCCGTGGCCGATCTACGGCCCGACGTCTGTCCTTGCGATCCTTTTCTCCGGCGCTGTCTTTACGTCGCTGGCGATCACCGGCCTCGCCATCCTGCGCCGGTCGCTGCCGCTGCCGATCGCGGCGCTCGCTGCATACCTCCTGATCCGCGCCGTGGCCATCGCCCTGCCGGCGGCAGAGCAGGCGGCCGTCCTCGCCGTAGTCCTGTCGGTCGAGGCCCTTCGCCGCGGTACAGCCGATCGGCGCGTCATCGTGCTGGCCGGTATCGCCGCGGGCATCGCCCCGCTGATCAAATTGAGCCTGGCGATCACGCTGATCGCGGTCGTCGCGATCGTCGTCCTCGCCTTGGCGCCTCGCCGACCGAGGGCGTGGCTTGCGTTCATCGGGATTGCCGTCGCCTCTTTCCTCGTCGGTTGGCTGGGGTCGGGTCAGGCGATCGAGAATGTCGTCCCGTACGTCCGTGGTTCCGTCGAGATAGTCTCCGGCTACAACGAGGCAATGACACGCCCCCTGATCCAGGCCAAGCTGTGGGAGCTGCCGGCTCTCGGCGTCGGCTGGGCGATCGTTGCATTCGGTGCGTGGCTCGTGGCACGAGGGTTACCGCGGCCCCGCCAGTTCGGTCTCGCCGGCCTGCTGCTGATCATCCTCTTCCTGCAGTGGAAGCTGGCGCTGCGCCCGTTCCCGACGTACGTTGCCGCGACCGCCGCGGGTACCCTCATCCCCTTCCTGGGGGCGTTTCGGCGACGCGAGATGGGGCTCGCGGTTGCCCTGATCCTGGTCCTGAATCTCGGCGTCACGGAAACCCGCGCAGATGTGTTCCTTTCGCCGAGGCAGTCTGCGCGGACCGCGATCGGCCAGCTGTACGCCGCGATCAGGCTCGACCAGATCGATGCCCGCGTCGCGGCAACGCGCCTTGCGATTCGGAGCGAGCTGGCCATCCCGACGGCGGTCGTCGACGCGCTCGCGGGGCAGACGGTCCACGTCGAGCCGTTCGAAGCGGATGTCGCGGCGGCCTATCCCGATGTTGTCTGGCGACCGCTGCCGGTGTTCCAGAGCTACAGCGCCTACACCGCAACCCTCGACCAGATGAACGCCACCATGCTCGCGTCCGACCGGGCTCCGGCACGGATCCTGCGCGAGTTCTACATCGACCCGGGCATGACGATCCACGGGCGTTTCCGGTGGTTCGAGTCACCCGCC
>Ga0137376_10000839_pt1 | contig 15685 bp, 12 predicted proteins | sample SagtaG_23_FD_104814 | JGI IMG/M metagenome (GOLD analysis project Ga0137376, IMG submission 104814) | Vadose zone soil microbial communities from Sagehorn Ranch, Mendocino, California, USA - Sage2_L_20_16 metaG | ecosystem: Environmental > Terrestrial > Soil > Vadose zone | place: USA...
GCTTTATCCCGTGGGAGGAACCTGTGGATGCCATGCTGGTCACCATTTGACGGAGGCACAACTGGAATCAGGGCCAGAGAAGGAAGGCCAAACAGCCGCTCGACGTCGTCATCGCCTTTGAGCGTGTCGTCGATTCGTTCCTGGAAGAGCGCGGCGCCGATACCAAGTCCTAGTCCGAGAAACATAGCCACAGCCAGATTCAGGAGGGTTTTCGGCTGAACGGGTTTCACCGGCGGTTGAGCCGAATCCACGAGACGGATGTTGCTAGCTTTCAGGCTCGCGGAGACGCCGGCTTCTTTCAGCTGCAGCAGCAGGCCTTCGTAGAGCTGTTTGTTTGTGTCCACTTCGCGCTTCAGAATGTTGTACTGGACCGATTTCTCGGCGATCAGGTTTACCTGTTTCTGCTGATCGTCCAGTGCTCGCCAAAGCAGGTTCTCGCGGCGCACCGCAGCGGAATAATCGTTGACCATCCTGTCGGCGGCCCGTTGGCGCTCCTCCCGAAGCGAGGCCGCGATTTCATCAATTTGGCTCTGAATTTCCTTCACCCGGGGATAATCCGGATTAAACGTAGTCGACAACTGAGCATGCTCGCGCTTGAGTTCCGCCAGGCGCTCGCTCAAGTCCTGGATCAATTTATTGTCGAACACTCCAGGCAACGCTCCGGAGTCGCCCGTTTGAACCAACCGGTAAAGAGCTTCCTTTTCGTATCGCTCGGATTGAGCTTTGGTGAGCTGCTCCTGCAGTTGTTGCAGCCGCTCGTTGGCGACGTTCTGGCTGGCGCCTTTATCTGTTTCAAGGAAGACTAGGCCGTTGCGTCGCGCGTAACTTTGAAGCGCATCTTCCGATTTCTCCAGTTTTGCTTTCACGCCTATCAGCTGCTGCGAAAGCCACTCCGCAGCCTTTTGTGTCGCCTGCCATCGCGCTTCCAAACTCTGGTCGAGATAGTCCGTGGCAAGGGTGTTGACGACGCGCGCGGCAAGCTCTGGGTCGTGCGAGTCAAATCGAACTTCCACAAGGCGGCTGCGGTTGACGGGATCAATGGTCAACCGATCCTGAAATCGCTCGAGGACTCGCTCGGAAAGCTCCCGATCGCGGACTTGCGGTACTGGACCAACTGTAAAAGTTTGCGTGGTGGAAAGCTTTCTCCTCTCTGGCCAGAGCTGCCACCACCTACGAGAGTTGAATTCGTGCAGGGTTTCCAGGTGGAGCTGCTCAATTGCGCGTCGCGCCAGGCTTTCACTAGCAAGGATGCTATATTGAGTTCTCAGGTATGCGTCAGACACGGCATCGAGCTCATAGAGTTCCTTGATGGTCGGGATGTCCGGACTCTCTTTCTGAATCTCCAGCAATGCCTGTGCCCGGTAGACGGGCCTTTGCTTGAGCGTCGCGATGAGGATCACGGTAAACAAGATGAAAAAGACGGTCAGGATTGACGGCAGGCGTTTGCGAAGGATGCGGCCATAGCTGCGGAGGTCGATTGCCTCGTCGGATTCCAGAATCTCGTAGGAATCAGGTAGCTCTACCATCCGGGTGTTGAGAGCGTCCGGGCCGTGCCGCTCGAGCCGATGACCGCGGCCACAAAGCTCGACTTGATTTCGATCGTGCATGTGCTTACCAATGGAAAATCAGCAGCCCGGTAAGCATTTGCGCTGCCGCTTCCACGCCCCGGTTCAAAGTGGTCTTCGCAGCACTGTTGGGCACGAAAATTATGTCTTTCGGGTCGAGCACCGGGTCCGGAGCTTTCCCCGCCAGGATCTTTCCCAAGTCAATAGGCGTCTCCTTCCGTTCACCACTCTGCTGATCGGTGCGGATGATTCGCGCTTCGGCCTTGGCAGCTGTGCGAGTGAGGCCCTCGCTCAAGGCCAGCGCCTGGAGAACGGAGATCTTTTCATTCGATTTCAGAGCGAATCCGCCAGGCCTGCGAACCTCGCCAATCACGTAAACAACTCCGGCGCGAGTGACCTTGACGATGTCGCCGGGATGAACCATGAGATTGCTGCGAGAATCATCGGACTCCAGAAGATCTTTCAAGTTCACCTGCACGGCATTTTCGGATATCGATCGATTGCCTTTGAGGCCGGCGACCACTGTTTTGGCCGCGACAGTGTTTTGCTCGCTGAGCGAAGAACGATCCGCTGCGGGGGAACGATCTGTGGCCGGCTCTGGTTCTGTGGTCAAAGCCGCACCTCGCAAAATGATGGCAGTTTCTCCGGCATCGTCGGCCAAGCCTTCTGCGAGCGACAGAACCTCAAGCAGCGTCTTGCTTCCACGGATCTGGAACTCCCCTGGCCGTCTCACCGCCCCCATTACCGAAACGGGATGGCTTTGCATCTCGCGTACAAACACGCTGACGTGCGGATCCTTCATGTAAGTGCGGTGAAGGAGTTCCTGGAGGACAAATTCCAATTCCCCCGGGGTCAATCCCGCCGCTCGAACCGACCCGATCAAGGGCAGCGAGATGTCGCCGCCGGCTGTAACCCGGACTTCACGATTCAGTTCCTGGGCTTGGAAAATATTGATGTTGAGTACGTCTTCGGGACCGATGCGGTATTCACGGGCGCTTACGGCCGGCGCCGAAGGATTGGAATCCAGTAGTCTCTTCAGGAGGCGATTCCAATCCTCGGCAGTTTCCAAGTTTGCTTGAGGGGTATTTTGGTTCTGACTTGCCGATTGCGGCGTGGAGAGACCTTCTTGGTTGCCTTGGTTAGAATCGTTTGTCTCGGCAGACAACATATGGTGGGGGAAACACAATAATCTTGCGGCGATTGCCAAGACGCCGAGAACCAATCCTTTGGACCCAGTTCTTTTCACTTGAATAGCTCTGACTCCCACTTCGGAACGCAGACTGGACAGATCCAGGCTACGAACTAAAGCAGCGAAAGTCGATTAGGTGCACCCTTGAATTGGAATGCAGGTGAAGACCTGAGATTGAATGAGCAGAACTCATTCGGAAGCCAAGGGTTAGACAGGTGCTTGGCGGCCCGGTGTCGGCTTTGGCAGGCGGCTACCGTCAGCTTCGAAATTCTTCAGCCGCAAGCTCTCCAGAAGCAAGTAAACGATGAACTGCGAGCCGTAGACCAAGTAGCGTCGCCACAAGCGCCGTGGCTCTTGCAGAAGCCGAAAGAGCCATTCAAGGCCGCGTTCGCGCATCCAAGGTGGTGCCTGTTTTCGTCTCCCCGAGAGCATATCAAAGGCCGCGCCTACGCAAACCAGCACAGGGACGCGCAACTGTGCCTTGTGGTTGTGCATCCAGCGTTCCTGCTTTGGCGCTCCCAGTCCCACCCAGAGCACATCCGGCGCAGCGCGGCGTATCATCTCCACTATTTCTTCATCTTCCTTTGCATTCAGCGGTCGATAAGGTGGCGAGTACGTTCCAACGACGTTGAGTCCAGGGAACCGGGCTTTTTTGAGCGTATCCGCAAGGCGCTCGGCGACGCCCGGCTCCGCTCCGTAGAAAAAATGCCGGTAGCCTTTCTCGGCGCTCTCTTCACAAAATGATAAAAGCAAATCCGGGCCGTAGACGCGCATTCGCAACACGTGACCCTGTCGCCGTCCCATCCACACCAGCGGCATGCCATCGGGGACGACCAGGTCCGCAGTGTTCAAAATTTCTTTGAAGGAAGGATCATGTTGCGCCTCTACGATGCCGTGCATGCTGGTGGGCATGATGGAATGGCAGCCCGCTCTTTTGTGAATCCAATCCTTCATTTGAGCGACCACTTCGGGGATCTGCACAGCGTCCACGCGTACGCCAAGAACTCGGAAGCAGGAGTGGCTCTCAAAGGCCTGTGTTGTTTGAATCTGAGACCCCATGGCTAGCGCAATCCGCGAACCTCACCGCCAGAACTCACGGCCGTGCCTCAAAGAGGATGGAATTTGTCCAGAAGACATAGAGGCTAGTAGGGGGATACCCCACGCTCGCAGTTCTTGCAAAAGAGGCCAGAAATTGATGAAAAGAAAAGAGATAGGTTTTTGCGGGCTGCGAAAGACACCGGAAAAGCATGAAAAAAGAGAAGATAGCTGGCAGCAGATGACACGTGACAAGCGGCCGTTTCTGGATCTGAAAGGGGGAGATACGCGCTTCGGGCCGCGAAAGGGTGCACAACGGGTGCTTCCCAAGGAGTCTACGCCGAAGACTCATGTCCCATAATACCACAGGTCACATTCCATATAAAATGGCAATGAAAAGATGAACCATGGGTAGCGCATCTATGAGACCAACTTCGGTCACGAAACAAGAGGTAAAGACAGCTGGCTCCGAAAAAAGGAGGGACCAATTCCTGGCTGTTCTTCTGCGCTATATCAAAACTTGCCATATTGATCCCAATGAAAAGCTGCTCGTGATCGGAGGTAGTTGGCAGGACGTTGAGCTTCTGATATGCGCAGGATTCAAAGACATAACGCTTTCGAATTTCCGGTCACAACTCGAAGAAGATGTGCATACAAATCTGAGCGCCAAAGTGAAGCTATTAGCGATCGACGCTGAAAAGGTAGATTTGCCAGATGGTTCATTTGACTGCGTCTTTGCTCACGAAGTCTTGCACCACTGTCGGTCCCCGCACAGAGCCTTGTGTGAAATGCTACGCGTTGCGAGCAAGCACGTTGTTCTTCAGGAGCCAAATGATTCTTTGTCTATGCGGGTGCTGACCCGTACCGGGTTCTCGTTTCCATATGAGATCTTCTCGGTCGTCTATCATGGGTATCAGGCCGGTGGGGTTAGAGATTCGTGCATACCGAACTTCATCTATCGTTGGAACGCAAATGAACTGCGCAAGACAGTTTCTTCCTACCTAGCCGAATACATGTTTCTGATGCATGCCTACCCTTACTGGGACTTCAACGTCGACGACGAAGAGCTCTCAGCGAGAAAAGAAACTAGAATTCATGCGATTACGTCTCTCATGAGAGCAAAGACCTTCCTTGTTGTTTTGAGAGCTTTTCAGATCGTATTGAACCGAATTCCTGCCCTGCGCTGTCAGGGCAATAAATTTTTTTGTTGCATTGAAAAGACCGGAGAACTACGGCCCTGGCTAACCGTGGGAGACGGCAAGATCGCATTCGATCGGAGGTTTTAACGAGGGGCCAGTCAGTGTTTTCCCCGATTGAGTCTCAAGTTAGAATTGCTGAGAATATCTGAGCCGGGAGGCGAGCTAGTTCGTCGAAATCATGGGAAAGAAGCCCAGCACGACATCGTTCTTCGTTCCCGGATATATACCCCAACTTGACGGTCTCAGGGGAACTGCGGTTATTATGGTTCTCGTTGGTCACGCCGCTTCCTTTGTTGAAGGCTTGCCATATGCGGGAATGCTGGAATATGTGCGATTTACTGTGGACGTATTCTTTGTCTTGTCGGGCTTTCTCATCACCGGAATACTTCTGGATTCGAAGGGGTCTGCGCATTATTTCCGGAATTTCTACGCTCGCCGGTCGTTGCGCGTTTGGCCTTTGTATTACTTAGTCCTCTTTCTTGTATTCGTCGTGGCGCCTTTGTTTAGACCGGCCATGCGACCGACGGCCGCTACCATTTGGCCTGCTTTTGTCTTCTACGTGCAAAACATCGTGTATCATGACATCTATCCTTTTGGCTTGGGCGCAACCTGGTCTCTGGCGATTGAGGAGCAGTTCTATCTGACCTGGCCCGCGTTGGTGTTTCTCCTCAAGAGAGAGGCACTCTCCATTGTTTCGGTGTGTCTTATTGTTGTGTCGACATCCGTGAGGATCGCCAGCTATTTCCATGGCGCTCCGCCCACGTTTCCTCATATGTTTACGCTTGCGCGGTTGGACTCCATCGCATTTGGTTGTCTGGCGGCAATTTGGCTACGCTCGCCGACCTGCACACTTGCCCGTTGGCGCGTTCGCTCTTATCAATTCTTGGGGTTTGGCCTAGCCGGCACGGTACTGGCGCGAATCCTAATGCACAGGAACAGCTCAATAGTGAGCTATACGTTCTTGGCTATCGCATTCACTGGCTTGTTGGGAATTTCTCTGATCTCTGACCCGAGATCCTCGTTGCTTGGGCGAAGTCTCTCGTTAGACTGGTTACGACATATCGGAAAAATCAGCTACGGACTTTACCTGTGGCACTTGCCGCTTTTCATTCTGTGGGTCCATTTCCTGGGGTCCGTGCGTTTCCTCCGGTCTTACCCAGTGGCCCGAAATTTGCTTGCGTTCGTCGGCCAGCTTCTTTTAGCCGCGCTAGCTGCTGCAATCTCGTGGCGCTTCTTCGAAGAACCAATCCTACGCTATAAGAACTTGTTCCCCTCAGGATCCGAGATGCATTCGCCCACCGCACGAGAATCGAAACCGTGAAAGCGCGCAGCGGTTCAGCGACGCTGGTGCTGGTCTGAAAAAGATGATTGTGTATTGCACACTTCTATGGTGACATCCTCCGCTGCTTCTTTCAACTTGAGTTGTTCCGCCTCGACCATCATTCGAACAAGTTCTCGGAACCCCTGTTGCGGCGTCCACCCCGTCTGTTCTTTGATCTTTGTCGTATCTGCCCTCAGATCAAAAATCTCCTGCTGCCTTTTTAGCCGTTCATCAATCCGTACGTGTTTCTCGCTGAAGGCTCTATCTACGCCTGCAACCAAACACGCTTCCTCCAGAAAGTTTCTTACTGAGTGCGAGACGCCCGTGCCCACTACATAGTCCTGCGGGTACGGTTGTTGCATCATCGAGTGCATCGCCTTAACGTAGTCTCCCGCAAACCCCCAATCCCTTCTCGTGTCTATATTGCCCAATGAGAGGATGTCGTCACCACCCACCGACCAGCCAGCCACCGCCATCGCAATCTTCCGCGTCACCATCTCCGTTCCGCGCCTGGGACTTTCATGATTAAAAAGTATCCCAGCTACAACAAAAAGACCGCGATCCCGGTAGAGAGCAACCAATCTATGAGCTGCGAGCTTGGAGATTCCGTACGGCGACCTCGGCCGCATCTCCGTCTCATCCGTACACGCCCCTTCGTGGTTTCCAAACATCTCCGACGTCGAGGCCTGATAGACCTTGGCATCTTTTTTCACTTGCTCTACGATCTTTAATATGCGGGCCAGACCACCCGTGTTGACATCAAAGGTTGTATCCGGTTCATCCCAGGAGAGCGGGACGAATACCTGGCCAGCCAAATTGTAGATCTCATCGGGCCACGACTTCTGTATTGCGTTTCTCAACGAAATCTCATCTCGCATGTCACCATAGATGTAACCGACCCTATCGCCCCAGGCTTTGTTCATCATCCAATCGATTGCCCAATGATTGGAGTGGGGCGGCTTTCTGATCATTCCATAGACTTGGTACCCCAACTTAAGCAGGTGCTCCGTCAAGTACGACCCGTCCTGACCGATGGCACCGGTTATGAGCGCCTTTTTCATTTCGATCCACCTTCTATTCTATTTCTCGCAAAACGCTGCTCCAAGATTTTGCCTTGAGGACAAACGGTTCCGTATGGCTCTCCCATAGATCCCCACCAAAGCTTCATAGTTGGGTTCGGCGGTGTACTTGCTCTGGTACTCTGCCCGTCCGGCCAGTCCCATCTCCATAACCTCATGAAGATGCGTCCATGCATAATGTACTTTCGCTGCTAAGTCTTCAGGATCACCCGCGGTGAAGTGCAGTCCGGTCCTTTTGTCATCGACAACTTCCTCCATGGCACCCAATCGGGAGCCAATTACTGGTGTACCGCAAGCAAACGCTTCAATGACGACCAGCCCAAACGTCTCGGCGTATCCCTCCGAAGGCCAGACCAAGAAGCGCGCTCCCTTAATCACGTCGAAGCATTCGCTTCGAGATAATCGCGGCAGCACGCGCACAGACGGATTCCCTTCCGCAAGGCGCCCAATATCGCCCTCCATTGGCCCCTCGCCACGAATCCATAAAGGAATGTGGCGCAAGGTCCTCCAGGCTTTCAAAAGAGTTGCGACGCCCTTTTCCGGCGTGAGCCGTCCCATAAAAAGAGCGTACTGTCCCGTTCCCTGCTTCATTCCGGGATCGGTGCTTAAGAAGTGCGGCTTGAGGAAGATCTTTTCGGAGGGCAGTCCAGCGGCTATATACTTCTGGCGGAAGAACTCGGTGGCGACAATGTAGGCGTCGACCCTTTCTTGCCACGTCCCCAAAAGTCGGTGAGTCATGAGCATCCCTGCCACAACCGCAGTCTGAAAGGGCGAGTTGTGATAGCAGCCATGAACCACTCCGGGCCACGGCAGGGCCCTTCCCAGACAATCCTCACAGACTCGGCCCTGCCTAAGGCAAGTTGCCGCAGGACACATCAAGCGGGCATTGTATAGGGATTGAACGACGGGGATGCCTTCTTCCTGGCAGACGTAATACGCGCTCGGAGAAATTAAGGGAAATGTGTTATGAAAGTGCGCGACGTCCGGCCATTCACGGCGCAGCAGCGACCTCAATTGCTTTGCGCTGTCGAAAGCCCACACGGTTTGCAGGCCCACTTTGATTTTGCCAACGATCGCGCTATCAGCGATCTCGCTGTTGTCTCTTGTATATTCCAGAATTTTGTCGCCTGCAATGCGCAGCAGTTCTTTTTCGCGGCAAAAGACTTCGTCTTCTCCACCTGGCCAGCAGTAACGATTGTGTGCCAACAACACCTTCATAAGGAGTAAGGACCTAACGTAAATTTTCAAGACCGACGGTCATCAGGATTCTTTGCCGGTTCGCATGGGTCGCTTGACATGCTCCAAGGTTTGCCCCGTATAGCCGCGGAAGAACCATGGCCCTCCGACCGTCGTGAGGTTGCACTTTCAACTAAGCATCCTCCGCCGCGGTCGAGCACAAGTAATAGAGACCGTCCGAGACCCCGAATACAGTCGAAACGTCATAAAAGCAGTGTCTAAAGGTGCCGTGGTGAGGGTAGTGGATTTTCGGCTTCCACTCGTGCACTCTTTGAAATCCGCCGGAACCTAGTACCCGCTCGAGCGATCTTCGATTGAAGTAATAAAAGTGCGTCGGGTCCTCGTAGCTCATCCATCGTCCCCGCTCGATGCGTGCGCGTAAGCAACTAGTGTTCATAGTGCAAAGGAGGAGTCGGCCGGTAGGCCGCAAAAACCTGCGGATTTCTTGGAGCTCCAACCATGGGCGGCGTAAGTGCTCAATAACGTTCCAAAGGATGATTAGCTCGAATTTTGCCGGAGGGCGTTTTGAGCATAGCTCGGCAAGACTTGAGTACACGGGCATGCCCACTCGCCCCGCGGCGATGCTTCGTGCCACGGGGTCGGGCTCAATCCCCACTGGGGCAAGGCCGAAGTCAAAGGCGATTCGCGAAAGTGGTCCTCGCCCGCAACCATAATCGAGCAGCCGTAAACCTTTCAAAGTTCCTAAAGAAGCTTCAAGTTGTGAAAGAACCTGGCGTAGGACAGAATCGGGGGTGGCTTCACGACGCTTAACTGGGCGGCTGTCCGCAGTCGCGGGATAATAGAGCGTGCTGTAGACATGCGCAAGCTCGTGGTCCTCCAGTTGTGGTGAGGCGAATTCCAAACCACAATTGTTGGCCCGACACTTCCAAATTACAGTGTGAGACAAATTCAATTCCCTAACGGCTTCGCTACCGCAGAGAGGGCACAAATTCATTATTCGACGTCCCCCATCTGCACCGCCAACTTCACATTCGTTCCTACAAACAGGATTCTCGAGATGCGAGCATTTAGACTGCATCGTTGCTCCAACCACGCACGGTTTGCGAAGCTCCTCAAGGGTCGTTCGAAGTGCGCCGAGGATTGGATTGAGCTTCAACCTCTCGCAAAACGAACGGATCTAAGAAAGTGACTGCATTCGTCATCTCCAGCCGAGCCCGAAACAGAGTCCCTACCTTACAATCTGATTGTCAGCCGAGTTGGAGGTATTTGGATCAGAGCGTATTTTTGCTTCAAAACCTGCCCTGAAGCCGCGAGTTGGATCTCTTAACTCGACCCCGGTCAAGCTCAAATTGGGTGTGCAGGGAAGGGGGGCGTCCCAACACTGGTCCCAGGATTCCGGCCCCGGCCGCCAGATCACCAAACTCCCCACTCGGCGCGGGGAGATAGACAGCGTCGTATGGACGTTCAGGCGACGATTCAACACGTGGATTGCATCGCCATTCGTTGAGGCCAATTTGCGAGGAATAAGAAGCTCACGGACACCAGTCATCTGAAAAACAGAAGCGACACAAAGCGCTATCGGACATAAGGTAATGACTGCCTGGACGATGTACCGTTTTTCAGCAACGAAGTTTACCCAGAAAGATTGCGCGCGACAGAGAAAAGCGGCGGCCGCCAATGCCACAGGAAACACAAAATAACCCATTCCAAACCTTGGGTTAGGGGCTGTAGCGACGACAAATAGCAAACCGCAGAACGAGGTGCCCAGGCCTTGATAGGCAAATTTATCCGATGGACTCAACCGGAGGACCAGCAGGGACGCGAAGATGGCGGCAAGCAGTAAAGGCACAGTCTGCCGCGACCCCGTGTGAGCGAACTGCCGGATGCCGTCGGCGGTTCGCACAGCTACCTCAGCTCCAACAGAAAAATTGGCGGAACTGCAACCCACTGAAGATGGAAAGAGGGGACAGCCAGAGGCCTTAAAGTTACTCGCAAGCCACACCACGAGCACGAACGCGGTCGCAGCAGCATACTTCAGGAGCTTTCCTCGGAGCTCGGGATTCCGAAACCAGCACCAGGCACAAAACACGGAGGAATAGGCTGCAAAGGGCAGCGCAGTCAGTTTGACAACACAAGCAAGCATAGAAACCAGCAGCGCTCGGCCTGCGCGTTCCGACGGATCACTGAACGTGTCGGTTGCCAACAAAGCAATCACAGGCGATGCGATCCACACGACAAGATCGGGACTTAAAGAAGCTTCGACATTCCAGAGAAGAGACACCGCCATCAGCATCGTGGAAAAAACCGCCCAGGTCACCGTTCGCAGGTTGACTGACAATCTGCCTTGCGCAATCCGCCAGAGGGAGATGAAGCTTGTTACGCCAAGTAAGGCGAAACAGATTCCGCCAACAATGGGGACCTCCCTGCCTGCGAGAAAACCATGATTTAGTGCCGCCGCTCCGGCAAACCAAGAGGAAGGGGAACCATAGCGAACGTGAATCATAGCCAGTCCAGTGACCAGACCATAGTCCGAAAGCCACTTAACTGCCTGGTGGTGATACAAACCGGTGTCAAAGAAATTGACTTCCCGAGTCGAAACGAACAGCGCCATGCAGCTGAGAAGCGCCAATAATAAGGTCTCTGACCGAACCGAATTATCTGTGTGCGCAGCACGCCGAGCATATCCGGCAACAGACAAAGGCACTCCGAGACTCAAGGCGAGCAAACCTATCCACCATCGGACCGGAATGAAGATCGCCGCCGCGGCGAGCAAACACACCAAACAGAGCAGGCCCACGTAGAGACGGACGGCAAGAGATTCTGGAGCCACGTTGTTGTTTCTGCTTTCCTCGCACCTACGCACCGTAAAGAAGATGCGGCCGTACCCCCAAGCAGCACAGCCAACCATGAGCCAGATGATAAGCGTCAGCAGCATGTTTCGAGTGAACTCGCACTTGGATTCTTCGGCAACGTGGCCTCCCCCAACGGTCAACCGGCGGCAGCCTCTGTCCTCGGGCCTCCGGGGTTCTCGCGAGCATCAACCGCAGCCTCAGGCCGGGCCGATCGCTCACCGAACCGCCGCAGAAGCGCCCAATTTTCGAGCTGCGGTTGGCCGATCCCGACCGCCCAGGAGCCAATCCTCCCGAAGTCGCGTGTGCAATGCACCATTGGCACCCGTCCACGATCAAATGACGAGGGTCAGACTCGTCCTCCAAACCGTGGCAAGGGTCTTCATCAAAATCCGGCACTCGAGGAGCGGAGCTAACCGGCGTATGCTGCTATGACCCAGCCTCAGGCCAAATCTCGAATGACGAATTCGTTTTCGCCGAGACCTGCCCCGGCGCTGGGAAACTGGGTTGGCGGTGAGCATGAGACCGCGCCCAATTCATCCTTTCCACAGTGCGCGACTCGACGCTTCCTAACTTCACGACACGGTAGGCGAATGTACTCCGCTGCCAGCCCCAAGGAGCGAGCAAAGTGTAGAAAGAACTGGATGTCTCGTCGATAAGGTGCAATCTCGATTTGAGATGCAGGTGAAGACCCTAACGCATGGCGGAAAGCCATTCCCACGCGAAGTTTTGGAACTCCTGCGCTGCACGATTCTCTGTTCCCTAAGAGAGCTCGGGGAGATTTGTGCGCCGCCGATATCACGACCAAAGGAGCAGAGCAAGGGGGGCGAAATTGGTGACCGAACAGGGGAGCCTCGACATCGAAGTTGGCAAAAGTCTTCCTCGCAGCCATCCGTTTTCATCATCGATCAAATGCTGTTTTCCCCTAGGCAGACTGCCGGCAAGTGCGGTTTGCGAAGCTCCACAAGGATCGTTCTAAGTCGAACTTCTTGATGATGCGCAAACCGACGCCCATTCCTGCCCAGAAAAGCGAGGCCGAGTAGGGACTCTCAAGCACCGGGAAAGCCCCTCCATATACACAGAAAGAGAGTTGTGCCAAGATCACGATTTCCAAGAAGGCTACGCGGCGATTTGCGGAATTCCGATGAATTGCTCGAAGCCCTAGCCAGAAGAAATAGGCCAGAAAGGCAAGCAAAGGCAGAAAACCAATGAGTCCCATCTTGTACAACACAGTCATGAAGGTATTATGGGGCCGCGAGTCGTTCTCCCAGATTTCAAAAACAAATGGAATTCCAAAACCTTCTCCGCCGGGAGGGTATTTCTCGAAGCGCCTCCAAGCTTCGCTCCAGGCCGCAAGTCGAAATTGCCAATAAGGGTCGTCTCCGGTGTGGAAGACTGCCGAGTCCAGTTCGTCAGCGACACGCGTGGCAAAATCTCGGCCAGCCTGCGGATGAAAAAATAGAAGCGCAAATGAGCAGGCTAGTACGATGACAAGGACTAGAGTTGCAGCAACGGACACAACACGACTCTTCCTCTGCAGGAGTCCCGGAACCAGGAACGCCGTCCCGATCACGACGGCAAGAGAAATGAAAACACTGCGCATGTTGGCGAGGAGCAAGCCGAGCGAGAAAACAGCTGCGAGGGTCCAGCCAGCTTTCGGCCGAATGAGACGGTTCGCCATCAGCGTTAGCACAGCGATCAGGGAGACTAAGACATAAATTCCGGCTAAAACGAAGCGTCTCTGCTCAGGAGCGGCAACAAACCAAGCCAGCCCATTTAGAACGTTCAAGGCCGTCCCGAACAGAAACCACACTGCCAACCTCTTTATCGCCAGCCAGTCCCTGAAGAGATGATACCCAACCAGCAGAAAGAACGAGTACGCTATCAGCGCGAAATCACGTAATACCAATATCGGCAAGCCATGTCCCCAGAAACCTCGCGCCGCGGACACCGTGCCAGCTGCCACAAAGACGATAAGGAAAATACTCACCGCCTGGGGGTTCGAAGGATAGTGCGGTCGTGGCCGCGGCAAAATGTATATCGAAAATAACAGGGCAACAAGAACGATATCGGTGACGAAGACCGGAGCACCCGGCAAACGAAGGTAGGAAAAATCCTTCATATATGCGGTAGTGCAAAATGTGAACCACAAGAATAACCCTTCGCTTGGCGAAACACGCGCCTTTCTCACATAGGCAAACATCAGTGGAAGCGTAAGGCCCGCCAGCAGAAAAGCGGCATAGTAAGGTTCATATTCCAAGGGTTGCAGCGGAGACAAGTCCGACTCGAGATTGGGGCCGCGAGTTAGCCGGTCCCCGACAACAATTACGGCTCCCAGAACCACAATGAGCACAAGCCAAATGTTGATAACGCGTCCTCGAATTTGTCGGTGGATCAAGACAGCGGGACCAGACTGATCAGTGCAAACAGAGGAATGGTTCGCGCCGCTATTCTCGGGCGCCAACGTACCATTCTCGCTCAAGTGCGGCCCGATGTGTTGTAGAAGGACCTTCCGTTTCCGCAGTCTGGGCCGAGAAATCAAACCACACCTCGCGAACTTCCCTACTGTCCTTCTCCTGCCAACACCGCGGGAATGGTCCATAGCAGAATCTTGCAATCAAGCAACAAGCTCCAGCGTTTCATGTACTCCAGGTCCAACGTCAAACAGGCTTCAAAGGAGGGATTCCTGCGTGCGATGACCTGCCAAAGGCCCGTTATGCCAGGCTTTACCTCTAGCCGCCGGTGATCCTCGGGGCGATATCGTGCGAGATCGTCTAAGGGATGGGGACGCGGACCAACCAGGCTCATCTCTCCTTTCAAGACATTCCAGAATTGGGGCAGTTCGTCGAGGCTGTACTTGCGAAGAAGACGGCCGAGCCGGGTGACGCGAGGATCATCAGCGATTTTGAAGAAAGGGTCCTCGCGCTCGTTGAGGCGCCGCAGCAAAACTTTCAGTTCGTCCGCTTTGTCGACCATCGTTCGGAATTTATAGCAAACAAATTTTTGGCCTTTTCCCCCACCGCGGAGGGAGCTATACAGCACCGGCCCAGACGACTCTAGCCTGACGGCCAAGGCAATTGCGAGCATGAGAGGCCAGAGAAACAAGAGTGCGATGGCGGACAATAAAAGATCCATGATCCTCTTCACCAACAAACTGGCAACGGGGATGGGGCGCGCGCGCGGGATGCGCTTGTCTCTGCCAACCCCGGTTTCGGATCGTGCATTCCGGTCAATCTCGGGCAAAAGAGAGCCCAAGATTTCTGCCAGGGACGGCAGAGAAGAGACTCGTGTGGCCGAATTCGTGTGATCGACTCTCCGCCGGCGAATCACACGTCCTGGCGAAGAATTAAATTGGCCAAAGGTCTGCGTCTGGAGATCGAGAGGTTCACCGGGCATCAAATCGACCACCCCGAGCTCTTGATTTGCTAGAAAGAGCGGTTTGCCAGCGCACTTATATGCTCAAAGGCTGCGTGAGCCAGCACTTCAGCCGCGCATCAAGCACGCCAAGCGTAGAGACTGAACAAGAATCAGTCGATAGGGTTTCGACTGTAATCGTGGCCAGGGTGAAAACCTTAGGGCGAGTTTGACTTACCCTTCTCCGGCAGTCCTTTGCACCTGTGAACTCCCTTGTAGGGGTAAATCCCTCAGTCTGTCCTTAGGGTTTCCATGGGTATCCATCGGGGGTAACCTCCCTATCGACAATGAACCATAGAAATGCTAACTAGGTTCGTCGGCCCCCCTCGACTTCTCTTCGGTCAGGCTGATACCGGTGATTCTGACTACCACGCCGCTTTCCGCCGCAAAACAGATGCGGGGCCCCGCAATCTGTATTGGTCTTCTTCGGCTTCTTGTCGCGCTCCTATCGCTCTTTCCCGCGTTGACCCGTGCCCGGGCACTGCCACAGGAGCAAGAGAGAGAGACTCTGGGATCCCTCACAAGCATTGGGGAGGTCTATGTGAATGACTCCCCGGCACCTGCCGAAATCACGATTTTTTCGGGCGACAGAGTGCGTACCGGGGAATCCGGCTCCGCGACCTTCAACATGAGCGGAAAGGGCTCGCTCAAACTCTCTCCGCGCAGTCAAGTCCTCTTCTCCGGCAAGTACGAATATACGGCTGAGTTGGAGGAAGGAGCGGTTTTGTTGAATTCCGTTACCGGACCAAATGGATTTACACTACGGATTGGAAATGACGTGCTGGTTCCTTCCTTCAAAGAGCGTTCGGCGTTGGCGTCAATTGACCGTGCTGCCGA